>WUUC01054768.1_pt1 | contig 25992 bp, 23 predicted proteins | sample 6278441 | NCBI WGS metagenome assembly WUUC01 (sample SAMN13675441, study PRJNA597444) | soil metagenome | isolation source: soil | place: USA: Washington | collected 2017-10 | reverse complement strand
TCAAAACAACTGGGAGATGAAACATCAATTTTCTTTTGGGATTTTTTCACACAGCCAGGATAGGTTCTCTAATTGCGCACAAGGAAAATCCATTTTTCTCTCCAAAATCTTTGTATACTATGAAGAAAAAATCCAAGGTTCTCTTCGGAGTCTTTTCAAGGAGTTTTATACTCTTTAGCCCCATTATGCTTTCCGAATAGAATGGACAAGACGATGTTCATCACGGCATCAAGTGCTAACCTATCCTCGTCTTTGTCTATTGCTTTGGTTTTCTTCACAGAAAAAATTCTTCCTAGTAGTTACTGGTTATGCGGCTTGGTTTTGAAAGAAAATATGCTAAAAATTATAAAAAATTATGCTTAATTTATTAAAATAATCAAAGAGGAAGAAATGACTACAATACTTAATTTCCTAAAATCAACTTTAAGAACAAATGGTGCTAGGTTTTTCAGCACACGTCCAACTCAACAGGTTTCTATAGATCAGTTGTTCAATGCGAAAAGCTCTAGTCATATATCAGTTAAGGCTTCTGACTCTTATAAAGTTAATCCGACTCCAAGGCAGGAAGTAAGTTCAGCAAAAATAAAAGAGCAATTAACAAAGCTAGAAAGCGAGCATCAGATCTGGATTTGCGGAGGAGATCATTATGATAAGATGTCAAAGGCTGTCGATGCATTTATTCAACAACAGAAAAACCCTAAGAAAGATTAATCTTGTTCCTTAGAGGCTCTTCTTTTGCTGATTTTATTTATTTGCTTTAGAAGTTAGGCTTTTCTAACTCTGAACATAACAGCCACTTTATTCTGATCATGTGTAATGAAAGGCTCTTCATGTACGCGAAGACCAGCTTTATTAAGCAATCTCTCAAAAGCCTGTGGAGGTTTAGCAAGTGTTTGGTTTAGAATAAGAGCATTCTCTCCTTTAGTTTGTGAATAGTATTCTATGAAATTGGAACTTTCCTTTCTGATTCTCGTGTGGATCTTTCAAGAAGGGTATAGTGAGAAGAACTTTGGTCTGCTAAATATATCCCTAGCGCAATTTCATCGTTGTCTCCCATCATTTCCCTGGTTACTAAAAGAGCCTTCACATTTTCTTTTTCTGAAAGAACTGGAGGAAGAAGAGAAATAAACTTTATACGTTTAGTTTCAGGATAAAGAACACGCCAATCATGGGAAAAAAACTGCGGGCTAAAACTAAAGTAAGGTAGCCATAGAGAGTATAATCGTACCGCTCTAGAAAATTTCCTACAGAGCAGACTGTGATGCTCGTGCGTATTTTCATGGAGATGTTTAAAAAAAGTTATATATCTCAAATCATCTTTGAAGGCAATAGAGGTATCTCGTAGAATAAGAACTATGATTCGAGTCCTTACTGAAGAAACCATCAATAAAATAGCTGCGGGGGAAGTGATTGAAAATCCTGCTTCTGTTGTTAAAGAGCTCGTTGAAAATGCAATAGATGCTGGAGCACAGTCCATTTCCATTGAGATCAAAGGAGGAGGTTTTCAACTCATTAAGATCACCGATGATGGATCTGGCATGAGCTCCGATGATGCCCTTCTTTGCTTTGAGAGGCATGCCACGTCTAAAATTGCTGATATTGAAGACTTATTTTCTTTAACATCTATGGGATTTCGAGGAGAAGCGCTTGCCTCTATCGCCTCCATTGCACGTGTCGATTTGATTACTGCTCTCAAAGAGGGGTCGGGGACTCATGTCGAAGTGGAAGGTGGAAAAATCCGCAGTGTCTCTCCAGCTTCCCGCAATCAAGGGACGACTTTTGAAGTCCGTTCTTTATTTTATAATGTCCCTGCAAGGAAGAAATTTCAAAAACAAGCTTCAGCAGCTTTTGCAGAAGTGCATAAATTAGTTGTTACCCTTGCACTTGCCCATCCTGAAATAGGATTTGAGCTGACCTCCAATGAACAAGCCGTATTAAAAGTAGGCCCAGCATCTGGCGCAACATTTCTTGAAAAACTAAGCTTTCGCATCAGTGATCTGTTTCAGAACAGTTTTCTAACAACAAAACTCCAGGCAAAAGGAGCAGAAAGGGATTATAACTTAGAAGGAATTCTTGGAACCCCTGCCGACCATCGGATCAACAGGACAGGTCAGTATCTTTTTGTGAACCGGCGTCCTATTTTCTCGCCGCAGGTGACCCGTGCAATCAAAGAAGGATATGGACAGCGTCTTAATGAAAACAGATATCCTATTTTTGTTCTCCACTTAAATGTTCCTCCTTCTTTACTTGATGTCAATGTCCACCCTCAGAAAAAAGAAGTTCGCTTTCAGGAAGGAGAATTCATCCGTCAGTTTGTCAAAACATACGTTCATCAAGCTTTTGGAGGATTAGCGCCTCTAGCTGAGAGGCCAGCTTACTCGTTCCCTGAGCATAGAGAATCTTGGGACATGCCTTTGACGTTTCGTGAAAAGCCACAGGAAGTTTCTGCTTTGACATCGCATGAACAGGTCATCGGACTTTTCAAACACTATTTGCTTCTCGATGGTTCTACAGTAAATGGATATCAGCCGGGTATTGTATGGGTCGATCTGCAAAAAGCCCAGCAGCAGCTCATCTGGCATACCCTTAATCAGCCTCAGCCGGAAGCGCTTGCCCAGGGACTTTTACTTCCCTTAGGCATGGAACTCAGTTCGATAGAAGCGCAAGAATTTTCCGAGCGTCAAACAGAACTATTTCGGTATGGATTTGCCGTTCAATGCAGTGGCAAACAATCGCTTCTGATCGAAGCAATTCCTCCTTTCTTAGATGAAACTGATGCCGTAGAGGCAATCCGTTTAGTTCTCCAATCGGGAGAGGATTTTCCTCAACTTTCTGAAAAAGTTGCTTGCTTTGCCGTCAGAAGAAAAAAATCTTTTATGCTGCAAGAAGCTTTAACTTTATGGAGAAAGTTTAAACAATTAGACTTGCGCGAAGGAATAACGTGGATAGGTATGAATGCGATCGAAAACTTTTTCAAATAGACTTTCAAAGCTTCAATTGCTTTTCAAAGCGTGGAAAGCTGATGGTTGCCTTATCGAAAATCCTCTCGATCTTTTTTATCTGACAGGACTTCAGCTTTCTTTAGGGATCCTAGTCGTATTGCCTACAACAGTAAAGCTTTTTGTCGATGGCCGCTATATCGATTTTGCTAAAAAAAATAGCCCCTTTCCCGTGGAGCTTCTTTCGCAAGAAGCAGTGGGTCTCTGCTTACGCTCCATTCGTACGTTGGCTTTTGATAGCTATTCCACTACTGTCCTCCGATACGAGCAGCTCAAAAAACTTTATTCAGGAATTTTGATAGGTATTTCTCGCCCTTTGAAGGAGTTACGCTGCATCAAAGATGCCTTAGAGTTAAAGGCGATGAGAAAAAGCGCCGCTATCGTATGGAAGGGATTTGAGCATATTCGCCGCAGCCTTAAGACTGGCATCACAGAAAAAGAGCTTGCTCTGTCTTTTGAACTCTTCTGCAGAAAACATGGAGCTGAAAAGCTCTCTTTTGATCCGATCATCGCTTTTGGAAAAAACTCTGCTTATCCTCATTATCGTGCTGGCAATGTAAAATTAAAAAAAGATCAGCTTGTTCTCATCGACATCGGCGTCGTTGTAGATCACTATCACTCCGATATGACCCGTACCATTTTCTTCGGAAAACCTGATCCTCGTTTAATCCTTCTCGAGACCGTCGTTAAACAAGCTCATGCTGCAGCATTGGCCCTTTGCAAAAATGGAACGAAGATTGGAGAGCTTGATAAAGCCGCACGGAATGTAATCCAAAAAGCAGGACTACAAGAGCTCATATTGCATAGCTTAGGGCATGGCGTTGGATTAGAAATCCATGAATTCCCTCAGTTAAAGTATCGGGGAGAAGATCAAAATCTCATTTTACGTGAAGGGATGGTCATTACCATCGAGCCGGGACTCTATTTACCGGGCACAGGTGGAATTCGCTATGAAGATACGATTGTAATCACGCCCAAAGGATATACTAATTTTTATGTTTAATAGAATTAGCCTTCGGAAGAAGATCTCGATCTTTCGTATTGCAGTTTTGATGATATTTTTGTCATTGCTTTTTCCTTTTACCAATTCCATTTTGGAGCGTTTGGTCTACTATGCAATGAAGGAGTCGGCAAAATCTTTAGCTAGTAAACTTCAGCAAAAAAGTGATCCCCAGGCAATGGTCATATACTTAGATCATTATGATTTGGAGACTTTTTTCTATACAACATTGATCGATGATAAGGTGCAAACCTTATATAATTCTCGTCGCGTAGATTTTTCATTTCCCATAGACGCTAAGGAAAAAATTGATGCACTGAAGGCTTTAAAGACAGGAACAGCTTTCCGATCGGGAAAGTCGCCTGAATCTTGGACCTACGTAGCCCTTCGTTTTTATCATCAAGATAAACCTTATGTAATCATGACTTCATTGACCACTTTACAAGTTGCTTCATGGGTATCTCATTTCCGCGTGGTCCTAATCATTGTTTTTGCTTCCTTCATTTTTCTCTACAGTTTTATTTTATGGTGGGGTGGTTCTCGTCTTTTTCGTTCCCTGCTCGATATAACTTATGCGATCAGGCCTTATGCCATGAGTAAAACAGAAGTCCTTACACCTATTCAGATTCAAAGAGGAATGGTTCCAGAATGCAAGCATCTGGCTGTTACGATTAATTCACTTTTAGAAAAAGTCAAAGACAGCAGCCGCAACTTTATTGAAGAGAGAAACGAGAAAGAAGCTATTTTAGAGTCTCTTATTGAAGGCGTTATTACCATAGACCCCGCTGGAATTGTCCGGTTTGTCAATCATACTGCCGCCCATATGCTAGGAGTTCCTCGACGACAAATGATCGGAAAGTCATTCATGCCTTTAGAGACACATCCTAAAATAGAACTGTTTAAGAGCTGCCATGCCATCAGCAGGCTCGCCTTAGAGCAAGGAAATGTCATTACTGATTCTATTTCTTTCGGTGATGCGCCCAAAGTTTATCTAGATTTAATTGCTGTCCCTAAACCTTTGCACGGGGGAACAATTATTATTTTGCAGGATAGATCGAGCCAGCAGAAAGTCGTTGAAATGGGAAAAGATTTTATTGCTAATGCTTCCCATGAGCTTAGAACACCTATTACGATTATTAAGGGGTTTGCTGAGACCCTTCAAGATCTTCCTTCTGTTTCCATTCCAATGCTTTCTGAGATCACTGAGAAAATTGTCCGCAATTGCCATCGGATGGATGCTCTTGTCAAAAACTTACTGACTCTTTCCGATATCGAATACGTCCCTGATTCCCGTTTCCACCTTTGTGATGTTGTGTCGCTTGCCGACAACTGCCGGCATCTTCTTCTTACTCTATCCCCTTCCACTCGTGTTGATATCGAAAAGTCCCATGATCAAATCATGGCCGAGGCCGATCCCGATCTGCTCGAACTAGCTCTGATGAACCTTCTAGAAAATGGGATTAAATATTCAAATGCGCCAGCCCATCTTACCATCTATCTTAAGCAACAGGCCGATGAAGTTCTCCTCGCAATCCAAGATCGCGGTATAGGGATTCCCCAAGCCGATCTTCCGCATGTATTTGAAAGGTTTTATACAGTAAATAAGGCTCATTCTCGACGCCTAGGCGGCGCTGGACTTGGACTTTCTATTGTAAAGACGATCATTGAGAAACATGAGGGGGCAGTATCCGTAGCTTCCGTTCTAGGCCAAGGGACAACATTTACATTGAATATACCGCAGCACCGAAGGACCCTGAATACAACTTAGAGCATTTCGTGGTGATATTTAATTATCTTGATCTCTGGTTCATTTTGGGTATTTAGAGAAACTTCAAAATGCAAAGTAGATTCAACATTCTTTCCATCGACTTGTTTATCTTCTGAGAGATTGCCGTTTCTCCCTAAAATTTTACGAAAAAACGCCGAAGAAACTGTTGCTTCGACAAGAAGTTTTTCAATTTTTTGGGAATCATTCTTTACAAGTGTAACTTGAATTTTCGCTGGAGCTATATCATCTCTTAATCTATAGCGATCTTGATTATCTGTGTTACTAGGATTAATCACAAAGCAACTTCCTACAAAGTTTCCAACTAAGCAAGTTTGAGTTTGTTGAGTAAAAACCATTTGAAAGAGCCCAAGCCATTTCTTATTATCATTATTTCCCACCAAATCTTTAAATTTAAGAAACAGGTCTTGGGTAAATTTAGTTATATCTTCCATAGACATTTCTTCGTTAGTTAGTCTTTGAACATCATAGACTATCTTTTCTTTTTCCTTAACAACGACATGAAAGACCAGCCTTTCTTGATCAATCTGAAAATTATCTAGCATAGTATCTTGATCTAACTTTTCAGCCATAATAATATCTTTAAAAACATTTTCGTTCTTAGAATAATTTGTTTGGCTGTTTAGCTCTTCAATAAGATGATCAACATCTTTGAAATAGGTGGTAAATCGTAATTCTTCTGCTGCTTGGATTTCTTTTCTTGTATGCGCGGCAAATTTTTTTGCCATTTTGATTTCTACTTTTGGCTCATTCAAAATAATTTCTATAAGAATGCCAAGTGGCATGAAAAGAATTGTAGCTAAAAGTAAATAAGAAAGTATGTGTAAAACGCCTCTTTGGATTCTAGCTTCGTGCAATCGTTGAGTTTTTGCTTGAATGAGTCGCTCGACTTTCTCTGCAATATTCTTCTCTATAGTTGGTGTTATTTTTTTATCACTTTTCAGAATGTAATGGCTAAAAGCCGCAATTTCTTCCAGGTTAAGCTTCTGATATTTTTTGTCTTTCAATTGATCAGATGTAATGACATTAATGTCATAATCACCAAACTTCTTAGCGCCCTCTGGCTGATGAATGACCAAATAATTCTTAAGAGAGATATTCCTATTGGTATCAGAAGTTAGCTCAAGCATTTTTACCCATTGAGGTGCAGCTATCTTTCTGATTAACATATGTTTTTCCTATCCTTATCTTGTTTATATCTTTATTATATGATAACAAATATTTTAAAGTAATAGAATAATAAGAAATAATTTTATTTATTACTAACTTGTAATTAATGGCTTATAAATCATTTAAATAATGTTAATATAAAAGTGAGATCTATTTCATTATATGTTAATTCCTTGAATATAAGTTGATTGGGTATTAAGGTTGTTTTGATGCAACTTGCTTACAATAAGCAAGTTAATTCATTAATAAGTCATCGCGTGGCCATGACTTTGCTCTTATCTTCAATATAGGTATGAAGCGAGCCTTTGCCCTTTTTATCAAACCAGAAAAAGGTCTTTAGGTTGCTAATATCGAAATCTGGATTTGAGTGATTCTGTAGAAGTGTTCTGAGCTTTTCTTCAGTTAAAATTCTCTGGCGGTGGTTTGCCTCCCAAGAGGCTTTTTCTGCAGCGAGAACACGGTTAGTAGCATCATCACCTAAAATAGCCTGTAAGATGGGTGTCGAGGCATATGCCCACTGAACTGGAGGATTATTAGATTTTTCAATTTTGAAATACTCTCTAAGAGAAGGATATCCGGTATTGGTTCCTTTGAGCATCTTATAATAAATTCCAGCAAGGAGCTCATTTTCTGAGAAAAGCTGGTTAAAATCTTCTGCTTTTTTATTGATCATCTCATCCAGGATGTTTTTGGCAAGATTAAGATCATGAGCAGCTTTGTAGAAATCAGCATCTTGATAGAGAATTTGAATCAATCTGATTGCGCTCTTATAAAGAGCACTAGATGGGGCATTTCCATTTTCTTTGAACAAAGGCCAAAGATTGAATTTTGAAGACTCCAGACCATACCGTATATTCCGTTTATCTTTGTAGATAGGGATCTTTTCTTTTTTTTCTTGGAGTTCCCTGGGATCTGGTTTTTTTTTAGTTGGTTTTCTTATCCGGCTTGATTTGTAATCTTCAACGGCTTGTTTGCTGATCAAAGAAAGCTTGGCTCTATTTTGCGCTAAGATAATGGTCTTCTCTAATGAAGTGCTACGGAAAGATGTGAATAATAGAGAGCTTCCCAAGACTAAGATCAGCAGAAATGAAAGAACAAAGGGTAGAAAGCTCATGAGTCTATCCGTAAATTATTATTTTTTTATTATTTGAGATTTTTCTGCAACTTTGAAAAATCATTTCGAAGAGTCTATGATGACATAGGAGCAAGAAACGATCCTTTAAAGGGGCCATAAAGATCGAAGAAGAAAAAAATTCTGAATTTGCGGATAGACTCATAGGAAAAAAGGGTAGGGGGTTTGATTGATGATGATTTTCATCATAAAGGGTTTTTGTTCTGGATATTGTGAGGACCAGCTTCCTTTTTTGGCATCAAAAAAGTCGAACGAAAAAGAAGAGGCGGATTCAAGAAGGATTTCTTTCCTGGCAACACCCTTTTCAGGCCATGTCACAAGAGCCAGACGACCGTTATCAATGAGAAGCCTCGCTTCTAGAAGGCCGCGGAACTCAGCCTGGGGGTCGGTGCCATTGTCATAGGTCAAATGGCAAGCAGAACCTTCCATCTTTAAGGTCTTGAGATGTGAAAAAACCTGGTTTAACCTGAGCTGGAGTTTCTGCCGATTCAAAACCAATTCTTTATCTTTGCGCAGTGCTGTCTTAGCAATAGAAAATTCCCGATAAGAGGAAAAGAGGATCCCAATGATAGTTCCAAAAAGAACCAGCGCAATCACAAGCTCCATAAGTAAAACAGGACGTTTTCTCATCCTATCTATTGTCTAGGAGTCTTTGGTTTTCATCAAGGACTTGGGTGGATGGAGAGTAAACCAGCCGAGTCCGAGCGCCAGACATATAAAAATAATTAAACTGAAAATATTGGGTAAAAAAGGCTTTGCATCGGGCTTAAGCCATCCTCCAACACCTAAAAGGGCGATGAGAACTCCCATACAGGCATCTCCGGCAACAAGTCCTGAAGATGTCAAAACACCCCGTTGGAAAACCTCTTTTTCTTTGTTCCGGTACTTGATAAAAGCAGAGACCATACCACCTATCATGATGGGTGTCGTTAAAGAAAGAGGAAGATAAAGGCCTAACGCAAAAGGTAAAATTGGAATGGATAAGAGTCTTAAGATAAGCCCAATGATTCCACCGATGGAAACGAGAATAAACGGAATATTTCCTTCGATAATGCCTTTGGCGATCAGGGCCATCATGGTGCCTTGAGGGGCGGGAAGCCGGCTAGATCCTAATCCATAGGTTTGATTGAGAAGAAATATTGTTCCGCTGATGGCAATAGCAGGAAGAACTACACCAATGATTTCTGCAATCTGCTGATAACGGGGAGTTGCTCCCACGAGAAAGCCGGTTTGTAAGTCTTGCGAAGTCGTCCCTGCTAAACATATGGCCACGCAAGCGACAATTGCCATTGTAAGAGCAGAAATCAAGTAAAGCCTGTCAGTCCATCCTAAGGAGACAAAGATAAGGCAGGTGATCAGTAGCGTTATGATGGTCATTCCAGAGACTGGGTTTGAGGTGCTCCCGACAATGCCTACTGTCAGTGAAGTCACAGCGACGAAGAAAAACCCTAAAATAGTCAGCAGAAGAATAGTGACTAAATTCATCGGCAGCCCTGGTGTCAGCCAGAGTGTTAGGATAATAGCGAGGGATCCTAAGATGAGCCAGCGGAGCGAGATGTCTTTATCTGTGCGGGGAACCCGGGAAGAGCGGCTGCTTTTAAAAAGTTCTGTAACACTAGTATGAATGGTTTCCCAAATAGCGGGAGCGACATTGATTAAACTGAAAATACCCCCGATCGTAACTGTGCCCACTCCAATATAGCGGATATAGTTGGACCAAATATCATCGGCAGACATTTGCGACACGGGGACTGTCGCGGGAAAAATCGTATCCACTGATAAATCAAACATTTTTATCAGAGGAATCAGCACCCACCAGCCCATAGCGCCGCCTGCAAAAATAAAAGAGGCAATCCTAGGGCCAATAATGTATCCGACACCCAAAAGCGCAGGAGTGGCATCGATGCTAAAGGCGGTTTTTTCGAAACGGCTGATGACCCAGTTAGGGGCTTCCTGCCATAGATTTAAAGCATTGCAACAAACTTTATAAATAGCTCCCGTGATAATGCCTATGAAGGCCATAGCCGCTTTGGGACCGCTCTTTTCACCTGACTTGAGAATTTCTGCACAGGCTGTTCCTTCAGGAAAAGGAAGCACGCCATGTTCTTTTACGATGATATATCTTCTCATGGGGATCATGAATAAGACGCCTAAAATTCCTCCCAATGTTGAGAGCAGAAACATACGCATCGTCGAAATGTGCTCGCCTAAAATGAAAAGCGCAGGGATGGTAAAGATCATTCCTGCAGCAAGCCCTTCACCGACAGAGGCAATCGTTTGGACGAGATTATTTTCTAGGATAGTGGGTTTATTGAAAAAAGCGCGTAAGATCGCCATCGATAAAACGGCAGCAGGAATAGAAGCTGAAACCGTTGTACCGATTTTAAGTCCCAGATAGGCATTGCCGACTCCAAAAATCAGTCCTAAAATAATGCCGAGAATGACTGCTCGAATTGTAAATTCAGCCATTTTCGATTCTGCAGCTACATACGGTTTGAACATTTTTATCTCCCACTACTGTAAAATATTCTTTCGTATCTAATCTCTGCTTTATTATCAAGGCAGGCCTGATGATTGCCCATGAATTTTTGATATTTACGGGATCTTTTGCATAAGTTTTTAATGATTAGAGCATGAGCTAAAATTTAAGCTGCTTTACAGCTAAATTCATAGAATGGAATTTGATTTTTTCAGACGGAGCACTATAGGAAGTCTTATCACTTTTTCCCTGTCTTTTTTATATCCGTCTTGATCAAAGGATGCTATCCATGGAGACTTTGGATCTTTTTGGTGTAGTTCAAGATACACGACAGTGGTCATTGCCATAGCTTGTTTGATATTAGACCAAGCTTGTTCTAATTGGATTGATTCTGTTGTTGGCAAAATGGAAGAAGGCAAAAGAATGGATATTTCTTTTCAAACACGACAATATGTTTCTAATTCTTGCCTTTCTTTATCTTCCGTCTCTTGCTCTGCTGCGAATTTTCCTTGATGATACAATTTATATATTTCATATGCCATTTCCTCCATCTCTTTAGGAGTTTTACCGTTCGTGGTTTCATGAAGGAATTGTGCCGCAATGGTCAGACTTCTCTTTTTTATTAATTCGCAACAACGGATGGCAATACGCTGATAGATTGAAGTCAGTTCAGAGAGTTGTTGTTGATCAAGGTTAGATAACGGTTGTGAGGTGCTTAGCAAGTATTTTATCGATCTATAAGTCACATAGAGAAAAGCATAGCAGGCTAGAATTCCTTTAGGTGAGTTCATAACAAGCGCTGCCAAGACCGCCAAGACGATCGCCGTGTATTTTTTTAAGTAATTTGAAGTGCCACCTGCATCCATGAGTGCCACCCCTTGATGCTGGGCTATCAGTTTGAAATTTTCAATTGGTGAGTTATTAAGTGAAACACAAAGCTTTTATATAATAATTTTACCTCAAAAAACGCTTTTTAGCAATTATTAAAGATAATCTTTAAAAATAATAGATTCGTGAATGTTTTCATTTATGTAAGTTGCAAGACATATTTGAGACATTTCCATTTACTATTGCACTATTGAAACAGCTCTTAAAGTAAAGTTAACTCTAAATTTAGTTTTGATAAAACATTTCGTTTTATAGAGAAAAGCAACATAGAAATATTTTAACCTGAATGGAATCAGTATTGAGAGAATCCTTTTTAAAAGGTATAATTTTAACAATGAACATGCAGTCGGATTATAAATACGGTTTTGTCACGGATATCGAAGCGGAGGCCATACCCAAGGGGCTAACCGAAGAGACTGTCCGTTTGATTTCATTTAAAAAAAATGAGCCCTCATTTCTCTTAGAGTTTCGTTTAAAAGCTTTTTGCAAATGGCAAGAGATGGAAGAGCCGACGTGGGCCTATGTCAAATATCCTCCCATTGATTATCAAGATATTTGTTATTACTCAGCTCCGAAAACCAAGCAGAAACTCAGCAGCTTAGATGAAGTTGATCCTGAGTTAAGACGTACATTCGAAAAGTTAGGTGTTCCTCTTGATGAACAAAAAAGATTAACCAATGTCGCGGTCGATGTAGTGTTTGATTCGGTGTCGCTGGGTACGACCTTTCAAAATGAGCTCAAAAAAGCCGGCGTTGTTTTGTGTCCTATTTCCGAGGCTGTCCATCTCTACCCCGAACTGATCGAAAAATATCTGGGCAGCGTGGTTCCGATCGGCGACAACTATTTTGCAGCCCTCAATTCTGCTGTCTTCTCAGACGGATCTTTCGTTTATATTCCGAAAGGAGTCCGATCTCCCATGGAGCTTTCGACATATTTCCGAATCAATGACAAAGAAAGCGGCCAATTCGAAAGGACGCTGATCATTGCTGAAGAAGGCTCTTATGTAAGCTATCTCGAAGGATGCACCGCTCCAGCATTTGATAAAAATCAGCTCCATGCAGCTGTTGTTGAATTGATTGCTCTGGACAATGCTGAGATCAAATATTCAACCGTGCAGAATTGGTATGCCGGAGACCCTAAGACAGGAGCCGGTGGGATTTTTAATTTCGTGACCAAGCGGGGACGCTGTGCAGGCTACCGTTCGAAAATCTCTTGGACTCAAGTTGAAGCCGGTGCTGCAATCACATGGAAATATCCGAGCTGCATTTTACAAGGCGATGAATCGGTCGGAGAATTTTATTCTGTCGCTTTGACGAATGGAAAAATGCAGGCCGATACCGGGACAAAGATGATCCATCTAGGTAAGAAGACTCGCTCGACTATCATCTCCAAAGGGATTTCAGCGGATGAGTCGCATAATTCTTATCGGGGACTTGTTAAAATTGCTCCTCGGGCCAAAGATGCTAGAAACTATACCCAGTGCGACTCAATGCTCGTAGGGAATCGATGCTCGGCTAATACATTCCCTTACATCGAAGTGGCCAACCGCTCAGCTCAAGTCGAACACGAAGCTTCAACATCGAAAATGAACGAAGAACAGCTTTTTTATCTGCAGTCTCGCGGTATCAGCCGTGAAGATGCCATTAGTCTTGTCGTGAGCGGTTTTTGCAAAGACGTCATCAAAGAGCTTCCGTTGGAATTTGCTGTCGAAGCTCAAAAACTGCTCAGTTTAAAATTAGAAAACTCTGTGGGATAAACATGCTACATATTCAAGATTTATATGCCTCTATTGAGGAAAAAGAGATTTTAAAGGGGTTTAACTTAAAAATAGCCCCCGGAGAAGTCCATGCTTTGATGGGACCTAATGGTGCAGGAAAATCAACGCTTGCTAAAGTTTTAGCCGGCCATCCTGACTATGAAGTGACCAGCGGCGCGATTTTCTTTGAAGGACAAAATATCAATGAGCTCGATCCTGAAGAAAGAGCCAAGCTTGGTCTTTTCATGAGCTTTCAGTATCCTATGGAAATTGCCGGTGTCACAAATTTTCAATTTCTCCATGCATCTTATAACGCTTGTAAAGGAACGATCTCTGAAGCTGACTTTGAAAAGATCCTCCAGCAAAAAATGAATATGATGGACATGAAAGAAGAGTTCAAAGAGCGGAGCCTTAATGAAGGTTTTTCCGGAGGTGAAAAAAAACGGAATGAGATTCTTCAAATGGCAGTCCTTGAGCCAAAGATGGCCATTTTAGATGAGACCGATTCAGGGCTCGATATTGATGCCATGAAAATTGTCGCGGATGGCGTCAAACAACTTCTCAATTCCCAGCGCGGACTTCTATTGATTACTCATTATCAAAGGCTTTTAAATTATATTAAGCCGGATTTCGTCCATGTAGTTGTTGATGGTAAAATTGTTGAAACAGGAAATTTTGAGCTCGCCTTGAAACTCGAAAAACAGGGTTATAATGTCTATTAAAGAAGAGACATCCCATGACACTTTTCTCGCAAGCCTGCAGCGCTATTTCGAATATGAGCGCGGTCATGATCTATTGAAAGGGATGCGCGAAAAAGCTTGGGATCATTTCTTGGAACTGGGTCTGCCGGAAAAAACCGATGAAGCATTTAGGTATATTCCTCTAAGACGCCTCTATGAGCTGAATCTCAAAAACACCCTTTTTACTCCCACCAAACAAGAGATTCTCTCTTATATTTATCCTGAATGCCAAGGCAGCTATCTTGTTTTTGTCAATGGATCCTATTCTCCTGAATTTTCCAATTTATCCAATCTTTCCAAAAAAATTGTAGCACAGCCCATTGCCGATGCAATGCGATCTTATGGACCTTTTTTACAGAGCCGCTGGAGCAAAGCACTCAAAGAAGAGCCTGATCCTTTTGCAGTTCTCAATCTCGCTGTCTATCCTCAAGGCCTTTTCTTCTATGTTCCGCCTAAAGTCGTTGTCGAAAAGCCGATTCAAACGCTTTTTCTCAGCAGCCAGGGAAGTTTTGCTCCTGCAAGATTACAGCTCTTTTTAGCCTCTCAAACAGAAGTGCAGTGGATCTCTACGATCGCTGGAGAAGGCGTCCATAATACCCTCCTCGATGTCGCTTTAGAAGATGGCGCCTCATTTCAACAGACTGAGGCTCCTTGCAAAGGAAATGGTTGGCATTTGAATTACCTAAGGGCCACATTAAAACGAGATAGCCATTTGAAATATTTTGCTTTGACAAATGGTTCTCGGATCACACGGCATAGCTATCGCGCTCAAATCCAAGGAGAAAATGCTGATGTGCTGCTCCAAGGACTCTGGGACCTTCAAGGGATCTCGCAAGCTCATACGCATGTTTTGGTCGAGCATGCAGCGCCTCATGCAAGATCATTGCAAAAATTCAAAGGCGTTTTGAAAGACACTGCACAATCTAGTTTTGAAGGAAAAATCTTCGTCCGGCCTGAGGCGCAAAAAACAGAAGCGTATCAGCTCAATCATAATCTACTCCTTAGCGAAGGGGCTATTGCCTATGCAAAACCTAACCTGGAAATTTTTGCTGATGATGTAAAAGCATCTCATGGAGCAACTTTTGCACAAGTGGATGAAGAGCAGCTCTTTTATCTCAAAAGCAGGGGAATTGGCACAGAAGAGGCCAGCCAGCTTTTAATCCGCGGTTTCACGCAAGAAATGATCGATCAGATTCCTCATGACTTTGTGCGTAAGGACGTGAAAAAAGATGTCTTTTAACCGTGAAGATTTTCCCATGCTCAAGAGGAGTGTCCACGGCAAGCCTCTGGTCTATTTAGATTCAGCAGCAACTACGCTAAAGCCCCAAGCTGTCATTGATGCGATCTCTAACTTTTACTCCAACAATTATGGCACGGTCCATCGCGCTGCCTATGAACTAGCTGGAGAATCAACAGCAAAATATAATGCTGTTAGAGCAAAGGCGCAGCATTTTCTCCATGCCAGATCCTCTGAAGAGATTATCTTTACCAAAGGCACGACAGAGGCCATCAACTTAGTGGCCTTTTCTTTTGGCGAAGCTTTTGTACAGCCGGGCGATGAGATTTTGATCTCTGCTATGGAGCACCATTCCAATATTGTTCCTTGGCAGCTTCTTTGTGAAAGAAAACAAGCCCGTCTAAAAATTATTCCTCTCTTGACAAACGGTGAGCTTGATTTAGAGGCGTATGAAAAGATTTTATCTTCCCGGACCAAGCTTGTGAGTATTACTCATATTTCCAATGTCCTAGGCGTAGTCAATCCCTTGAAGACCATTATTAAAGCCGCTCATCAGAAGGGTGCTAAAGTATTTGTCGACGGAGCGCAAAGCACTCCCCATTTAAGAATTGATGTCCAAGACCTTGATTGCGATTTTTTTGCTTTCTCAGGCCACAAGATCTATGGACCAACGGGGATTGGTATTGTCTATGGCAAAAAAGAGCTTTTAGACCAGATGCCGCCCTATCAAGGCGGCGGTGATATGATTCACACGGTGACGTTTGAGAAGACAACATTTCAACCTTGCCCATTAAGATTTGAAGCGGGTACGCCGATGATCGCAGAGGTCATAGGTCTTGGCGCTGCGTTAGATTATATCCAGTCATACGGCCTGGATAAAATCCATGCCTATGAAATGAGTTTAATGAAGCATGCTCTCGAGGAGCTAATTAAAATAGAAGGGATTCACATCTTGGGACCTTCTGAAAACCGGACTTCTCTGATCACTTTCAATATGGAAGGTGTGCATCCTTTCGATGCAGCGACGCTGCTCGATCTTCAAGGGATTGCCGTCCGTTCAGGCAATCTTTGCGCTCAGCCGCTTCTTCAGCATTTTGGCTGCAGTACAGCCTTAAGACTGTCTCTTGCTTCTTACAATACTTTAGAAGAGATCAATTACTTCTGTAAGACCCTAAAAAACTCAGTTCTTGCGCTGCTGAACAAGGTGTAATACCTACCCGAACTGATTTTATGGGCAGTTGCAGGTACCTTGAGAAACATCAGTGATCGTTCCAACTGTGGATACAGTTCCACTATTATTTGAAGAAAAATTGGCGAAATTTTCTACCTTGATAGTTCCCCCGGTCCAATTAAATAGATAGCCCGGATTGCTGCCACTATTGATAGATAAGTGAAGACAAACAGAGAATTCCCCTGAAGTAGTTAAAGCCTGAGAACCTTCACTGATATTTCCTATGAATGTATTCCTTACCACATTGACTAAGTACGGACCCGTGCTGCCACTTGTATCCAAATTGAATTTAAAGATGCTTTATTAAGTTTTAGCATAAGAGGCTTCCTTTTGTCTAACGTTCGAGACTTAAATTACATATGACTAGAATATTTTTATAAGCAATAACTTTAGGGTATCACTCTCACACGCATGAACATACTGATGATTTAAGTAATATAAGTCATAGCAAAATAAGGATCAGTTTCGGGAGTCGGCGAAAACAAAAGGCCATTATTTTCGAGAAGTTTTCTTACCATGGCACAATCATTAGCATCGACGTCTGTGACTTTCCCTATCAAACTATCAGCTTCTGAGCTTTGTAAAGGCATGAGAATCCATTTATATTTTGCTGTCTGTAGAGTAACAACTTCTCTTTGACCTAATACTCTCGGTGCAAACTTCAAGTTATGCTTTTCTAACACTTCTTCTACAGTAGGAAGGGGTCTAGAGTTAACAGAGGTGATTTTTTCACTTAGATTATGAGCGATATCTTGGGATTCCATCGGTATTTTGCGAGCCAGCCAGGCACCTTGCTCTGTGCGGAGAATCTGAATATCTTTTCCATTCCACTGGGTGGTTATATTTGTAAAATCTGCAGGCGGGATATTTGCTCTTTCAAGACTTTCTGAAGTGCTCTTTAATGACATAAAATCTCCTGAAGGTAAAGTTGGGAAATTTCTTTAAGTATCATCAAATAGAAAAATTTTTGCAAGGTATTTAGAAAAATTATTTTGCCTGAGAAAAGAAAAACCCAGGCTCCCTAAGAGAGGGCCTGGGTTATAAATTCACAAGGTATGCTTGTAGAATTAGAAGTCAAAGCGCAGTTGTAAAGAAACACCGCTAACAGCCAAGTCACCTTGATTGAAGCTGTATTTTCCTGGAGCTGTTGCATTCACAAAGTTCAAGTCTTTGTCAAATCCAAACAATGTAGTTTGTTCCCAGCCTAATTGGATGCGGATGCGGTAAGCATCGTTACAGCCAAAGAGGTGATCCCAGCGGAGTCCAACTCCGAGGTCTAACATAGGACGTACTGCCATCCAATTGTCGTGGACATGCTGAATGCGTGCCTGAACACCTGCAGTTGTTGTTGAATCTTGGTGAGAATGGAGTCTTTGTGTTCCATAAATCAGGGAGAGAGCCAGGTCGCCGAAGAAGCTCCAGCCGCTGCCTAAGCCCCATTGAGTGTCTAATCCGGCACGAACTCCTCCGCCACGGAACCGATTATGGTCATGAGCAGCTAATTTTACTGCACTTGTATTAACATAGTTAGTCTTGAAGTTACGATTCACCCAAGCTCCACGAGCTCCGACGAAAGGACGGAGAGTGAGCCATTTGCTCACAAAAAACTCACGGCCCAATTCAAAATCAAGAAAGTTTAAGTGGAGAGAAGAGCGTCCGCTAGCAGATGAGTCAGCTACAGCCGCTTGAGTAGGTGCAATCTGCGTTGAGACGAGAATTTCAGGCGCAGCAGGTTTATCAGTTTTTGATTCACGAGATTGGAACCATGTCCAATTGAGGAGAGCATCCCAGCCATCATGAGGAAGGTTGTATCCTAAGCCTGCGCGGAAACCCCAACTCCAGTCATATTTTACATTTTTTACGTTTCCATCAACAACAGGTAGAGTGCTGGTAGTTTTAATTGCATAAGCAAGACCATCCTCAGTTGCGTTCATATAGAGAACTTCAGCTTGGACCCACAGATCAGTGCCATCTCGTACAACAGGACGAGCTGGAGGATTGATCATTCCATTTGAGCCACGGCGTTGCTCAAGGGCGCTAACGCGGTTTTCTAGATTGCGCATTTGCATGTCATCAGCAGAACATGTAACACTAGCGAGTGTTGTGAATGCTGCCAACGCAGGCAACATTTTTTTCAGTCCGTTTTTCATATTGATCCCCCTGGGTTTGGATCGGTTTTCGTTTTGCAAAGTAAGCATTCTCCTAGTCTCTTACTAGGCGAAGAGGTATCTCTTCAATGGAGACAGGAGAACGCTCACGTATTTTTTCATGATGTCATCAAAAGACAACATTGTAATGGAAATCAATCTACGAAGAAAACACATTTCGCGTCAATTGAAATCCGATAAATTATTTGGGAATCGAGTAGATAAGTTGTGTCATGTTTTGCAGCCAGAGAATCGACTGTTTGCCAATTTGCTGCAGAATGAAATACCAGCCAGCCCAAAGAAGAGCTAAACCGACAAATGATTTCAGCGCCATGCCTAAGAATGCAATTTGGACTTGAGGAGCAAGCCGGTTAGCTATTCCTAAGAACATCTCCGCCATCAAAATAGCCACGAGAGAAGGTGCTGCTAACTGGAGAGAAATGGCTAAGAATTTCGTCAAAAGTCCTAACATGAATTGCCAAAATGGCAATTGCAAATTGAAAAAAGCAACAGGGATAAAACTGTCAGCAGGAATGACGGAATAAGAATTCAGAACACCTTCAAAGAAAATAAAGGGTCCGCCAATATCATAAAAAAGCACGATAAAGATATAATTATAGAGCTGGCCGATCGAAGAGCTTTGACTCTGCATGATCGGATCTTGCACTTGCAAAGCAGAAGATCCGCGTAAGAAATCAATGAGTACGCCTGAAGATTGTGCAATGTAGAATGGAATGCTGACAAGGATTGCAATGACCGTTCCTACGAAAAGCTCTTTTAAGCAATAGCCTGTAAAAAGGGCATCATAAGTCACAATAGGCGTTTTAGCTGAAGCAATAAGATGAGGAAGGATAATTGCTGTAATCGCAATAGCTGTGCCGATTTTGACACCTCCGGGGAGGCGGGAGCCTAAAAAAGGAGCGAGGGCAACAATCGGCGCAATTCTCATAAGGCCTAAAAAAAAAAGAGTCAGCACCGATAACGGAGGAATGCTGGGAAAGCTTAAAACAAAACTGACGTAATCGGAAGTATCAATCGCAGCTAAAAGCATATTTAATGATCAACTTCCTTAAGTTTTAGATTTCCCTCTAGGGATTCCATTTATAGAAGTTTTGGAAAATAGTATTCGTATACTGCACAATTTGTCCGCCGAGCCAGCCTCCTAGCAAGAGCAATGTAAAAACAACGGCAATCAACTTGACTGTGAAGGAGAGCGTTTGTTCTTGGATCTGTGTCGCAGCTTGTAAAATAGCGACGAAAAGACCGACTGCCATACTGATTAAAATCGGCGGTCCTGAAAGTATCAAGATCATCAAAAGAGCTTGATAAGAAAGTTGATAGATCTCATTTGTAAACATCGACTACCTAAAGGTTAATACCAATCCTTGGATCAAAATCGTCCAACCATCGACCATGACCAGCAAGAGAAGCTTTAAAGGCAAGGCTATCGTCAGAGGCGATAACATCATCATACCCATGGCAAGCAAAATGTTAGAAGTTACAAGATCGATAACAAAGAAAGGAAGATAGATGACCACGCCGATCTCAAAAGCTGCTTTCAGCTGAGATGTAATAAAAGCAGGGATAATTACAAGAAAATCGGTCTGTTTTAGAGAAGACCGGAATTCTTCAGGATACGAACGGTAGGCCAATTGGTAAAAGCTTGTGATGTGTTTGCCGATGGTATTGCGCTGTAAAAAATCTCGTAGCGGTTCCTTGCCGGCATCGACAACATCAATCAGATAAGTGGCTGCAGCGCCTGTGAATAATTCTTTGGGAGGATTTTTATCGATGGCTGCCGATGCAGCATTGTACATAGCTAGCCCTGTGGGGAACATCACATAGACTGTCATAAGAAGAGCTACACCGTTAAGGACTTGGTTAGGAGGGGATTGTTGCACGCCAAGCGCATTCCGGAGCAAGGATAGGACAATAACGATTTTGACATACGAAGTCAGGAGCATGATTGCAAAGGGCAAGAGTGATAGCCCTGCTAAGACAGCCAGCTGAGACATTAGAGCAGGTGGAGTTCCGACTTCGCCTTGCTGGATGGCCTCTGGAATGGTATCTTGAGCAAAGAGTGAAAAACATCCGCAGATCAAAAATAGAAATAGGAAAAATTTTAAATTCTTCATCATTTATCAACGCTGGTCAAAAACAGCATTGCTCCGTAGCTAACTAGCAAGCAAACCGTAAACCCAGAAAAACTGCAAGAGAGTTTTTATGGTAAGGGTAGGATAATTTAAGTCTTGAGATACTTATCGAAGGCAGACTCAATCGCACGCCATTGATTTTCAATAGCAGCATTGATGATGCCGGACTCAGTTTCGATGATGCATCCACCGGGGGCAACATCATCTCTTTCTTTGATGGAGAGACTCTCGACTTGCTCGAGTTTTTCTCGGATGCGGGTCTTTTCTGTTTCCAGAATTTCTTTGTCGGCCTTGTTAACCCAGATAGTAATACGATGGTTTTGAAGAACAGGAGCTAAGGCCTGAAGGACGATATCGACAATCGTCTCCGGTTTTGTTTCGAGTTCTTTCGCAACAATTTTTTTAGCGGCTTTGAGGGCCAAGGGAAGGATGAGCTTATTCATCTCATGGCGGAGCCGTTTCTTTTCTTGGTCGAGCCCGATAATGTTAGCATTAAGCTGCTCTAGGCCTTCTTGATACCCTTCTTTTTTGGCAGTCTCGCGTAGTTCGATGCATTCAGCTTCCGTTGCAGCACGATAAGCTTCAGCATCCAGGCGCGCCCGCTCTAGAATTTCATTGGCTTCCATGAGGGTGCTGAAATCCTCTAATGGGATCACTTTTTTATTTGAGGCAGGATGAACTTCTCCGTCTTTGATCAAGGAAAATAATCTACTCATGGTGCTGCCTTATGTAAGTGATATATTCTAATATTTGGGCGATCAGAATTTGGACCGCTCGGCTATTCTCCATCGGAAACATCAATTTTTTAACAAGAAGCGCTCGTTCAAAGTCTAATTTATGCAAGATATACCAAATAAGGCTAGGATCTTGTCCATAAAGAGCTTTAGCCAGCCGGTTGGCGCCTCTTTGACGGATAAGTATTTTTAACTTCTCGGGATCATCATTCCAATTTGCCAGGCCCATCTTTGCAAAAGCAACAGGCTCAGGGCTTTGGAGAAGAATTTTAAGATAATTAAGCTGATGGGGAGTGAGAGCTTCATTGATTTTGCTGAGTTTAGTTTTCTCAATGATTTGTTTGACTTCGGCGCAAAGATCGTGAAGTCCGAAAAAATCCAGAGAAAGGTTGAGCAGTTCACTTTTCAAATCAAGGAGGGCATTGAGAGGGGATTCGGGTAAAGAAGAAAGAGAAAGAAGATCTTCAACTTCAGCGGTTAAATATCCCAAGAGTGTTTTCTGAAGATAGTGCTTACCCAATTCAGATAAAGCCGGGAGTGTTCCCGCGTAGAGCAGATCTTTTCCTACGGCATGGGATAAAGGGGGGCCTAAAGCCGCCAAGAAAAATCCGATATCCCTCTCTGATAAAGTGCGTAAAAAAGGGGAGAGCCAAGATGGATGGATTTGTCGGAGCAGCTCTTCTGGTGTTTCGGTGTTTCGCAGCGGATCCCCATAGGTTTTAGGGAGTCTATCTAATACTTGTCTCTCGATTGGAGCCAAATATTGAATAAGCGAAGCTCTCTCTGTCGGAGAGCAATATTCGAGGAAAGATTTGAGGATAACCCTGCTGGATGATCTCATTCTTCTTTAGGAGGTTCTTCCGGTTGTTGCATAGGAGCTAGATTAAGGAGCTGTCTAAAACCTCCGTTCTGGCGCAGGATAGGATAAATTTTCCATACCATCCATCCAGCAAAGACCAGTAATGAAATATTAGTGGAGATAAGGAGGAAAAAGAGGAAGCGGAAGCGGGGAAGAGACTGTTTGCTGACCACGATCGACCAGACGCTCGTGTAATCACGGGGTTGATTGCTAGCTCCTTCTAGGGAGCTTCCCAGTGTGACATCGGTGAAGCGGGATCTGTCGGAGATCACAGTGACATCGTTGATATCGAGGCCATTGACACTGCCAGCGACCAGACGTTTAATTTTTGAGACGAGATGGCTATTGGGATCGTCTATAATCCCTTGGTGTTTGACATAAACAGCAGCGGTGACACGCTGAACTGGAGCTTGGGGAGTTGGGCCTGCTGTTGATGTATTTGAAGTATCCGGAAAGGCCAATTGGACTTCGGCATCGATCACACCATCAATTTTTCGGATGGTGTTAGCGATTTGCTGTTCTAAGCCTGCCTGATACCGGATGCTTTCCTCTTTATCAGTCGTCATCAATCCCTGTTTAGCAAAGAGTTCTAAGAGATTGGTTCCTTGTTTACGAGGAAGTCCGTTTTGATTGAGAATGGCCATCGCCTCATTCATATCTTTTTCACTCACTGCAAGGCTATATTTTGGAGCTCCAGCTTGCGCAGCAACCCCGACAGCGGTTGGTGCAGCAACTTTTTGAACATTGATGCCTTTGCTGGCTAGAAAGACGATGATCTCGTTGGCTTCCCGTTCATCAACATTATTGACAATAACGCGATTAGTTTCACATCCCGCGAGCAAAAGCATAAGAGGAAGCAGCCAGAGCAGAGCTTTACGCATATGAGATCCTTAAAAGGGTATTTAACGAAGAGCTTCTTAGGTCACAAAGAAGATAATTGTTAATCACCCTCTTCTACAGATTTAGCAGGTATGGAATTTTTCCGCTATGTTTCAAATTATTATTCATGTTTCCCAAAGATCCAAGATGGTCCGCTGCCAAAAGCGGCTTTCCGGAAATCTCGGTATCCCTCAAGTGCAGCCCGGTATTGCAAGAGCTTGCCCTTTTTCTGAGAAAGGTTTTTTCCTTGGAGAAGTCTGAGCAGATAAAATTGCAAATTTTTGAGTAGCCGGAGTTTCAAGATATGACGCAGCTCCGGCAGTACGATTGTTTGATAGAGATGCTCTTTTTCTTCTTTGGAACAGTTCCTTTCCATCCAAAGACAGCGGCCGCGCCACCAAAAATAAGTTTTATGAGGAGTTCCACCAATAAAAGAAGCAGAGACTTTATGGAGCAGCAGGGCTTCGTAGCTAATCCCAATTCCAAATCCTGCTTTTTTTGCTCGCATACAGAAATCAGCCTCTTCCCAAAAAAGAAAAAACGTAGGCTCCAAGAGTCCTATCTTCTCAAAAACTTGTTTTCGAATCAAAATTGAGCATCCGCATACATAATCGAGAGGCTGGTCGGTTTTAAATCCCTTAGCTGCTCCTAGACCGATTAAATCAAAAGTAGCTGTGGTACTGTTCCATCTTCCGCCTAAATGATCAATTTTTTCCGGATGTATCATCTGGATTGGGTAGGCACCGAAAATAGCTACGTCTTGATGATCATGGGAAGATTTGAGCAGTGCCGCAATAAAATGCCGATCAACAATCGTATCATTATTAAGGAGTAAAACAAGATCAGCTCCTTGCCTTAAGGCATATTCAATGCCGACATTATTCCCTCCGGCATAACCCAAGTTTTTGCCTGTTTCAAGCAGTCTAACGAGAGAGAATCGCTTGCCGATTTCAAGAACAGAATCATCGGTAGAACCGTTATCGACTATGATAATATCAAACGGAGGAGCTTCGACATTGTGTAAAGACGCCAAGCAAGCAAGAGTGTCACTTTTTCCATTCCAATTGAGAATAACAACGGAGAGTTTCATACTTTCTCCTGTAATAATTGAAGAGCTGCTCCCAGGACTTCATCCGTCGAAATCTGCAGCATGCAGAAAGGGTCATGGCATTTTTTCTTGAGGCAAGGAAAGCAGGTTGGTTTTTTTTGAAGAACGGAAACATGAGGAGCAAAATAGGGTCCGCAAAGAGCAGGATCTGTCGGAGTAAAAAGCGCAAGGGTCGGAGTATGAGTGGCACAGGCAATGTGGAGAGGACCTGTATCATTCGTAATATATAAAGAGAGTTTGCCAAGCAATGCAGCAAGCGTAGGAATGGAGACACCTTCATAAATGCCGACAGCACCTTCAATCGATTGGACAATACTTTCAACTAAAGCTTTTTCTGCTGGCGTTCCTGTCACGACAATTTGGCAGCCGAGCTTTTCTTTGAGACGGCGGCCCAGGGTAATGAAATGAGAAGAAGGCCACTGTTTAAAACGGTCCTTAGCTCCCGGATGAAGGCCAATCACAATTCCTGAAGGCAATAAATTCATAGCTTTTTTGTGATCATCAACGGAGGTAAAAAATTCCATGAGCTTGGAGGTGATTTGAGCTCCAGCAGCCTGGACCACTTCGAGACGTCTTTCGATCTCATGGATTCTTTTAGTTTCGATCCGGTTCGTGAGTAAGAAATCAAGGCCTTTATTGATCTTTTCTGTCCCAATGATCTGTCCTGCACCAAGCAAGGCGCAAAAAGGCAGCATTGGACGTTGAGAGATATGGAACACTAAAACGGTTGCAATCTTCCGCTTGATCAGTGTAGGAAAAAGTCTAAGCAAGGAAAATAGAGGGGGTTCTTTAACGACAAAGATTTCATTGAGATGAGGGCTGCTCTGCAACACTTGCTTGCCCATCGCGCTGGTGATGATGCCAATGTAAGCATCAGGATAAGTTTCGCGGAGAGCTCGAATGGCAGGTGTGCCCCAAAGCGTATCTCCAAGGCCGGTTGTTGAAATGATGAGAAATCGATTGCCCGTGTTTGTGCGGATAAAAGGTTTGGCAAAGGCAATAAAAAACTTAATAAGAATATTTTTAACGCTCATCGATTTTCATTTTACCTTTTAGATGAGTTTTTTCGTAGGTCAACAAAAAAGCATTTAAGATACATGGGTGGATGCTTGTCGAGAAGGAAGAACTCTGTAGAAGGCTATGCATGCTATAACTTTACTTCAATGAGAAGCAAATATGTCCTTGGTTTATAGAAAGAAAGAAACTATATTCGTACAAAAAATTGTTTGTCAGTCAGTCTTAAAAATTGAAAGGCAAGCCTTTGTATGAATTTCTTAAAAAATAGATCAAGAAAAATATAGTTTCATTGATTTGAAAAATAAAGAAATAATGCTTAATTAGAAGTATGCTGATAAATAGCAAAATAGGGCTAATAAATGTATACAATGTCTAAGTTAAGTAAAAAAAGAGGTGGTGCAATAAAGGTCAGATTAATTTTTGCTTGATGCTGTATTTTCCTCGGATAGACTTTACATAGGCTAAGAATATGAGAACTTGTTGTTCCCCTTGTGGCTCTTTAGCTTTTATCCGTAATGGCGTCAATCAGCATGGGGATCATAAGTGTATAGAATGCCATAGGCAGTTCGTTATAAACCCGCAAAACAAAATCATTTCGGATGAGACTAAAGATCTCATTCGCAGACTTCTCCTCGAAAAGCTTTCCCTTCGTGGAATTTGCCGTGCCGCTCAAGTTA
>WUUC01237288.1_pt1 | contig 26004 bp, 19 predicted proteins | sample 6278441 | NCBI WGS metagenome assembly WUUC01 (sample SAMN13675441, study PRJNA597444) | soil metagenome | isolation source: soil | place: USA: Washington | collected 2017-10 | reverse complement strand
GCCGCCGCCCGCGTTGGCGATGGCCTGCTGGGTCCTGGAGATCTCCGAGTCGATCTGCGCCTGGCTCAGCCGGGTCAGGTGCGGGTGGGTGTAGCTGTGGTTGGCGACCCACATGCCGGCGCCGACCTGGGCCCGGACCTGGGCCGGGGAGGCGGCGGAGTACTGGCCCTGGTTGAACATCGTGGCCCGCAACCCGTTCTGCCGCAACGCGTTGAGCAGGGCCGGGGTGTTGCTGTCGTTGGGGCCGTCGTCGAAGGTGAGCCCGACGTACCCGTTGCAGGCCGCGGCTCGCGCCGGCACGGCGGTGGGGGCGACAGTCGTCACGACAGCCGCGGCGAGGGCCAGCCCCACGGCCAGCGTGCGTGTTCTCGTTCGCATGCAGGGTCCTTTCCGATGTCCATTCCGGCACGGGCCCGCGCGTCGAAGTGATGACAATTAGTGTTGATCCAACTTCGCCGCGTTGTCAACACGTTTCGGGAATGTTTCGGAACTCATGACCACCCGAAGTTCTTGGTAATTCGGAATTGGCCCGGCGTCGGGAGATCACCGGCCGAATCAGTGACCGTCGAAAGTTTTGAGAAATTTCCGGTCGTCGGGAAGGGGCGCTGGCTGAGATCGGCGACCCGATACCGCTGGGAGTTCCGCCGGCACGGTGCCGCGTGCCGGCCGGAACCTGTCCGCGCTCACCGCTGCAGTGCCGCCGCCAGCATCCTGCCGTACGCCGCCTCGAAACCCTCCGGTTCGAGACCGGTCCGGTGGGGTGTGAGGACGTGTGACGCGACGACGTCCGCGTCCTCGGCGGGCGGCACCACCGGCGCGAGCCGGGACGACGCCGGCAGCACCCACCGCCTGCCCGGCGACCGGGGCCGCGACTCCCGCAGGTCCACTTCGGACAGCAGGGCCGGCAGGGACGTGCCGGGGTCGCGGGCCACGATCTCGGCCACCGCGGCCGCGCGGGTCAGCAGCTCCGCCGGCGGTTCGCCGCCGTCCTTCACCGCCTGCACGAGCGGCAGCACCGACCTGGCGGTGAGCCACTCGCAGGCCAGGGCGTACAGCGTCGACGCCCCGGGCACGGGTGACTCGTGCGGCCGCAGCATCCGGACCTGGTCCATGGGTTCGAGGCCGGCCGGGTCCGCCGTCCAGGCGCTCGCCCCGCACCACGGGCACGGCAGCGGACGCACCGACACCCGGACCGCCGGGGACACCAGCCAGGTCGTGTGGACCGGCTGCGTGAGCAGCGCGGCGGCCTCCCGCTCGGCCATCCGCTTCAGCACGCCGCCCAGCCCGGCCGGGTCCCCGACGCCCCGCTCCCCGGACGGCGAGGACGCCTGCGCCGCGGCCCGTGTCCCGGCGTCGGCCGCCAGCACGGCGAGCTCGACCAGGGTGTCCCAGCCGTCCACGGTCAGTGCCCGGCGGTCCCGCCCGGCGAGACCCATCTCCAGCCAGGAGACCACGGCGCGGCGGCGCAGCGCGGGCACGAAGTCGTCGTCCGCCTCGGTCTCGCCGGCCGGGCGGAACACGTCCGCGCCGAGCAGGAAGGCCGCCGCCCACACCTCCAGGGTCAGCGCCGGGCGCAGCGTGTCCGGGCCGCCCGCGGCCCGCCAGGTGGCGACGACCTCCTCGGCCGGCACCCCCGCCAGGGTCGCGTGGTCCCGCCACTCCCAGGTGAACGGGTGCTCCAGCGGCTCACCGGCCCCCGAGGACAGCGGCCGCAGCCCGCAGCGCGACTCACGCAGCTCGACGGCGAGCCCGCCGCCCTCCGGGCGCTCCGGCGCGGGCACCGGGCCCCGGCCGGTCGTCTCCCACCACGCCGGCGGGAGCTTCCAGTGCTCGTCGTACACGGTGACCGGCCGGCGGCCCTCGTCGCCGTAGATGGACAGGCTCACCACGTCCGCGTGCTCGACGAGGTTGGGCACGCTCGCGAGCACGCGGATCCCGCGCTCGGTGCAGAACGACGTCACCAGGTGGTCGTCGTCCACATAGGAGTCGGGCAGCTCGGCCAGGTAGCGCGCCAGCTCCTCGGCGTGCGCCGCCGGCAGCGCCAGCGCGAGCGTCGGCGTCCACTCCACCGCCGACATCTCGGCGAACGGGCGCCCGGCCATGGCGGCGCGCCGGACCGCGTAGGAGTTGCGCGGGCTCGTCTGCTGCACCGACAGCGTGAGGCCGTCGTCCGGGTTGGCGGCCACGGCCTGGTGCAGGTAGTCGGCGAACCCGGCCATCGGGAGGATGTCGTCCTGCAGGACCACGTGGTGGGTGGCGCCGGGCGCGATCGCCGCCCAGGCACGCTTGGCGGTCCGCAGCGGGCTCGGCGGACCGCCGGGGTCGGGGTCCTCGACCACGCGGACGGGCAGCGGGTGGCACGCGGCGAGCAGTGCCGGGATGCGGTCGCGGCGGCTCGGGTGGTGCATCACCACGACGCTGAGCTCCACCGGGTCGTTGGCGGCCATGTGTGAATCACCTCTGGGTCCCCGCCGGCACGAGGCCGGCAGGGGTCGTCGAAGGGGCCGACGGCAGCGGTCGGCGGGACGCGGGAAAGGACGGCGGGCGGGGGTGTCCCCCGCCCGCCGCAGAACGGGTCAGTCCTTGGCGACGTCCATGTGGTGCAGGACGTTGCGGGTCAGCGCCTGCAGCCCCGGGTCGACCGCGAGCGCGCCGGGGTAGTTCGTCGAGCCGGCGTTCAGCACGCGGCCGCCGGCGGGACGCTCCCAGTAGATGAGGTCGGCGCCGTGCCCCTGGTCTGCGCCCCAGTGCGCGACGAACCGGGGACCGTGGTCGGCGTGCGCGAGGACGGTCAGGCCCTTCGGGTCCAGCGCCGGCATGCCCTGTATCTCGGGCAGGCCGTCCATCTCGTAGCCGCTGACGGCGGGGCCGTCGTGCGACCGGGTGCCGATCAGGCCACCCTGCTCGACCGGCACCGGCTCCGGGTCGCGCAGCAGGAAGTGGTCGGGTTCGAGGACCGTGAACGGCGCGAACGCCGTGCGGTCGCCGCTGTCGATCCAGCCGAGCGTCTCCAGCCCGAGCAGCTCGCTCGGCGCCTGCCCGAGGTAGGACCACTTGCCGCCGGGGCGGCCGTCGGTGTGCCAGCGCTCGCCCCACTCGTCCGGCGGCAGCCAGGCGACCCCGGTGCCCTCGCCGGGATGCGTCGTCTTGCGGGTCTCCATCACCTTCGTGTCCTGGTCGTAGCTGACCCGCCAGAACGCGGTGTTGCCGCTGAAGCAGACCACGTTGCCGCCGCCACGCAGGTACTCCTCGACGCCGTCGCGCATGCTCTGCGTCCAGTACTCGTTGTGCCCCACGATCATCAGCGCGGAGAACTCCTCCAGCAGACCGGGATCCGCGTCGAGCTCGGCGTCGGTGATGCACTCGTAGGCGTAGCCCTCGCTGGCGAGCCAGGACTCGGCGTGCCGCTCGGGACGGACGAGGTGCTGGTGGACCGTCGCGTCGCAGAGGTGGCTCGGGTGGACGAACGGCCGCACCCTCGGCATCGGGATGTTCATGCCGAGGTTGAAGAACAGCTTGCCGCTGATGTTGCGGGTGTACGCCGACGAGGCCAGCCCCGGGATGTTGACGCCGTCGGTCGACCGGCGCGCGTAGGTCAGCCAGGTGAACGTCGCGTACAGCAGCGCGACGGACTTCGGCCGCCTCGGCGTCGGCCGCACCACCACGAACGGCAGTTCGAGCGGGTCGTCGTCGGCGCCGGCCAGCGTCACCCGGACGTAGTAGGTGCCGCTGTCGGCGTCCTCGGGCACCACGACCTCGGCCGCCGTCGGCCACCCGCAGTCGACCAGGTCGTCGGAGGAGAACCGGATGCTGCCGCCCCGGGTCGGGTCGGCGTCCGGGTCGTAGCCCGGCCGGCCGATCGCCGTCGAGGCGGGCGGGCCGGGGATGTTGAGCGTCGGGGTGTTCACGAGCGTCAGGTGCCGCTCGTTGCCGCTGACGTCGGCCGCGGTGGTGCCGGAGCGCTCCCGCAGCGGCCAGTGGGCCAGCAGGGCGTCCTTCCCGGCCGGCACGGCCGTCGACATCGCCCGGTCCTCGGTGAGGGCGACCACCTCGTGGCGGGTCAGCGTGCGGGAGAAGAGGGCGACGTCGCTCACGTCGCCGTCCAGGAGGTGGTCGACGAGGCCGCTCTGCGCCGCGGCCGCCACGCGCACCGTGCCCGGCGAGCAGGGCGACACCGCCGCCGTGCCCTCGGCCGCGACGGTGCCGTCCACCCACAGCTGCACGCGGTCGCCGTCGACGGTGAACGCGAGGTGCACCCACTCGCCGAGCCGGTGCAGCAGCGACGAACCGGAGAAGGTCCAGTTCACGCGGTCGTGGTGGTCACCGGCGCCGACGTAGCAGCCGGGGTGCCCGTCGGCGTCGACGCCGATCGCCCAGCCGCAGCCGTGCGGGTAGTCCATGTCGCTGACGACCGCCGCCCAGCTCGACGTCTCCACCGTGGCCGGCAGGTGCCAGATCCGCACCCAGGCCGACACGGTCGTGGGGCGGTCGACCGGCGTGCCCTCGACGACCCCGTACGAGCCGGGGTGGACGTCGTTGCGGTTCGCGGTCGCCGAGGACGCGCTCGCCAGCCAGGTCACCTCGGCCCGGTCGGCCGCGTCGTCCGGCTCGGGGAGCAGTAGCGCGCGCCTGCCGAGCCTGCCGACCGCGATCTCGTGCGCCGCCGGCGCCGAGAGGTGCACCTTCAGCACCTCTCCCGGGCGCACGCCCAGCGGGTCGACGTAGCCCGTGAGGCTCGCCACGCGGACCGGCCGGTGGCTGGGTGCCCGGTGCGTGGAACGGTCACCGAGGCGCACCTCCCACGCGCCGGATGGTGCTGCTTGTCCTGCGTCTGATGGCATTGGTTTCCAACCTGTGTAGTGATGTGCGGGTACTCAGGCCGCCGACGTGCGGGGCCCGAGGTGACTGGTCAGCTCCTCGAACTCGACGCCCCCGGCCATCGCCGAGGTCAGCTCCTCGCGGCTGATCTGGCCCCGGGTCCACGACCCCATCAGCCTGCCGCGGTTGAGCACCACGAACCGGTCGCCGATCGGGTAGGCGTGGTGGGGGTTGTGGGTGACGAACACGACCCCGGCCCCCCGGTCGCGGGCGGCCGCGATGAACTTCAGCACCGCGGCCGTCTGCTTGACGCCCAGCGCGGACGTCGGCTCGTCGAGGATGAGGACCCGGGCGCCGAAGTACAGCGCGCGGGAGATGGCGACCGCCTGGCGCTCACCCCCGGAGAGCGTGCCGACGGCCTGGTCGGGGTCGCGGACGTCCAGCCCGATCTTGCCCAGCTCCTCGCGGCAGATCCGCCGGCACCGGTCCGCGTCGAGCAGCCGCACCGGGCCGAACCGGCGGGTCGGCTCCGCGCCGAGGAAGAAGTTGCGCCAGATGGACATCAGCGGCATCGTCGCCAGGTTCTGGAACGCGGTGGCGATGCCGTTGGCGCGGGCGTCGCGCGGCGAGCCGAACCGCACCGGGCGGCCCTCGACGAGCAGCTCGCCCTCGTCCTGCGGGTGCACGCCGGAGAGCACCTTGATGAAGGTGGACTTGCCGGCGCCGTTGTCGCCGAGCACGCAGGTGACCTGCCCGCCGCCGACCGTGACCGAGACGTCGGACAGCGCGCTGACGCTGCCGTAGTGCTTCGAGAGGGCACGCCCTTCCAGCAGTGGTGCCGTCATCGCCGTGCCCTCTCCGCGCCGCGCCGGACAACGTTGTTCACCAGGACGGCGAGCAACAGGATCACCCCGAGGAACAGGAACCGCCAGTCGGTGTTCCAGCCGGAGAACTGGATGCCGATGAACGCCATGCCCACGATCGTGGCACCGAGCGACGCGCCGACCGGCGAGCCGTAGCCGCCGGACAGCAGCGTGCCGCCGACCACCGCGCAGACGATGTACATGAACTCGTTGCCCACCCCCTGCGTGGCGGTGACCGACCCGAGCCGCACCGCCACCATGACACCGACGAGCGCCGCCGTCATCGACGTGGCCATGAACAGCCCGATCTTCACCCTCGCGACCGGGACGGCCATCATCCGCGCGGCCGCCGGGTCGCCGCCGACGGCGAAGATCCAGTTGCCGGCGCGGGTCCGTTTGAGCAGCAGCGCCGCCGCGACCGTGATCCCGATCCACCACAGCACGGTGACCCGGAAGTCCCACGGCGAGAACGTCCCGCCGAACACGGCGTGCGCGTCGTCGTAGCCGGGGACCGACCGCAGCCCGTCGACCCGGACGTTGTTGGTGATCAGCTTCGTGACGCCGAGGTTCACGCCCTGCAGCGCGAAGAACGTCGCCAGCGTCACGATGAAGCTCGGCAGTCCCGTGCGGACCACCACGAAACCGTTGAGCAGGCCGATCCCCGCCGCGAACACGAGCGCGGCGGCGACGGAGACCCAGAGGTTGAGCCCGACCCGGGTGCTCAGGACACCGACCAGCAGGCCGGCGCTGCCGACCATCACGCCGGCCGACAGGTCGAACTCACCGGCGATCATGAGCAGTGCCACGGTCACCGACACGATGCCGATGGTCGAGGCGACGTCGGTCCAGTTCGCGACGCCGCCCGGCGAGGCGAACCGGGCCGTGGTGACCGAGAAGAACGTGCCGATGACGATCACCGCGGCCAGCGCGCCCAGCTCCGGGTGACGCATCATCCTGGTCACCAGGCGGGTCGGCCTCGGCCGCTCGTCGACGGGTTCCGGTGGCGCCGCCGGGCCGGCGCGCAGCGCGACGTTGCCGTTCATGGTTTCCTCCACGTGCGCACCCGCCTACCGCGTGCCCTGCTCGACCAGCTTCCGCACGGTCTTCGCGTTCGACCGGTCGACGAAGGCGGGCCCGGTCAGCACCGGGTCGCCACCGCCGACCACGTTCGCGTTGGCGCGGTAGAGGTCGAGGAACACGATCGGCAGGTACCCCTGCAGGTAGGGCTGCTGGTCGACGGCGAACTCCATGTCGCCCTGCTCGATCGCGGTCAGCACGTCCTCGCTCAGGTCGAACGTCGCGAGCGTCGCGTCGACACCGGCCGAGGCGATCGCGTCCCGCGCCGCCATCGCGATGTCGGGGTTCAGGGTGAGCACCGTGTCGATGTCCGGGTTCGCCCGCAGCTTCGACTCGATCTCGCTGAGCGTGGTGGCGATGTCGCCCGCGCCCTTGACGTTGACGATCTCGGACTGGCCCTCGAAGCCGCGCTCGGCGCCCTGGCAGCGCTGGAGCTGGCCGATGTTGCCGCCTTCTCCGTTGACGCACAACAGTTTCTTGCCGCCGGTCGCGGCGAGCCGCTCACCGGCCCTGGTGCCGGCCACCGTCTCGGTCTGCCCGACGTGCGCGACCGCGCCGAGCTCGGCGGACTGCTCGGCGCCGGAGTTCAGCGTGACGACCGGGATGCCGGCCTCGCGGGCCTGCTCCACCGCGTCGCGGATCGCGTCGGGGTCCGCGGCGGACACCGCGATCCCGTCGACCTCGTCGGTGACCGCGGTCGCGATCAGCTGCGCCTGCCGCTCGTGGTCGCCGTCGGCGGTGTTGAAGGTCAGCTCGACGCCGAGCTCGTTGGCGGCCTGCTGCGCGCCCTGCTTGACCACGGCCCAGAACGAGCCGCCGTCCCACTCGGTGATCACCGCGATCCTCGTGGCGGGGCCACTGTCCGCGTCCGACTCCGTGGCACAGGCGGCGGCGCCGAGTAACAGCGCCCCGGCGGCCGCTCCCGCGGCCACGCGCCGAAGCCTTGTCCGTACAGTCATGTGTGTTCTCCTTCTCGGGAACCCCTGGCTCACCAGGCGTTCCCGTCCGCGGCGGTGACCTTGGCGACGGCGGCCGCGATGTCGACCATGTCCTCCTCGTCACCGAGGAACGTGCTGTGGTGGGTCAGCACCGCGTGTGCCGCCAGGTGCTCCGCGTGCGGGAACGGGCGGTTGCGGTGCAGTTCGTGGAACCGGTGCGCCAGCGGCGCGAGTGCCGGTTTCGTGTCGGGTCGCAGCAGGCGGCTGCGGTCCAGCGGCTCGCGGGGCGGGTAGAACTTCACGCCGAGCTCGGCCATCAGCGCACGCGCCACGTCGGCGTTGGTGCGGCCGGCGGGCAGTGTGTCGAACACGATCGGCGCCTCGTAGACCGACAGCCGGGTCTGGTCGGCCGGCGGGCTGAGCAGCCGCACGCCCGGCACGGCGTCGAGCAGCTTGCCGAGCACCGCGTAGTTGCGGTTGCGGATCTCGTGCTGCTCGTCGAGCGTGCCCAGCTGTGCGCACAGCAGCGCCGCGCTGAACTCGTCGAGGCAGAAGTTGGCGCCCATGACGGTCGCGGTCTCGGCCAGGTCGAGCTCGCCGGGCCGCGCCTGGTCCGGCCGGTACCGCCGCGAGTCGGCCCGCAGCTCCTCGAGGACGCCGGCGAGGTGCTCGTCGTCGGTCACGACCGCGCCGCCCTCGCCGCCGGTGAGCACCTTGCCGTGCTGCATGCTGAAGCAGCCGACCCGGCCGATCGTGCCGGCGTGCCGGCCGAGCCACTGCGCGCCGTGGGCCTGTGCCGCGTCCTCGACCACCACGATGCCCCGACTGTCCACTGCGGACTGTATGGCCGGGACGTCGGCCATGACGGCCGACCAGTGCACCACGAGGACCGCGCGGGGGTCGACGTCGAGGTCGAGCCCGTCCGCCTCGACGCACCCGGTCTCCGGCGACACGTCGGTGAGCACGGGCACCAGCCCCGCCCGCAGGACGGCCGACGCGGTGGCGACCCAGGTGAGTGCCGGCACGAGCACGATGTCGCCGTAGTCGAGGCCGAGCGACTCCAGCGCGATCACGAGTGCGCTGGAACCGTGGTCGACCGGGACGCAGTGCGCCACGCCGAGGTACTCGCGGAACATGCGGGCGAAGCGCCGCTCGTACAGCTCGCCCACGTGCGGGCTGCTGATCGCCCAGCGTCCACTGTGGAGCACCGAGGTGAGTGCCGACGCGGCGTCGGGCGCCGGCTGCGGCCACGCCGGCCACCGGCGGTCCGGCCGGCGCACCGGGTCCCCACCGGCGACGGCCAGGCGGGCAGGTTTGTGTGCGGTGTGCGACAGGGTGGACATCGTCCTCCGTCCTTGGGCATCAGAGGGCATGAAGAGCCGGCGCCGTGCCGCCGCACGGCGCGGCTCAGTGAGTCAGCGCGCCGTTGCGCGGGGCCACCGGCGTCCTGGCGCCGGTGGCGGTGGCCGTCGCCGCGGCGACGGCGATCTCCTGGGCCCGGACCGCGTCGTCCGGGGTGCACGGGCTCGGCCCGTCGCCGGCGGCCATCGCCAGGAACGCACGCATCTCGGCCTCGTAGGCGGCGGCGAACCGGTCGACGAACCCCGTGAAGTCGGACCCGCCGGCGTTCGGCCCGGCCGTCATCGACAGGCGGGTGCCGAGCACCTCCATGCGGTGGTCGTACCCGAACGGGTTCAGCCGGGAGGCGGTGAGCACGGCGACGCCGCCGCCGGCGAAGGTCAGCACGAGCGTGCCCATGCCGATCCCCTGGCCGCCGTCCCCGGTCACCTCGCAGGCGTCCGCCTGCACCGCGACGACCTCGTCGTGCGCGATCCAGCGTGCCGCGTCGATGTCGTGGATGAGGCAGTCGGTGAAGATGTCGCCGGCCGTGTTCTGGTAGCCGGCGCCGGGCGGCTCGTGGTCGAACGCGGTGCCCCGGATCATGAGCACGCGCCCGGCCGTGCCGGACGCGACGGTCTCGTGCAGCGTGCGGTAGTCCGGGTCGAACCGGCGCTGGAACCCGACCTGCACCCTGGCCCCCGTGCGGCGGGCCGTCTCCGCGACCGCACGCGCCTCGTCGAGGGTGGCGGCGAGCGGCTTCTCGCAGAAGACGGCGATGCCCTTCGTCATCGCCGCGTGGAGCACGCCGGACCGCGCGGTCGCCGGGGTCACGACGACCACGGCGTCGGCGTCCTCGACGAGCGCGGCCGCGGTCGGGCGCACCGAGCCGCCGACCTCCGCCGCCACCCTCCGCGCCGCCTCCTGATTGTTGTCATGAATGAGCAGGGCATCGGCGGGCAGCATTCTCGCGAGATTTCTGGAATGCACCGAACCCATCCGGCCAACACCGACAACGCCGATTCTCATCGGCACAAACCCCCAGAATTAACGTCGACCGGTCACGGCTGTGACCCGTATCCAGATTATTTCCGGGCACGGCGACGAACGTCAATCAGTCGAGGGTTCTGGTTGACCGGCGCACAAGCGGCCGGGCACGCAGAAGCGCCGGCCCACCGGCGAGGATCCGGTGGGCCGGCGCGAACCGGTGTGCGGGGCGGGTTACGCGTCGCGGATCGCGGCGGCGGGCAGGCGCCGTTCCAGTGCGAACAGCGCCGCGACCGCGACGCCGTTGAGCACCGCGAGCGCCACCCAGGGCAGGCCGTGCGCGACGGCGAACAGCGTGGTGAAGAAGCCGGGGCCGACGATCTCGGCGATGGTGAAGGAGTACTGGAAGATCGCGAGGTACCGGCCTCGGGTCTCGACCGGCGCGGCGGCCGCGGCGAGCCCCATCGACACGGGCGCGTGCATGACGGTGGCGGCCGTGAACACCACCGCCGCCCCGACGAGCACCGGTATCCCCCACCCCAGCTGCCCCGGCGTCAGGACGGCGAACAGCAGCGCCCACACCGCCCACAGCGCGGCCGAGGCGGCGAGGATCCTGGTGCGCCGGAACGGGCGCAGCCACAGCACGACGGGCGCGGTGACGACCGACACCGCGATCGTGTTCCCCACCAGCAGGACGGAGACCAGCCACGCGTCGGCCTCCAGGTGGATCACCACCAGGGTCGGCAGCGCGAGCGCCAGCATCATGCCGGACAGCGCGAACACCGCGTTGACGCCGATGAGCCCCAGGTAGGGCCGGTCCCGCAGCAGGCCGCGGTAGCCCTGCGCGGTGTCCGACTCCTCCCGCGCGGCCCTCGGCGCACGCACCACCAGCGCGATCGTCACGGCCGCGACGGCGAAACAGGCGGCCGCGCCGAACGCGATCACCCGGAACACCTGGTCGCTGGCCTGCGGGTTGGCCAGTGCGACGCCGGTCAGCACGCCGCCGATGCCGAGGCCGCCCGTGCGGGCCATGTTGGACCAGCCGTACCAGTAGTCCTTGCTGCGCCCCTCGGCCCGCCCGTCGACGTAGTCGGCGATCAGCGTGAAGATCGAGGACCAGAAGAACCGCACGCCGAGCGCGGTCAGCACGGCGGAGACCAGGATGCCGGCCGGACCGCTCACCAGGCCGGCCGCGAAGTAGCCGAGTGCCTGCAGGACCTGGGCCAGCACGACCAGCGGCCGGGCGCCGTAGCGGTCCGCGAGCGCGCCGGCGAACACCGGGATCGGCAGCTGCATGATGTTGGCGACGCTCAGCAGGACGCCGATGAGCACGAGCGGGACGTCGGTGATCTTGGTGAAGAAGATGAGACCGAGCGGCAGGAACAGTCCATTGCCAATCGAGTCCACGACGAGTGCCGCGATGAGGACGGCGCCGCCGCGGCTGCGAGGCGCCGAACGCGGCGGAATGGCGGTGGTGGATTCCTCGATTGTCAAGGCCCTCGAAACCTCTCACTCCATTGACCGGACCGGCGAAGCCCGGATACTACCTTCGCGCACCCCGGTTGCAAATCAATATATTGCACGTTGACCGAATTTGCCGTCGCCGCACACGCGTTGCTAGCCTGATTTACATTCCATGATTTCCGCCGTGGCCGTCTTGCCACGAGCAGGTTTCGCCACTCATCACACCTTGGGGAATTATGATCGACGAGATGCTGCGGGCCACGGCCACGGCCGTGCCCACTCACGACGCGATCGTGTATCTCGACCGCAGGATCAGCTACGAGGAGCTCTACCGGTCCGTGCGCGCCGGCGCCGACGGGCTGCGCCTGCACGGCGTCGGCCCCGGCGACACCGTGCTGCTGGCGCTCACGAACTGCCCCGAGTTCGTGATGGTGTACTTCGCCACCGCGCTGCTGCACGCCAAGGTCTACGCGATCGACCCCAACGCCGCGGAGCCGGAGCTGCGCCGGTGCATCCGCGACGCGGAGCCCGCGCTGGTGGTCACGCACGCGATGCGGGCCGGGACGTTCCAGCGCCTGCTCGCCGAACGCGCCGACCTGCGCGCCAAGATCGCGGTCGTCGGCGGGGAACGGGGCACGCACCTGCTCGCGGCCGACCTGTTCGCCACCACCGCGACCGCGGCCGCCGCGCCGTCGCCGCCCCACGACGGTGACTGGTCGGTGACCTACTCCTCCGGCTCGACCGGCACGCCGAAGCGGATCTGCCGCACGCAGCGCAACCAGGTGGCCGAGGCCGGCAACCTCGCGTCGACCGCCGGGATCGGGCCGGACGACCGGATGCTGTGCGTGGTGCCGCTGTTCCACGCCCTCGGCCAGTTCTGCTGCATGATCGCGTCGGCGCGGTCCGGCGCGACGCTGGTGCTGCTGGAGCAGACCGGCCCGCCGGGCCAGGAGGGCGACCAGCAGCTCGTCCTCGGCTCGCGGATCGACCGGGTGCTGGAGATGATCGAGAAGCACCAGGTCACGATCATGCCCGCGGTGCCCTACATCTACGAGCTCCTGGCCGACGTCGGCGAGGACGTCCCGGCGGACGTGTCCAGCGTGCGGCTGTTCCTCTCCGGCGGCAACTTCCTGCCCGCCGCGACGGCGGCGCGTTTCCAGCGCAGGTACGGCGCACCGATCCGCCAGACCTACGGCAGCTCCGAGGCGGGCAGTGTCGCCTGGGACTGCCACGACCCCGGGCAGGCGGTCGCCGGGTCCGTCGGTCACCCGCTGAACGGTGTCGAGGTCCGGCTGGTCGACCCCGCCCGGCAGCCGCTGCCGCCCGGCTCGGTCGGCGAGGTCGCGGTGCGGGGCCCGTCGGTGATGACCGGCTACGACGGCCGCCCCGACCTCACCGCACAGGTCATGAGCGACGGCTTCTACCACACCGGCGACGTCGGGATGATCGACGAGGACGGCCGCCTGCACATCACGGGCCGCATCAACCTGCTCATCGACACCGGCGGCCGCAAGGTCAACCCGCTCGAGGTCGAGGCGGTGCTCGCCGAGCACGACCGGGTCCGGGAGGCCGTGGTGACCGGCGTCGGCACCCGGGGCGGTGACGAGGTGCTCGTCGCCGTCGTGGTGCCGGACACCGACAGTGGAGTGAGTGGTGACGGTAGCGACGAGCTGGCCGACGCGCTGCTCGACTTCTGCCGCGCCCGGCTGACCGACTACAAGGTGCCGCACCGGGTCGTGTTCCGCGACGCGCTCCCCCGCTCCCCGCTCGGCAAGGTGCTGCGGCGCGACCTCGACCTCGGCGAGGAGCCCGCGACCGCACCGGCCGTCACCGCGGCGCAGACCGAGGACCGGATCGCCGAGACGACCGCGTACCTCGTCGGGCTGCTGTCCCGGCTGCTGCACAAACCCGCTGACCGCATCGACGTGTCCGCCCCGATCCTGTCCACCGGCCTCAACTCGCTCGTCGCGATGCAGCTGCGGGTGGCCATCGAACGGGACCTCGGCGTGCCGGCCCAGCTCGGCACCCTGCTCAGCGCGCGCTCGCTGACCGACGTCGCCGCCCGGCTGACCGACCCGGCGCAGTCCGGCGCCGCGCTGTTGCCCACCGCGGACCTGGCGGAGTTCCCGCTGTCCGCCGCGCAGCTGCCCCATGTGGACGCACCGCGGGCCGTGCACACGCTGACGGCGCGGCTCGGCGGTCCTGTCGACGAGGCCGTGCTGCGTGCCGCGTTCCAGGAGCTGGTCGACCGGCATCCCGCGCTGCGGCTGACGGTCGTCCGGTCCGGCGACGGGCCGGCGCAACGGATCGAGCCCCGGGCCGACGTGGACTTCGCCGCCGAGGACGTGCCGCACGACGGGCTGCGGGACCGGGTCGCCGCGCTGGCCGAGGATGCCGGGCCGCTGCGGGTCAGGCTGCTGCGTGACGGTGGTCCGGCGCCGGTCCTCGCGGTCGTCGCGCACCGGCTCGCGGCCGACCGGTGGTCCCTGGCCGTCCTGCTCCGTGACCTGGCGATGATGCTCGGCGACGGCACGTACCTGCCGTCGCTGCCCTTCACCTACCGCGACTTCGTGCAGTGGTCGGCCGAGCAGGGGCACGTGGCGTCCCCGGCGCCGCACCGCGGCTCCGCCGTGGGCACGACCGAGCTGACCCTGGACCCCGCGCTCACGGAAGGCCTGCGGCAGGCGGCCCGCCGCGACGGCGTGTCCGTCCAGTCCCTGCTGCACACCGCGCTGGCTGACGGACACCGGGTGGCGACAGTGGACTGGGGACGGGACCGGCCCGAGTTCGGCGACCTCGTCGGCCGCTTCGCCCGAGTGGTGCCCGCGCCGGCCGCCTCCCCTGCCGACCGGCCCGATGTCCTGTTCGTGGACGACATCGGCCCACGCCCGGCACTGGCCCACCTCATGCGGTTCGTGGCCGGTGTCTCCGATGCCCCGGTGGCGGTCGGCGACCTCCGGCTGCACCCGGTGGCACTCACGGAACGGCCTCTCGCGGCGCCGGTCGAGTGCCGCGTGACCCGCGTCGGCGACCACGTCAGCCTGCTGTGGCGGCACGAGGCCGGCGTTCCCGTCGACCAGCTCGTCGCACGGTTCCACGCGGCCCTGGGCGCCGTCGCGGCCCAGACCGCAGAGACACGGTAGGAGGGTGTCGCACATGATCTCCCACATCCGCCAGGTCAGCCTCGGCGTACCGGACCTGGCCCGCGCCAGGGACTTCTACTCCCACCAGTGGCAGCTCGACGTGGTCGGGGTGGACGACGACCGGGTGTACCTCGGCACCGGCAGCGCGGAGAGCTACAGCCTGCGGCTGCGCGCGACCGCCGAGCCCAGGGTGGACCTGCTCGCGTTCGCGGTGCCGCGTCCGTCCGATGTGGACGCCGTGGCGGAACGCGTCTCCCACCACGACGACGCCCGGTTGGTGGCGCCGCCCGGCCCCCGGCAGGAGCTGGGCGGTGGTTACGGCACCCGCTTCCTCGACTGCGACGGCCGCACGGTGGAGGTGTCGTGCGGGGTCGAGGAGCGCTCGTTCGAACCGGTGACCGCGACCGAGAGCCGCCCGACCGGGATCTCGCACGTCGTGCTCAACACCCACGACGTGGACCGGTCCCGCCGCTTCTACGAGGAGGTGCTGGGCTTCAAGGTCTCCGACTGGGTGGAGGACTACTTCTGCTTCCTGCGCACCGGCCCGGCACACCACCTGATCGCGTTCACGTCGGCGCCGCACGCGTCGCTCAACCACGTGGCGTTCGAGGTCATCGGCATCGACGAGTTCATGCGGGCCACCGGCCGGATGATGCGCAACGGTCACCAGCCCCTGTGGGGCCCTGGCCGGCACGGCGTCGGCGACAACACGTTCTCGTACTTCGCGGACCCGTCGAGCGGGTTCGTCACCGAGTACACGACGGCGTTGCAGGTGGTGGACGAGTCCTGGCAGCCGAGGGTGCACGTGTCCACGGACCAGGGCGCCGACCAGTGGGGCACGTCGAACCTGCTCGACGACGTCGTACGCACGACCATGCGGGGCAGGCCCGATCCCGGGCTGTGGACCCCGCCGCCGGTGTGAGCGGCTTCGCCGCCGGTGACGAGCGCCCGGTCGCGCTCGTCACCGGCGGGGCGTCCGGCATCGGCCGGGCGGTGGTCGAGGACCTGGCCGGCCACGGTTACGCGGTGGTGGCCTTCGACCTGTCCGAGCCGCGCTGTCCCCTGCCGCCCGGTGTCCGGTTCGTGTGCGGCGACGTCACCGACCCGGCCGACAACGACCGCGCCGTGGCGGAGGCCCTGCGTGGGGGCCGCCTGGACCTGTTCGTCGGCAACGCGGGCATCCACGACGGCGGCGTCCGGCTGCTGGACCGCGACGGCCCGGGTCTGGCCGAGCTGACCCGGCGGGTGCTGGACGTGGACGTCGTCGGGTACGTCCTGGGCGCGAGAGCCACCGCGGAGCACCTGACCCGCAGCCGGGGCAGCATGGTGTTCACGCTGTCCGACGCGTCGTTCATGGTGAGCGGCAACGGATCCGGTGTCGCGTACGCGGCGGCGAAACACGCGTGCGTCGGCGTGGTCCGGTGGCTCGCCGCGGACCTGGCGCCGCAGGTGCGGGTGAACGCGGTCGCCCCGGGCGGGGTGATCACCGGCCTGCGCGCCGCGGACGGTCACGACGTCTACGCCGAGCCGGACCCGATCGCCGAGGCGATCCGGTCGCTCAACCCACTCGGCACCCTCGCCACCCCCGAGCAGCTCGCACCGCTGTACCGCTTCCTCGCCGGCCCGGCCGCCCTCGGCCTGACCGGCGAGATCCTCCGCCCGGACGGCGGTCTCGCCGTCCGCTGAACGCGCTGAAGGGCCCCTTCAGGACGGTGACGTCCCGAAGGGGCCCTTCGCGGCAGTGGCCGCCGGAGTCAGGACACGACCACGTCCAGCACGTACGGCCCGTCGCTGGCGAGTGCCTCCGCGAGCACGGCCGGGAGGTCGGCCGCACTGTCCACTCTGGAGCCGCGGCAGCCCTGGGCGTTGGCCAGGCCGACGAAGTCGATACCGGGCAGGTCCGCGCCGACCGGCTTGTCCATGCCCAGCAACCCCGCGAAGTGGCGCACGGTCGAGTAACCGCCGTTGTTCACCACGATCACGGTCATCGGTGCGGCGCCGAGCTGGGCGGCCGACCACAGGGCCTGGATCGCGTACATCATCGAGCCGTCGCCGATGACCGCCACCACCCGCCGGTCCGGGCGGCCGAGCAGCATCCCCACCGCCGACGGCAGCCCGAGCCCCAGCCCGCCGCTGGCGCACGTGAAGAAGCTCTCCGGCTCGTCGTTGGGCAGGTACTCGCACATGACCGGCCGGCTGCTCGGCGCCTCCTCGACGAGGACACTGCCCGCCGGGCGGAGCCGGGACAGCGTCTGCATCAGGAGCTCCACCGTGATCGGGCCGGTGGCCTCGACGGGAACCGGCTGGCTGCGACGCGGCGGGGCCGGCCGCGCGTGGCGCGGCGGGTGACGCAGCAGGTCCGCCACCGCGGGAGCGAGGCTCGTCACCAGCGACGTGCCCACCGGGGTCCACGCCGCCTGCTGTGCGTCGTCGGTCAGGTGCCACAGCCGGGCGCCGTCGGGCAGGTGCGGGCCGTCGCCGACGAGGCGGTACGTGAACACCGGCGCGCCCAGCACCACGACGACATCGCTGTCCCCCAGGCATTCCCGCAGTCCGGCCCGGTCCGGTGGCAGGAAACCGGCGAACAGCGGGTGCGACTCGGGGAAGGCGCACCGCGACGACATCGGCGCCGCCCACACCCTGGCCTGGTGCAGCTCGGCCAGCCGCACGGTGTCGGCGAACGCCAGCTCCTGGTCCACCAGCGCCCCCACCACGAACGCCGGGCGCCGGGCGCCGGCCAGCGCCTCCCCCAGCGCGGCGAGGTCGGACTCCGCGGCGCGGATCACCTGGCTCACCTGCCGCGGCACCACGGGCTCGGCCGGCTGGTCCCAGTCGTCGACCGGGACCGACACCAGGGCCGGGCCGCGGGGCGGGGTCATCGCCACGTAGTAGGCCCGTGCGATCGCGGCTGGGACGTCCTGTGCCCTGGCCGGTTCGCGGCTCCACTTCACGTACGGGTGCGGCAACGCCGCCGCGTCCTCCGAGAACAGGTAGGGCTCCCCGGCCAGCAACGACCTGGCCTGCTGGCCGGCGGTGACCACCAGCGGGGTGCGGTTGCGGTACGCGGTGAAGATGCTGCCCATCGCGTGCCCGACGCCGATGGCCGAGTGCAGGTTGACCATCGCGGCGCGTCTGGTCGCCTGGGCGTACCCGTCGGCCATGCTCAGCGCCACGGACTCCTGCAGTCCCAGCACGTAACGGAAGTCGTCGGGCAGGTCGCGGAACATCGGCAGCTCGGTCGAGCCCGGGTTGCCGAAGATCGTCGTCATCCCCAGGGCACGCATCAGCTCGACCGTCGCGCCGCGGACCGTGGTCGGCTCACCCATCGGTCAGCCCTGCCTTGTCCAGCATCGGCCACAGCGTCGCCGGGGCCAGCGGGGTCGCGACCAGGCCGGCGGCGATCTCCGGCACGGCGGCGGCCAGCGCGTTGCCGACCGCGGCCGCCGTGGGGATGATGCCGCCTTCGCCGAGTCCCTTGAAACCGCCGGGAACCACCTCGCTCGGCGTGCACCGGTGCTCGATCACCAGGTCCGGCACGTCCGACGGCGACGGCAGCAGGTAGTCGTGGAGCGTCGTGGACAGCGGCCGCCCGTCGTCGTGGCGGACCTCCTCCAACAGCGCCATGCCGAGGCCCTGCACGATACCGCCCGCCAGCTGCCCGTCGGCGAGCATCGGGTTCACCAGCACCCCGCTGTCGTTGACCGACCAGTACGCCTCGACGGTGAGCCTGCCGGTGTCGACCTCGGCCGCGACGGCGGCGCCGGCGACCGAGTACGCGAACGTGATCGCCGGCGGGTCGAAGTCGACGACCTCCTCCAGCTGGATGCGGTCCGCGGCACCGCGTCCCCAGCCCATCCACCCGCGGTGGGCGACCTCCTGCCACGTCACGGTTCCGGCACCGCCACGGAACACGGCACCGTCCCAGCTCACCTCCTCCGCCGGGACGCCGAGCGCGCCGGCGGCGAGGGCGAGCATCCGCGCACGCATGCGGGCGCCGGCCTGGACCAGGGCACCACCCGCGAGCGCGACAGAGCGACTGGCCTGTGAGGACAGGTCCGAATAGGACGACACGGCGGTGTCGCCGAGGTGGACGCGGATCCAGTCGATGGGCACCCGCAGCTCGTCGGCGACGATCTGCGCCAGCGCCGTCTCGATGCCCTGCCCGACCGCCATCGCGCCGGAGGTGACCGACACGCTGCCGTCCTCGTTGACGCGGATGCGGCCGCTTTCCCAACCGGCCCAGTGCACCTGGTACAGCTCCAGCAACGCACTCGGGGCGAACCCGGTGACCTCGACGCTGCAGGCCAGGCCGACACCGCGGCGGGTCTCACCATCGGACGCGGACCGGTAGCCGTCGGCCAGCTCCGCGGCGCGGCGCAGCGCGGCCGGGTAGTCGCCGGAGTCGTAGGTCAGAAAAGTGTGTGTCGTGTACGGCAGCTCGGCCGGCGTGATGAGGTTGCGCAGCCGCAGCTCGACCGGGTCGATGCCGAGCTCCCTGGCGGCCTCGTCGATCAGGCGTTCCCGGATCCAGGCGGCCTCCTGCATGCCGTAGCCGCGGTAGGCGCAGGTCGGCACGAGGTTGGTGTAGACACCGGTGATCGTCGCGCCGGCGCAGGGGAACCGGTAGGGCCCCTCGATGGCGAGCCCGGTCACCTGGGACGGGCCGCTGCCCGCCTGGGAGGCGAACGCGCCGAGGTCGCCGGTGATGTCGGCGTACAGGGCGAGGAAGCGGCCGTCCTCGTCGAGCGCGAGCCGCGCCATGGTGCGCTGGCCGCGGCCCTGGTAGGCGGCGAGCAGGTTCTCGCGGCGGTCCTCGATCCACTTGACCCGCCTGCGCAGCACCATGGCCGCCGCGCACACCATCGTCTCGTCGGCGTAGAGCGTGTTCTTACCGCCGAACGAGCCGCCGACGTCGGTCGCGACGACCCGGACCTGGTCGGCACGCAACCGCAGGCTGACGGCCAGCTCGCGCCGGATCGCCTGCGGCGACTGGCTGCTCGTCCACACGGTCAGCTCGCCGGTGCCGGCGATCCACTCGGCCAGCACGCCGCGCGGCTCCATCGGGCTGTGCGCGATGCGCTGGACGTGGAACTCCCGCTCGACGACGTGCGGCGCCGCGGCGACGGCCGCCGTCAGCGCCGCCACGTCGACGCCGAAGTGGATCTGCCCGGCGACGTTGCTGCCGTGCTCCGGGTACAGCAGCGGCGCGCCGGGCGTGGTGGCGGCGACGGTGTCGGACACCGCCGGCAGCTCGTCGAACTCCAGCACCACCTGTTCCGCGGCGTCCTCCGCGGCGGCACGCGAGTCCGCGACGACGATGCCGAGCGGCTGCCCGACGTAACGCGCGGTCGTCGTGGCCACCGCGACGCCGGTCAGGTGCTGGCCGGGCAGCAGCCACTTCGCGGGGATCGGGTCGGCCAGCCCGGCCAGCTCGTCGGGCCCGAGCACGAGCCGCGCGTCACCGACGGCGGTCGCGTCGAACCGGGTCAGCCGCCCGTGCGCGACGGGGCTGCGCACGATCGCGGCGTGCAGGGCGCCGGCGTCGTCGATGTCGTCGACGTAACGGCCCTGGCCGCGCAGCAGCCGGGGGTCCTGCGGTCGCGGGACCGACCGGCCGACATAAGGGGTCTCGTCCACCTCAACCGTCCTTTCGCGACCAGTGCCGCTCGATGGCCGCGCGGATGCCCGCGTACCCGGTGCAGCGGCAGGTGTGCCCGCACAGCTGCGGACCGGCGGCCTCCTCGGCGGAGAGCCCGGCCCGTTCCGCCGCGGTCAGCGTCATGAGCACGCCCGGGGTGCAGAAGCCGCACTGCAGGCCGTGCTCACGCGTCATCGCCTCCTGCAGGCCGGACAGCTCCGCGTCGCCGGCCAGTCCCTCGACCGTCTCGACCCGCTGCCCGTCGGCCTGCACCGCGAACATCAGGCAGGAGCGGACGGGCTCGCCGTCGACCAGCACGGTGCACGCGCCGCACGCACCCTGCTCGCAGCCGACATGGGTGCCGGTCAACTCCAGGTCGTGGCGCAGGAAGTCGCTCAGCAAGGTGCGGGGCTCGGTCGTACGCGAGTACGGCACCCCGTTCACCGTGACCCGCACGTCCCAGTTGTTCATCCCGCCTCCAGTTCGACGACCGCGCGGCGAAGGGCGGCACGCAGCAGACCGCCGAGGAAGGGCGACGGCGTGCCGACCTGGCCGGCCGCCGAGGCGAGCGCCTGACGCGGTTCGGCCGCGGACCTCAGCTCCGCGAGCGTGCGGCCGGTGAGCACCTGTTCCGCCGCCGGCAGCCGGGCCGGGACCGGCCCGATCCCGCCCGCGCCGACTCTGGCGTCCCGGACCACGCCGCCGTCGACCTCGACCGCGACACACACGCCGACGAGTGGAAGGTCGTTGGCACGCCGGGAGATCTCGACGAACCGGGCGGCGTGCGGCACCGGGAGCTCGATCTCGGTGAGCAGTTCGCCCTGCCGCAGCGCGGTGGTGTGCCGTGCGAGGTAGAACTCCTCGGCCGGCACCACCCGCTCGCCCTCTGCCGACCGCAGCCGCAGGCGCGCGCCGAGCGTGACCGCCAGCGTGGGCAGCTCGGCGGCCGGGTCGGCGTGGCACAGCGAGCCGCCGATGGTCGCGCGGCTGCGGACCTGCGGGTGGCCGACCAGCGCGGCCGCCTCGGCCAGGACCGGCAGCCGGTCCCGCAGCACCGGGTCCCGCTCCAGCCGGGCCAGGCGGACCATGGCGCCGACCTGGACCGTGCCGTCGGCGACCTCGACGTGGTCGAGGCCGGGCACCCGGTTGATGTCGACGACCGAGGACGGGCGTGCCGCACGCAGGTTCATGAGCCGCACGAGGCTCTGACCGCCGGCGAGCACGGCGGCCTGCTCGCCGTGCTCACCGGCGAGCACGGCGAGCACGCCGTCGACCGTGGCGGGGCGCACGTAGTCGAACGCGGCCGGCTTCACGGCCGGTCCTGGTCGGTCACGGTGCCGTCGTCGCCCTCGGTGCGCACCCGCACCAGCTCGGCGGCGGCGGCCGGGGTGAGGTGGCACAACGCGTCGAGGACCGTCGCGTCCAGCAGGGCGGAGGCGCCGGAACGCTCGGAGACGATCTTCAGCCGCATTCCGTTGCCGGTCGGCGCCGCGAACACGGTGATCGCCGCCGACTCGCACGTGATGCGGCACAGCTCCCGTTCCTGGCGCTCGTCGGAGGTCCAGGCGAGTCCGTTCACTTCTCAGCTCCTAGAGGATGATGGACAGCTGCTGGTACGTGGCGACCTCGGTGTCGAGCAGCACACGCCTGCGCAGCAACAGGAACCGGTCGCCGCCGAGGTGGCGCACCACGTCCTGGCGGCCGGCGCTCACCAGCGTCGACTCCTCGATGCCGCGGTTCCACGTGGCGATCACGTTGCTGTCGACGCGAAGGTCACCCTGGCGGCCGGTGTCGTACACCCTGACCCCGCCCACGATGTGCCGCACGGACGCGCCGGGCCGGTCCGACCACGCGTAGTGCTTGCCGACGCGGCCGAGCTTCATCGCCATGATGTGCTTGGTGGCCTCGTAGACCATCGCCCGGTCGCTGTGCCGGGCGAGCGCGGGATCCTCACGCAGCAGCGGCACGGGCACCTGGTAGACGAATCCGGGCGCGAGCAGCGCGAGCCAGTCGTCCGGCCGGTTCTCGTCCAGTGCCGCCGCCTCGTCGGTGTAGAACTCGGTGACGGCGCCCGTCAGGTCGCGCCGCCGCGCGCCGCGGTCCGGGAACGGCAGGCGCTCGAACGCGAGCTCCTCGGCCGTGTCCGCCGGTGTGGTCAGCTCGGTCATCCCGCGGCTCCCATCAGGCCGTCGTAACCCATCAGCTCGCCCCACCGCCGGTAGAAGGCACGCTGGTTGTGCTCCGAGAGCGTGCAGTACTCGGCATTTCCGGGACCGGGGAAGTCGGGGACCGGCTCGCCGAGGCCGAGACCGAGGGACAGGTCGAGCGGTTCGCCGTCGGTCACCGGTCCGCTCACGACGCTGTCGATGCGGGCGAAGTTCTCGAAGTCGTCCATCTCGAACAGCATCCCGCCGGCGGACTGCGACCTCGCCTGGAAGAGGTAGGAGCGGCGCTTCCACTCCTCCGGCATCATCTTCGGCACGAGTGTCCAGTAGTGACACTCGGTGTGGTGCGCGTCGATCGGCGTGTGGGTGCGCCAGACCGTGTACTTCGTGAGCGGGTCGTCCTCGCGGCCGATCGCGTTGTCGTGGGAGACGCTCAGGAACGCCGCGTTCGGGAACACGGCGCCGTGCAGCACCTCGCAGCGGGAGTTGAAACGGACCTGCTCCGGGGTCTGCGCCGCGGTGAACGCCTGCCAGATCTCGGCCGGGTAGCCGAGGTACACCGGCTCGGAGATGTCGGCGTTGACGGTCCGGTCACCCTTCTCCACGACGTAGCCGGCACGCAGGCTGTGCCCCTGGTCGGTGCTCACGTTGATGCCGATGAGCTCGAGTGCCTTGCGCCCCAGGGTGCCGCTGGCGAGCGAGTCGCCGTAGACGCCCTGCTCGAACGCGGCCTGGTGGGTGGTGCCCATGTGGTAGCCGTCGCCGGCGAAGTTGTCGGTCGGCACCTTCCAGTTGCCCTTCATGACCGAGCGCTGCGGCGGGCCGTACACCTCCCACTCGCCGCCGCCGAGGTCGAGCATCGCGTCGAGGTACCAGCGGAACGGTCCGAGGTGGTCCTCCAGCGACGGCCCGTCCTGCGCCCAGGTGGCGAACACGAAGCCGCGGTAGACGGTCACGCGTGCGCGGCGCAGGCGGTACAGCGACTTGTCGAACCCGGACGGGTAGGCGGTGCGCAGGTGCGGCACCCCGACCAGCCGGCCGTCGTTGCTGTAGGTCCATCCGTGGTAACTGCAGCGGAAGTGCGCCGAGTTGCCGAACGTCGCGCGGCACAGCTGGGTGCCGCGGTGGTTGCACGAGTTGAGCAGTACGGCGACCGAACCGTGCTCGTCACGGGTGACGATGACGCTGTCGCGCCCCATTCTGCGCACCACGTAGTCACCCGCGTCGGGCAGTTCCGAGGAGAACGCGACGAACAACCACGAGGGTTTGAACACCGACTCGAGCTCGGCCCGGAAGACCTCCTCGTCGGCGAAGATCCTGCGATCCAGCCGATAGGGCAGCTGGGTCGTTTCCCACTCTGGGACGGCAGACATGCACGACTCCCGAGATTCGGTTGAAAAATTCATGTGAACGCGACCGGGGTGTGAATTCGGTCGCCCTTTTCCCGCCACGACGGCGTGCCGGGACGCACTCGGTCAGGACCGAGGGTGCTGGTCAACACTGCTGGCAGTATGTCCCACGGCCGCCGCCGGCGTCCACTCCGTCCCAACTCCTTTGCCGACCGCGTAGTTGACCCTTCTTGCGGATCGGCGAGCGCCGCTGTTTGACTTGGTTCAGCTTTTCCAGCATATGACGCGGCCGCCGCCGAATGTCATATGTCTTTCCTGGGGTCCGAGCGCCGATGAGGCGTCATTCGCTATGGGGAGTTGGATTTTGAGTTCCGAAAGCTTGACCGCGGAAGAGTTCACCCACAACGAGGACAAGTACATTCCCGACCCGTTCCCGTTCTACGCGCGCATGCGGGCACAGAGTCCGTCGTACCACTCCGAGCGGATCTTCGGCGGTGCGTGGCTGTTCTTCAGCTACGCCGACAACGTCGCGCTCATGACCGACGAGCGGCTGTCGAACGCGCGTGCCGCGGTGCCGCTGTGGTTCCTGCCGCAGGACCAGAAGGACGCCGTCGCCGACATGGTCGGGGTGTTCGAGCGCTGGCTCGCCTTCCACGACGGCAAGAGCCACACGAAGCTGCGCCGCCAGGCCAACCGCAGCTACGTGCCGTTCACCGACGAGGTGCTCGAACCACGCATCCAGGCCATCGTGGACAAGCTGCTCGACTCGGTCGACCCGGCCGGCTTCGACCTGATGAGCGACTTCGCGTTCCCGTTGCCCTCCATGGTGATCGCCGACGTGCTCGGCGTGCCGGTCGAGTACCACCACGACCTCACCAGGTGGACCGACGACATCGCGCACCTGTTCGGCTCCACACAGGTCTCGCTCGAGCACGTGCTGAAGACCCGGCAGAGCACCAAGGAGCTGACCGACTTCCTGTCCGCACCGGACATCGTGGCCCACGCCGCGCGGGTCGGCGGGCTGCTGGACACGCTGCGCACGACCGAGGTGCGCGGTCACCGCTTCAGCGAGGAGGACATCGTCGCGCAGGCCGCGCTGCTGCTGTTCGCCGGTGTGGCCTCCATCCGCTACTTCGTCGGCAACAGCGTCCACACCCTCGACGCGCGACCCGCGTCCGACGTGAAGCTGTTGCTGGCGAAGGACACCGTCGGCGACGCGGTCGAGGAGTTGCTGCGCTACTGCACGCCGGTCCAGTTCGTCGGCCGGATCTCCAACACGGACTTCGACTACGTCGACGCGCGCGGCACCCGCTGCCACATCGAGGCGGGCCGGCCCATGCTGCTGTACGTGGCCTCGGCCAACCGCGACGAGGAGGCGTTCCCCGACGCCGGGTCGCTGGTGCTGGACCGGCCCGCGCCGAACCGCCACCTGACCTTCGGCGCCGGCCGGCACCTGTGCTTCGGCGACCCGCTGGTGCGCCAGACCGGCCGCATCGCGCTGGTGAGCCTGTACCGCCGCTTCCCGCAGTTGCGGCTCCAGGACCAGGAGCTGGACTGGAACAACAACCTGGGGTTCCACGGCTTCCAGACCCTGCGGGTGGCGTCGTGAGCGGAGCTTGCGCAGCGAACCATCGATATTCACGACGTCTCCGAACCCGCGGAGGGCGTCGGAGGAGCGGAGCCTGCGGAGCGTTCCGACGCCACGCAGCGGGAGAGGAGACGTCGTGACCGAGCTGAGGAACTTCGTCGACGGCAAACCGGCCGACACGGACAGTGCGCGGCACGACCTGGTCGACCCGGTCACCGGTGAGGTGTACGGGAACGCGCCGTCGTCGGACGCGGCCGCCGTCGACGCGGCCATGGCCAGCGCGGCGGACGCCTTCGAACGCTGGCGGCACACCACTCCCGCGGACCGCCAGGCCATGCTGCTGCGGGTGGCGGACGCGCTGCAGGAGCACCTGCCCGCGCTCGCGGCGGCGGAGCTGCGCCAGACCGGCAGCCGCGCCGCCGCCGGTGAGATCCCGCTCGCCGGGGACCAGCTGCGGTTCTTCGCCGGCGCCGCGCGGGTGCTGTCCGGGCTGGCGGCCGGGGAGTACGCGGCCGGCCACACCTCCTACGTGCGGCGCGAGCCGCTGGGGGTCTGCGCGCAGCTGGCGCCGTGGAACTACCCGATGATGATGGCCGTGCTCAAGTCGGCGCCCGCGCTGGCGGCCGGCAACACGGT
>WUUC01176817.1_pt1 | contig 26004 bp, 20 predicted proteins | sample 6278441 | NCBI WGS metagenome assembly WUUC01 (sample SAMN13675441, study PRJNA597444) | soil metagenome | isolation source: soil | place: USA: Washington | collected 2017-10 | reverse complement strand
ACTGACAAAAGTCAGGTAATAGGCTGATTAAAGTCCCCATTCGATGAATTGAATAACAATATGTTTGTGTGTGCTAGAAACTTTACGACCGGAAAGGAAGACCATTTTATGCTCCATTGATTTTTCGGAATCTTCAGTTCAGGCAATAGAGTGGTCGTTAACCCTGGCGCAGTGTATGCGAGCGCATCTTTCTATTCGGTATGCATATCGATTGGTACAATCCCGCAGTGGGGATGTTTTTCATTTGAAACGGAGTATTGAGGATGAAGCCCGTAAGAAATTCCTGCACATAGAGCATGATCACTTAATTGGAAAGGGTGTAGCCTACGATTTTGAAATCGAAGTTGGATTTGTGTCGAACCTGATAGGTGCTCATGCGAAGAAAAACAAACTGAACATGATCATCATGGATAAGCATGTGAATACACACAGCGGCGAAACCTTCGAGGAATTGATGAATTCATTGAGAGTACCTATGCTGCTGATCCCATGAGTGTGGAGATATGACCGTTAATTGTCAGTCTGAATAGGGGTTCCTTGTGATGCCACAGCACTCCATTTGTCCCCGCGCTTTACCCATACGTCGTAAAATCTTGTCTTGCGTTCAATCAGAGTGTCATTTTGGTGCCTGTAAGTGTGGACTATGAAAGTAACCACCGCCGAATTTGAGTATATATTAACAACTTTGTCTTCCAGTCTAAATGAGTCAATAACAATCCCATTTTTGATTCTTTGGTCAATATTAGTATACATACTTATTAAATCTTCTTGCTTATTCTTAACACCGCTGTCGGAAATGCCAATAAATGTCGAGTCCATTATTGACGAAAGAAAGGCAGTATCCAGTTCAAATTCTTTACGCAGCCACTCGTACTCCAAATTCAGTAACTTCTTTTTTTCGTCAGGAGCCGTTGAATTTTTGCCAGCGCATTTAAAAAGAACCACCGATAACCCACATGCAAGAATTGTCAGAATAGTTTTCATTCTTTAAGTTTTACTCGACTGTTCATTCTGTTGCGAATGACATCTCGCGAAATGCACCTTTAGTGCATATATTTTAATGCCATCAGCTGACGAAACGAATTTACTTAAAAAGTCAATCCAAAAACCAACACGCCACCGGCTACCTGTCTGATGAAGTGTTCGTTGAGACAAAATCTATTTCATTCTCGCAATAATTTCCTTCCCCAGGTCGAAGGATTGTCCAATTAATTTCTCATACAGGTCATCACCTTTGTCGCCGTTTGTAAAGACAACAATTCCCCTTTTTGATTCAGGAAGGAGGATAACAATTGTGTTGATTCCAGGATTACCACCCGTATGAACCAGCGCGTATTCACCATTGCTCAAACCCTTGATAAGACTCCAGCCTAAACCCCATTCCCTGTTATTTTTTGGTTGTGACTGTTTGGTCGTCATCTCCGTATAGACAGCCGGTGTCAGGCCTTTCCGGTTCATCACCCCAATACCAAATCTTGCATAGTCGCTCACCGTAGTAAGAACCAGGTTGGAGGGATTGGCGCTGTACCATGTTTCCATTTCAAATGGAGATCCATCCTCATGATACCGGTTGGCATATAACGAAGAATCTGTATTGGCATTCCAATAATACCGCGTATCTCCGTGTCGATTTATCCCCCGGTATTGTTGAAATTTTTCAAACTTATTGTAAACGTCGTTCCCTCATGCTCTTTTGAGTGAACCTGAATTGAGCCATGCAATTTCTCAATTGTCTCTTTCACAATGTATAATCCAATCCCTGAGCCATCGTGATCGCCTGTTATTCGAAAGAACATATCGTAAATTTTTGATTGGTACTGAAGAGGTATGCCGATCCCATTATCTTCTATTTGAAGGAGAACGTCGGTGGCTCCGCATTTCCCGCTTATTTTTATGTATTTGTTCGACCTGCTATTATCCTGAAATTTAAGTGCATTGGAGATAAGATTTTCCATAATGATGGTAAATCTACGTCTATCACTGTAAAAATGTTGCCTTTCGTCGATCGTAATGTTGAATGTAACCCCGGAAGCTTCTTTCATGTGACGCAATGAATTTACCACCTCGTCTATTGTTTTACGCAAGGGAATAGGGGTGACCTCCAGTTCAAGCCGGTTATTTTTAGAATAACTGAGAATATTTCTGATGAATCCGTCAAGGCGGTTAACGCTCTTACGCATCAATGAGGCGTACTCAAGCGTAGATGTTTCTTTACTTTCTATTTCAATTAAAGAGACCAGGCCAAGTACTGAACACAGGGGCGCCCGAAGATCATGCGATGCGCTATACACGAAGCGGTCCAGCTCGGCATTGGTTTTCTCTAATTCTTCGTTGTTGTTAATTAATTTCTCTCCCGCCAGTTTTCGTTCGGAGATATCTTCGTGCGAAACTACGATCATAGGAGTTACACCCTCAAATTTCATTACACGCATGGCAAACCACTGCAACTTTATTTCGGTATGGCAAGGATATTCGAAATTGTAAACCGATAGAGTTTCGTTCAATACACTTCTCATCCCATTTAGAATCTGGCCCGCCGCCTCATCGCCACCGAGGATCGAACTCTCACATACCTCAAAGTAATTATTCCCCACACCAGATCGTCTCAAAACAGTAGTTCCACACTCAATTGTAAAACGCTTCCACGATTCGTTGATGGCTATAATATTTCCGACCGCATCAATCACAGCGATTTGAGAACTGAGGGAGTTCAGTATGCCCCGGTTGAAGGACTCACTGACTTTAAGCCGATGCTCGGCCCTTTTTATTTCTGAAATATCGCGTGAATGACAGGCTGCTCCAATTATTTGGTTTTCATGGTGAATGGGATAAAACGAAATTTCCGACCAAAACTCTATGGGGGTGCGAGTGTATTCTATTTCAGAAAATGTTTCACCTGCAAAGGCTCTTTCATACCAGGTCCTGAAACGGCCGGATTGTTCGGGGGAATTTATCGCCCCAAGGACACTGCTTCCGATGCTGACTTCGTGACCAAACACTTGCCTGAGCATCTGATCAAATGGATGATTGGATGTGATCAGGTTGAAGGTTTTATCAACGCTCCACATCAAGTCTCTTGTATTATTGATCAGCGCATTGAGGTTGTTTTTATCAAAGTCCCGCTGCTGTTCCATTCTTTTCTTGCCAGAGATGTCTCTGAAGTTTGAGACAATAGCAAGTACACCCGGTTGGTGCAGCAGGTTGGTCACAGTTCCCTCGCACCACATCCAACTGCCGTTTTTATGACGGACTCGTTGTTGATTGCTGAATGATGAACCTGGAATCTCTGCGATTGAACTGATATAATCTTTAAAGGACTGAATGTCCTCAGGGTGAATGAACTCTTCATCCTTTTTATGCAGCAATTCCTCCTGGGTGTAGCCAAGCATTTTATGGACAGCCGGGCTTGAATAGACCAATTCTCCTTCTGCAGTAACGAGCGTGATCATATCCGCACTTTTTTCAATGAGCGATCGAAAACGCATTTCATTTTTAATAACCAGTTCTTCTGTGATCCTGTGCTTCCTGGAATTGTCGAAATTCCCGAGTGCAAATGCGATATCTCCTGTCGCTTCTTCCAGCAACATGATTTCCTCTTCGTCGAAGAAGAACGCTATAGGGGAATGAAAACCGAAAGTGCCCACGACTTTTCCATTCCTTTTTATAGGTACTGATATGCATGCCCTGACGTCATTTTCTTCAAGTTCTTTTTTCCACGGAAGCATAAAAGGATCATTCTGCACATCGTTGCTCAGGGCCGGTCGCCCGGAGCTTATAGCCCTGCCGGTAAGTGTATCTCTTATTGCAACACTCCTGTAGTCCATGCCGGAATTTTTCAGCCTGGCCCGGACAGCGCTTTCAGAGCCCTGTACGCTTACGATGTTGAGTTTGCTGGTTTCTTCGTCTATCAGATCGATGTAGCCCATTTTGAATTCCCCTATTTCAACTGCAATCCGGCAAGCATTATTCAGTAATTGCTGTTCATCATTGATATGGACGATACTTTGATTAATTGCACTTATAAATGAATAGAGTCGATTCACCTTCAATACTTTTTCGTCGGCTTTTTTCTGCTCCGTTCGATTTACAGAAAGAATAAAGATGCCTTCTGGAATTGGCCTGATGCTGAGTTCAAAAAAAGCCACGGTCCCGTTCGGAAAAACAAATTCCGTTTCGAGATTCTCAGGCTCCCTGGTATTCATGCATCGCTCGATCGATTTATATAGAGGAGTCTGTTCAATTCCCGGATACTTCTCCATAAGAGTAAATCCAAGCAATTGCTCCCTGGTATAGGTGCTGTAATTAACCAGTGCATCGTTGACGTAAACGTATCGCCAATTGAAGTCATGGATCTGAATGCCTTCCAGCATATGGTTCAGAGTATGACGAAACTGTTTCTCGTTGTTAACAATACGATCCTCGGTGGTAGTGTGTTTCTTTTCCTTCTCAAAAAGGTCCAGAGCGAAAGAGATGTCCGATGTTACTTCAATCAACAAATCAGTTTCTTCCTTACCACCGAAATTGAGTTCGGAAGAGTAGAGATTGAACGTCCCCATGATTCTGCCGGACTTTAGGATGGGCAGCACAAGGCCTGACTTTATCCCATGACGCTTTGCAAAAGGCCTCCAGTCGGATAACTCAATGTCCTGCTCAATATCATTACACAGGTAGTATTTACCCGTTCGCAACACGTGGTTTTGAGGGCCGGTATCCTGGAAAGGACGGTTAGCGAAGAACTTGATTTCCTCTTCGGGTATACCACTCTGTTCAATCAGCGCGACTACCTTGTTTTCAGTATCAAATTTTCCTATCCATGCCATTTTGAATTTACCGAACTCAAGGGCCATGCGGCAGGCATTTCGAAACAGGGTGGGTTCATCGTTGACACGTACTATATTTTGATTCACCTGGCTGATGAACGAATACAGCCGGTTGAGTTTTATCACTTTTTCATCAGCCACTTTCCGGTTGGTGATATCAAGTGATCGAACCATGATACCCTCTTCCACGGGCTCAATGTGTAATTGAAACCATTTTTTTGACTTGTTTGGATATGTGAATTCGGTTTCAGTTTCGATAGTCTTGCGCTCGAACATGCATTTCTCCAGCGCTTTGAAACTTTCCGTCAGGTTTAGACCTGGGTGTCTTTCCGTTATGGTTTGTCCGAGCAGTTTTTCTTTTGTCGTGTCTTCATACCCGGCGATTAGTTCATTAACATAAACATAACGCCAATTGAAATCGATGATCTGGATCCCCTCCAGAAGTCCATCAAGAATTTTAGTGACCCGCGCCAATTTTGTGGTCAGCTCCTGATCGCGTTTTTTTGCTATCTCCAGGATAGGTTCTATTGACTTTTTCATTTTTGACCCGGCAAGATTTTTTCTTAGTAAATCCAGTTCCGTATATTTTGTAAGGGCATTTTGAACTGCCAGGGTCAATCCTTGGACAAGAATTGAGATATTGAGAATTGATCGATCAGCTAGCCTTCACAGTCCAGTCCTCGGCAAACTTTTCTATTGACTCCATCGACAGGGGCTTGGTCAGGAAGCCACTAACATTTTTATTTGCGTAAGACCGATCCTTGTCGCGGTGATCCACGGACGATGAAAGAATGTAGATATGCACCTGTTGCTTGGTTTGTGCAGGTAGATTATCAAAGTTCTCTAGAAACTCCCATCCATTCATAAATGGCATGTTAATATCGAGCAAAAGAACGGTGCGGTCGTCACTTCTTGTAAGGGACGAAGTCTTAAAATGGTCTAGAGCCAGTTTTGGATTGACAAAACTTTCCGAGGGTATCCCTTTCAACACAATTTCAACCGTAAGCCTGCAAATCAAATTGTTAACCGGATCATCGTCGATGAATACAAAATCCGTAATGGCATGCCTTATTTCGTCTTTCATAAGATAATCGTGAACACCGTACCGTGATTAATTTTGCTTGTTATCGTAATGGTTCCTCCGAGTGTCTCAACCTGGGTCTTTACCATGAACAAACCCATTCCCTTGCCCTCAATTCCAGGATGAAACCTTTTATAGAGACCAAATACTTTTTGTCCCTGGCTCTCCATGTCGATCCCTAGACCATTATCGCTAAAAGTCAGAATGGTTTTTGTGTTAGCCATATAGCTTTTCACTTCAATTATTAGTGGAACATCAGGTTGACGATACTTGATACTATTGGTGATAAGATTGTAGAAAATGCTGTAGAGGTAGCTTTTAACACTTAGTATGCTTTCAATTTCTTGAAAATCGGTCTTGATCACGGTTTTGCTTTGCTCAATCATTTCTGGAATGCTTGAGTGCACATCATGAATCAATTCTTCGAAATGAACGACTTTCCTGTATTCAGTGATCTTCCGTTTCTCCCGGAGAATTTCATTCATATCACCGATCACTTCATCTAGTTTCCGTGCTGAAGAAGTAATTCCTGCGAGTGCGTCAAGTTTGTCTGCTTCATTAAGGGCTGGGATATCCAGCAAATTTGAGATGCCGAGTATGTTGGCAACGGGAGCTCTTAAATTATGAGAGACGATGTAGGTGAACTGCTCAAGGTCTTTATTTCGCTGAATAATGTCTGAGGTTATTTGTTCACGATGCGAATCGGACTCCACCTGCTCGGAAATATTCCTATAATTAAAAATGATGCCACGAACGCTTTTATGAGAGAGCATATTCCGGATCGTACCTTCAATCCAAATGTAAGAGCCGTTCTTGTGTTTGATCCTGCCCTTACAGTGAACTACCTTTCCTGGATTTTCTTTAGCTTCCGTAAAGAGGAAATTCATTAATCCTATGTCGTCAGCGTGAATTGTGTCATTAAACGAATCCCCGGATATTTCTGACTCATCATTACCTATCATTTTATTTGCGGATGGACTACTGTAAAGCAGGTTCAGATTCTCATCGCGGAGTGTAAGAGCATCATAGTTATTCTCAATCAGTGCACGAAAACGTAATTCACTGGCTTTCACTTTCTCGTCAGCGAGCTTTTCGGCAGTGACATCCGTTGCAAAGCACGATAGTCCGATGATTTGATCGCCCTGCCTGATTGGATTAATAGAGAAGCTTGAGAACGTATGATAATTTCCAATGTTGAACTCCTTAATGAAGTGTATTGGCTTCCCCGATAGCGCTTCGGTGTACTTGTTTTCCCATTCCATAGATTCGGCCGGATCGAGCTTGTCGAGAAAATCAAATACCTTGTCCCCCACATAAATATCTATGCCATATACCTGTTTCAATGTATTCTTTAGAAAACTATTAAAAGTTATGTACCGGAAGTTTCTATCAAGTGAGTAGATATGTGTATCAGAGTTCTCGATGATGGCTGTAAGGTTCGCTATACCGGCTTCTCTTTCGCTCATCGCCTCCCATTTCTCCAAGGCATTGGTAACAGCTGTCGGCAGTCGCTGCAGGCGGTCTTTTAATACGTAGTCAGCAACTCCATCTCTCATCATCATTACAGCAAATTCCTCAGAGACCGTAGCCGTGACCAGGATAAACGGTATTTTCACCCCGGCTTCCTGTATTATATTTAACGCGTCTGTGGACGTGAACCCAGGCAGCGAATGATCGCAGAGAATTATGCTTGGCCGATACTCAGATAATGCCTTCTTAAAATCGATCCTGTTAGAAACCAATAGCCATTCAAACGAAAGCTTTGAATTCTGCATTTCCCTTTTCACCAGATCGGCATCTGACCGGATATCTTCTACATGAAGTATTCTTGTATGTTGCGATTTCACTTCTATGCGGATGATTGATTATGGAGCAACCAGTATAGGCCGAGGTCAGATACTACTTTACTGAAGTTGATGAACTCAACAGGCTTAACGATATAGCTGTTGACTCCCAATGCATAGCATTTTTGGATGTCCGGATTTTCCTTCGAGGACGTCAGCATTACGACAGGTATCTTCGCTGTTAGTTCATTGGCCTTCAGTTGTGCAAGTGTCTCAATGCCATCCATCCTCGGCATTTTCAAATCCATGAGAATTACCCTCGGCATCCGGGTTAAGGATCTTCCTGCATAGGTCCCAACTGAAAATAAGTAATCAAGTGCCTCTCTGCCGTCTAGAAGGTGCAGGATTTTTGGGTCACTCATGTTCTTCTTAAGCGCACGAATCGTCATCTCAGCATCACTTCGAGTGTCCTCCACAAGCAGGATGTCGACGTCAGTTTGTATCATGTTCGATTAGTTTATACATCGTTTCATCTTGTTGGACTTCCAATTCCGGGGTTGGCAGCTGGAAACAAAAGGTAGCGCCCTCATCAGGCTTCGCGGTGGCCCACACCTTTCCACCATGCCGTTCGATAATTCGGCGGACGATGGCCAGTCCAACGCCCGTTCCTTGAAACTCCTCATCGGAATGTAGTCTCTGGAACACGCCAAAAAGTTTACTCGCATATTCCATGTCGAATCCGACACCATTATCACAGACCGAATAGATTACTTCATTATCTGTCTGCTCGGAAAATATTTCGATCATCGGGTCCTTATTCTTGGACGAGTATTTTACCGCATTCGATAGCAGGTTGATCATTACCTGCCTGATTAAAGGACTATCAGCCAGGATTGGATAGAGCCTTCCAGTCAATATTTTAGCTTTCAATGGGGCGAGCTCATTCAGAACCGATTCTATTAACCCCTCCATGTCCACAAGAGATTTCTTGACAGTGTTTCTGCCCAACCTGGAAAACGTAAGCAGGTCGTCAATCAAGTCGCCCATCTTCTTACTATTATGTCGCAGTTCCCCCAATAAGCGCAGCCCTTCCTGGTCGAACTGACTGCCGTAGTCTTCCGACAGCATGGTCGAATAGCCGGCCACAGCCCGGAGCGGCGTCCGCAGATCGTGAGCTATAGAATATGAAAATGATTCAAGTTCCTTGTTTGCCGATTCCAACTGAACAGTTCGCTTTTTGATCTTGAGCTCGAGCCCGACATTTAATTCAGCCACGGCCTGATGAGCTTTTTCAACCTCAATCGTTCTGGCAATAACTCTTAGTTCGAGGTCGGCGTTCAATTTGCTTAAGGCTTCTTCGACTTTCTTTCGAGCTGTGATATCTCTCACCAGGATAAGATTACCGGTAGCATGGCCTTTTGCATCCTTAAGTTTGGATACTGTTACCATGACATTAACAGGGCACCCGGACTTGCTGTGATAAATGACTTCCCCGTGCCAAAATTCGTTTGCTTGTAATCGCTCAAGTATTTGTTCACGGGTTTCATGTGAATAGATCGGGCTCAGGATCTCGGTTGCAACCTTTCCGATTGCTTCCTCACTGGTCCACCCTAATAATTCTCTCGCAGCGTTGTTCCACCGGGTAATTTTCGAGTTCACGTCGGAAGTGATCACAGGGTCCTGGATGCTGTCTGCAATAGTTGCCAGGAAGCGAATCTTTTCATCTGCCCTGCTTCGCTCGGTGATATCGCGGATGGCGGCAGAAATCAGTATCCCTTCTTCAGTTTTCAATGGACTCAGACTTATCTCGACCAGGAACTCTTTTCCATCCTTCCTTTTTCCGTAAAAATCTAACCCTCCATCTACATTCCTGGACTTTGGGTTTGAGAGAAAATTACCAGGATGATGTGGATCACCTGTACCGAACCCGTGAGGAATCAGTATCTCTACCGGTTGCCCAAACAGTTCGCTTTTTGGATATCCAAAAAGTCTTTCTGCTTGCGCATTGACGATTTTAATAATTCCCGACTCATCAACTATTACCATCGCGTCGGGTGCCGATTCAAGGAGTTCCTCGAATTTGGTCTCAGCGATCTTTTTAAGAATGTCTTTTTTATTGATGACATGTGAAGCGAATAAGATCAGGAGCAAAGAAGTTATTACAATAGCTGTAATCAGCATCGCGACACCTAATTCGACTTCTACAGCATGTTGCCATTCGAGCCAAATACGGATGTACCCAAACACCACGGGAACAACAATTGAGAAGGGAATCAAAAGACGGGCAATTGTTCCTCCTGTATTGGAACTGGCAATAATCGAAAAATAACTTCCTGTAGGGTTATATATAATTAAGGCAAGTGAAGCCAGGAGAAGACCAATGGCGCTACGGACCGACATCGGATCGTAGAGCATGAGATTGAATAGACCTTCCACATGATACAAGTATCCAATACACTTAAATAACGCCAGCAGGAATACTGTGAAAGCTATGTAATTCGATATGGCTTTGAGTCGTTTGCCTCCCATGTGAAGGCTAATGATAGAAAGGCCAAGCAAAATGAAACTTATAGCCGACGACGTCGCCATCCGACCTGGGCCATTTCCAATTTTGTCGGCGTCGACATAATCACGATATACAGTCAGATCAATTTGAAAATCAATCAGCCCGGGCACCGCAAGAAGCCTGATTATTCCAATTAGTATAGGGATAAAGATCAGGTTAAAGCCAACCGCCTCCACGCCCCTGTATTTCCCTTTTGAGTCCAAAATCAGGAAAGCACTTCCCAGGAACACAAACCCCAGTGCCGTTACCGGGTTCATGGCCACAAGTTTCGGAAAGGGTTGTTTTAGCACTTCAATATTAAATTGCCACCCAACAAGTACCAGCATAGCGTTGACGACCACCAGCCAAAAGAGGAATTTTGCCCACTTCTGCATAACCAGAAGTAAGGCATTGTTCTCTTTCGTCAATACAGTCGTTTTGGAGATATACATGTTATTATAGCGCACTTGAAGGCTTTATGTGGACTCTGCGGGAAACACGATAGAGACGAGAAACCGTTCTGCCAACAAGAAATTCAACAACGTCGTTGTTCAGCAGACCGGGATCACGATCAAATCAACTTTCAGGGAGAAAACCAGACTAAGAGGGCGGCGACTACAAAAAGAAGAAAGAGGCCGGGAATGAGCGACAAAGGTACGCATATAATCCTCAGCATCGTCCTTTTATATAGGGCGATCGGGTGTTTTAAGAAATCGCTCACCCTTAATCCATCGACGGCGGTCGAACAAACCGCCCGGAAACATCTAGGTGAGTTGCATCAACCACCAGGCTCCCCACATTAATATAAACTGGACAGGCAGCCGGATCATCGCCAGGGTGCGCGAGCCGATAGCAGGCTTTGCCTTGAACACGTCGTTCACATGTAATGGCAGAAACAGAACCATCAGTATAAATATCCCAAGTGCAGACCAATACCTGGTTTCGGCAAACAACACGCCGACGCCCAAGAGGATCTCAACAGCTCCGGAGATATAATTTACCATCAGCTTTGGCAGACCTTCCGGTATGAACCTGTTGTAAAATTTTGGATTTATTACATGATTGATCCCTGCCGCGATAAACAGGATCGCAAAAAATGAGATTAGCACAAGTTTCATTGTTGAAAGTTCATTCCTTTATTCCCGGAATCAAAATCCTTCCCTCTGTTGTCATATAACCTCTCCGGCCATCCGGAATCGTTACCAACCATGCTTTGTGAAGATAGCTGTACTCGTCGACCGACTTTAAGACAGGTTTTTTTACTTCCACAATATTTTTCGTGACAACACCACTTAAACCTCCGAGTTTTGTAATGAAATAATCATTGTTCTTCGGCTCGAATGAATCGTATGCAGGCTCGATCATCACATTGCCTTTGGATGAGATAAAGCCAAACTTTCCATTCTTTGTCACCACCAGGTATTCTTTATCGGCTTCCGGATACCACATGTCCTTGATCTTTGAAACGTTGTCGTAGCCGGTGATGGTGTTTAACTGGAGGATCTCTGCAGAGCCATTACCTCTCTTCTCTTGTGTGATCGTCCATTCACCATTGGCCGGTCCGTATACAAATACGGATACTTTGACAACACTCGCCTCGTCAACCTCATGGGAATCTTTAGCCATTATTTCCATGATTGCGCCGCCGTCGTCACCTGGTTTCACCGACATTACAACGCCTTCTTTTGTAAATACCTTCGTAATGCCACCGCTCTTTCCGCGAAATCCCTCTTGGCGTTGGCCGTTGGGGAAGGACGTGTAATCTTCCAGCTCATCGTAAGCGACGGGGATCACAAGCTCGCCCGACTTTGCGTCGACCAGTCCCATCTTTTTATTCACCGTGACGATAGCCTTTGTTCTATCGTTGTATGTAAACTTGATGTTATCGTAGGTGATCTTCGTAACAAGTTTTTCCGCAGTCGCAGATAAGATCCCAAACTTCTTTCCGGATCTCGCGGCGAAAAATCCCTCGGTACAATAGCAATATTCGGTCACTGCATCATATTGCTTCCCGATCTCTTTGCCGTTTTTCATATTAATGACAAACTGTTTATCCCCGATGCTTGCATATCCGAAGACATCCGACAGATCTTCCAGCTTGTCATATTTTGGAGTAGCGCGAAACTTTCCTGATGGATCGAGGATGCCCCACTTGTTGTTCACTCTAACAAACGCCGATCTATCCTGGAAGAAACCAAACGGTTCGTCAACCTGGGGAGCGAGTAATACTTCACGCGCGTCATTAGTCAATCCCCACTTTTTGCCGTCGGACCATTGATATACATTCTGCGAAAAGGAAGATATTGAGAGTGTAAGAAACAGGAAAAGGATAACACGGAATTTCATAAAAACATCGAGGTGTTGTTTCCTAAAATTAATTAATTCCGTGCGGAGCGGGGAGAGGTATTTTTTACATCATGTAAGGTCAATTGAGGTTCAACATAACCAGCGCCTGTCGTTTATACAATGCAAGCCTCCGCTTATATTCTGCCTGGTTAGTTACGAGGCTGAGGTAATAGTATGCGCCTTCGATCAGAACAAAAACCATGTCGGCCGTATTCTCCACGTCCTTAACGTCGATGGCACCGCTGACTTTAGCTTCCACCAGCGCTTCAGTCAACATCTTTCTCAACCGATCATGTAAGTTCTTATAGTGCACCTTAATTGTCCGGTTTCGGAAAATCAGTGCGTAGCAACTAAAAAATACGCCGTCGTCGAAAAGGTTGTTCCATTCACGGGAAAATAGATTTGAAATAATCTTCCGGAGTCTTGCCTTTGGATTACTGGTGCCATTCTGAGGATTGTAAATAAGCTGGTAGCGTTCGAGGATGTACTCGATCAGGCCGAGGATAAGATCCTGCTTGGTCTCAAAATAGTGGATAACCAGGCTTGGATTCACCTCCAATACAGCGGCAACTTTCGCAATGGAGGCATTCTCCAGCCCCTCCCGCCTGGCCACTTTGTAAAATGCTTTGATGATTTCTTTCTGACGAAGCGGCTTTAGACTCTTACGGCCCATGGGGTTTGTTTCTAGGAAAGGTAACTCTAAGTTAACCTAGTGATTTTTTTTATCCCGAAAAAATGTCTAACATTTACAAATATAAATTGAATGACTATTCAATCAAAAACCAACCCAAGTACATATGCTCAAACTTCTACGAAAAAAGGGCGGAATTTGCTCAACGCTCGGGATTATCTGCATGGCGACTGCTTTCTTTTTTGGCAGTTTCCAACTGCAGGCTCAGGGCCTGACTATTTCAGGAACTGTGACTGACAAGGGCGCTCCCCTGCCAGGGGTGAGTATCCTCGTTAAGGGCACAAACAACGGCACCACGTCCGACAGTAACGGAAAATACACGCTTGCCGTGCCTGACGGCTTGACCACTCTTATATTCAGCTTTATCGGTTACAAAACACAGGAACTGGAAATTGGAAACCGGACTGAACTGAACGTCGAGATTGAAGAAGACATCACTTCATTGTCAGAAGTTGTCGTAACAGCGCTCGGTGTGCAACGAGACGCCAAGGCGCTCGGATATGCCACACAAAAACTGGAAGGCGCAACGATGACCAAAGCGCGCGAACCGAACATCTTTAACTCGATGACTGGTCGTATCGCCGGTTTACAAATCAATAACCAGACTGACCTTTTTCAAAATCCTGAAATCCTCTTGCGAGGTGTCAAGCCATTGATCGTGATCGACGGCGTCCCCAGTGTGGATAATGATCTATGGAAGGTAAATGCCGACGACATTGAAACAATGACGGTGCTGAAAGGCGCGACCGCAGCTGCATTGTATGGATCGATCGGTAGCGGCGGAGCTATCATGATCACGACGAAACGTGGTTCGAGTAAAACGAAAGTTGATATAAACACCAGCTTCATGTTTCAACCAAGCTTCATCCGCATACCTGATGTTCAGCATACCTACGGCAATGGAAACAATGGCCAATATGCATATGTCGACGGATCCGGCGGTGGTCTTGAGGGTGGGGGATGGATATGGGGACCAAAATTGGACCAGCCCGATCCTTCAACTCCCAGTGGCCTCTGGGAAACAACGCAGTATGACAGCCCCCGCGACCCTTTAACCGGCAACCTTATTCCAACACCGTTTACTTCCCGCGGTAGAGACAACGTCGATAATTTTTTCCGCACAGGCGCTATCTCGACGACTAACGTCGCTGTAAGCGGCGGCAATGAGAACAATAACTTTCGCGTCTCTGTTTCGAACGTTTACCAAAAAGGAATAGTGCCGAACACCCAGTTGAACAACACATCATTCGGCGTGTCCGGCGGGTTTACACTAACAAGCAAACTGAAAGCCGACGCCTCCCTCACTTACAACAGGCAGTACACGGACAATTTTCCGGAAACCGGTTACGGACCGAACAACTACTTGTACAATCTTGTGCTTTGGATCGGACCCGATATCGATGTGCGTGATCTTAAAAATGTCTGGGTTCCCGGTAAAGAAGGTCTTCAGCAGAGGAACTACAACCAGTCCTGGTACAACAATCCTTATTTCCAGTCGCAGCAATTCCTGCGCGGGTATTATCGCGATAATACTTTCGGGCAGTTCAAGCTGGACTACAACGTCATACCCGGGTTGGACCTGACGTTGAGAACAGGCATTAACCAATTCACACTGAACCGGACCTATAAGGAGCCCAAAAGTTACGTCCGGTATGACTTCGTCTCCGACGGAAACTATTATCTCAGCGGTGAAACGGGACTTAACCTGAATACCGATTTCATTGCCAGGTACACGAAGAAGCTTGGAGATAACTTTTCGTTGAATGTCAGCGCCGGGGCCGCAAATCGCTGGAGACAAAATAACGTTAACTATCAATACACCGACGGCCTTGTCATCCCGGATTTCTATAATCTGAGCAACTCGAAAAAGCCGCTGATCGGAACCAATGAGATCCAGGAGGAGAAGGTTAATAGTGTTTACGGAACCCTGGACCTTGAAATATTTCGGAGCGTGTTCCTCGGGGCAACCGTGCGGAACGACTGGGTATCGACACTGCAACCTGGCCGGAACTCATTCATCTATCCATCCGCTTCGCTCTCTGCCGTCATCAGCGACTACTTTGATATGAGTGCAGCACGAGTATCATTCCTTAAGGTACGCGGTTCGCTTGCCAGGGTTGGTTCAGGCAAATTGGTCGATCTGCAGCCGTGGGACAACGACATTTATCCTTACCAGCATCTTCAGGGCTATCAGCAAGGTTCAAGCTGGAATAATCAACCATCGCTTACCTGGCCTGGCATACTTCGCGCTCCCAACCTGAGTCCTGAAACATCGGACACATGGGAAGTTGGAGCGGACGTTCGCTTTCTCGATGGACGCCTGGGTCTGGATGTAGCCGTTTATCACGTGAAGGAATTCAACCGGTTGATCAATCCTCAAATATCGATCACCAGCCTGTACACAAATTTTGTCACGAATGCGGGTGAGTTTACCCGCAAAGGCGGTGAGATCACGGTTACCGGTATTCCGGTCAAAACCCAGGACTTCACATGGAATGTGTTGCTGAACCTCAGCAAGAGTCACCGATACCTGGAGTCACTGGAAGGGGGTGGCAACATCAATATTAAACCCGGACACAGAATGGATGAGATCTGGTCCTCTGGCTATACACACACACCTGGTGGTCAACTGATCTTGAGACCGGATGGTTATCCGCTCGATGATCCCTACCAGAGGAACCTTGGGTACTACGATCCGGATTTCATCTTTGGCTTGCAAAACAGTGCTACTTACAAGAGCTTCTCGCTTTCTGTTTCCCTGGACGGACGTGTTGGTGGCAAGATGTATTCCACAACGAATCAGAAAATGTGGTGGGGCGGTACTCACCCCGGCACTGTAAATAATTACCGCGATGAAGCCAACGCGGGCCTGGCCACATACGTCGCGCCGGGCGTTGTGGTCGTGGAAGGAGCCGCACAATATGATGGAGTGGGAAATATCACCAGCGACAATCGTATCTACGCGCCAAATACCACACCGGTCAATTACATCTCCTGGAATATAAACACCAGCAATGCGCTCTACAACCACTTCTACAATCAGTCGTTCATGAAGCTCCGGGAAATAACATTGACCTATCGCGTACCGAAGACTATCCTGGATAGAACATTCTTCCAGCAAGCGTCCGTTTCGTTGGTCGCGAGAAATGTGGCGGTGTTTACGAAAATGCCCAATGTTGATCCGGACGTAGGAAGCGACAACCTGCAAACACCGTCGACACGGAATTTTGGATTCAACGTAAACTTTACTTTCTAATTCACTAACGAAGAATCAGATGAAAAATATAAAAATCTTCGCGCTGGTATGTTCATTGCTCTGGGCCAATTCCTGTAAGGATTTCGAGGAGCTCCAGCACGATCCTAACCGTACAACTTTAGCACACCCAAGCCTGATCCTCACTGGTCTTGAGATCTCGACCTTTGGTAATAATAGTACCAGTAATAATATCAGTGTCGGCGCTGCATTAGCGTCGAGAATGATGGTGTTCACCGATGGTTCCGATGATGCCCAGTATTACGCATGGCAGCGGAGTTCATACTCCCGCTACGACCAACTCCGCCAGGTTGTAAAAATGAACGAGGAAGCTGACCGGGTAGAAGCGCCTAATTACAAAGCTCTCGGTCTTTTCTTTCAATCAATAATCATCCTGGAGATCACAAAAGTGTTTGGAGATGTGCCTTATAGCGAATCACTCGCCGGCACAAGCCTGACGCCAGCCTATGATCCTCAAAGTACGATCTACCTGAAGGTGCTAAACGATTTGGAAGCAGCTAATAATTCATTGAGTGAAGCCAATGGTGCAATTACCGGCGACATCATCTTTGATGGCGACATCTTGAAATGGAAGAAGTTGATAAATTCCTATAGCCTTAGAGTTCTCATTAGCTTGTCGAATCATACAGGAAACACGACACTGCAGGTGACGAACCGATTCAGCAAGATCGTCAGCGATCCGGCAAAGTATCCGATCATGACCTCCGGCGACGACAATGCAGAGTTGCAGTTCTTCGATCAATCGACAACGACAAGCCTTACAGGAAACCGTTACCCTTTCTACAACAATAATGGTTTCAAAACAGCCTACTACATGGATGAGTCCTTTGTCGATCTTCTTAAGGATCGCCAGGATCCACGCCTGTTTGTGATGGCCGACAAAAAGCCACAGGGCAGTGCACTCCCTGTTGACGATCCCGACGCGTACGGCGGATTGGATGGAAGTGCTCCGTTGTCTGAAAACACCAATCGTCTCGTGAACGGTGAAGCGTCGAAGGTGAATCCCCGTTACTACACCAATCCCACCAACGAGCCAAGTGTACTCCTCGGTTATGCCGAAGTTGAATTTACACTTGCCGAGGCTGCCCAGCGGGGTTGGATCACTGCCGACGTTGAAGAACACTATTTGAACGGCATCAGGGCTTCACTGGACTTTTACGGGATCTCCTCAGGTAGCCAGGACGACTACCTTTTACAAACGGGTGTCGCACTTGTACCGGCGACGGCCATCGAGCAGATCATTACGCAGAAGTACATTAATTTCTTTTTGCAGGGAGGCTGGGAAGCGTTCTTTAACCATGAACGTACCGGGTTTCCGGTGTTCAAAGTTGATGGCGGAGGCGTGCTGAACAACCAAATCGTCCCCAAACGCTGGATGTATCCCAACGATGAGTTCACGCTCAACCAGGCCAGTGTACAGGCTGCAATCTCCCGGCAGTATCCAGGCGGTGATGACATCAACGGAGTAATGTGGCTCTTGCAAACCGAATAGTCGTAAAAACAGATATCATGAAAATTGAATCAATATTATTTCTGATCCTGCTTGCAACAGCTATCTCATGCAAAGAGGATGACAAGATCGTGGACCCCGTTTACGAGTTTATTTCTTTCAAGGACGAGTCACCGGTGAATATCAACGAACTGGCCAACAGCACCGAGGCTTATCCCGTTGTCATTCAGTTGTGGGCATTCCAACCTTATTCTGACGATATCACCCTTCAGTATACCGTGACCGGCAACAATGCGCAGCCGGGTGTAGACTTTACGGTGACTCCCGCTACCTCGATCACCTTACCTGCAGGCAGGCTGACGTCGGATACGATCTGGGTAAAAACAATCGATAATGGATCGGGTAGCGCGGAAGCGCGGTCGTTCGATATTGCACTGACATCTGCCAGCAAGAGCGATATCAAGGTTGGTTTGGGAATTTCCGATCCACGGCAGAAGAAGGTCACGTTCAACATCCTCGACGATGAATGCAGTCTGACGACTGCCATTTATTCCGCCCCTCTCGATAATCTTATCGGGATCGACGGGTTGACGATGGGAACGAATGCAGCAGTGGGCGTTGTGGCGGGCAATAAGGTGTCGCTAACCGGTGACCTTATCTGGTACGGCCCGATGGACGACCCGCTCGTTCTCACGCTGACGCCCAGTGCCGTCGGTTCTACCAAAGGTTCCGTTACGTTCGGTAACCAGTTCATGGGAACAGCCAACGACGGATATGAATACACATTTGCACAGGTAGGCACCGGCACCTACGATGTTTGCAGCGGCACCATCTCCGTTACTTACGACACATCTTATCGTGCCGTGGGCGAAACGGATTGGACTCCGTGGCAACGTGTGACGAATATGTTCCAGTTGCAGTAGCGCGCGACGGAGATTCTTACACGGCGATAACGACATAACACGCTTCGGAAATTCTTAGCCCTGGCACGCGTCAGAGACGCCGCCAGGGCTTTTTTGTAAATGTCATTCTTATTTCCTTATTTCATTCTGAAAACAGAAGGAAATGAAGGTATTTCTTAACGATTTCGAGGAAATAGTATTGACGCTTGTCGCGAAACTGCAGGAAGACGCGTATGGTGCCGCTATTAACATTGAAATCGAAAAATGGTTAGAAAGAAAAGTAACGCTGAGCGCACTGCATGTTACTCTTTACAGGCTCGAGGATAGCGGTTATGTGAAGTCTAAGGTCGGCGGGGCAACGAACGAACGGGGAGGGCGCAGAAAACGCATATATTCTATAACCAGTTCCGGCATGGCTATACTCAAATCCATGAAGGAAAAGAGGATCCGGATATGGAAGTTTGTTCCTCAACTGAAACTCAACGGCTGAGAAAATGAAATCACTTCCGTCCTGGGCTGAAAAGTTATTGAGGTTCACTTGTCCGGATGAACTCTACGAGCAGATCGAAGGAGATTTGATCGAGATGTATAATTACGAGGTCAGTACACTTGGGAAGCGAAGGGCCCGACTGAGTTTTGTAATGAAGGTGATAAGGTTCGTGAGGCCCGAAATCATCCTGAGAGGGAAATCCAGGCCAGGCGCATTTTCAAGTTTTACCTATATGATCCTTCATGATCTCAAGTCCGCATTCCGTTCACTTCGCCGTGACAAGTTGTTTGCGTCTATTAACATTGCCGGGCTCTCGATCGGTATCACCTGCAGCCTGTTGATCCTCGCATGGGTGCAGTATGAATACTCGTACAACCATTTTATCAGGAACTACAAAGACATCTACCAGGTAAAGGTAAATTTCAACTTCAACGGGACCGTCAATACCGACGAAGGGACTCCATTGCCACTGTACTTTGCGCTGCGCGAATCGGACTCTCGCATCAAAGATGTCTGTTTTACTTCGAATTGCTTCGGTCACACGTTGGCTTTAAAGGATAAAAAAGCATACAAAGAAGTACTCGCTGTGTCGGACGAGTTCCTGGAAATGTTTAACATCCCATTGATCAGGGGCGACTTCAATTCACTTGATGAGCCCTATTCGATCATGCTCAACGAAACGACGGCGAGGGAGTTCTTTGGAGATAGTGACCCGATCGGTCAGTTCATCACGTACGATAACGAGGCGGAGCTTAAGGTGACCGGTATCTACAAAGATGTGCCGTATAACTCGGATTTCTGGTTCATGGCGTTGGTGCCCACTTCTTTTGATAAGAAATGGATGACAGAAGACAAGGATAAATGGGATTCATTTTATCCGAAGATCTATATGAGGCTCCAGGATAATTCGCTTGCAGCTGACGTCGGCGCCGGGATCAATAATATGATCAAGGAGCACTTCGATGATGGTTCACATCCACAACCATTCCTTCACCAGTTGGAGAGGTGGCATCTTTATAATCATTTTGAGGATGGCCGGGAAGCCGGCGGCAAGATCGAATATGTTCAGTTGTTTACGTGGATTGCTGTATTCATTTTGCTGATTGCCTGTATTAATTACGTCAATTTATCGACAGCACGTTCGGAGAGACGTGCGCGCGAGGTTGGAATCAGGAAAGCAATCGGGTCACGACGGATGCAATTGATCCAGCAGTTCATGACGGAGTCGGTTATATCTACTGCGCTTGCATTGGCGATTGCGATGATCATTGTTGCTCTCGCATTGCCCTGGTACAATTCCATGGTTCATGCCAGGCTAACGATGAACCTGGCTTCACCGGACTTTTGGCTGGTGGCGATGCTGGTGTTTGTTGTGACTACAGTTTTGGCCGGTTTTTATCCTGCATTCTTTTTCTCCTCCCGAAGGCCTGTTGATGTGCTGAGGGGTGGCGGCAATACCGGTGCAAATGCAGGATTGCCCCGGAGGATCCTTGTCACCTTTCAATTCTCGATCGCAATTTTCCTTGCCATCGGTGTCATCGTTGTTTATCAACAGATAGAGCACGCCAGAAAAAGAAATCTTGGATATGACCATGAGAACCTGGTAGCGTTTCCCGGGAACGACCTGATGGATAAAAATTACAATGCAATCAAAGACGGACTATTGAAGACCGGTGTGGTAGAATCGGTTACGAAAATGAACGAAGGCATTAATGTTGACTACTTCACAGATTTTGTCGAATGGCCAGGTAAGCAAACGACCGACAAGATACAGTTTAGCCGGGTTTCAACAGACCACGATTTTATCAAAACAGTGAGAATGAAGATAATTGCTGGTCGTGATTTTTCTCCCTTAATGAAATCCGATACAGCATCGACGTTGATCAACGAAACCGCTGCGAAGATCATGGGTCTCACGGATCCAATAGGGGAGAAGATCAGGACGCGAACCGGGGAACTGACGATCATCGGTATTACGCAGGATGTCGTTCGCGGGTCACCATTCGGTCGCGTTCAGCCTTGTTACATCGGAATTCTTGGGGATGGTAATAACTCTGTAATGCTCCGATTGGTCAAGACCGACGATATCCCTGCAGCGATGACGAAAGTACACGGCGTCTTCAAGAGGTTAGACCCACTTAACCCGGTCGAGTCATGGTTTGTAGCAGATGATTTTGACTATAGCTTGCGTGACATCAACTTCGTTGGCGAGCTTGCCCGGATCTTTGCCGGACTTGCAATTTTCCTGACATGCCTGGGCGTGGTCGGATTGGCGGCCTACACAGCTGAACAAAAGAGGAAAGAGATCGCGATACGAAAAATTCTTGGAGCCACAGTCGCTTCTGTGTTAATGCTGCTATCGAATTACTTTGTCCGGGCAGCGATTCTTTCGGTGGTAATTTCCGCACCGATCGCGTGGTTTGCAATGGACAATTACCTCAAGGAATTTTACTATCGCATCGATGTCCCCTGGTGGATCATTCCGGCTACGGCGCTCTTGATGCTTTTCATTACATTAGTTATTGTATTCATACAAACGTTTAGAGCGGCGCGCGCCAACCCGGTTGTGGGATTGAGGAGCGAGTGATTTCGAAAGACAAGTAGTCTATTCGCTTTGACTCTGTCGATAGCGCGTCTTGAACTTCACGCCGTTCCGTTCGTATTCTCCAAATTCGGTAAGCAGTTCCGCGCGACCCGGCCAGAAGTAAAATACGCTGTCACCAAGGCGGCCAGTATATAACCACGCGGGTGCCGGCTCAGTCTCATCCTTAAAATAGATCGCGTCATCGACGCCTACTTTGAGTAGCCGCTTGCTGTCGGCCCTTGCATACTCGGGCTCCAGTGCGGCAATATTCGTGTAGACAAGCGCGTAGATCGTTTCGAAGATATAAAGGGTGTCGGGGTTCTCGGCAACATTATATCCATGGTTCAGCCATTGTATCAGCTTGTTGGCAGAGTCGGGTTTTGAATAAGACTCACTGACAAACCGAGATAGCGTTTGCCACGAAGCGGGATCAATTACGTCAGGGTCAACGTAAAGAGTGCTGAGCGCCACGGTCCGGTCGTACTTCTCGTACGTCCGCGCCATAGTATCAACTACAACAACCTCAAACCCTTCGAGCAACGACGGGTTCTTCGGGAAGTTGCCAAACTGGAATCCATCGTCAGGCTTCAGGAAATATTTTTTGCCTGGCGAGCCTGGTGGCTGAAAGAACGGATGATATTTTTCATTGTATCCTTCCAGTGAACGGTCTGGAATATATTCCAATCCAAACTTCGCTTTTTCAAACTCAACTTCGGCCATGGTTTCTCTTACACCACATCCGCTGAGGGCCATCAATGAGAGTGTCGCCACGATGAAGAGGGCAATCCGGATCATGGACCGAAAATAGAGAATCAGAAGGCCTAATCCTTGTCAAACTTTTTTTATGAAATGTCGTCGCGTCCCGGGCTATGAAAATGCGAGTGATGGGAATACGAGCGACGCGACCCCGGGGAATCCGCACGAATTATTCAGCTTACGTCTCAATCCCCAGGATCTTCACTGCCGATTGTGACAGCCTGTCCAGAGTTTCCTTTCTGATATAGCGGGATTGATCGACTTGTTGAGGCTGATCTGACCGGCAGAAGTAGCTGTGAATCGAGCGTCTGTCTTTGCCGGTCTGATTGTTTGTGCCACCATGCCAGGCATGAGAATTGAAAATAAAAACGGAACCCGCAGGAGCGTCAATTATCACTTCATCAGGGTGCGATGCTTCCGGATCGTGGAGGATGTCCTGGGGCAATGATCCTGAAAGATGTGTTCCGGGAACGATACGAGTGGCGCCGTTCTTCCGCGAGAAATCGTCCAACAGCCAGATAGAGTTGCATACCGTATAGTTGCCGGGAGCAACGGCCTCATGACAATCGACATGCAGTTTTTGCAAGCCCATTCCCGGTTTGGCTGCGCGATAGTTGAGAGATGAAAGTTTTATTGATTGCCCCAATACATGTGCAATGCTGGCCAGCACACGAGGATGAGTATAGAAAATGTCAAACTCGACGCCTTTGTTCACCAGGTCCGCCAATCTGTCTGCGCCGGCTTCTTTTGGATGCCTGATGTATGGAGAGTCCAATAATTCGGAGCCTGCGTTGTCGCCTTCAGAAGTCATCAATGACTGGATCCTGTCATTGATTTCTGCGACCTGCTGCTTTGACAACAGAATGCCCACGTTTAGATAGCCGTTCCGGTCGAGGAAATCTTTTTCATCATTTGACAGTGTGTTGTCCCGGACATTGAGCTCTGATAGAACATTCATAAGGGATACTAAAATGACAGTTAACAACTTATGATCCCCCTACCACTTTTCAGTTCCTAACAGCTTTTTTCCCAAAGGAGAAAGTTCGGCCGTCGTGTACTTCGTTTGCTCCCAGTTTCGTGGATCGCCTGGAAACGCATATCCCTGGGGTGCACGCCTTTCCTTCCACGATGAGATTCTCCAGTTCAGCAACTCTTCATTATCTTCTTCAGCAGGCATCATCGAGATGTACTGGGCCATTCGAACTTTATTATTGCTTTTATTGGGGCGAATACCATGTGGTTGTGTACTGTTGAAGATCAGGAGATCTCCGGCCTCCATCGGAACCTTTACGATTTCAAACCCGCTAACGTCCGGTTTGAAGTAGTCCCTGTCAGCTGGTTGGGTAAGTTTCCAGGTGTCATAGTTTCGGTACAGTTCGGGAATGCATTGAAATCCACCCATGTTCTCATCTGTTTGATCTGCCAGGGCCAAGACACCCTGGACGTTCTGGGGCTTTGTCTCAGGATCATAATCCCAATGGATGAATCCTTTGTACTCATGACCGGGACGCATCGGAAAATTCAGGTTGGCCCGATCGATCGTTACCCACAGCCGCTCGGTTCCCCAGATGTCAGTAAATGCCTGGTGGACTTTCGGCGACTGTCGGTTGTCCCACAAGTACTGATGGTTATAAACCTCTACCATTCCAGTATTGGTGAGTTCTTTCATCATCATCTCGGCGCGCGGTGGCGCATACCAGGTTTCCGGATCCCTGGGATCTTTCTCTTCGAACTCCCAGAGAAAATCCGCAAGACGTGCCACTTGTTCTTTGGGAACTACGTTTTTGATAACGATGTAACCCTCGCGGATCCAGAACTGCCAGTCCTCTTCGGAAAGCACCTGCAAAGGTTTCCCATTACTTCGATCGTTCAACATGGCCTTGGCGCTTTTTGAGATCGAGGGATTGCCAGGTATATCCTTATGTATCGGGGCTGTGCCCATTGTAGGACGCATTGTTTTCTGTTCCATGGGGTTGTTTTTTGAATCAAATGTATGTCAGGGACATATCTTGTTTCTTCTCTTATAATGACAACTATTTGCTCTGTATTAACATAATTGCCAAAAATTCGGCCGATTTTTAGTTAATTTAAGGAAAAGAGCGTCCAATTAAGATTCAAAAGGAGATCGTGCTGCCTGATCCGGGGCAATCGTTCAAACTCTTCAGGCCGAGTTTGAAGAACTTCTTTTACTGGCATTTTCATCCTGAATACGAACTGATTTACGTCGAAGCGAGTAACGGCATTCGTCATGTCGGTCAACATATTTCAAGTTTCATGGGGAGTGATCTTGTCTTGATCGGCCCCAATATTCCTCACCTCAATTTTGACTATGGAATAAAGACGGAATACCGGCAAATCGTTGTTCAACTGAAGGAAAACTTCCTGGGAGATGCATTCATCCATACCCCTGAGTTTACGGCGATACAAAAGCTTTTTGAAAGATCGCATCTCGGGTTGTCATTTGAAGGGCAAACGAAAAAAATAGTGTCTGCGAAATTGGAGCAGATGCGGGGCCTTTCACACTTCGACCAATTGGTGAATTTGTTGGAGATATTTCAAATTCTTTCGACTTCAAAGGAAGTCTCAGTGCTGAACGACCAGGATACCAGTGTGAAACTATTTCTCGACGATAAGATCCGCATGGGCGCCATCTATAAATACATCCATTCCAATTATAACAATGCGCCGGATGTGAATGTGGTTGCTGCAAGTGTGCACCTGAGCACGCCTTCCTTTTGCAGGTATTTCAAGAAGCAAACGAGGATGACCTTCACAGACTTTGTCAATCAATACAGGATCACCCAGTCTAAAACACTTCTTCTGAATGACGTTACGGTATCAGAGGCGTGTTATGAGGTAGGTTTTGAAAGTCTCTCTTATTTCAATAAAGTATTCAAGCGACTTACAGGCATGAACCCATCCGCATTCAGGAAGCAGCAGCGTCGATATTGAAGATCCACTTGTTGTGGGCGGAAAGAAACGCAAAAAGTTTACTTGCGCCCTTTGCGTGGAATGCATTTAGAACTTGTCCTAACTCCCTTTTCCCCGCATCACGCCCTGCAAAGGGCTCTCAATCAAATAATGAAGGACAATCGCGATTCCATTCAGCAGTACAAACAGGAAAATTGTGTTGCCTGTAACCTCCTTCGACAGGAATTGCTGTATTACCCCGATATGAATCAGGTAAAATGCATACGAACTCTTGCCTAAAACCTGGAAGATCCTGGTTGACAAGAGCGAAGTAATCCATGTGGTCTCTTTGAGCAGCCCATAAAAGAAGA
>WUUC01195642.1_pt1 | contig 26018 bp, 21 predicted proteins | sample 6278441 | NCBI WGS metagenome assembly WUUC01 (sample SAMN13675441, study PRJNA597444) | soil metagenome | isolation source: soil | place: USA: Washington | collected 2017-10 | reverse complement strand
TCAACGAGGTGGGCGTCGAACCCGGGCACGAGCTGCAGAGCCTGGAGCGCGCGATCCTCAACCGGGACCCGGCGCTCGACCTGCGGCCGACCGTCGTGGCGCACAGTGTCCCGGTCGAGCGAGGTGAGCCGCACACCGTGGCCCCCCGGCAGCTGCCGGGCAGCACGGCCGACTTCGTCGGGCGGGAAGACCAGATCACCGAGATCACGAGGTTCCTGACCGGTGCGGACGACACCCACACGGCCGCGCACGCCGTGCGGGTCGTCGCCGTCTCCGGCCGGGGCGGGGTGGGGAAGTCGACCCTGGCGGTGCGGGTGGCGCACGAGGTCGGCGACGCCTTCCCCGACGGCCACCTCCACGCGGACCTGGCCGGGCCCAACGGCGACGACCGGACGGCGACCCTGCTCGCCCGGTTCCTGCGCGCGCTCGGGGTCGCAGGCTCGGCCGTGCCCGAGGACCGGCAGGAACGCATCGAGCTGTACCGGACCACCCTGTCCGACAAGCGGCTCCTCGTGGTCCTGGACGGGGTGACGCGCGAGGAGCAGGTGCTGCCCCTCTTACCGGGCACCTCGACCTGCGCGGTGATCGTGACCAGCCGGGTGCGGTTGACCGGCCTGCCCGGCGCCCGCCACATCGACGTCGACGTGTTCGACCCCGAGAAGTCGGTCGAGCTGCTCGCCAAGCTCGCCGGGCCCACCCGGGTCCGCGCCGAGGCGGCGCAGGCGCGCGAGCTGGTGCGGCTGTGCGGAGGGCTGCCGCTGGCGATCCGGATCGCGGGCGGCCGGCTGGCCTCCCGCCCGCAGTGGCGGATCGCGGGCCTCGTGCGCAGGCTCGCCAACGAGGCCGTGCGGCTGGACGAGTTCAGCCACCGCGGCCTGGAGCTGCGGACCAGCATCGGCCTGACCTACCGGAGCCTGTGCGCCGAGGCCCAGCGGCTGTTCCGGCTGTTCGCGCTGGTCCCCGCGCCGGACTTCCCGGCCTGGGCGGCGGCCGCGGCGCTGGACACCGACCCGATGGCGGCCGCCGACACGCTCGACCAGCTCGTCGAGGCCAGGGTGCTCGACATCGTCGAGTACTTCGGCGGCCGCGTCCGGTACCGCTTCCACGACCTGATCCAGATCTACGCGATCGAGCGCCTCGCGGAGACCGAGACCGTGGCCGAGCGGAACGCGGCGCTCGGGCGGCTGCTCGGCGCGTGGCTCGCGCTGGCCGACCGGGCCCACCGCAGCGAGTACGGCGGCGACTTCACCGTCCTGCACGGGAACGCGCCCCGCTGGTCGAAGGTCGACCTGCTCGACGAGGACCCGGCCGACGAACCCGTCGAGTGGTGGGAGAACGAGCGCCGGGCGGTGGTGGCCGCCATCCGCAAGTCCGCCGCGGAGGGCCTGGACGAGCTCTGCTGGGACCTCGCCCTCGCCGCGATGAGCCTGTTCGAGGTCCGGGGTTACTTCGACGACTGGCGCGAGACCGCCGAACTCGCGCTCCACGCGACCGAACGGGCCGGGAACCGCACCGGCCAGGCGGCCATGCTGTACTCGCTCGGCACGCTGCACATGTCCCAGAAGCGGCTGCCCGAGGCGGAGGGGTGTTTCGCCTCGGCGCTGGAGAAGTTCGAGGCGGAGGGGGACACGCGCGGCTGCGCGCTCGTCCTGCGCAACGGGGCCTCGGTGGACCGGATGCTCGGCAGGTTCACCAGCATGCTGGCCAAGTACGAGGAATCCCTCGTGAAGATGCGTGAGATCGGCGACCCGGTCGGAGAGGCGTCCGTCCTGCGCAGCATCGCGCGCTTCCGCACCGAGGAGGGCGAGGTCGAGCAGGCGCTGGCACTGCTGGACGACGCGCTGGCCCTGTGCAGGCAGGTGAACTACCGGCGCGGCGCGGCGCTGGTGCTGAGCGCGTTCGGGGAACTCCACCTCGCCACCGGAAAGCTCGCACTCGCCCGGCAGCACTACCACCAGGTGCTGCGCATCGTGCGCGATCTCGGTGACCGCATCGGCGAGGCGCACGCGCTGTACGGATTAGGGCTCATCCGGCGCCAGGAAAGCAAGCTCGACAATGCCGAAACCACCCTGGTGAATGCGCTGTCACTGGCGCAGCAGGTCGGCGAGCGGCTCATCGAGGCGAAAGTCTGCTATGCGCTCGGGGATATCGAGCTCGCCAGGGGAAACAGCGCGGTCGCCTCGGAGCACCTGCACGAGGCGCGGGCGCTGTTCGACGAGCTCGGCTCCGCGCTGTGGATCGCCAAGACCCTGATCCTCCTCGCCGAGGTGTGCGAGGGCGACGGCGACATGGCGCTGGCGGACCGGGTGCTCAACGACGCGTTGGAACTGCTGTCCGGGCTCGAGTCGAAGGAAGCGGCCCGGCTGAAGGAACAGGTCACCGAGCTGCGGACCGCGCCGCTCGTCGAGGAGTTCGACGAGCGGCGTAAGTCCTGGGTCACGTCGTAGCGGCGACTCACCTGGCTTCGGTGCTCCAGCTCGCGCCGTCGGTTCTCCCGTCCCACGGCCAGTCGTCGACCACGAGCACGACGGAGTCGGCGGCCGCGGTGGGCTCGTCCCACGGCCAGTCGGCGGCCGCGGTGGTCGGTGCGACCACCGTCAACAGGCTCAGCGAAATCGTGGAAATGCTGAGGGCGAACGTCGCGATTTTGCGGGTGCCAGTCATGTGAATCTCCTCCGGCGGTGATTCGAGGATGGGGGCCAGTGGCTTTCTTTGCCGCTTTGTCTGTCTGCCGGGGTTACTCAATCGCCTGGCGAACCCGATTTCTTTCCTGTTTTTTCCGAGTGGCGGGCCCGTGGGCGGAAGGGGACCGGTAACGAACCGGAAAGGATCCGGAAGCCGATGAGAAATGCGCCTCGGAGAATGGGAGAAACGGCCAACCCAGGGAGGCGACATGGAAGGCCCGGTACTGCGACTGTCACCCGAGGACCTGTGGCGCGCGTCGGCGGAGATCGACCCGGCCGAGCTCCTGACAGGGGGTGCGGCGGGGCGTCTGCGGCCGGTGCCGGGCACGGCGGGAGAAGGCGGGCAGGTACTGCTCGAGGACCGGCGGCTCGGTGTGCGGTGCCTGTTCCCGGAGCCCGCACTGGGCCTGGCGCAGGCGGCCGCACTGGTCGCGCTGGGCACGCGGGGCCTGCTCACGCCCGAGGAGCCCACCGTCGCGCTGCTCGCGCCGTGGTCGGTGGCGTCGTGGTACCTCGCGGCGCTGGCCAGTCACGTGCCGGGGATCAGCCACGTGGCGCTCTGCCCCGTCGAGCAGGCCGACGACCCCGGGGGTGTCCCGCCCGCGGGCGGGATCGACCCCCGGACCGCGGACCTGCTCGACGAGGCAGGCGTCGCGCTGTCCGTGGTGGAGGCCGTCAGCAGCGCGGTGGTCGGGGCGACCCTCGTGATCGCGGCCGGGCCCGCGCACGAGGAGCTGAGGTTCGCCGGGCTGGCGCTCGGCGCACTGGTGATCAACGCCGTCGGCCGGGACCTGCCCGACGACCTGGTGGACCACGTCGACCAGGTGTACGTCGACGACTTCCGGCTGCTCGCGGAGAACGGGCACCGGCACTTCGTGAAGCTGCACCAGGAGTCGGGGGACCGGCCGCCCGTGACCGTTCCCGAGCGCGAGGGGTGGCACCAGCCCGCCGCGTGGCCGGGCAGGCGCCGCGTCGAGGCCGACCTCGTCTCGGTGCTCGCGGGCGAGCACCGCGGCCGTGCCCGCCGCGACGACGTCCTGCTCTGCGAACTGTTCGGCACGCGGGTGCCGAACGTGGTGCTCGCCTGCCGGCTCGCCCGCGTCGCGCTGACCAGTGGGCTCGGCGTCCTGGTGTCCGAGACACCGCAAAGTTGAAGGGAGCAAACCGTGAAGGTCAAAGTCCTGGGACCGCTCGAGGTGTGGCAGAACGGGGTCTCGATCGCGCCGACGGCGCACAAGCCCCGGCAGGCCCTGACCATGCTGGCCATCAGCGCGGGCCGGCTGGTGCCGGTGTCCGCGCTGATCGAGGAGCTGTGGATCGACGGCCCGCCGAGGTCGGCGACCCAGCTGGTGCAGACCTACATCCTGCGGCTGCGCCAGTGCATCGAGGACGCCATGCGGCTCGAGGGCGGCGGCGACGCCAAACAGGTGCTGATCACCCGCCCCGGCGGGTACACCCTCGACATCGACGCCGAGGACGTCGACATGTACCGGTTCCAGAAGTACGCCGTCGCGGGCGAGCGGGCGGTGGAGGCGGGTGACTTCCAGGCCGCGTCCAGCCTGCTCGGCTCGGCGCTGGCCACCTGGCGGGGGCCCGCGCTGGTCGACGTGCGCATCGGGTCCCGGCTGGTCGTCGAGGTCGAGCGGCTCGAGCAGAGCCGCCTGGGGGTGATGGAGACCCGCATCGACGCCGACCTGCGGCTGGGGCGCCACCACCAGCTGCTCGGCGAGCTGGCCGAGCTGACCGCGCTCTACCCGCTGCACGAGCGGCTGTGCGAGCAGTACATGACCGCCCTCTACCTGTGCGGGTGCAAGTGGAAGGCGCTGGAGATCTTCCGGCGGCTGCGGCAGCGGCTCATCGACGAGCTCGGTGTGGAGCCCTCCGTGCAGGTGCAGCGCCTCCAGCAGGCGATCCTCAACGCGGACGTGGACGTCGACGCCCGCACCCGCGGACCCGCGCCGAGCGTGGTCGCGGGCTGACAAGTGGCAGGCCGAACGGCCGAGATCTGGGAGAGAGACATGCCTGAGAGCGACGCGCGGTGGTACCCCGCGAAACGCAAGCCGTCGGAGAACGGGGCGTCGTCCCTGCCTCCGCCGAACATCGTCAAGTTCGCCCCCGTCTACAACATGCACGTCGCCGAACGGGAGGCGTTATCCCCGTCGCCGAACGGCCGGAACGGGCACGGTCCACGGCACCCGCGGGTCGACCACGACCTGGCCTACGCCGACCTGGCGGCCAAGGCGACCCGGGTCAGGACCTTCGCCATCGACCTCGTGGACGGCCTGCTGCAGACACCGGAGTACGCCGCCGCGGTCATCCGGGCGAACCAGCCGCTGGCGTCGGAGGAGACGGTCCGGCAGCGGGTCGAGGCGTGGACCCTGCGGCACGCGAGCGTGCGCGACCCGAGGACGCACCTCGAGGTGATCCTCACCGAGGCCGCCCTGCACGTCCAGGTCGGCGGCCGGGACGTGATGCGGCGACAGCTCGCCCACCTGCTCGAACTCGCCGACCTGTCCACCGTGGACATCCGGGTGGTGCCCTTCGGCGGGGCCTACCCGGCCATGGGCACCCCGTTCCACATCCTGTCCTTCGGCGGGCGGCGGCCGGACGTCGGCTACGTCGAGCTGCTCGACACGGGGCTCTTCGTCGAGGAGCCCGACGACATCGAGATGTACGTGGTGCGGTTCGCCGGCCTGCGGGACGTCGCGCTGGACCAGGAGCAGACGCGCCGGGTCATCGCGACGATCGAGTCCGGTGCCGGCTGAGGGGCGCGGACACGTGTCGAAAGGAGTTCGCCATGCTGGTTGAGATCAAGGTCCTCGGGACCCTCCAGGCGTTTGTCTGCGGCACCTCGGTCACGCCGTCGGCCCGCAAGCAGCGCCAGGTCCTGGCCCTGCTCTCGATGAACCCCGGCCAGCTGGTCACGGCGACCGCGCTGACCGAGGAGATCTGGGGCAGCCGGCCACCGCGCGTGCCGATGTCCAGTCTGCAGACCTACATCCTGCACCTGCGCAGGAGCCTGAACCAGGCGCTCGCCGAGGACGCCCGCTCGGCCAAGGACGTGCTGATCACCGGGCCCGCGGGCTACATCTTCGACGTGCCCGCGGCCGCGGTGGACGCGGGGCGCTACGGCCGGCTCGTCGAGACCGGCCGCCGCGCGCTGGGCCACGGGGACTACGGCGCCGCGTCCCGGATGCTGACCGACGCGCTGTCCCTGTGGCGCGGCCGGGCGCTGGTCGACGTCGCCATCGGCCCCCAGCTCCAGGTCGAGCGGACCCGGCTGGAGGAGAGCAGGCTGTCCACGCTGGACCTGCGCATCGAGGCCGACCTGCGGCTCGGCAGGCACCGGCTGGTGCTCGACGAGCTGGCCGCGCTGTGCGCCCAGCACCCCTGGTTCGAGAACTTCCACGCGCAGTACATGCTGGCACTGCACCGGTCCGGCGCGCCGTGGCGGGCGCTGGAGGTGTACCGGCGGCTGCACAACGCCGTCGGCAAGTACCTCGGCGTCGACCCGTCGCGGCACCTGCGCCAGCTCCACCAGGCGATCCTGTCCGGTGACCCGGTCGTGGACGACCCGGACTTCGCCGCCAACGACTGGGTGGCGCGGAGGTCGGCGTGAGGGGCTGGGCTACGGGTTGCGGACCCAGGCGGAGTCGTGCCGGGTGAAGCCGATGTGCGGGTAGTACTCCGTCGCCGCCGGCGCGGACAGGAGCACGATCTTGGCCGTCGGGGCCTCCTGCCACGTGGCGTCGATGAGCGCCTGCCCGATGCCCATGCGCTGGTGGCTCCGGCGCACCGCGATGTCGGACAGGTAGGTCACGTAGGAGAAGTCGGAGACGGCGCGCGCGATCCCCACCACCCGGTCGTCGACGCGGCACACCACCACGAGGTTGGCGTTGCGGACCATCGCGGTGAACCGCTCCCGGTCGCCGACCGGACGCCGCTCACCGAGGCCCGACTCGCGGTAGACGTCGAGCACCTCCTCGATGTCGAGGTCCGCACCGTCCACCCGGTCAGTCTTCCAGTTCACGAAGCGACTCCAATCGGTCGAGGATCACGTGGGTGTTGACGAGGAACCGGTCCGGCCGGAGTGAGCCGGGGTCGACCCCCTCCTCGGTCAGCACGGCTCCGAGAGCTTGCCCCGACGCGACGGCGTGGTCGGCGGCGGACTGGACCAGGCGGTAGGCCTTCTCCCGTTCGACGCCGGCGCCGAGCAGGTCGGCGAGGACCGCCGAGCTGTACACCAGGCCGTGGGTCTGGTCGATGCTGGCCAGCATGCGGTCGGGGAAGACCGTGAGCCCGGCCACCAGCTCCGCCGCCGCACTCGCCTGGTAGTGGCCGACCATGAGGCTGTCCGGCAGGGCGACCCGCTCGACCGAGGAGTGCGCGAGGTCCCGCTCGTGCCACAGCGCCACGTCCTCCAGCACACTCGTGGCGTAGCCCCGCAGCAGCCGGGACAGACCGCACAGGCGCTCGCTGGTGGTCGGGTTCCGCTTGTGCGGCATGGCCGACGACCCCTGGTAGGCGATCGTCCGCCGCTCCTCCACCTCGCGCACCTCGGTGCGCTGCAGCAACCGCAGCTCGAGCGCGAGCTGCTCGACGCAGGCCCCCAGCGTCGCCACCGCGCCCACCAGCTCGGCGTGCCGGTCCCTCGCCACGACCTGGCTGGGCACCGGCTCCACCCCCAGCCCGAGCTCCGCGCAGACGTACCGCTCCACGGACGGGTCGATCAGGGCGTAGGTGCCGACCGAGCCGGAGACGGTCCCCACCGCGACGGCCTCCCTGGCCGCGAGCAGCCTGCGCACCGAGCGGTCGACCGCGAACGCGAAGCGGGCCAGCTTGAGCCCGAACGTCGTCGGCTCGGCGTGGACCCCGTGCGTGCGCCCGACGCACGGGGTCGCCCAGTGCTCGGCGGCCCGCTCCGCCAGCACGCGGCGCAGCCGCCGGGCGGCACCGATCAGCAGGTCGGACGCGCGTGCGAGCGTGTGGCCCAGCGCGGTGTCCACCAGGTCGTAGCTCGTCATCCCCAGGTGCACCCAGCGCGCGGACTCCTCGGGGATGTCCTCGCAGAACGCCGCGAGGAAGGAGAGCACCTCGTGGTCGCGCTCCCGCTCGATCTCGGCCACCCGCGCCGCGGCGGGCACCGCGGCGCGGGCGATGTCGGCGACCGCGGCAGCGGGCACCCGGCCGAGGTGGCCCTGCGCCCGGGTGGCGAGCACCTCGACCCGGACCCAGGTGGCGTAGCGGGTCTGGTCCGACCACAGCTCGGCCATCTCGGGCAGGGCGTAGCGGGGGATCATCCGGGCTCCTCCTCAGAAGTTCTCGAAGTACTCGCGCTGCTCCCACTCGGTGACCTCGCCGTGCGGCGGCCGGGCGGCGGCCTCCCACGCCGCGAACCGGGACACCTCGCTCTGCTTGAGCTTGGCGAGGCACGCCGCGAGCGGCTCGCCCAGCAGCTCGGCGGCCGGGCCGTCCCGGAACACCGCGAGGGCCTCGGCGAGCGACTGGGGCACGGTCTGGCCCGCGTCCCCGGACCGGCGCCGCTGCCCGGTGAGCCCGTCCAGCCCGGCGGACAGCTGCGCGGCGATGGCCAGGTACGGGTTCGCGCACGGCTCGCCCAGCCGGTTCTCGACGTGGGCGGAGCTGCCGCCGCCGAGCACCCGGACCATCGCGGTGCGGTCCTCGAAGCTCCAGCCGATGCGGGTCGGCGCCAGGGAGAAGTCCGGGCCGAGGCGCCGGTACCCGTTGACGGTCGGCACGGACAGCAGGCAGTAGTCCCGGGCCCGGGCCAGCAGGCCGTCGACGTAGGCCTTGCCCTCCGGGGCCAGGTCGTCGACACCGTCCACGGCGAACAGGTTGCGCCCCGCACCGTCCATGACGGACTGGTGGATGTGCCACCCGCTCGGGTCGAACCCGTCGACGCGGGGCAGCGACATGAACGAGGCGTGGAACCCGCGCCTCGCGCAGGTCTGCTTCACCAGCGTGCGGAACACCAGCATGGCGTCGGCGCAGTCCATGGCCCGCATCGGGTTGAAGGTGGTCTCGACCTGACCTGGGCCCGACTCGTGCTCCATGGACCGCAGGGGCAGGCCCATGCCGAGGAGCGTCATCGCGAGCGGGTCCACCACCGGGGCGACCGACTCGTAGTAGGTGTCCAGGTTGAACTGGTAGCCGGAGTTCACCGCCTCGACCTCGGGCGCGGCGCCCTGCAGGCCGAACCCGTTGCCCGCGTTGCCGGGGGGACCCGCGAGGCGGCGGGTGAGGTACCACTCGATCTCCAGGCCCACCACCGGGGTCAGGTCGCGGGCGGCGTACTCGGCGCAGACCCGCCGCAGCACGTTCCTGCTGGACAGCGGGTGGGGGATGCCGTCGCGCAGGAACTCGTCGCCGAGCACCCACGCGGTCCTCGGCCCGCCGGTCCCGGGGAGCAGCTGGAACGTCAGGGGGTCCGGCACCACGACGAAGTCGCCCGCGCCGCGGATCTCGTCCACCCCGACGCCCGGGATGCCGAGGAAGTCGACGGCGACCGCGTGGCCGGTGTCGAACAGGAACGGTCCCGGGCTGAAGTCCATCCCGTTGCACAGCACCGTGCGGAAGGCGTCCGCGGTGAGCGTCTTGGACCTGGCGAGCCCGTGCGGGTCGCAGAAGGCGACCCGGACCAGGTCGACCTCGTCGAGGCAGGCCTCGATCCGCGCGGCCGCCTCGGTCTGCCGTTCGTCCCAAATGCCTGTCTCGGCGACGAACGCCGGGCGTCCCACGCTGCGCTCCGCCAGCAGTGGCGGCCATGACCGGGTGTACATCGGTTATCGGATCCTCTCGGTGGTCGGGGACGGCAGCGGTCCGAGCTCCTCCTCGAGCTGGCGGGCGGCCGACAGGACTGTCCGGTCCCCGCCGAACGGTCCGACCAGCTGGACGCCCACCGGCAACCCGGAGCGCGTCAGGCCCGCCGGGACCGACACCGCGGGCTGGCCGGTCAGGTTGAACGGGTAGGCGGCGGGGGCCCAGGACAGCCAGAGCAGGTTGCCGGGCTCCGCCGCCCACGCCGGGCCGAACGCGTCCGCGGCGAACGGTTCGATCGGGACGGTGGCCATGGCGAGCAGGTCGTAGCGGTCCATCACGCGCCGGATCGTCGTGCGCAGCGCCAGCCGCACCGCCTCGGCCCGCAGCACCGCGGCACCGCTGACCGTCCGTCCGTAGTGGACGACCGCGAGCCTGCCCGGGTCGCACAGCTCCTCGTCCGCCCGGGAGGTCCCGGCCGCCTCGGCCGCGGCGATGATGTCGACCAGGGCCGGATAGGGGTCGGCGAAGGGGATCTCGACGTGGTCGACCCGGTGCCCACGGGCGGTGAGCGCGGGCCGGGCCAGCTCGCTCACCCGCCGGACCTCCGCCGAGGTCCGGGGGAACTCGAGCCACGCGATCCGCAGCGACCCGGCAGGCCGCGGCGCGCCGGTCGCCCCGACCGACGAGTCCGGGTCACCCGGGTGCGGGCCCGCCATCACCGCGGCGAGCTCGGCGGCGTCCGCGACACCGCGCGTGATCGGGCCGAGGTGTGCCAGCCGGTCGGCGCAGGCGGGCACGTAGGGCACCCGCCCGAGCGACGGCTTGTAGCCCACCACGCCGCAGAACGCCGACGGGATGCGGATGGAGCCCGAGCCGTCGGTGCCGAGCGCCGCGTCGCACAGGCCGGCGGCGACGGCCGCCGCGGAACCGCCGCTGGAGCCGCCCGCGGTGCGCCCGGGTGCCCACGGGTTGCGGGTGGGGGCGCTCACCCGGCTCACCGTGCTCGCGCTCCACCCGTACTCCGACGTCGTGGTCTTCCCCACGATGATCGCGCCCGCCGCCCGCACCCTGGCCACCGCGGGCGCGTCGGCCGCGGGCCGCCGGTTGGTGAGCAACGACCCCCTGGTGGTGGGCAGGTCCCGGGTCTGGATGAGGTCCTTCACCGCCACGGTCGTCCCCAGCAGGGGCCGGTCGTGCCAGGCCGCCGGGCCGAGCGCGCGGATCCGGGCGTCCGCCGCCTCGGCGGCGGCCATGGCCCGCTCGCCGCCGAGCGCGACGAACGCGCCGAGCCCGGCGTCGGTCGTGCGGATGGCCTCGAGGGTCGACCCCACGTGCTCGGCGACCGAGACCTCCCCGCGGGCGAGGGCCGCCCGCAGTGCGGCGATGCCGGTACCGGCGGGCTCCCGCGCCGCGGCGTCCCGGGCACCGTGCTCCCGTGCCTCGTGTTCCCGTGCCTCGTGTTCCCGTGCCGTCGTCACGACGCGATCCGCAGCGCGGGCTCCGCCGGGTCCGCGGTCCCGGTGATCGCCGTCCAGTGCCAGCGCGAGTCGAACGCGGTGACCTCGACGCCCGCGCCGTCGGCGGCCAGGTCCGCGGCCAGGCCGGTGGCCTTCGCGACGAAGGCGGAGGTGCGGTGGGCGGCGAGCAGGTCCTGCTCGCCGAACGGGGTGCCCGCGCACCGCAGCAGGCGCATGTCGACGAAGCCGTTGAACGTCCGGTCCAGCACCCGCACGGCGTGGGGGCTGCGGATGCTGAAGCGGACCTTGGCCGCGACGTGGCCGTGGTGGTGCTGGTCGGAGAAGAAGGCCACGTCCGGCAGCGTCGGCGGCACGAAGTGGTCGCGGTCCACCACCTCGGGCACCTTCGGCAGGTTGCCCGCGATGAAGTGCCAGGAGTTGTACTGCATCCGCGACGACATGGCCCACGCCTTGTCGGCGAGGTGGGCCGCCGAGTCGTCGAAGTACCGGGCCGCCGACGGCGACGGCACCACGCAGCAGAAGAACTCGGCGATCTCCCACCGCGCGATCTCGGCCCAGTCCTGGTCGCGCATCGCGGCGACGAGCCGGGGGAGCGAGCGGATCCCGCGGCTCATGGTGAAGTCGGCCTCGAACGCCTCGGTCGCGGCCGACACCGTCTCGTACACGACGGCCTCGAGCCCGGTCGCGAACGCGCCGTGCGGCCGGGTCAGCCGCTCCGGCGACGCCGCGAGCGCCGCGCCGAGGTCGGCGAGGGTGCCGCCGTCGAGCCAGAGGCGGTCGCGCAGCCGGGCGCACACCGCCTGCTCCCGCTGCCGCGCGCCGTCGCCGCGGGGGCCCGAGACGCGCTCGATCTTGTGCAGGAGCGCGCCGTGGATCTCGCGGTAGAGCTGGACGTCCTTGCCGATCAGCACCCGCCGCTCGCGCAGCGCCTCGGCGAGGGCGACCAGGTCGGCCACCCCGCGGGTGGCCGGCGGCGGCACCGGCTGCCCGACCGGTGCCGCGTTGTAGTTCTGCCGGGCCCGCTCGAGCAGGTCCGCGACGTGGTCGAGGGTCAGCTGCGTCGAGTTGGCCTCCTCGATCCGCCCGAAGCCCGCCGAGCGGATGAGCAGGGTCAGGCACACGACCATCGAGACGTCGTTGTCCGACCAGAGGTCCAGCGGCAAACCGCGCAGGCCGCTCGGCGCGCAGTCGGGGTGCCCGGGCCACAACGTCTTGCCCGTCAACGTGTTGCGGCCGCGGAAGTTCGTGTACCGCTTGTCCTCCTGGTAGAGCACGAACGGCGCGGTGCGCAGCGCGGCCTCCGTGACCACCTCGAGGAGCTCGTCGCGGCCCGCCTCGCCCGCGTCGGCGAGCCACTGCCTGCAGTCCGCCGCCGCCGCGTCGCGCCTGGCGACCGCGTCACGCAGCGCGGCGCGGTAGGCCGGGACCGCCGCGGCGGGCCACGGCACCCGGATCACCCCGTCGATGAGGTCCTCCTCGTCGGCCAGCGGACCGCGTGGGGGGACCCGCAGCACGACCTGGCCGCCGGTGGTGAGCCCGAGCTCGCCGAAGAAGGCGGGCGTCGTCGCGGCGGTGGGGTCGGGCTCCGCCGCGAAGCGGGCCGCGTCGTGGCGCCACGTCCGCCCGAACAGGACCGCGAGCGCGACCTCGTGCTCGGTGCGCAACCCCCGCAGCTGCACCTCGGCCGGGACGTGGCCGTCGAGGGTGAGCAGGGTGTCCACCGCGGCGGTCAGGTCCGGCGCCGCGAGCGCCCGCTGCCAGGTGCGCCGGAGCAGACCCGCGAAGCCCGCGTCGGCGCCGACCGGGTAGTCCGGGTCCGGGGCGGCACCCGCCGCGCCACCGAGCCTGCTCGGGCGGCGGCTCTGCCTGGCCCTGGCCATCGCCTCCCGCCGCGACTCGCCGGGCCGCTGGATCGAGGCCGTCATCGCGTTCCCCCCGCCGTCAGGTCGATGTGGTTCCACATGTCGTTGCCGGTCGGGGTCCAGTCCTCGTCGAGGTAGATGCAGTCGACCGGGCAGACCAGCACGCATGACGGGCAGCCCGAGCACAGCTCCGGCACGATGACGACGTCGAGGCCGCGGTCGAAGATGGCGCCGAATTCCGGTGGGCAGCTGCGCAGGCACGAGTCACAGGTGATGCATTCCGCGGACTCGATTCTGCGTGGCGGCTTCTTCCAGGCCGGATTTCGCGACCGAGTGGCGATCAACTCGGCCCGGCCGGTGCCGCCCGGGGTCGTGGTGTCGTTGGCGGTCGTCATCCCACACTCCAATCTCGACTTCTTCGCTCGAACCCGGGCCGGAGCAGGTGAGAGAACTCCGCGGTGGGCGGGGAATGCCGAAAGGATGGCACGTACCGGGAGTGGGTGGGAACAGGTGCGAGCCGCCACGCGACCGCGGAATCGCCGCACTTGAACAGTGTTCCGGAGCACGGTGCGGGCCGGTCTGTCGTCCCTCTGGAAAATGCGTGCCGGTGTGGCTGAAGAACCGGTGAAGCGCTCATTGACACCTGTGTTCCCGTCGTCTTCCATTCGGTTGTCGCAAATCCCCGCCCCGGTTCCCGAAAATCCACCGCGAAGGAGTCGCCTGGTGAGTGCGGCCGCAACATCAACGGGCGATCAGGTCCCGCCGCGAGTCGAGTCGCTCCCGATCGTCGACGTGGCCGTCGACTCCCTGGTCCTCTCCGGCTCCCCGCGCCAGGCGGGGGAGGACGAGCAGCACATCCGGCTGCTCGCCGACGCCGACGGGCCGCTGCCGCCGATCGTGGTGCACCGCCCGACGATGCGGGTCATCGACGGGTGCCACCGGGCGCACGCCGCCCGGCGCAACGGCCGCGCCACGATCGCCGCCCGCCTGGTCGACTGCGACCCGGACACGGCGTTCGTGCTGGCGGTCGAGGCCAACACCACCCACGGCCTGCCGCTGTCGCGGGCGGACCGCGCCACCGCGGCCGAGCGCATCATGGCCAGCCACCCGCACTGGTCGGACCGGGCGATCGCCGCGGCCGCCGGCCTGTCGGACAAGACGGTGTCGGGCATCCGGGCCCGGTGCGGCGCCCCGCTCACCGCGCGCACGGGCCGGGACGGCCGGGTGCGGCCCCTGGACGTCGGCCGCCGCCGCGAGCAGGCCGCCACGGCGATGCGCCAGCGCCCCGAGGCCGGACTGCGCGAGATCGCCAGGGCCACCGGCCTGTCCCCGGCCACCGTCCGGGACGTCCGCAGGCGGATCGACCGCGGCGAGCACCCCGTCCCGGACCGCTACCGGGACGCGGCCGAGCCCGGAGTGCCGGGACCGGAGCCGGGGCCAGGGCCGCGGGCCGCGCATGCGGCGGCCCGCACCGGGGCGACGGTGACCCCCATCGACTCGCACCGCCTGCTCAGGCAGCTCGGCAACGACCCCACCCTGCGCCATTCCGAGGCCGGCCGTCGCAGCCTGCACCTGCTGCACCGCCACCTCGTCTGCGCCGACCAGCTCACGCACCTGAGCGGCGGCCTGCCCGACCACTGGGCACCGCATGTCGCCCACCTCGCCAGTACCTGTGCCAGCGCCTGGCACCAACTCGCCGAACAACTGCAACGACGAGCTGCCTAGACCTCATGAGGAGACAGACATGCCGCCCATCCCGCCCTCCCGGGTCGTCCGTGCCGTCGAAGGTGTGCGGAGGACCGTCCAGCGACTGAGCAGGAGGCTGGTGCCGGCACCCGTCGCCCTGGTCGAGCTGGCCATGGGCTCCTTCCTCACCCAGGCCATCCACGTGGCCGCACAGCTGCGGATCGCCGACGTGCTGCGGCACGGACCGCTGCCCGCGACCGAGATCGCCCGCCGGGTGCAGGCCGACCCGGACGCGGTCGGCAGGCTGCTGCGCCTGCTCGCGAGCCACCGGATCTTCACCGAGCGCCGCGACGGCACCTTCGCCATGACGCCGATGGCCGACGCCCTCCGCTCCGACGCCCCGTACACGGTGCGCGACCTGGCCGTGCTGATGGGCCACCCGCTGCACTGGGAGGACTGGGCACACCTGATCGAGTCGGTGCGCACCGGCGAGCCCAACCTGCCGAAGCTGCGCGGCATGGGCGCCTTCGAGTACTTCGAGGCCGACCCCGAGTACGGCGCGGTGTTCATGGCCGGGATGGGCAACCTCTCCGCGATGGAGACCGATCCGGTGCTGGCCGCCTACGACTTCTCCCGCTACCGCACCGTCGTCGACGTCGGCGGCGGGGGCGGCGCGCTGCTCGCCGGGATCCTCGCCCGCGCCACCACCACGCGCGGCGTGCTGTTCGACTCCCGCGCCGAGCAGTTCGGCGCGGGGGAGCTGCTGCGCGAGGCGGGGGTCGCCGACCGCTGCACGATCGACGCGGGCGGGCTGTTCGACCCGGTCACGCCGGGCGCCGACGCCTACGTGCTCAAGCACATCGTGCACGACTGGCCGCGGGAGCAGGCGCTGGAGATCCTGCGCAACGTCCGCAAGGCGATCCTGCCGGGCGGGCGGGTGCTGCTGCTCGAGTTCGTCAGCCCGGAGGGGAACCGGCCGCACCCCGCGAAGCTGGTCGACCTGTGGCTGATGCTGCTGGTCGGCGGTCGGGAACGCACGGCCGCGCAGTACTCCGAGCTGCTCGCCGACGCGGGCTTCGAGCTCACCGGGGTCGTGCCGACGGCGTCGGCGCTGTCCGTCGTGGAGGCACGGCCGTGCTGAGCGGGGAGCGGGCCTGATGGGCGCCCCGGTGGTGGCGCTGCCCACCGACGCGACGACGGCGAACTGGGGGCTGTGGCGGGACAAGCGCGCCGCCGTGGTCGCTTGGTCCTATGTGGACAAGGTGGCGGCGGCGGGCGGGGCCCCGCTGCTGCTGCCGCCGGTGCCGGGGACGGTCGCCGAGGCGCTCGCGGGGGTGGACGCGTTGCTGCTCACCGGCGGCGCCGACATCAACCCGGCGCGCTACGGCGCCGCCCTCGGCCCGAACACGTGGCCGCCGGACGACGCGCGGGACGCCACGGACTTCGCCGCACTGGAGGTGGCGCTGCGCCGGGGCATCCCGGTGCTGGCGGTCTGCCGCGGGATGCAGGTCCTCGCCATCGCCCGCGGCGGCACGCTCCATCAGCACCTGCCGGAGCACGCGCCGAGCGCCCCCGGCCGGTTCCGGGACAACGTCATCCGGATCGCGCCGGAGTCCAGGCTGGCCGACGCCTTCGGCACGTCGACGGTCCTGCGCTGCCACCACCACCAGGGTCTGGACCGGCTCGGCGACGGGCTGGTGGCCACCGCGTGGGCGGCGGACGGCGTCGTCGAGGCGATCGAGGACCCGGCCGCGCCGTTCGTGGTCGGGGTCCAGGCCCATCCCGAGGAGAGCGACACGGCGGCGCTGTTCAAGGCGTTCGTCGCGGCCGCCGGATGAGTGCGGAGGGAAACCGATGATCGACACGCTGCGCGGCAGGCTGACCGGGCGCCTGGTGCTGCCCGCGGAAGCCGGGTACGGGCGGGCGAAGGAGCTCCAGTCGGCCGAGTACGACGACGCGCGGCCGTGCGCGGTCGCCTACTGCGCGGACGCGGACGACGTCGCCGCCTGCCTGGAGTTCGCGCGGGACAACGGGATCCGGGTCACGCCGCGGGGCGGCGGGCACAGCAGCGCGGGCCACTCCACCGGCGACGGCCTGGTCGTCGACCTGTCGGGGCTGGCCGAGGTCGAGGCGGGCGCGCGCTCGGTGCGCGTCGGCGGCGGCGCGCAGGGCATCGACGTGCTGGCCGCGCTGGACGGCCGCGGCACGCAGGTGCTGAGCGGCACCTGCGCGACGGTGGGGATCGGCGGTTTCCTCATGGGCGGCGGCCACGGCCCGCTGGCCCGCGCGTACGGGCTCGCGAGCGACCGGCTGGTCTCGGCCGACGTCGTCCTGGCCGACGGGTCTCGGGTGCGCGCCGACGAACAGGAGAACCCCGACCTGTTCTGGGCGCTGCGCGGCGGGGGCGGCGGCAACTTCGGCGTGGTGACCGCCCTCGAGGTGCTGCCCGTCCGGGCCGAGCGCCTGGTGCTCTACGACGTGCTCTGGGACTGGGCCGACGCACTCGACGTCATGACGAACTGGCAGCAGTGGGTCCGCGCCGCGCCGTGGGAGCTGTCGTCGCGGGTGTGGGTGGCGGCGATGGGGGACACGGCGGTGCCGCAGGTCCTCGTGCACGGCGCCTACCTCGGCTCCCGGGCCGACTGCGACCGCCTGCTCGACCGGCTGGCCGCCGCGGTCGGCGGACCGCCGACGTCGCGGGTGGTCGAGGAGCTGCCCTACACCGAGGCGATGATGCGGATCTACGGCTGCGCGGGCCGCACCGTCGCCGAGTCGCACCGGATCGGCCACAACCCGGTGGCGCGGCTGCCGCGGGACAACCACGTGCGGACCTGCAACCGGTTCGCGGTCGCGCCGCTGGACACCACCGCGGTGTCGGCGGCGCTGGCCGCCTTCGAGGCCGACCGCCGCGCCGCGCAGTTCCGGATCTTCGGCATGTTCGCCTTCGGCGGCCGGATCAACCAGCTGGACCGCGCCGAGACGGCCTACGTGCACCGGGACGCGGAGCTGTCGCCGTTCTACAGCGCCAGCGTGGTCCGCCCCGCCCCGGACGAGGAGGAGCGCGAGGCCGCGGCCGCGTGGGCGCGGCGCGGCTTCGAGGTGATCGACCCCTACTCCAACGGGGAGTCGTTCCAGAACTTCATGGACCCGGGGCTGAAGGACTGGCGGGAGGCCTACTACGCCGAGAACTACCCGCGGCTGCGCGCGGTGAAGCGGCACTACGACCCGCACCGCCTGTTCGCCTTCCCGCAGGGCGTCGACTAGCCCGGCCACACGGTGGAGGACCCCTTCGGGACGACTCGTCCCGGAGGGGTCCTTCGCGTCTCCGGGGTGGTCCCGCGACAGCCGCACGCACTCGCGCAGCGGCCGGCGACCATGCCCGCGACCCCGGAGAACCGGCGCAGGACGCGCGGTCGGCCGGGTGGAACCGGCCCGCGGCCGAGGCGGTGGCCGCCTCGGCCGCTGTGACGTTCCGGGGCCCTACGCGGGCCGGGCGACGAGGCCGCCGACGGTGCCGACCCCGGCCGCGGCGAGCGCGGACCGGGCGATCGCGTCGGCGTCGCTCAGGATGACCGAGTTGACGCCGGGGCGGATCCCCGCGGCCGTCACCCAGTGCACGCCCTCGGTGGGGACGCCGTAGCCGAACCGGCGGGGGTGGGTCGTCCCCCGGTCGTCCACGAGCCGGTACGGGCGCTGCGACACGGCCATCCCGCCCGTCTCGTGGTCGCCCGCGGGGTCCGGGATCCGGTAGGGGGTGCACCCGCCCCGCTCGCGCAGCCCCGCGAGCAGCGGGTCGGTGGTCTCCCGGAGGTCGAACTCGGGCAGCCGCGCGTCGATGAACACGGTCGCCTCGACGGTGTGGCCCGCCACGGCGGGTGAGTGCACCCGGAACCGGGGGCCCGAGGTGTCCAGGCGCATGCCGGGGCCGAGCACGTCGAGCACGCCGGCCTCGACCAGCGCGATCATCTCCTCGATCCGGCTCGCGGGCGGCCCGATGGACAGGTACGCGTTGAGGGGGGTGTACCAGGCCTGCAGCTCGTCGCGGTAGGACGAGCCGGTCAGGCCGCCGTGGTCGACGATCAGCCGGATCTCGTTGCGCAGGTCGCGCAGCACGTCCAGGGCGGCCTTGAGCGGATCGGAGACGTTGCCGCCGCGCGCGCCCGCGTGGTCGGCGCGCAGGTGCGCCAGCAGCCACGCGCGGAACTCCGCCGGCGAGCCGAACCGGCGGCCGCCGTGCGGCGAGGCGATCCGCGCCCAGTCCCAGCGCAGGGCCGGGGCGACGCCGAAGCGGTCGAGCAGGGCACCGACGGCGCCGGGGTCGGTCGCGGCGTACTCGGCGGCGAACGAGGCCGCGCCGGGCTCCGCCCGCAGCAGCGTGGCGTAGTACACCAGCTCGACCTCCCGCGCGATCAGCGGCCAGACCTCCCGCAGGAACCCGGCGGGCCGCCCGTCGGCGGCCCTGGCGCGCAGCCGGGAGATCACGCTCTCGGTGATGAACACGGCCTCGTGCCGCCCGAACGCGCCCTTCTCGTTCTCACCGCGGGCGTGGTAGGGCACCCCGCGGCGCGAGCCCGCGCACAGCCGCGGTTCCCGCCCCGAGGGCAGGTAGACCAGCTCGCCGCCGGGGTCGCGCCGGAACCGTCCGCCGCGCCCGGCGGTCAGCAGCGCCATGTAGTCGAAGAAGTTCAGGCCCATGCCGCGGATCGCGACGACGTCGTCGCCGGTGATGCCGTCCAGGTCGGCCTCGGCGGGGTTGGCCCTCGGCAGGTAGGTGAGCCCGCGGTCCGCGGCGACGCGCCGCAGCGCGCGTTGCTCGCCGTCCTCCGCCACGTCCGCGTGCCCCTGGGCGAGCACGACCGCGTCCAGCCCGGCCAGTCGCAACCCGCTGTCGAGGGTGACGGTCTGGCGGGGCGACCCGCCCGCCTGCCGGTGGTCGTCGTCGAGGGCGACCGCCTGGTGGCGGTGCGCGACGATGCTCACGCCCGGCGGCGCCGTCGCGCACAGCCGCTCCAGCGTCCAGTTGAGGTAGTGCCCGTACAGCGCCCGGGACGGGTAGGAGTCGGGACCGAGACGGTCTGCCTCGGCACGCACCTCGTCCGGGTACCCCTCGGCGGTGCCGAGCGTGCGCGCCCAGTCGTAGAGGCTCGGCCCCGGGACGACCGGGCCCGCGCAGTCGACGCTGTCGTCGGTGAACATGCTCACCTGCGAGGCGATGGTGTTCATCAGCAACAGCGGCGACTGCGCGACCGACCACACCCGGCCGCCGCGGCCGACGTGCGGGTCGACCAGGTGGATCACGATCCGCCGCCCGCCGCCCGCGGCGTTGGCGCAGATCCGTTCGACGACTGACAGACCGCGTGGACCGGCGCCGATGACGCACAGGCGGACGCCGGACGTGCGCGGTCCCCGAGGGTGCGCGGACATGGACCATCCTTGGAGGTCGGGGAGGGGGCGGACGGCCGCCACCTCGGGCTTGTCGGGTCGCGGCGAACACCGCGGGTACGGCCGGCGGGCCGCGCTGCCCGCCGGCCGGGATCAGGCGGCCTGCTCCCCGGCGCGCACCGCCGACGGCCGGCCGAACCACCGGTGCAGCGCGGCCTCGAGGCTCGCGAAGTCGTCGCCCGCCCACGCCACGTAGCCGTCCGGGCGGATGAGGATGCCCGCCGTGCCCGCGCAGCCGCCCGGGACCTCCGGCAGCGCGGTCGTGATCGTCACCCGGTCGGCCCAGGGCGCCACGATCTCGCGCATCCGCGCGCTGTCGGCCACGTCGAGCAGCGCGCCCGACCCGGCGTGGAGCATCTCGGTGGTCGTGGTGGTCCGGCTCGGCGCGTAGCGCAGCCCGCGGGGCGGGACCCGGCGGCCGACCAGCGGGTGCTCACCCGGCCCGACCTCGTAGTGGATGTCCAGGCCGCTGACGATGCCCGCCAGGTGCCGCTTGAGGTCGTCGTAGGTCATGAGCTCGTTGAACAGCTCGCGCAGCGGGTCGGACTCCTCGCCGCCGAGGAACACCAGGCCCTGGGTGCGGGTGTTCATCAGCAGCCGGGCGCCGACCGGGTGTCGTTCGCTGTGGTAGGTGTCCAGCAGGTCCTCCGGTGCCCAGCCGCCCACGGTGGCGGCGAGCTTCCAGCCCAGGTTCGCCGCGTCCTGCACGCCGGTGGACAGGCCCTGCCCGCCCGCGGGGAGGTGGATGTGCGCGGCGTCGCCCGCGAGCAGGACCCGGCCGCGCCGGTACTGGCTCGTCTGGCGGGTGGCGTCGGTGAAGAAGCTGACCCAGTCCGCGCTCGCGTGGTGGATGGACTCGCCGGTGATCAGCTCCCACGCGTCGGCGACCTCGGTGAAGGTCGGCGGCTCGGTGCGCTCGGCGGGGGCCCCGTGCGGGCAGACGATGACGCGGTGCACGCCGTCGCCGAGCGGGGCGGCCATCACCATGCCGTTGGGCAGCTGCTCGCCGAGGAACCGCGGCCGCAGCTCGCAGCCGACGACGTCGGCGAGGAACATGCCGCGGGTGGCGGGCATCCCGGGGAAGTCGAACCCGGCCGCCTTGCGTACCCGGCTGTGCCCGCCGTCGCAGCCGACCAGGTAGGCCGCCCGCAGCCGCCGCGCACCGCCCGGCGTGTCCACCGTGACCTCGACGTGGTCGCCGTGGTCGGTCAGCCCGGTGAACTCCCAGCCCCGCCGGAGGTCGGTGCCCAGCTCGGTGGCCCAGCCCTCCAGCACCGCCTCGGTCTGGGACTGGGGGATGCCGCGCGCGCCGAAGTGGCCGTCGGCGAGGATGCTGTAGTCGAACTGCACCCCGCCGAAGTGGCCGAGCGGGCTGCACTCGAGCCTGCCGAACCTCGGCAGCAACCCCCGCTGGTCGAAGACCTCCATGGCGCGCGCGGTGAAGCCGAGGCCCCGCGACTGGCCGGTGGCCTCGGCCAGCTGCTCGATGACGACCACGTCGGCGCCGCCGAGGCGGAGCTCGCCCGCGAGCATCAGTCCGGTGGGCCCGGCGCCCACGATGATCACGTCGGTGGTGGTGGTTTCCGTCATGGCGACTCTCCTCTGGCTGTTGTCGGCCGGCCGAACCAGCGGTGCAGCGCGGCGAGCGCGTCCTCCCGCGCCCGGCCCAGCCACGCGACGTGGCCGTCGGGCCGGACGAGCACCGAGCCGGCGGGCTGGGGCGGTCCGCCCCCGATCTGGTTCGCCGTGACGGCGGTGACCCGGTCCGCCCACGGCGCGGCGAGCTCGCCGCCCGCGCAGTCCAGGAACAGGCCCCGGCCGGTGCGCAGCAGCTCGGTCGTGGTCGTCGAGCCGCCGGGGACGGGCACGTCCGTCTCCGGCAGCCGGGCGCCGAGCACCGGGTGCTCGCCGCCGGCGACCGGGTAGCGGACGTCCAGCCCGCTGATCATCCCGGCCAGCCGGACGCGGGTGGGCTCGTCGGTGATCAGCTCGCCGAGCAGTGCCCGCAGCGGCTCCACGCCCGGGTCGCCGAGCAGGAGCTGCGCCTGCGCGCTGATGTTGGCCAGCACGCGCTCGGCGACCGTGTGCCGTTCGGTGTGGTAGGTGTCGAGCAGGTCGTCCGGTGCCCAGCCGCGCGCGGTGGCGGCGAGCTTCCAGCCGAGGTTGACCGCGTCCTGCAGTCCCAGGTTGAGCGCCTGCCCGCCGATCGGCATCTGCTGGTGGGCCGCGTCGCCCGCGAACAGGACGCGGCCGTGCCGGTACCGCTCGAGCCTGCGGTCGGCGTCGCCGAACGCGCCGACCCACAGCGGCTCGCCGCCGCTGATGTCCTCGCCGGTCACCCTCTTCCAGGCGTCGATGATCTCGGGGAACCCGGGGTCGGACGTGCGTGCGCGGGCGTCGCGGCCGTACTCGTGGACCATCACCCTGGTGATCCCGGCGCTGTTCCTGGCGGCGATCGCGAGCCCGAGCTCCCGCCGTTCGAAGCGCCGGTTCGGGATGTCGAGCCCGGCGACGTCGGCACGCAGCAGCTCGCGGGTCGCGTCCGTGCCCCGCGACCGCGCCCCGACGAGCCCGCGCACCGTGCTGTCCTGGCCGTCGCAGGCCACGAGGTAGTCCGCCCGCAGCCGGACCGCCCCGGTGGGCGTGGCCGCCGTGACAGTCACGCCCCCGGTGCCCCCGCCAGTGCCCCTGTCACTGCCCCCGCCGGTGTCCCCGGTCAGCTCCCGCACCTCGCAGTCCCGTCGCAGCCGCGCGCCGAGCCCGGTCGCCCACTCGCCGAGCACCTGCTCGGTGCGGGTCTGCGGGACCTTCCACTGCCCCGGGTAGCGGCTGGGCAGGCGCAGGTCGAGCGGGATGCCGCCGAAGTGCCCCCGTGGCTCGTGGGGCAGCTCGCCGAAGGCGGACAGCAGGCCGCGGCTGTCGAGGATCTCCATCGTGCGGGCGTGCAGGGTGGAGGCCCGCGACTCGGTGGTGGGCGCGGCCCGCCGTTCGACGACGACCACCTCGGCGCCGCCGAGCCGGAGCTCGCCGGCGAGCATCAGCCCGACCGGACCGGCCCCGACGACGACGACCTGGGTGTCCACGGTCAGCGCCCGGCGTCGGCGTGGGCCCTGGCGCCGGCCGCGTGGGCCTCCGCGTGGGCTTTCGCGTAGCCGAGGGTGGCGCGGCTGTTGGTGGACAGCGCCGTGCGGACGTAGTCCTTGGCGTCGGCCACGGTGGCCGACTCACCGAGGACCCTGGCGATGTTCGCCGGGTTGATGGTCACCGTGTGCTGCGACGACGCGGCGACGCCGTCGGCGGTCTCCTCGAACGTCCAGTAGCCGGTGTGCAGGGTCATCAGGGCCGGCAGGGTGACCTGCTTGTAGGCGATCTTGTGGTGGGGGAAGGTCACCCGGTAGGACTTCGTGGTGTGGGTGCTGCCGTCCTTGGCGCGGGTGTCCATCTCCAGCGTCTGCACACCGGGGGCGGTCTCCTCGAAGCGGACCGAGGCCACGTGCGGCAGCCGCTCGGTCCACAGGTGCGCCTCGTCGACGAAGTCGTACACCTGCCTGGCCGGGCCGTCGACCAGCACGGTGTCCACGAAGGAGAAGGTCAGCTCGGCGGCCGAGTGCGCGAGCTCCACGTTGGCCTTCAGCGCGGCGAGCTCCGAGCGGGAGTTGCGGTCGACCGCCTCGTCGATCCACGCGAGGCTCGCGGGGTCGTCGTCGATCGCCCGGTAGTCGTGCAGCAGCCGCACCCGCGACTCCCCGCCGGGCAGCGCCTCGATGATCCAGGTGCCGCCCATCGAGGCGACCGGCGGGGCGGAGACCTCCTGGCGGAACTCGATGCGCAGGGCCTCCGGGTCGAGCACCCGGCGCGAGGTCCAGTTCTTGACCTGGCCGTTGGCGGTGGCCCAGATGCGGATGCGCTCCACGCTCCGCCCGGCCCCGGCGGCGCCCGCCCCGCCGACCCGGTCGACGTGGACGGTCGGCGGGAAGACGCGCGGCCAGTTCTCGGTCTCGGCGATCAGCGCGTAGACGGCGGGTGCCGGGGCGGCGATGACGATCTCGTGCTCGACCTCACGCAGGGTCATGTCGAACTCCTCGGTTCGCTTTGCTCGGTCAGAAGTTGCCAAGGCCGCCGCACACGTTGAGTGCCTGCGACGTGATGGAGGCGGCGGTGTCGGAGGCCAGGTAGCCGACCAGGCCGGCGACCTCCTCGGGGGTGGAGTAGCGCCCGAGCGGGATCTTCGACTGGAACCTGGTCAGGATCGCGTCCTCGGTGGTGGCGTAGGCGGCCGCGTAGCCCGCCCGCACCCGCGCCGCCATGGGGGTCTCGACGTAGCCGGGGCAGACCGCGTTGACGGTGATGCCGGTCGCGGCCAGCTCGTTGCCCAGCGCCTTGGTGAACCCGACCACGCCGTGCTTGGAGGCGGAGTAGGGGGCGCCGAGGACGACGCCCTGCTTGCCCGCGGTGGAGGCGATGTTGATGATCCGCCCGCGGTCCTTGTGCCGCATGCCGCCGGTGTTGAGCACCTCGACGGTCATCCGGAACACGCTGTTGAGGTTGGTGTCGATGACGTCGTGCCAGAGTTCGGGTGCGATGTCGGCGGTCACCCCGCCGCCGCTGCGGCCCGCGTTGTTGACCAGCACGTCGACGGCGCCGAACCGGTCGACGGCGGCCCGCACGAACTCCCGGACCGACTCGTCGGACCGGACGTCGAGCTCGGCGCCGTCGACCGGCAGGCCGTCCTCGCGCAGTTGCTTGACGGTCGCGGCCACGTCCTCCGCGGTGCGCGCGCCGATGAAGACGTCGTGGCCCGCGGTGGCCAGTAGCGTCGCGGCGGCGAGGCCGATCCCGCTGGTCGCCCCGGTGACGATCGCGACCCGCTGCTCGTTCTGCGGCATGCTCATTCTCCCAACGGTGGTGAGGGTCAGCCGAGGTGGCCGTTGACGACGTCGAGCAGGGCGCGCGGGGTGCCCGCGTCGGTCACGGCGTTGTCGTCGAGGGTGATGCCGAACTCGCGCTCGATCCGGCTGCTCGTCTCGAGCATGGCGAGCGACTCGTAGCCGAGGTCGTCGAAGCGCAGGTCGAGGATGTCGCCGTGGAGGTCGACGCCCTCCTCCGTGCCGGCGCCCTCGAGCAGGATGCGCTTGAGGTCGTCGATGGTGAACTGCCGTGTGGTGGTCATGTCCGTCCCTTTCGTGGTCAGTGCGTGAGTGCGGGCTGCCTGCCCGCGCCGTGGGGGAGCGCGCGGACGAGCATCGCCGCGTTGAAGCCGCCGTACCCGCGGGCGAGGACGAGGGCCGTGCACACCTGGGCGGCCCTGGGCCGGTCGGTGACCAGGTCCAGGCCGTACCGCTCGTCCGCGGTGACGTGCACCGTCGGCGGGATCAGGCCCTCCTCCATGGCCAGGAAGGCCGCGGCGAGGTCGAGCGGGCCCGCGCCGGACAGGAGCCGGCCGGTCATCGTCTTGGGCGCGCTGACCGGGACCCCGCCGGGCCCGAAGACGCCGGTGATCGCCTCGGCCTCGGCCCGGTCGAGCTCGGGGACGGCCGCCGCGTCCGCGAACACGACGTCGACCTCCTCCGGCCACACGCCCGCGTCGGCCAGGGCCAGCTCGATCGCCTTGCGCAGCCCCGGCTCGCGGTCGCTGCCCGGCCTCGGGTCGAAGGTCGCGCCGTAGCCCGCAATCTCCCCGTAGGCGGTCGCCCCGCGGGCGCGGGCGGACTCCGCCGACTCCAGCACGAGGATCGCGCCGCCCTCACCGGGCAGGTGGCCGCGCGCGCGGCTGTCGAACGGCAGGTAGGCGTCCGCCGGGTCGTCGCTGGTGCTCAGCCTGCCGCTCGCGACGTGCGCCGCCCAGCCCCACGGGCAGATCGAGGCGTCGACCGCGCCGGAGACGATCAGGCTCGTCCCCTTGCGGATCTGCCTGCGGGCCTGGGCCACGGCGTCGAGCCCGCCTGCCTGGTCGGTGACCACGACCCCGCTCGGGCCCTTCATGCCGTTGCGGATCGAGATCTGACCGCTGTTCACGGCGTAGAACCAGGCGAAGGACTGGTAGGCGCTGACGTACTGGCCGCCCTTGCTCCACAGGTTGCGCAGCT
>WUUC01044593.1_pt1 | contig 26021 bp, 21 predicted proteins | sample 6278441 | NCBI WGS metagenome assembly WUUC01 (sample SAMN13675441, study PRJNA597444) | soil metagenome | isolation source: soil | place: USA: Washington | collected 2017-10 | reverse complement strand
TGGCTTGGACGGTGGGGATGGTGTCGAGTTGGATGCGTTCGTCGGTGCCGTGTAGTCCGGTGTAGGTGACGCCGAAGCCGGCGATGGCGGGGATGCCGAGGCCGGCGAGGTAGTTGCCGATGTTGGATGGTCCGGCGATTTTGGCGTCGACCTGGATCCCAGCTGCGTGGGCGGCGTCGAGGAGGGCTGTGCGGAGTCGGGAGTCTTCGGCGAGGGAGTAGGCGGGCCAGCGTGTGTCGACCTGGATGAGGGTGGGGCGGGTGCCGGGCCATGCGCCGTCGACGCTGGCGACGAGGTGTTCCAGCAGGCTGGAGGCGGCGTCGCTGTGGAAGGTTGGGGTGGTGCGGATGTCGACGTTGAGGGTGCACAGGTCCGGGGTGACCGAGTAGCCCTCGCCGCCGGTGATGGCGGTGACGGTGAGCTTGCCGGGCAGCGGGAACCCTTGGCTGGTCCCCTCGGGCAACTGCGCGGGGGACAGCACGCGGATGAGGTGGGCGGTCTTCTCGATGGCGCTGGGGGTGGTCTTGCTGCCCCCGGAGTGCGAGGCGACGCCGTGCACATGCAGTTTGGCGCGGTGCACGCCACGTCCGCCGACGACGAGTTTGTCCATGCCGGGGTAGCCGATCACCACACCGGCCACGTCGTTCGGGGCGTCGAGGCCTTCGAAGTAGCGGCGGGCGCCGCCGAAGCCGCCGGTGTGCTCGTCGACGTCGAACAGCAGCACCAGGCTGCCCGGAGTTGGTCGGTGATGGTGGCGATGCGGGTGGCGATGTGGCAGAAGATCGCGGCACCGGACTTGGAGTCGGCGCTACCGCGCCCGTAGAGCCAGCCGTCGCCGATGACGGCGGAGGTCGGTGGATGGGTCCAGGCATGCTCGTCGCCGAAGGGCGCGGTGTCCAGGCAGGCGTCGAACACCCACCGAGGACCGGGCCGCGAGCCGCGGATCTCACAGGTCAGACCCACCGTGGCACCAATGGCGTCCTTGAGCACGGTCGTGGGTAGGCCACGTTGGGTGAGCCAGTTGCCGATCCGGTCGAGCACCGGCTCGTAGGGGTCGATACCGCCCCGACTGGGAATGGCGACCAGGTCGCGGGTCAACTCGATCACCGACTCGTGGTCTTCCTTGGCCGCAGCCAGCACGTCGTGGATGGTCGCGTTCACGGTTCGGCACCTCCCTCCGTGGTCTGCGCTGGATGATTGTGTCTAGGTTCGCGTTGTCGGCAGGTCTCGTAGCGCCTGCTCAGTTTCCACTCCCCGTGCGCCGGCGTAGCACTGGCGGGTGTGGTCGATCAGGCGTTCGGCCACACCGGTCTCGAACAGCACGCCGGAGTCGAACGCCTCAGCGTGTTGGCCCGCGGCGAGCTCGGCACCTACGAGTTCGTCCGCGGGACGTTCCTCGCGCCCGGACGTCTGATCACCCGCAGTGTCGGCGACAAGTCCCTCGTGTCCTGGCGGGTCGACGCTCTCCGCGGCGAAGGTCGACGGCTCGCCGGTCGGGCACGCGCGGATGGCCCACTGGCCGGGTGGGCGCGGCGCCGGTTGCGCCGGGCCGGTGACCGGGGTGACGGCGGTGCGATCGACGCGGTGTGGGACCTGTGGCTCGCGGCCCCGGACGGCGGGTTGTGGCAGGCATTGACCCGGTGGCGCCGGCCACGCACGGGCGGCGGGCTCAGCCTGGTCGCGCTTGGTGAGGAAGCGGCCACGGCGGACGTGGTCGATGCGGCGTGCCGGTCCGGGCACCCTGTCGCGGACATCGCGCGGGCCAGAATCCTTGCCGGGCAGCAGGATCTGGTCGACGCCGGCTGTGTGGCCGCACTGTCCGAAGAGGACGATGAGCTGCTCCAGTTCTGTGTCGAACACCAGCTGGCACCTGCCGATCCGTACCTGGCCGCGGCATTCTTCCTGCTGACCGGGCAGCTCGAGCAGTACCGGCTGGTCGATCCGGACCACTCGTCGCTGGCCATCGTCTACCAGGACTCGCCGGAGAGGGAGCGGTCACGCATCCGGGAACAGGCGGCCAGTGAGCCGACATTGTGCGGTGCTGGCCGACACCGTACGCCGAAACCGGATGGCGCGGCTCACCATTTCGGAGACCAGCTATCTGACCGAGCAGTTCGCCGAGCGGCGGGACTGGCCGGCGCTGTGGGAACTGGCCAAGGACCTCCCGGTTCTCGACGCGGTCGAGGCGGTGCATCAGTTCGACGGCTGGCGACGCGATGGGACCGACGGAGCCTTGTTCGACACGCTCGCCCGCGTGGACCTGGACAAGCTCGAAGTGTCGCACCAGGCCGTCGCCGAGCCGTGGCGGGTGCGCCTGCGCATGCCGGGCACCGTACGCGGCGGCTCGATGGCGCCGGGCGGGCAGCACGTCGCCGTCGCCACCAAGAACTTGGTGGCGGTGTTCACATTCCACCACGGCGCGGCGCCCCACAAGCCGCAACGGCGAACGGTCGCCGGCCCTCGTGCGGTGCTGATGCTCGATGGCGGCCTGCTGGTCATCGCTGGCAAGGATCGATGGGGGTACCAGGCCGAGTACGACGAGTACGGACTGTCGACCTACGGCTACCTGGAACGCGGCTCTGGGAAAATGGGCAACCATACCGGCGGGCTCCCCCGGATCGTCGCGCTCGATCGGACCGCCGACGGGTTCGCCGCGCTCGTGTCCGAACCAGGTGGGCACGTCCTCCTCCACCTCCAGGCCGATAACGGCGGGGCCGCCTTCCGGCATCAGCCGCACGTCCGAGACGTGCGCGACGATCTCGGGATCTCCACGAAGATCCCGCACCGGAGATGGACCATGGCCACCAATCCGGGGAGCGGCAGGATCGCCTTCGCCGGGGACAACCTGTACCTGGCGGAGATGACCACCGGTCTGCGCCGGATTGCCATGGCACCGTTTCAGCCTGGTCCATCCTCATGCCTGGCGTTTGCGGGCCGGACGGGCTGATCGGCGTGGATGCCAAGTCGGTGCTGCGATGGTGGCAGCTGCACGGGCACGAGCTGCGCGTCGTGGCGGAGCGGCCACTCGGTAAGGTCGCCGGCCCGGCCTGCCCGGTGGGCCTGCCCGGTGAGCCTGCCCGGCGCGGGCGCGATAGCCGTGATCGACGCGGGCGCCCAACCCCGCCAACGCCGGGTGCGCTACCTCGACGCCGAGACGCTGGTCAACGCCCCCACGCCGCGCCGGCTCGGCCAGAACCCGACCCGTCTGTTCGTCTCGCCGGGCGGCTCGCGGCTCGCGGCAGCCGGAAACGGTTCTATGACGGTGATCGACTCCGGGTGCGCGGCGGACATGGCCGTACTGGCCGACCGGCCGCTCGCCGCGACCACCCCGGCCGACCTGCACCTGGTGTCCGCCCAGCTCGGCCGGGAGGCGACCAACCCGACCGCCCGGCCGTTCCTCGAGCTGCTGTACGCCTGTCTGGTGCACCGGTTCGCCGTGGACGTCGCGATCGGTGCGGTCGGGACGGTTCCAGCCCGCGGCGACGACATCGCGCTGGGAGGTTCGGTGACGGCCAGGATCGGGATCGACTTCGGTACCGCGAACACGGTGGTCGCGCGGTGGGACGCGGCGCGCGGCCGGGGTGTGCCGGTGCCGCTCGACGGGGTCGACCTGAGCCGACCAGCGGGTGACGGGGTGCGCCAACGGGTGGTGCCGTCGCTGGTCGCCTACAGCAACACCGGGACGCGGCGTTGGCTGGGCGCGCAGGAGACCGAGCTGCTGACCGACCCGGACGTCACCGTGTTCCAGTCCACCAAGAGCAACGTGACCGGCCCGACCGTCGACGTCGCCAGGGCGGTCGGCGACCGCAGGATCACCGCCCGGGACGCCGCCACCCATTTCCTCGGCGACGTCACCGCGCTCGCCGTGCTTGCGGTCGGCGCGGACGACCTGGAGATCGTGGCCACCGCACCGGTCGAGACGTTCGACACCTACCGGGACTGGCTGGCCCGAGAGGTCGGCGCGGGGATCGGCGCGGCGCGGCTGCGGGTCGTCGACGAGCCGACCGCGGCCGCGGTCGACTACAGCGGCAACCATATCGACGCGCTGCTCGCCGAACACGCCGCGACCGAGGCACGGCTGCCGAAGGGCGACCCGGTCACCTACAACCGGGTCTTCCGCGGGCTCCTGCACGCCGCCGAGGCCGCCAAGGTCGAGCTGACCCACGCTTCATCGGCGGAAATCGCCGCCACCAACCCGGTCACCGGCTACCGGTACCGCACGGTGATAACCCGACCGGAGTTCGAGCGGCTGCTGCGCGAGCGGGACGTCCTCAGCCGGGTCAACCGCGCACTGCGCAAGGCACTGGAGGGCGCGGCCGCGAAGGGCTACCCGGGCAGACGGTTTCGCCGGCGTGTTCCTGGTCGGCGGCACCAGCCTGGTCCCGGCCGTGCAGGACCTGGTGCATCTGCAGTTCGAACGCGACCGGGTGTACCTGGACCGGCCACTGGAGGCGGTGGCGGCCGGCGCGGCCGGCATCGCGGGCGGGCACGAACTGCACGACCACATCCAGCACGACTACGCGATCCGGCACGTCGACCAGCGCACTGGCACCTACGAGTTCGAACTCCTGGTCGAAGCCGGCACCGCCTACCCGACACCGGAACCCGTCCGGTCGATCACGATCAAGGCGATCCACCACGGGCAGCTGCGGATGGGCATCGCCATCTACGAGCTCACCCACGCCACCGGTGGCGCCGGCGCCGACCTGGAGATCGTGTTCGACGCCTGCGGTGGCGCCCGCACGGTCGCGGTGACCCCGCAGCAACGCCAGGAACGGACCACGCTGTGGCTCAACGAGGACAGCCTCACGTTCCTGGAAGCCGACCCACCGGCCGCGGCCGGCGCGGACCGGTGCCGGCTGGACTTCCGGATCGACGCGCAGAAACGCCTCACCGTCTCCGCCTTCGACATCGAGCGGCGCGCCTGGGTGCTGGCCGGTCACCCAGTCGTCCAGCTGGCCTGAAGGGAGAACCCGTTGTCCCACTTCACCCGTGTCCGCACACAGCTACGCGACGCCGAGGTGCTGGTCGAGGCACTGCACGCGGTCAGCCATCGACAGGTCGAGGTACACGACAAACCGCAGACCCTCTATGGCTATCGGGGCGACGCACGCCCGGAGAAGGCCGAAGTGATCGTCCGCCGCAAGCACATCGGCAGCGCCAGCAACGACATCGGCTTCGCCCGCCAGCAGGACGGCACCTTCGAAGCGAATCATCAGCGACTTCGACCGGCACCGATACAACAAGGCGTGGATGGCCAAACTCACCCACGCCTACAGTCACGCCGCGACCCTGCGCTACGCGGCAACCCACGGCTGCGAGGTAGCCACCGACGAACTCCAACAGGACCGCACCCGCCGCCTCAGGCTACGCCGAACCAGCTGATCCTTGCCGTCACCGTGCGTCTTCCAGCGCGATGTCGTCACCTCCGCCAAGCGGCGTGACGGGTGGTCAGTCGCCCTTGGCCAATCGGTCGTTGATCCGATGAGCCAGGTCGGCGGTGAAGCCCGTGGCGGGCAGGGGGTGACCGAACGCGGTGAGGACGGTGTCGAGATGGGTGTCGACCGCGGCCTCGATCAACGTGGTGAGTGTCGCTGTGGTGGATCGGGTTCGGCGCCAGCCCAGTGCGGCGGCACCGAGTCCGGCTATCGCGGCCGGGTACCAGTAGATCCCGAGCCCGAGGTACAGCACGCCCCAACCGACAAGCGTCATGGCTGATCTGAACTGGGCTTCGGCTGCCTGCACCGGAGTACGGACCGTTTCCGGGAGCAGCAGCCACAGTCGCGGCCACAGCAGCCCCAGTTCGAGTCCCTGGTACTGCGCGGCGATCCGGGAGTCCAGCAGCCGGAACCGCTCGCCGATCCAGGTCGGGTGCCGTGGTTGGTAGACGGCCACCGGATCCACCCCCGCCTTGGCCGCAGCCCGGTCGAATCGCCTGCCCCGCAAGGCCACCAGTGGTCGCGCGACCCAGGCCGCCGGTCCACGCCACGGTTTGGTCCAGGCCGCCTCGGCAAGTCTGCCGACCGCCTGAGCGGCCATGGCCGTCACCGCGGCACCGAACAGCAGGCCGACGGCCGTTGCCGCGACAGGCAGACGCGGCGCCACCTGGACGATCCAGTCGGACACCGAGACGAGGTCGAATGCGGCGCGGTGACCCAGGCGGACCGCGCACACCGCCGCCGCGACGAACAACGCCCCGGGCAGCACGAGGGTTGCTACCCATCGCTCGGCGAGCTTTCCGCTCAGCGACGACAGGAACGGGTTCACGGCGTCGCACCCGTCGGCAACATCGGTTCGTTGTCGAACAAGGCGCACACGGGCGGGTGCCCGTCGTCGTCCCGGCGGTCCCGGCGTACGCACAACCCGCGAGGGCAGCTGTAGTCGCCGCGGCCGGTTCGCGGTGGGCGCGGGCTGCGCGATGGTGGATATACCGGCGCGGAGCCGGGATCACCGACGTTCCTGGTGGGCTCTGCCGATTCGACGTCAAGCAGGTCGAACTGCCTGCAGGCGTCCAACGCCGAACCGCCGTCGCGCACGCGGGCGACGGCGCGTTCGAGCCTGTCCGTCCATCGACCGGAGACGGCCGCCCGACGCAGATCCGGCAAGAGGGTGCACCACAGGACGAGTGCCTGTCCCTCATCGAATCCCGCCACGACGCCGCCCCCTTGTGCCACTCTGGGTGTTCCATCGCACCGTAGTGGTTGGCGATCTCCGGCGGGAACGGTTGTCACGCAAGGGGAGGAGAGTCGACATCTCGCTCTTCGAACGTATCCGCCGTTGTCTGGAAACCGGCGACGCCGGCGCAGTCAGCACACCCGACGCCATGGTGGACGCCGCACGCCTTGTCCTGCCCGTCATCGGTGCGGACCTGTCTCCCGAGATGCTGCGAGAGCTCGGGTGGCTGCACTGGTTGCGGCATTGCGCCCTGCCACCGGGCAGCGTCGGGGCCGACATCCAGATCTGTGTGGCACTGTTCGCTCCGCTCGCCGCATCGTTCCCCGCCGTGGTGCCGCCACCCGTGCTCAGCTGGCTTCAGGCGAACCCCGACCCGGGACTGACACCCGAGGAACTCGGACCGTTCTACGCGACGGTGATCACCGACGCGGCGTTGACGACTGTGGATCCCGCCCTGACCGACCTGGGGATAGCCGCATGCCGAGCCGCCGCTGACGTCGGCAGCGAGGGCGACCGTCCTGCGCACCTGTTCAATCTGATGAATTTGTCGAACCAGCGCTACGACCTGACGTTCGCCGAAGAGAATCTGGACGACGCCGTCGCGGCGGGCCGCGCCGCACTCGAGTCGACCGAGCACCCGATCGCCGCGGCGGTCCGCTTTCCCCTCGGGCTTGCCCTGCTTACCCGGTACGGCATTCGCGGGCAGGAGCGTGATCTGATCGACAGCACGACACTCCTGCGCGAAGCGGCGTCGTCCCTGCCGCCCGGTGACCCGAACCGCGTCATCTACCTGTCGCAGCTCGCCGTCGCGTTGCAGACCCACTGTGTTCTCGGCGGTCCACTCACCGTGGTGGAGGAGTACGTCGAGGTGACGGAGGTCCTCGCAGACTGCGCTGAGGACGACTCGGCACTCGGCGACGCGCTCCTGCAGCGAGGCAACGCCCTGCGGGTCAGGTTCATCCGAACGGGTGACGCCGCGGACATCGCCGAAAGCGTCCGGTGCGCGCGGGCAGCGCTGGAACGTCTCCCCTCGGGCCACGAGTCGCACGTCACCGCGCAGCTCAACCTCGCGAGTTCGCTGCAGGTCCGGTTCGCGCATGCCTCGGCGTTCAACACATCTGGTGGCCCAGACGAAGCCGACCGCGCCGAAGCCACCGCGCTGGCCCGGGCAGCCGACGCCGCCGTTCCCGAAGGCCACCCGCTGCGGTGGGAGGTCGACGCCGCGCTGGCGACCCTGCTACGGGCAAAGAGTGCGGACCCTGCCACGGCGGTACGGTCGGCAAGGGCGACCTTGCCGGGTCTCCCCCCGGACAGTCCGTATCGCGGTAGCGCGCTGCTGTCCCTCGGCGAGGCACTCCGCCGCCAGTATCAGGAAACCGGCGACGAGGATGTCCTCCGCGAAGCCGTGGACGTCCTGCGCGAAGCGAAGACGGCCGGCGGGGGCGGTCCACTCGGTCGGGCACCGATACTCATGGCCCTGTCGATGGTGCTGTACGAGACGATCAAGCTGGCCGGTGCCGACGCCGAGGTCGACGAACGCGACCTCGACGAAGCCGTCGAGACAACGAGGGCGGCCGGGCGGGACATCCCCGGCGACACGTTGGTCCGTGGCCAGCAGCTCTGGCAGCTGGCGGAACTGCTGCAGTGGCGCTTCCAACGCACGGGCCAGGGCACGGACCTCGACGAACGGATCGAGGTGTTGCGGGCCATCGTGCCGCTGGCTCCCGACGGCGCCATGCTGACCCAGTGCCTGTCCGCCCTCGCGGACGCGCTGAACGTCCGGCACGACCTGAATCGGGACCCGGCCGACCTCGACGAGTCCATCGCCGCACTGTGCCGGGTCGTCGAGACGTTACCCGCGATCGACCCCGAACTGCCCGACCGGCAGGCGGACGCCGCGTTGGCACTCCTGCAACGCTTCGAGACCAGGGGTGAGCCGGCCGACGGGGAGACGGCGACCCGGCTGATCCGCTCAGCGCTCGACACCACCGGCATCGACGACGCGACCCGCCGTCGAATGCTCGGCATTCTGGCCTCGGGTCTGCACTCGACGGCCATCGCCGAGCACGACGCGGTGAAGCTGACCGAAGCCATCGAAACATGCCACGCGGCGACACCACCCGACTCTGTCCCGGATTTGTTCGTCACCCTCACACTGAGCGGTGCGCTCATCGACCGCTACGAGAACACAGGCGCCGAAGCGGACCTGGAGACAGCCGGAACGACATTGCGAGCCGCGTTGTCGCACGCCACAGGGATCAGCCGCGGCTTCGTCGTGAACAACCTCATCCTGGTGCTCCGCCACCGATTCCATCGCCATGGCGACCTCACCGACCTGACCGAGGCGATCGACAGCGGCAAGGCCGCCCTCCAACTGTTCCCGCCCGCAAGCCCTGACGCGTTGCAGCTGGTCGCGAATGTCGCGTCCGTGCAAACCGATCGGTACGAGTGGGGCGGCGACCTGTCCGATCTCACCGAGGCCATCGACACCCTGAAATCGGCGGTTGGTCGAGCCCGCGCGGACAGTCCTGACCTGCTGGCGTGTCAGCAGTACCTTGGCAACGCCCTGCGGGTCCGGTTCCAGGCCACAGCCAAGCCCGCCGATCTTGACGAGTCGATCGCGGTGCTGCGTGTCTGCCTCGCCTCGGCCACATCGCGTGACCAGAAGGTTCTGGGCAGCCTGATGCTGGGATCCGCACTGTCGTTGCGTGGGCAGTGGTCCGACGACCCGGCCGCTCTCGCCGAGGCGAGCGAGTTGCTGCGCGCCACGGGCGACGGGCTGCCAGTGACACACCCAAGCCACGGCACGGCGCGGATAGTCTTGGCCGGCACGCTCCGCCTACGCTTCGTCGACTCCGGTGAGGAGACCCTGCTCACCGAAGCGATCGAGATCATCAGAGGCGTCATCAGCCGCAACCCGGACGTCCAGACCAACCAAGCAAGCGCACTGATACAGCTGGGGGTCCTGTTGACCCTGCGGTTCGAGCGGACCGGTGACATCGGCGTGCTGACCGAGTCGATCGAGGTGCTGCGCCGCGCTGTGGTCGCCGCGAACACGAACAACGCGTCAGCGGCGGTCGCCCTGGCCGAGCTGGCGAACGCACTGCGCAATCGGCACAACCGCCTGGCCGAGCCCGCCGATCTGGATGAGGCGATCGCGGTCGCCGAGCGGGCCATGGCTCTGCCTGGGACGACGTCGACCGAACGAAGTAACCACATCACGGCGCTGGCCGGCGGCCTGCTGACCAGGTCAGTGCACACCGGCGATCTCGACGACCTGAACGCCGCTGTCGACCTGGGCCGGGAGGCCGCGCGCACACCTGCCGGGCACATCGCCAAGGCGGTCAACCTGATGACGTTGGGGTTGGGGCTGTGGCTGCGGTTCGACCGAACCGGGGCCGTTGCCGACCTGCACGCCGCAATCGACGCGTTGTTCGAGGCAGCGGCCACCGCCCATCCCGGGCACACGATGCGGCCCGCCATGCTGACCAACCTGTGCAACGCGCTACGTGCGCGGGCGGGTCTGCTCGGCTCGTTGGCCGACCTCGACGCCGCCGTGGATGCTGGGCGATCAGCCGTCGCCGCCGCACCGGCGGGCCACCCGGCAGTGCCGTTGTGCCTGATGCATCTCGGAGCCGCGCTACACACCCGATACCTGGAGAAGCAGGACATCGCGGACCTCGACGCGGCCGTCGCCGCGGTAGGCGAGGCACTGGACTGCAGTACGACCCCGAGTCTCAACCGGACGGAAATCCTGGTGAACCTGGCCGTGCTGCTGCAAGCCCGTCGCGACCGGCACCCGGACTCGGACGACCTGGACCGGGCCGTCGCACTCGTCCGGGAAGCGATCACGGTCACCGACGTGACGCACGCGACGTTCCCGATGTGTGTCCTCAACCTTTCTGTCCTACTACGCACCCGGTACGACCGCGACGGCGACGACGCGGACGCGGCCGAGTCGATCGAACTGGCCAGGCAGGCGATCGACACCTTCGCTGCCGGTGACCCCCGTGTGGCCCTCGCCTGGGTGACGCTCGGGGAGCTGCACAAGCGCAGACACGTCGAGAGCCTGGGCGGGCCCGACCTCGACGCCGCGGCCGCCGCCTACCGGACCGCGGCCGAATCTCCCTCCACCGCACCGATACTTCGGACGGCCGCCGCAGGGTTATGGGCCCAGTTCGCCGTCCAGCGCCGCGACTGGGCTGCCGCGACGGAGGCGTTCGGCGTGGCTGTCGCCCTGTTGCCACAGGTGGCCTGGCACGGCGTCGAGCGCGGCGCCCGCGAGCGCAGGCTGACGAGGTGGAACGGCCTGACAAGGGCGGCCGCCGCTGCGGCGCTGGCGGCCGGTGACCCCACTCGTGCGGTGGAACTGCTCGAACAGGGCCGCGCGGTGCTGTGGGCGCAGGCACTGCAGACCAGGGACGACCTGTCGATGCTGCGGGAACGTGACCTCGCGTTGCACGACCGGCTGCGCGCCCTGGCGACGATGCTGGCGGCCGCGGCCGCGCCCGACATCCCGGAGGTCGCTGCCACGACCGACCCGTGGAGCAACCGGAGTCAGCACAAACAGTTCGACCGGATCAAGCTGGCCGAGGAGTGGGACCGGTTGCTCGCCGAGGCACGTGCTCTGCCCGGCCTGGAATACCTGCTGCGGATCCCACCGCTGGCCGCCCTGCGCGACGGTCTGCCCGACGGTCCCGTCGTTCTGCTCAACGTCGACAGGACCCGATGTGACGCGTTGATCGTGCACCGGGACCGCGACGTCGAGCACGTCCCGCTACCCGATCTGTCGCATGTGGAAGTCGTGCGACAGGCGGACGGATATCTGCGGGCGTTGAAGATGTTGGAAAACTCCGCCGGTTTCGCCGCCGCGAGTGCCAAGCAGACACTGCACGCGACCCTGGAATGGTTGTGGGACACCGTCGCCGATCCGGTGCTGACCCGGCTCGGCTACGTCGGGCAGGACGAGCCGCTGCCACGACTGTGGTGGTGCCCCACCGGATCGCTGACCCTGCTTCCGCTGCACGCCGCCGGTTACCACGACCCGGCCGACATCCCCACCGGACGCACCGTGCTCGACCGCGCGGTTTCGTCTTACACACCAACACTGCGCGCGCTCACAAGGGCGAACACAGGGGGGACGGTCCCGCCCGCCGACCGGCGGGTACTTGTGGTCAGCATGCCGGAAACACCGCCCGTCCCAGGCATCCCGGGCATGTCCCCGCTGCCCGGCGCCCGCACGGAAGCCGAGTTCCTTTCGCACGCACTACCTCTCGAGCACACGTTGCGCGTCGCCGATGCCGCCACCCACGCCACGGTCACCGCCGACCTACGCACGCACGCCTACGCACACTTCGCCTGCCATGGCGGACAAAACCTGCAACAGCCATCGACCGGCGCCCTCTACCTGCGGGACAAGCCACTGACCGTACTCGACGTCGCTGAGCAGGACCTCACACACGCCGAACTCGCCTACCTGTCGGCCTGCAGCACCGCGATCGGCGGCACAACACTGCCCGACGAGGCCATCCACCTCGCCGCCGCACTACAGCTCGCGGGCTATCGGCACGTGATCGCCACTCTGTGGACCATCACCGACCGAACCGCAGCCGAAGTGACCACGACGATGTACACCGGACTACTCAGCCCATCAGGTCTGCGTCTCAACCACACCGCCCGCCTGCTACACCGCACCATGCGCGACCTACGCGACTCGGCTCCCCACAACCCGGCCATCTGGGCCTCGTACATCCACTCCGGACCATGAACGACGTGCGCATGACTCGACAGCGAACAGTACGTCCAACGCCGTCCACCACGCATCCCGTGGAGAATGCGGGAGGGGAACCGAGAGGACCGCCGACACACATTGGACGAGCGGTTGGCGTCCGCCCCATGCACGCGGGGATGAGTCCGGGTAGGGCACATCGACCGCCTGACCCCCGATTGTCTGCTCGCACGGGTCTCGAACCGTCATCTTTCTCGACCTTTCGTGATCTGATCTGTACCTCGCGGGAAGGTTAGGAAGACGACCAAGATCGATGTCGAGCGCCGCGGAAAGCAGCAATGGATTCATGATCGAAAACCACCGAAGAGCGAGCACAAGGGCGGAATGTCGATCACTCCGTGGGAGCTGCTCCACATTCGGCAGGGCAATCGTCCTGTCGGGACAGGGCTCCTCGCGCGCGCTGGGGGCCCTCGCCACCGCACTCCAGATAGTCCAGGAACGACACCCCAACTATCGATTCGGGGTGGTCGACGCCGATGTCGCCCTCGAAGCCGGGGTGGGCGTTGAAGGCACGGAAGTCAGATCACGCGAGAAGACGCTGCTGCGACCAGGCTACTTCCTGGTCGGCCTCAAATCGGCGAGCCAGCTCGTCTCGTCACGGTGGAGTGCAAGGGCTCGCACGGCAGAGTAGATGCTCAGCACGTGCAGTTGGCGAAAGCGGCAGCGCAGGTCCACGCGATCGTGATCGGAGACCCCGACAAGGGAGCCGCATCACCGCCGAGCCTGCTCATGGCCACAGCCTTGGCCAGCAACGGCGGGATCGAGATGCGCATCCTCGACCCGGACGGTGACGGCGTGCTCACCGCGCCCGAAGAGCACGCATCATCACTGAACGGACCGGTCGAGCAGTTCAACGAACTCGCCGGCATCCCCAAGACACTCGACAGCCGGGACGATACTCGGCCAGGGTTCCACATTCCCCCGCAGCGGCCAGAGTGGTTCGACACCGAGCGGCGACAAGATCAACAGACAGCTCAGTCGGTACGGGGCACAGCCGACCGTGCTCAACGGCGACCACGTCCGGGAGATCCAGCTGGGCGGCGACGACGAGGTAAGCAACCTCTGGCCACTGCCCGCCGCGTTCAACCAGGCAGCGGGCAGCCGGCTGAACCAGGCCACCGTGATCGACACCACGACCACGCCACCGCAGACCTTCAAGATCACCGTGCTCAAGAACCTCATCAAGACCCACCCGGCCAACTACTTCTTCCGGATCGTGAGCTTCGACCCGTCCAACTTCCGTTGACGTGATCGCGTTCTGGGCCGACCTCGGGGCGGTGCCGATCCAGGTCGGGAAGCTGCTCATGGCCGGCTTCGGCATCGGTCAGATCCGATGGGCACACCGTGGTGCGTCGAGTCGGCTCGGGAGAGGCAGCCACCGGCGGCAGACCACACCCGCGGACACATGTCTGGCCGCTCGATATAGAGAGGAGTCGCAGGGACCCTCGCGGTCCACTGTGGCCGAGACGGACATCCGCTTGTCGTACCCGCTTTGCCCACACGCCGGCTAGCCGGCTCAACCGAGCCCTATAGCGACGGCCCCGTATGTCATCAGCGGCGAGACTCTACACCAGCCCATGCGGCTGCGCCCCGTGGGCCGATCGCATCGTACACTGGCGCGGTCGTTCGTCCTGGCGAGTGATCGACACGGCTTGGTCGTGGGCAGCAGTCTGACGGTGCCGGGCGGCCAACTGCGGCACGGCGACCGCGGTGAACGGGCTTGGTGACGCTGGCGATCCGGAAGCGCCCGTGGCCGCCGGCCATCGGCTGGCCTCGTGCCCACTTCGGCCGTGTCGGAGGTGACCGTGACCGGCAGCAGCCGGTACGGACAACGCGACGACCGCCGCTTCCTCGGCGAGGGCCACCACTGTCGACAACGTGATTGGCACGGAGCAATGATCTTGATCGAACCCGTGGCGCGGAATGGGGCGAGCCGCAGGCCGAAGGGTATGGCTGTCCCCACCTATCGCCGGGTGGGCTCACGTTTCGACCAGGAAGCGTGCGTTCGGGTGGTTGGCCGTCCACATGCCCGCCGTGGCTGTGCGGACCGCGGCTAGTAGGTGCTCGACCTCGGTCATGGTGTTGTACACGCCGAAGGACACGCGTACCGTGCCTACCACCGACAGGCTGTCCAGTAGCGGGATTGCGCAGTGTACGCCTGTGCGTACCGCGATTCCGTGGTCGTTCAGGTGGTTGCCTACGTCGTAGGGGTGCACTCCGTCCACGTTGAACGAGACGATGCCGCCCTGGTTGGCTACGGGGTCGCCGAGGACCTGGACACCGCTGATCTCCGCGAGGCCGGTCGCCGCGGCGGTGACCAGGCTTGCGTCGTGTTCGACGATCTGTGGCCAGCCCAGCGACTCCAGGTAGTCGACGGCGGCGGCCAGGCCGACCGCGCCTGCGATGTTCGGGGTGCCGGGTTCGAAACGATACGGGATCGGCGTCAGCCGGAGTTCCCGGTCGTAGGAGGCGTCGATCGCCGTGCCGCCACCCATGTGGTGCAGCGGCATGCGGTTCTGGTGTTCTTGTTTGGCGTACAGGACTCCTACGCCGGTCGGGCCGTACATCTTGTGGGCGGAGAACACGTAGAAGTCCGCGCCGATCTCCTGGACGTCGACCGGTCGCCGTGCGACGGCCTGTGCGCCGTCGATCAGGATCGGGACGTTGTGCCGGTGTGCCACCCTCGTCAGGTCGGTCACCGGGTTCACCGTGCCCAGGACGTTCGAGATGTGTGTGACCGCCGCCAGTTTCACGCGGGGGGACAGGTAGTGCTCGAACGCTTCCGGGGCTACCGGCTCGCCGTGTTTCGTCGGCACCACGACCAGGTGTGCGCCCTTTCGTTCGCAGAGTTGGCGCCACGGCAGCATGTTCGAGTGGTGCTCCAGCCCGCTGATCACGATCTCGTCGCCGGCCTCGACGACCATGTCTCCGAAACTGTTGGCGACGAAGTTGGTGCTTTCCGTGGCGTTCTTCGTGAAGACCACCTCGGTCAGGTCGGCGGCGCCGACGAAGTTCGCGACCTTGGTGCGGGCGAGGTGGTAGGTCTCGCTGCCTTCCATGCTCAGCTTGTACATGCCACGGCCCCCGTTGACGTTGGCGGTGGCGTAGTACGCGGACATCGCGTCGATGACCGAGGCCGGTTTCTGCGTGGTGGCGCCGTTGTCCAGGTAGACAACAGCGTCCGCTCCCGGTTGGCTGAAGAAGGGGAACGACAGCCTTGTCTCGTGTGCCCACTCGTCGGCGGATAACTTCTGCTCGATCGGATACTCCGGTGCGGTGGTCATCCTTCTTCTCCTTCGAAGTTCGGTTGTTCCTCAAACAGTGAAAGTTCCGTGCACCCGCTGCGACCACATGCCTTTCTCACCGCGCACACGTACCGGGGCCGAGTGCGTCAGCGTGACCAGCGGGATGGCGCCGGTGGTGGGGACGTGTGGGCCACCGCAAAGGTCGCGCCAGACCCGCTCCCCCGAGCTCAGATCGACGTTGTCGTAGATCGTCAGCTGGTCGCCGTTGGCCCGCAACAGATCCACCAGCCACAACCGGTGCGGTTCCGACGCGAACTCCTGCGCGGCCGTCGTGGCGTCGACCTCCCGGCGGACGAACCTCTGTTCCTCCCCGATGATCCGCGTCATCAGCCGCCGCACGTCGGCGAGGAACTCCGGTGTGAACGGGTGTGGCGCGTCGAAGTCGTATGCGAAGCCGCTCTCGCCGCCGCGACCCAGCCTCGCCGTGGGGCACAGCCGCTGCACGGCCTGTGCGAGCACGTGGCCCGCGGAACGCATGACCACCCCGCGTCCCTCGACCGTGTCCGCTGTGACCGGTTCGACCGCCACCCCGTTCTCGGGGATCCAGGCCAGGTCCCGCAACCCGCCCCACGGGTCGCGCACCACGACGGCGGCATCGGGTCCCGTGGCCGGCAACCCGTTCTCCCGCAGCGCGTCGCCCGCCGCCGTGCCAGCGGGCACCACCACACGCTCCGCGGGCGGGGACGGACGGCAGTGGCCAGACAGGACCGTGGAAGTACTCCGCACCGGACTCATCTCCTGACGAATCAGGCGGCCAGCTTTCGCGAAATCAGGACCGCCGGGAAAAGGTAGCAATATCGCGATCAACGCGGTCTGAACGAAATGTCAATCGGTTGTCGACGCCGGTGACTTGTCCGGTCCGGTTCGCACGGTCCTCGACCGCCACTGCTCGGCGATCTGGTTCAGGGCGACCTCGAGCGAGCCGGCGAAGCCGGTCGATGCCCAACCGGGCGGTACCGGCAGGTCGTCGCTGATCGGCCAGATGCTGTAGCAGCGGTCCCGGTTGACGATGACCTGAAAGAACTCACGAGGTTCCGTGGACGTCATGTGTTTTCCCGGCGGGTGAGGTCAAGTACCCGCACGGTAGAACGGGTTGGTTCGCCGACGGTTACGTGGCGAAGCGGTGCCGTGCCACGCGGATCGCGATGGTCGTGCCCGCACCCGGCCGACTCGTGATGTCGAGCGTACCGCCCAGCAACTCGAGCCGCTCCCGGATGGACGTGAGCCCGATTCCCGCCTGCGAGGCAAGGGTTTCGGCCACGTCGAAGCCCGACCCGTCGTCGCGCACCTCGGCGTGGACCTCGTTGCCGGCCACGGCGACCGCGACCGTCATGTTCCGTGCCCTGGCGTGCAGCACGGTGTTCCTGATCGCCTCCCTGAGCGCGAAGTACAGCTCCTCACACACCTCGGCCGGCAGGTCGAGGTGGTCGGCGACCGAGAGGGTGGCGCGGATCCCGGCGGGCACGCGCCAGGTGAGATAGCTGGACAGCGCCTGTTCCAGCCCACCGAACTCGATCGGCGACTCACGTAGTTCCCTGGCGAGGTGACGGACGACCTCGAGTGCCTCGCGCAGCGCGACGCGGGCCGAGTCGAGCCGCCCTCGGGCCTGCGTGACGTCGCGGTCCACGTACACGTCGTGCAGTTCCAGGTCCTGCAACGCCACCCCGACCGCGTGCGCCGCCTGGTCGTGCAACTTCCTGGTGATCCGGCGCCGCTCGTCCCGGTTGGCGTCGTTGACCTTCGCGAGCAGGAAGCCCGCATAGGAGATGGCGCCGAGGCCGAGGCGTCGCAGGATCGTCCTGTGCAGGCTCACCGTGCCGCCGAGCAGCGCACGCTCATCCGCGTGCCGAGCTCGCAAAGCCGCGTGCACGACCGGGAGCAGCACCTCGAACATCACCACAGCGGCCCGCAGCGACTCGGTGGGATGCACCCTGCGAGTGGCCCGGCTGGTGCCGATCTCCGCCGCGAGCTTGACCGCCGGCCGCTCGCTCCGGTCGGCACCGACCAGCGTGACCGCGACGTCGTCGAGCACCGAGCAGGCCTGCCGCATCAGTTGGTCGGTGGCCACGTCGTCCGCGACGAGCGGACTGCCCAGCGCGCGCAACCGGCTCTCGAACGTCTCCATGGCCTCGCGCTTGGCGGCAGCGGTGAACACCGGATCGTTGGTGGCCAACGTTCCCGACATCCTGCCTCCTCGCCAGACCAGCCGTGCCGCAATTGGATCTTATGGTCTCTGAGCTGGTATGGCCCGACGACACCGGTCTCACCCGGTCCACCAGAGCGCGAGACAGGCGAACAGCGTCAGGTGCGCGAGGTACTGGGTGACCATGAACACCCGGTACGGCCGGCGTTTCGCGGTGCGGTCACCGTTGCCGAGCGGGGTCAGCGCGACGAGCGCGAGCACGACCGCGCCGGCGCAGACGACCACCGCGACGGGCAGTAGCCGGCCCACCCACCCGGCGACGAAGACGAACGTCCAACCGACCAGGCTCGCCGAGACCGCCATGACGGCGCGTGCCCGCCACTCGCCGAGCAGCACCGGCAGTGTGCGCCGTCCGGCCAGGCGGTCCCCCCTGGTGTCCGACAGGTCCTTGGTGGAGCCCGCGAGCCCCATCCACAACGACATCATGGCGCCGAACAGCAACACCGGCCCCTGCGGGTGCCCGGCGCCGGAGGCGTGCCAGCCCGCGAGATAGGTCAGGACGCCGAGTGCGAGCACCGAGATGAGGAAGCCCGGCATGTTCTGCTTGCAGGGGCGCGGCCCCAACGAGTAGGCCCAGCCGACCGCCAGCATGAGCGCGACCAGGAGCAACATCACCGGCGAGACCAGCGCACCGAGCACCAGCCCGGCCGTCGCGAGTCCCCAGACGATCCGCTCGGCCGTGTCCTCGAGCAGCTCACCGCGCGCGATCGGCCGGGTGGACCCGTTCGCCCGGTCCTCGACCACGTCGGCCACGCCGTTGAGCAGGTAGACCGCCCACGTCGTGGCCAGCCAGCTCAGCGCGGCGACCACGGCAGTGGCCGCGACGACCTCTCCCACGTAGACGGCGCCGAGAGCCGCGCCAGCTAAGAACCGGAGCATGAAGACGAGTTGGACGACCGGCCTCGCCTCCTGCCAGGCGAGCCGCACCGACCGGGCGAGACCGAGTTCGACAGCAGATTCCCGTGACAGCGTTTTTGTGTTCATTGTTTCCCCGACGAATGGAGTTCGACCTTCCGGGAAGTCCGGTATTGTCCGATACTCATCGTCCCGGGTAGGCCCGCGCCACGCGCGGAGGTGCAGTCGGCACCTTGACGTTGGTAACAGTGCCGGTACGACCTTCCGCCACTCGTGGGTCGTCCTTCCGTGGGCGGCCTTGAGCTGCGGCGGAGCACGCCATACGGTCCGGATGTGGACAGCGTGACAATGCCTCGAGCCGGCCACCTCGCCCGCGGGACGCGTACGGTGGTCGCGTATTTCTTCGGAGATTTCAGCCTTCGGGTCGACGGTAGGGACGTGGACCGATGGCACGCCGGCAAGGCCCGGGACCTGTTCCAGTACCTGCTCGTGAACCGCGGCCGAGTGGTGCGCCGCGAAAAACTGTTCGAAGTGTTGTGGCCCGGCAACGAGTGGTCGCCAACCGCGAGCTCGCTCAAGGTGGCCATCCACTCGCTCCGGCGGATCCTCGGGGACGCGGTGGCGCCGCTGGTCGAGATCGTCAGCCGCGACCAGGGCTACCTGCTGAACACGTCGGACATCTGGCTGGACATCGACGAGTTCGACATCAGCATGGCGACCGGGCGCACGGCCGAGGCACACGGTGAGGACGATGTCGCGCTGACCGCCTACCGCAGGGTGGCCGACCTCTACACCGGCGACTTCCTGGCGGTGCAGACCGCGGACTGGGTCGACGAGCAGCGGCAGTGCTACCGGGCGTTCGCCCTCCACGCCCTGACCTGGCTGCGCGCGCACGCGCTGCGCCGGGGCGACCACGGGAAGATCATCGACCTGTGCCGCCGGATCCTCGACATCGACCCGTACCACGAGGAGGTGTACCAGACGCTGATGGTGGTCCACGGCCAGCGCGGCGAGCTGGGACAGGTCCGCGAGTGGTACCGCGTGTGCACCCGCCGTCTCCTCGGCGACCTGGACCTGGCGCCGGCCGGCGTCACCCGGCAGATCTTCACGAGGGCCGTGCGCGGCGAGCTCCGCTCCATGCCGGCCCAGGCGCTCGCGCCGGTCTGACACATCGTCCTGGAATCGGACGAAACCCACTGCCGATTGCCCTGTTGGCTATGCTGTGGCTCAACGGGGGTGAGTGATGTCACACTGGGTGACGGATAGCGACAGCGACGAACTGGTGTTCTCGGTCGAGGTCCGTCACCGTGTACGCGAAGCCATGCGGATGCTCCGCAACCCGTTGATGGCCGATCCCGAGGCCGCGGAACAACTCCTGCGCCAGGCCGACTCGGTCCTTGACGACGTCGCGATGACCATGCTCAGCGCCGGCGTTCCGGCGACTGCCTGGCAACCGACCGAGCTCAGCGAGGAGATCGCGGCGAGCCGCGCCAACCACCACGTGCCACCGACCGAGTCACTGCGTGCCGCGGCGGCGATGTTCGAGGTCCTGCTCCCCGTCGTCGTCGACGTGGCGCGGGACAGGAAGGCGGACGAACAGGCCGCCGTCGTCAGCCTGCACGAGTCGATCCTGCGCAGGCTGGGGCAGGGCGCCATGTCCTACGCCGGCTTCCTGCTCGCGAAGGTCAACGACGCCAACCGGGACGAGCGGCACCGGATCGCCAGGGAGTTACACGACCAGGCGGCGCACGCCGTCGGAGTGGCGCTGCAGGACCTCGAGCTGCACGACGTCTACGTCGACCAGGACCCCATACGCGCCAGGACACGCATCGCCAACGCGCGCACCGCGCTGAACGAGGCCCTCACCGTGGTCCGCCACCTCGCCCAGGAGCTGCGTGAGTCGCCGGCGGACGTCGGCAGCCTGGAGCGGGCGCTGGCGGACTACCTGACCTGGCGCGTGCCGCCCGAGGTCCGCACCAAGCTGTCCGTCGCCGACGGCTTCGACCCGCCGAACGAGGTGTGCGAGGAGCTGTACTTCGTGCTGAGAGAAGCCATCCGGAACGCGGTGGTGCACGCGGACGCCCAACTGCTCGAGGTGGTGGTCACTCTCGCCGACGGCGACATCCACGCCACTGTGCGCGACGACGGTCAGGGGTTCGACGTGGACGCGGTGTCGAAGTCGACGGCCGGCGTCGGGCTGTCGTCCATGCGCGAGCGCCTGGAACTGCTCGCCGGCACGCTCGAGATCACCAGCACGCCGGGGAGTGGGACAACCATCTCGATCCACATCGCGCACTCCGAGCAGCCGGCATGACCGGAAGCGGCAGCGACCGAGTCACCATCGCGGTCGCCGATGACCACACGCTGTTCCGCCAGGGCCTGCGCGAGCTGCTGTCCACCGATCCCGACTTCGAGGTCGTCGGCGAGGGCGAGACGGGCGAGGAGGCACTGGAGCTCGTCAGGAAGTACCGGCCGGAAGTGCTGCTGCTGGACGTCGAGATGCCAGGACCGGGCGCCAAGGCCGTGATCGGGCGGATCACCGAGGCCTATCCCGAGACGGCGGTCATCATCCTCACCATGCACAACTCGCCCGCGATCGTGCGGGGTCTCCTGGAGAGCGGCGCGGCGGCGTACCTGATGAAGACCATCGCGCGGGACGAGCTCGTCTCGGCCGTCCGGTCGGTGAGCCGCAGCAGGGCCAACGTCATCCTGTCGGTGCCGAGAACGACGCTCCAGTCACTCGAGCGGCAGCAGGAACAGCACACGTTGTTGTCGGAGCGGGAGCTCGAGGTGCTCCGGCTCGTCGCGAAGGCCATGAGCAACGCCCAGATCGCGGCCCGCCTGTTCATCAGCGAAGGCACGGTCAAGAGGCATCTCACGAGCATCTACGCGAAACTGGGCGCGGTGTCCCGCGTCGACGCGATCAAGAAAGCCGAGCGCGCGCACCTGCTCGACGGCATCGACCGCTAAAGGCCCACATTGTGGCACGGGACATAATCGTCTTGAACCGCATTCGCCTATGCTTGTAGCCTACGTTGATTCCGCGTGACGGCCAATCGGTGAACTGGTGGTTCGGCTGCGAGAAACCAGATGACCTCTGCAGAGCGCCCCCAGTTCTACCGCGTCGTCACGAACGACGAGGGATGTTATTGCATCTGGCCGATCGACATCTCGCTCCCCCCTGGGTGGACGCCGACCGGCTTTTCCAGCGGCGGGTACGTCGCGCTGAACCACGTCGCCGAACTCTGGCGGATCACCCTCGCGCAGCGGAACTCCGACGAGCGGCCGAACAGCACTTAGCCAGTACCGCCACGGTCACGTAACCGTGGCATAGCCGGGCTCTGCCAGCCTGTCCCACATCGTGAGTCAAGCAAAGGGGGCAGGTCGTGCGACTCGACATCAAACTGCTAGGCCCGCTGGAAGCCACCCTCGACAATGTCCGGGTCACCCCGTCGGCGGCCAAGATACGCCAGCTGTTGACGCTTCTCGCACTGAGCACCGGGCACGTCGTGCCCGTCTCGGCGTGTGTGAACGAGATCTGGGGTCAGGACCCACCGCGAACCGCACTCACCACGTTGCACACGTACATCGGAAAACTCCGAAAAGGACTGGACGCGGCGATCACCCTCGGCACGGAACGCCACGCCAAGAAAATCATCGCGACCGAGTCGAACGGCTACCGGATGGACGCCTCGATCGTCCGGCTGGACCTCGACCGGTACGAGGAGCTCGCGAGCGCCGGCCGTCAGGCGGCCGAGGACGGCGACTACCTGACCGCTTCGCACCGCCTCACGGCCGCGCTGTCGCTGTGGCGGGGTCCCGCGCTGTGCGACGTCACCACCGGCCCCCAGCTGACCATCGAGTCGGTGCGGCTGGCGGAGACCCGACTGTCCGATCTGGACACACGGCTCGAGGCCGACCTGCGCCTCGGCCGGGGCCGAGGCCTGCTCGGCGAGCTGGCGGGCCTGTGCGCGCAGTACCCGCTGTCGGAAAGCCTGTGCGCCAAGTACATGCTGGCGCTGTACCGGACCGGACAGCAGTGGCGGGCACTCGAGGCCTTCCACCAGTTACGCACCAGGACGGTCGAGGAGCTCGGCGTCGATCCCACGAGCGGCATCCGGCGGTTGCACGAGGCCGTGCTCCGCGGCGATCCGGCACTGGACAGGCCCGAGCCGTACGGCTCCGACCGGATGGTCGCCCACGCGATCGCCGGATAGGGGCGGACACCATGAGCGAGCTCGCGCGCGAAGCATGCCCACCGGCCGCCAACCACCTCCGCTTCTCACTGCTCGGACCGGTCCGCGCCTGGTCGGGCAACCACGAGATCGCGCTCGGTTCGCCGCAGCAGCGGGCACTGCTCGCGGTGCTCCTGCTGCGCATCGGTGAACCGGTCACCAACGAGGACGCGGTGTGGGCGTTGTGGGGCGACACCGCGCCGAGGTCCGCGGACGGGACGGTGCGCACCTACGTCTACCGGCTCCGCCGCAAGATCACCGAGGTCGTCGGCGCCCACCGGCTCGCCCTGCGGTCGCACAGCGGCGGCTACCTGCTGACGGCGAACGACGCGACGATCGACACGGACCTGTTCGAGCAGACGCTCGACGACGCCCGCCGGGCTCGCGAGGACGGCGACCTCGACGGGGCCGTGCGGACGTTCCGCGCCGCACTCGCGCTCTGGCGCGGCACGCCGTTCGCCGGCACCGACACCACGTACTTCAACACCGAGCGGGAACGGCTCGAACAGCTCCGCACGGCGGCCGTCGAAGAGCTCGCGGAGGCCGAGATCGACGCGGGTGAACACGGCAGCGCCGTCACGACGGCGAAGACCGCCCTCGTCGGGCAGCCCCTGCAGGAGAGGTTGTGGGAGCTGCTGCTGCGGGCACTGACCGGGTCGGGCAGGCGTGCCGACGCGCTGGCCGCCTACCAGGACGCTCGGCGCGTGCTCCGCGCCGAGCTCGGCCTCGAGCCGGGTCCGCGTCTGCAGGAGCTGCACGGCGACCTGCTCGCGGCGGCGAAGGCGCGTCCGGCACCCGGCACCCACGCGGACACCACCCGGACCGGTTCGCCGGTGCCGCCCCAGATGTCGACCGCCGCCGACGGCTTCGTCGGCCGGGCGGCGGAACTGGTCGAGCTCACCACCTGCCTGCGCACACCGGAGCGGCCAGGGCCGGTCGGTCTGCACGGCGGCGCACGCCTGGGCAAGACCGCGCTCGCGGTGCGTGCCGCACTCGCCCTGCGGCCGCACTTCCCCGACGGCCAGCTCTACGTCGAGCTGACCGGTCCGGACGGGATCCCGGTCACGCCGGAGGCGGTGCTGGTCGGCCTGTTGCACCGTCTCGGGATGGCACCGGCAGCGCTCCCGCGCACAGTGCCCGAACTGGCGTCGCTCTGGCAGCTCGCCGTCGGCCGCAAACAGGTCCTCGTCGTGCTCGACGACGTCCAGACCAGCGGGCAGATCCTACCCGTGCTGCCCAACTCCCCCATCCCGTCGGTGCTGCTCACCAGCCGGCACCAGCTGGCCGACGTACCGGACCTGCGTTCGCTGAGCCTCGGCGGCCTCACCCTCGCCGACGCGCTCCAACTGCTCGGCTCGCTCGTCGGACACTGCCGTCTCCACCAGGACGTCGAGGCCGCCGCCCGGCTCGTCGCCGCCTGCGCGTACCGGCCGGAGGCCGTGCGTGCCGCGGCGGCCCGGCTGCTGAACCATCCACACCGGACACTGCAGGACGTGGAGCGGGACCTGCGCGCACCGGACACCGACAACGTCCACCACCTCACCGCCTGCCACGCGCTGCTCGGCGCGTGAGCCGACCACCAAACCTGGAGCGGAGGTTCGACCGACCATGCCCGAACCAGATCGTCCGGACCGAGGAGAGGGTCCCACCGTGGTGCTCGGGGTGGCCGCGAGCGATGCGCACGCGGTCGCGAACCAGCTGATCGCCCACGGGTTGCGGGCACACGGCTTCACCGTGGTGAACCTGGGCGTGTGCACGCCGGTGGCGGAGTTCGCCGACGCGGTGGCCGCGCACCCGGCGACGATCGCCGTCGTCATCGGCAGCCTCAACGGGCATGCCCACGAAGACCTCCGCGACCTGCGTGCCGCCAAGGCCGACGGACGGATCCCCTGCCCGGTGGTCGTCGGCGGCAACCTCTCGGTCGGCGGCGACCGGGACGCCACCGCGGCCCGGCGGCTGCGCGAGCTCGGCGTCGACCACGTGCTGACCGACACGGCCGAGCTGCTCGCGCTCCTCACGCGTCTCGCGGCCGGGAAGGCCGTGCCGACGCTGCTCGATCCGGTCTCATGACCAGGGTCACCCGGCTCGGTCCCCACCGGCGGCCCGCCGCCACGGACGCGCTGGGCCCCGAACTGCCCACGCTCGTGGACTCCGTCCGCCACATCACCGAGCTCGGCAAGCCGACGGTGCGGCAGGTGCTGGCCGGGGCCCGGGACGCCGGGCGGGTCGCCACGCAGCCGCGGTGCGGTGTCGGCGGGCACGTGGAGATGCTCGACCTGTTGCGGACGCTGGAAAGCGAGGCACGGCCCGACATCCTCACGGTGACCATCGACGCCCACACCCGCCTGAAGCGGTTCGGCAACGCGCTGCGGGCGCTGAACCTCAACCCGGCCGACCTCAACGGCTACCCGCTGGTCACCCACGGCTGGCGGCGCGGCAGGGAGCTCGACGCCGCGGTCGAGGCGCCGATCGAGGTCCGCCACGGCTCGCCGGACCCGAGGACGCTGTTCGCGGTCTCGCTCGCCGCAGGCTTCACCTCGTTCGAGGGTGGGGGCATCAGCTACAACCTGCCATACGCCAAGGACGTGCCGCTGGCGGAGTCGCTCGCCGCGTGGCGCGAGGTCGACACGATGGTCGGCGGCCTGGCCAGGCTGGGCCTGATCATCGACCGGGAGCTCTTCGGCACCCTGACCGCCGTGCTGGTCCCGCCGTCACTGTCGCTGGCGGTCAGCGTCCTCGAGGCGGTCGCCGCGACGGACCGCGGCGTCCGGTGTCTCTCGATCGCCTACCCGCAGGGCGGTGACCTCGTGCAGGACATCGCCGCGCTGCGGGCGATCCCGGTGCTGGCGGCCCGTTACCTGCCGGCCGGTGTCGAGGTGTTCCCGGTGCTGCACGAGTTCATGGGCGTGTTCCCCAGCGGCCGCCGGCACGCCGAGGAGCTGATCTTCTACGGCGCGCTG
>WUUC01201243.1_pt1 | contig 26022 bp, 30 predicted proteins | sample 6278441 | NCBI WGS metagenome assembly WUUC01 (sample SAMN13675441, study PRJNA597444) | soil metagenome | isolation source: soil | place: USA: Washington | collected 2017-10 | reverse complement strand
GATTTCTAAGACACCGTCAATTGCCGTAGTGTTCACATGGACATTGGCTTGGACAGCCGCAGGTATGTCAATCAACATTGAAATTGGACACATGGTGGAACTTGGCGGTTTGCCAGACGCATACGTTCGTCCAGAATCGGGACCGAATACATATATGTCGGGCAGTACGTTTGACAAGTTGGTGCCAGGTTCGGGTGTGTGGGCACTTGATTCAGATGACTTACCAGATGGATCTAGTTATGTGCTCGAGGCCATTGTTAAAACTGAGTCGTCTGGAGTTATTCCAAAGTTCGCGCTGTTCAATATGACCGACGATCCAGATTCTCCGTTAACTGGAAGTGAAGTAATAGGTTCCGGCAGCGTTACCGGTGAATTGCTTCGATCAAGTGTAATTGCATTTCCACCTCCAGGCGATGTGAAAAATTTAGGCGTAAAAATCACGACCAATAACGTTGCGAATGGTGCGGCTGCATACAGTATTCGCATTCTTAGGGTGTCGTAATGGGATATTTTAACGTTGGTGATAAAATAGATATTGTCACCAGCACGCTAGTTACACCACCTCGTAGAAATATTAATATATATGGCGGTGTGACGCAGCAATTTCGAGGACTACATGTTCGTACTCATCCAAATCGGTTGGTGTCATCATCTCGTGTATGGATGACCGCTGATGAAATATGTATGGATGACGGTTCTCGAATGAATTTTCCGACACCATATGAAGCGGATATTGTAAATTCGGGTGCAGGAGGTTTGGATACAGGTGTCGAGACTTTATCAACTTGGTATGAGATATATGCCATTGGTAAAGACGATAATACTCGTGCACTTATGTTGCATCAGGCGAAAGATTATTTTCTTGATCAACAGCAAACGGTAAATGATGGGTCATATCGAGTACGCGGAACTACACAACTTAAACTGGCCCAGTCATTTCAATTAACTACACCGGGCATTATTGAATTTGTTGATATTGCGGTGCATCGAACGGGTACACCGACCGGAACAATTTGGTTAACTATTGAAGCAGATAATGCCGGTTCACCTAGTGGCGTTGCCTTGGCTACATCTGATAAGATGTTACCTCAGGCAGTTTATACATCATCACAATATCTTAGATTTGTGTTTCGCGCGCCATTTGCATTTAGTTCTGGAGTACCGTATCATCTTGTGCTCCAAGGTGACTATACAGCAAGTGATGTGAATGCGATTTATTGGAGAGCAGATGTTGCGGGTGTATATGCGAACGGAAATGTTCAATATACAAATGACGGATTAACGTGGATTGACGTAGTCGCTGATGACTTTGTGTTTAAGATTTATGTAACAAGAAATGATTCTGACGTAGTGATGCCTACCGGCTATATAAAGAAAGCCAAAGTCGGTTATGTATATAATACTGCGGCAGGTAATTTTCGTGGATTTGTATCAAAAGATCGTCGCTCATATGGTTATGCGTCGTCGCCAGTTCTTTCTACGACAGCAATCTTTCCAACATTGACAGATCTTAGTGCCATAGTTCCTCCAGGAATGGTTACCATTTATGGCCAGATGTCGTCTAGTGTGAATAACGATGTAGTTGTTATTAGTGGAATACCTGAAGGTTTCTCTATTGATTTAGCCCAGACACCTTATATGTCAGCGAATGTGGCACCATCTCAGAACTACGATAATCTTGTTACTGAATGTCAAGGTTTTTATGCGTATCGTTTTACAGGGACCGGTACGATTAACGTGTATGTTTTTGGATATGAGTGGTGATCTGTGGCGATTAATAAATGGGTGTATTCACTAGTCGACGGTCGATTCTTACGAGGTGGATTTACTGAGCCAGACTTCGACCCTGCAGTAGAGGGAGTCGCTGAATTTTTAGAAGAGGATGTAATTGATACACGACTTCATCGTTTTGATGAAACGACCGGAAAGCGGGACGCGACTCCAGAAGAAATTACTGCTGCAGATACAATACGAACTGATGAAGACGCTATTTCTGCAGTCGAGGGTCGAGCTATCAGAGCTTGTCTTATTGCATCTTTATGGAATCAACTCGGACGAGTACCTACTCCTGTAGAAATAGGTACTGCACGTACTCGATTTATTGCTGCGTTCAAACAGTTGGGAGCATAGTATGCGCCGATATATTGAATTGATTGCAGTAGCACTTATTACATCGGTGCTAATTACAGTGCCCCAAGCACAAACAATAGTATATCGATTTTCGAGATTGATTGTTACCGATCCAACTACGGATGCTCTTGATGTGGCTGGTGGTGCAAACTTTGGATCTGGCAATGTTCAATTAGTGGCTGCTGACGGTCGTATCCCAGCGATTAACACGACGACGTTTGCATCCGTATCGGCAGCGAATCTTACTGCAGTACCGGCATCTCAGTTAACAGGATTAGTTCCGTCTGCCGCACTTGGCACTGGACTTGCAGATTCGGCAGTATTTTTACGTGGTGACCGGACATGGGCCACAGTTGGTGGAGGCGGAGGAGGCGGTGCAGAAATTCCAACAGGGCTAATTTCTTTATTTGACACTGCGTGTCCAAGTGGTTGGACTCGATTTGCTGCTCTTGATGGACGAATGCCTCAGGGGAGTACAACCTATGGTACAGTCGGTGGCGGCGCAACGCATACTCATAATATTGTGGGTGCGGGGACTCACAGCCATACATATAATGCAGCGACCACATCGACAAATACTGATCATACCCATGGTGGCAATACTTCTATTGTTAATTTGAATCATGGACATGCAGTTAATTTAACGACAAATACGGTAGGACAAACGGTTCAGGGACTGGCGCCAGGCGGAGAAAGCATTGCATATACCGGTGGCCATAATCATACCGTTAGTGGTGATACATCGGGAATGAGTGCAAACGTTGATCATCTTCATTCGTTCACGACAGGTGGTATGAGTGCGAACGCTGCTCACGCACATACCGCATCCGGAACAACCGCTGCAATAGGAGACCACTCTCATACCGCAGATGCCGGCAGTTCATTACCTCCATTTATTACCGTAGTGTATTGTCGAAAGAGTTAACTATGGAATTAACAGTCAAAGAATTATTTGGGTATTTTTGGAACTTCGGATTGCCGGTGGTTATGTTTGCAATCATTATATGGACCGGCTCTCGTGGAGATGTCTGGGTATGGGCCAGAGAAAATAAACAAGTTCGAACAGACTGTGATTATTATAAGGCTGGATACGAACGGTTGTTAGGTCATTTTGAACTTTCTCTCGGCATAGCCGAAAAAATGGCATCGAAGAAAATGGTGGGGTGATTGGTGGTGTATTGGCCATTCTTAAAACGTCGCCGAAGAGATGAATGTAATGCTCAAGACGTTGTTGATAGAGAGCGTGAAAAAATAGTACTAAAAGAAAGAGAAGATGATGCGGATCGTCGATTAAGTGAATTGTTATTTAATGTAGAGCAGGTGATAGCCCCATCTAGCAAAAAAGAATCATCATGATACATGCACATTGGTTGGAGATTTTGCTATTGATTGCTGCAGTATCTGGTCTTGGACTTACCTATGCGTCTTCGAAAGATGCCGATCGTGACTGGGTAAGAGCAGCAAAAAGTAGTCCTGCGGTTCAACGAGCAATCTCTCGAGCAATTTTAATGTCATCGAGAGGTATGTTATTTGTACATTTTTTAATTACAGTGGGATCTACTTTGTCGGTATTTTTTGAACCACCTCCTCCTAATTATACCGATATTCCTCAATCGCTAATTCTTATTATTGTAATAATTTCGGTTTCTATTTCACTTGACGTTATTGCGGCATACAGCCGATTAGTACGATCAAGACTTAATACGGGTTATTATAATAATCCTTCAGATAGTAGGAATCGTAGAAAAACTGACCAATGACTGAATTGATTTGGTACATTTATAGACACACCATCCCGTCGGCATTGTCATTGTTGCCTGGTGACATGGATTCACGAGAAGCCAAAGCTATGATGTTGGCCATTGGTCTTCATGAATCAGAGTTCAACGCCCGTAGACAGGGTGGTCGGGGGACGATACCGGGGAACGGGCCTGCTCGAGGGTTTTGGCAATTCGAACGGATGGGCGGTGTAGCCGAGATACTTCAATCAGATGATACCAAGGACTACATCATCCCCATCTGTCGGATGTTCTTGTATGAGCCGACTCCGGCTATATGTCATGCTGCCATTGAGCATCATGATGTTTTGGCTGCATGTTTTGCGAGACTCTTATTGCGACGAGATCCGCGATCAAATCCGTCTCCGATAGAGATTGAAAAAGGCTATAAGATTTATCTTCGAAACTGGCGACCGAATCCAGATGCCGCAGCAGCGCATGCGAAGGATTGGCCGGGTAATTTTAAACGGGCATGGCAAATAGTTAAAGGTGAATAATAATGTCCCTTAGAGGAATTCGAAACAAGCCGAGAAAAGCCGGTGGCGTACCAGATCATTCACATGTTGTAGAGCAAGTTTGGCTCCGAGGTGGATGGGATCTTAAGTCACATGAGGGTGCAGGCCTGTTTTGTGAAGCCGTTGTTGTTGCGTTATTTTTGCACGATAATAATTGGCGTCATCTTCGAAAACCTCCTCACAAAAATAATTATAACGGTCATGCAGTTGACGCGGTGTTGTATCTCCCTGCAGGTAAGACAGCCGATTTTATCGTTGCGTCTGCTAGTGATACTGCCAGGGTAGGATGGGGTATAAATGTTGGTGATAATTATTCTACTGTTGACGGGGTTGATGGATATAAACCCGATATTGGAAATCCAGAACCTGTAGAGACTCATAAGTATAACGGCGGTGGTAACGATACTGACATTTGTGACATTTGTGGCAACAGTCGTTTTGATCCTGTTCATGAAATTCCTGAATCAAAGGTTTCTCATCCATATGACGGTGGGGAGTCTGATACCGGCATATGCGATGTGTGTCAAAGACCCGAATCAGATGAGTTGCACATCAAAACTCCGGATCCGAAACCAGATCCGAAACCAGATCCAATCGATGACATTATGCGTGTGAGTGATATTGTTAACCGTGTAATTGATTTGATTGTTGATAAGGTCGTTGATCGAATCAAGTCGGAGTTTAAATTATGACAGACCGAAAAGTCAACACAGGAATTTTTTCTGAAGAGGCACTTTCGGATCTGGTTGAACGAACGGTTCCGAAAGACCGAACATTTGCTCTTGTATTATCGGTTGATGAAGATAACTTTGTTGTGGCTGTGGAGATGAAGAAAGATACAAAGATTGGGGAATGGAAAGCGTCAGCCGGGTATACTCGTGATTGGAGCGGCGATAATAAAGTAGGGGCAAAGATCGTATGGTCAATATAGAGCAGTACGACGAAGGACCAACATACTTTACAGCAATTCAGGGAACGAATTCTTGGGAAGATATTCCTCTTAAACGACTGGCGACGTTAGATCGACTATATTGGAAACCGGGATCTCGATTTATGCAGGATATGCATAAACGAGGTTTGGTTCAGTTAGTTACCAAGTATGGAATTTTTCAATGGGATACCGAACTTGGTGGAGTATTTTGGAAGCATGGTGATGAGCGCGGTTGGCAAGCCAACGGTCAAAAATGCTATCACTGGTTTGATATGCAAAATATCCCATATGACTGGAAGAATTTCTTTGTTCATTCTTGGGGTGGAGCAACGTTTTTATTCGCAGTGGCTCAAGGGCTTGAGGTTAGAAATGTAATTTTCTTTGGTGTGCCGGTAATTAAAAAACTTTTACCTATTGCTGAAATTGCTCGTAAAAGAATTAACTACTGGCACTCTGTGGTTGACCCAGACGATCGGATTCAAAAGATTGCCAGTGTGATTGGTGGCTTGGTAAAGGATAATAAAGGAAATATTGTTCGGTCGTTCCCACAAAGTGATGCAACCGATACGATTGACGGAGTAGGTCATTCAAAGATTCTCTACGAGCCTTCCTTTATTGATACATGGGACAAAAATCGTTATACCAACATTATTAAAATGAGGAAACTCTAATGGAAGCTGAATGGTACGGATCAATTACCGGTATCGTGGCTGCGACAATCTTTCTTGTTTCACTATGTAAACGAGCATTGGGAAATGTTGATCTGTTTAGGAAAATGCCAACGTGGTTGTACGCGGTGGTGATTGCAGTATCGTTGACAGCGTTCTGCGTGTATGTCATTGAAACAATGACAGGAAGTTTTTGGAATCTGGCATGGCAAGCCGTTTCTAATGCAGCGGTATCCAGCGGGATTTATGAATGGGTTAAACATATCGACAAACCACTGGAGGCCAGTGCGCGGAGTTCACAGTCATGAAAAAGATCTTTTCCATTTTAGCTGCACTATTTACACTTGCTAGCACGGTTGACGCAGCGACCCTTACGGTACGTGTCACTGGCGGCACCTATCCCATGACCGGATTGCAGACTGCAATTAATGCCGCAGTCTGTGGTGATGTTATCCAGATTCAACGGCAGGGCACTAGCGGAGGAATAGGCCCAGTCGGGGCATTTACTCTTCCACTGAAAAACTGTGCAGCGAATCCGATTACCATTACCAGTGATGGAGTTGCCGGGTCTCTGCCCCCGATAGGAACAGTTGCTGGACCTCAGTACGCATCTCATTATGCGAGGATTACATCATCTGGTGCCGGTGCACCAACAATTAGATTCGCAGACTCTACCAACGGTTGGATTATTCGATATATTGATTTCCCACCGGTGCCATCTGGTTATGGTGACATCGTGGTTATGGGAGACGCTGATAATCAATTTACATCGTTAGAACCATACGCTATCACCTTTGAATATAACTACATGCACGGTGATATGGTCTTTGGCCAAAAACGTGCAATCTATATTGGTTCGCGAGATTTCATAATTCGGTATAATCATATCGCCCAGATTGCCGGACTCGGTCAGGACGCGGTTGGCATCGGGATTTTAAATAGTACGGGCGACGGAGAGATTACCGACAATTGGGTTGAAGCTACTGGCTATAGTTTTATGTCGGGTGGTGGCGATCCTCGCAACCGAACCCGAATGACTATTACTGCAAACCCAACAACAACCGGTGCGGACGTTCAAACAACCGAAGCGAATCATACTTGTGCGGAACTTGCGCCGGGGATGGTGCTCGGGATTCTTACAAATCCAGCATCGGCAACTAATGGACTGCAATGGGCAGACGTTGCAACAGTTACAAACATCAGTGGAAATACCTGTACCCTCACTTGGACACCAGCACTAACTATTGCTCCAGCTGTCGGTGCGACAGTTCGACGAGACCAAGTGCCGATTGGCGTTAACATTCTTCGAAATACGTTTATTAAGAATGTTGCATGGCGAAATGGAATTCTTCCGGACACTCCAAATCCTACAACCCAAACACAAACCGGCACTGGAACACTTCCCGCTGGGACATATTATTATAAAATTCAGGCATATAATACTGGAGGCTATCAGGGGAGCACGATATATGCGGATCCCAGTGTAGAAGTCCCAGCAACATTATCCGCTACGGGCCGAGTTACTCTCACATGGCCGACGCTTCAAAGTGCGACTCATGTTCGTGTATTTCGGTGCACAGCGTCTGGCGCAACTTCGTGCGATCGTGCGACATCGGCTTCGTTAACAACTTTTGTTGATAGTGGCACTGTCACATGGACATCGGCTCAAGCAGTTCCATCAAGTGGGTCACGTTGGACAGTTAAGAATAACTTTGAAATTAAGGTAGGAGAAGATTTCTTAGTTGAAGGCAATACTCTTGACACTAATTGGACTGGGAATGGCGGCACCGATGGACAAAGTGTTTGGTTAAAAAGTGTCAACCAAGAAGGTGGATGTCACGGTTGTTATACTGAAGGAATTATTTTCAGAAGCAATATTATTCGATCAACGCCGGCATTCATTATTGTTGCAAGTCAGGAAGCGTACGGATGGCAACGTCCGAAACCGATTGTCGATCTTATAATTGAGAATAATCTTATTTACGACTGTAACGCTACATGGGGTAGTTCTCGTTCGAATTTTAATGGGCCGACTATTAATTTAACCATTCGTCATAATACATGGTTGTGTGACGGAGGGTCAAGTTCATGGTTCCATTTCGGAGATCTGGGAGGTTATCTTACAAAGAACGTTAACTTTACAGTTGAGTATAATGTTGCGTTTCGAAACAGTTTCGGTGTTTGGGGTCAGACATCAGAGGGCACCGCAAATTTAAACCTTCATAATACGTCATATACATTCACTGAAAATGCCATTGGTGGCGCCAATTGTTCAAATTATCCGGCAACCACAATATGTGTGACATCGGCTATTTTTAGAACCCAATTTGTAAATTACGTAAATGGTCGCACAGGAGGTGACTACAATCTTGCTGTTGCGAGTACTTGGAATAATGAAGCACCGGGACCTCGAGACCTCGGTGCTGACATTGCGGCAATTAATGCCGCTATTGGTGGGACCGGTAGCAGTACGACACCGCCAGTTATTACCACAGAGCTACTTCCCAACGGTGTTCGAACTATTACATATGCACAAGCAATTAATGTCACTGGTGGAACCCCTCCATATGTATGTGATGATACAGGAACGGTACCTACCGGTTTAACTGTAAATGCAACCTGCTCTACGGGTGTTACCGGTACACCCACCGCAGCAGGTTCGTTTACGTTTGGTGTCACAGTAACCGATGCTGCCGGTCAGATAGATACGCAACCATATACTGTTGTCATTGCGGATCCAATAGTTATTACTTCGACATCACCGTTGTTACCTGCGGTTATCAATTCTAATTATATCAACCAAATTCAATACACTGGCGGACTTTCTCCCGTTACCTGTACACTGGCATCAGGTACGTTACCGGCAGGAATATTATTGGCAGAAAGTACGTGTACAATAGCCGGGGTTCCAACATCACTTGGATTGAGTACGTTTGGAATTACTGTCACTGGAAGTGGTGGTTCGTTTGCCACTACATCGTTTGGATTGGTCGTCGGATCTGAACCGCTACCTCCAGGTCGTCCAGACTTCTCAGGTCCGTTGCGTCAAGAGATTCAGACATTCCGGCGATCGGTTGCTCCGACATGTGTGGATCGTGTCGCAAAGGGGGATAAGTGGATTAACATTGGCATCATTGGGCACCCGGCAACCATGGTGGCTACAACCACTTGCCCCACGACGCCAATTATTTGGGAACAAGATGTTGCGGACATATCAGATCTGAACGCATCAAATCTTAATGACGGCACCATTCCCGATGCACGATTCCCGGCATCTCTTCCCATTGTTGAAGAAATCAGTGCACCAGAAGTTACCGCAGAGCGGCATTTGAACTTTGTTATGGGTGCGTGCACTGAGATATCAATTGCTGGTCAAGCGCGTTTGTGTGTAGATCAGACTGACAATACCGCAAAGATTAGTATAAACGGAAGTGAATATACGTCCCTTGGATCTGGGACCTCCACAACAACATCGACTCGGTCTGCATTTTATGCCGTTCATACGCCGGTATCTGCAGCAACGTATACGGCATGGCCAGGTACGTTGGGTGCAGGAACGGTTGAAATATTTAATCAGTCATTCTGGAGAGCAAGACTTAATCTAACCGGATATTCACAGGCTCGAATCAGTGTACGAATTGGGGTGGCCGCAAATGCCGGTACGACTTTGTTTATACAGTATTCTCTAGACGGCACTACATGGGTCACTAGCGGAGTGACAGTTCCTTTTAGCACTACAGGAACCGTTAACGGATCTGACGGAAACGGAGCGTGGTCCACCATGCCTACAGCAATGCTCGCTGATGTTCATTTAAGAATTATGGCCACTGGAGGGAACGGAACAACGACACCAACTCTTGGTAATTTGGTAATTGAATTTAACTAATGGAGGATTGATTAATGGCATTGAAACTCTCTAATGCAGCAGCGAGTGCAAAGGCTGATGCAATTGATACATTGCTCGGTGCCGGAGCAAAGTTTAGAATTTTAAGTGGCGCAGCACCGGCAAATGTTGACGATGCAGAAACTGGGGTATTGCTCGCTGAATTTACTTTAGACAATCCAGCCTTTGGAGCCGCAGCCAATGGTGTGATGGCCTTAGCTGGAGTTCCTAAAACGGTAGTTGCTGCCGCGACCGGTACTGCCGGATACTTTCGGGCACGGACGTCTGGTGGAACCGCTCATGTTCAGGGTACAGTATCGGCGTCCGGTGGTGGTGGAGATGCCATCATTAATAACGTCAACATTCAGTCTGCTGCAGATGTGACGTTGAATTCATGGAACTACACACAGCCGAAAGGATAGTCCATGCCGGTTCCTATGCGTCAGGCACCAAATCCTTCAACCGAATTTGGAAAAGACGATCCGTGTTTTAATTGCGGGAAACCTGGATCAACCTGTCAGGATTGTGGTGCAGTCATTTGTGAAGAATGTAATAAGAATGTGTATGTGTACGGCCCGGAATATAAAGAACACGAACCGTCAGCTCATATCGAGGATGTGCCGCAACGACCGGAACCTGAACGTCAGCGACTTATGTCACAGGCATCTACAGTTCGAATGACGCCGAAACGACAACGAGTTATTGCGGCTCGTATTGTCGCTATCTTAGAAGCTGCGAGAAAAATTGCCGAGGATGAAAGTTTGTGGACTCCAATTGAGGACGATGATGATGACGAACCAGAGGATATTACCGGGGGTGATGAATGACTATGCTCACCTCGTCGGCACTATCTGCTGACGGTTCGTTAATTGCTACGTTAATTGCTAACGGTCTTGAAATTCCCGGTGCAGTGCTTGTTGATGAAAGCGGTCACATTGACCAAACGTTGCCTACCTATACCTGGTGGGTTCCTCCGACGACGGTTGGTGCAAGTAAGCTCTATGCCGATATTTTTAATCCAGCGGCCAGCGCAAAGATTCATGAAGTCCGAGGACTGTGGGCGATTCCGAAATCAGACGTTGCAGTGTCTGGGGCCGTCGCAGTTGAAGTCGGACTCTATCGAACCAGTGCTGCGGGTACTGGAGGATCCGCCTACACCTACAACGGGGGCACGGCATCGACCTCGCATGTCATCACTCCGTGGGATACCAATAACACACAGCTGACTACCTCGTTACTTACTGCCAGATCTGCACCAACCGGTGGAGCGACTATTTCTGCGTTGTGGTGGGCACAATATGTATTCACAGAAGAAAGCAATGCAGCAACCTACATGTCGGCATACACAAACTTACTTCCGGTCGGAACAAAGAACCAGAGAATTACATTACATCCGGGTCAGGGATTATTGTTGAAGCAGGGCACTGTGACAGGTGTCGGGTCATTGGCATTTCTTGCATTGATTACGGTGACTCCATGATTACAATCGGCTATGTGTACGGATCTGTGTTGGACGCTGAATTTTCTCATTCATTAATGAGGACGGTTATTGACGATTGGCAAGGTCGTCAAGAAATTAAAGATCGAATTATTCGAGGACACGCCCCCGCAGGTTGCGTACACATGGGTCGAAACTTTGTGGTTAGAGAGTTTCTGAAGTCTAATTCAACTTATCTGATATTCGTAGACACTGACCAGATTTGGGAGCCGAATCAATTTTGGGCACTAGTTGATTCGGCACGAAAGAATAATCTTGCTGTGGTATGTGCTCCGGTGTATTCACCGGTAGGTAATAATTTGCCGCCATTGCCTCTGGTGTACGATGAAAACTTTCGGCAGATATCCGAACCTCCCGGAAAAGGTATTCAGCAAGTGTTCGGATGTGGGTCTGGATTTATATGCATCCGTCGGGATGTGTATGAACAGTTAGGACAGGCATATCCAACTTCAGTTCCGTATTATAATTACGAGGAATATCAAGGTCCTCAAATGTCTCGAGCGAAGGCTGTTTCGGAAGATGTGATCTTCCACGCGCGATGCCATCGGCTCGGCATTCCAACTTACGTGAATTGGGATCTTGAAGTGGGCCATCGGAAGCTCCAGACCGTCGAGCGGCCGGTGCCGAGGGTATTCGCATGATTGGATGTCTTCCTGGTTCTTGGAATATCACGACAGCGAAAACAAATCACGTACTGTTGTCATGTGCTGCTGATGAAGCTATTTCCATCTTGTATGCGGACGTTGTTCAAGATGCCGAGAACATATCTGCAGTCAAAATTCGAATTGGGTTTGGTACATCTGTTCTGCCGGCTGAGACAGAAGGTACATTGCAGCCCGGAGTGTTTCTCAATCATCCAGGCATTCCAATCGGTGGTGGTAAAGTTTCATCGTTTACTATCAATGCCCCGGCCACTGGTGGTCTTGGCGAAAGTGTGTTATTGACTGGCGAAGCTCCTACTTATGCATATTCAGTGGTGTTGATCTGGTTGACGAAGAAATACTAGATACGGAGCAGCAATGGCTACAAGAATATACGAGCGACGTCAAACTACCGCTGATGGGAATGGTAATGATTTCTTTGTGCAAGATATGACGCGAGAAGTTCCGGTTGATTCTGTTCCCCTCACAGCTCAATCCAATCTGGCTGGCACCGTCGTCACAACTGACGAGGAGCAAATTTTTGGCTTCTCTCGTATTACTCCTAGCAGTGGTGGTAAGAAGGCCATTGGATTTTGGTCAGAGCGGGTCGCGGAACAAGTCACAATTTCAGGCGATATTACGTTTAAATATTATGCCCAGCTAGCTGGTTCTGGTGAGTGGCTTGAGTCCAAGACAATTCGATTTAAGCTATGGAAAGCCCGTCGTGGTGAGCGGGGTATCGAGGATTTTCTCGGCACATTTGATTCTTCAATACCTATCACAACGACTGGGACTGCCTATACATTCTCTGCACCTGTAGTTACGCCGTTCATTCTATACCCGGGTGAACGGGTCATTATGCGCCCATACATGATAAAGGTAGGTGGCGGGCCGCAGTTGGCAGAGGTTGGAACTAAGACCGTCAATTTCATGTTTGGTGGTTCAGCTGCAACAACTGCCGACGCATACATTGAGTTCACTGAAACCTTCACATTCTTCGATAATTACCATATATTCTATCTACGCCGCACCAGTTCGTTAGGGATCCTCAACGCCTTTGATATGACTACTGCACAAAGTGGGTTAGCATTAACGACGGGTGTTGTGACTGCTGCTTCTGGCGTGACGGAACGGCAGTGGACCCGCACAGCTGGTGGCACACCATTAGAGTGGATTAGTCCCCGCTGTAAGAGACCGTGGATGTTCACCGGTGCGGAACAATTGGGCATGGTTCGAGATTCATCGCTTGCTCCAATTGCCATATTTTTCTATGCGTTTGAATCGGCAACCGGTGTCAATGTCACATACCGATTTAAAGCGTATCGTTGGCGAAATGGCGTATTGACACAATGCTGGCAATATACACATACAGCAGAAATTGGAACAACTGCTGCAGTCTATCGCATTGTTCCAACCATTGTACCGGTTGTGACTCCGTTAGAATTTCGAGAAGATGACCGCGTCTTAATTCGACCGCATATTACACCCATCGGGGCGATGGGCAGTGGCAGCGCAACGTTCAACTATGATGGTGTCGGGTCAAGAGGTAATTTGTATCTGCATGCTGCAGCCACTAATCCAGCAAATGGTGTGGCAGTGGCGGTTATTCGAGGAGCCTTGGAATTTAAGTCTGAAGCTGATCCGGCTGCTGACTGGACGATTCCCGGTGGCGGCACGATGATGGGCGTCGACAATTAAATGGCTTACACGTTCATCCAGGGTGTCGGTAAGGCTGAGTCGACGACAAGCATCGCTCAAGCCTTCGCCTCACCGGTCACCGCCGGCAGCACCTTGTTCTATGTTACCATGGCTTACGGGGATATCACTAGTATCTCTGATAGTCTTGGCAACACCATCACGCAGGAGTTCCTCCGGGTTGGGGTGATGAACACCAATCATCGGATCGCGGTGTATTGTGTTCGCAACTCACTGGGCGGCGCAAACACCGTGACCGTGACTGGCGCGTCTGCCTCGCGTATCCTAGCGGTAATCGAAGCCAGCGGATATACGGCAGCAGGAGTCTACCGGAGTAACGCAGCGGATGATTGGAGCGCGACCCCAGATTCAGGGACCATCACTAATACGCTTGCCGGCACGTTTATGATCGGCGCGGTGTTCAGTGAGTCCGTCGTTGGTCCGTTCAGTCAAGCGGGTTGGAACGAAATCGTCGACGCGGCGGCTGGGCCATTGCGCGGGATGGTCCAGTGGTTTATTGGATCGCTCGCTGGTGGCACCTCTCGATGCCAACCAACGGGCAGTGGGTTAACTGGAGAATGGAATTCGATTATTGTTTCGTTCCTACCGGGTGGACCGCCACCAGTTGATCATTACCCTACTGCAGATATTTCAACTGGCGGATGGACTTCGTCATCCGGATCTGGATCATTAGCCAGTCATATCGACGAAACGATTGCGAATGATGCTGATTATATTCAGTCACCAGCGAGTCCAACAAATGATGCTGTAGAAATTGCTGTACCTGTTGATGGAATACCTCAGGTAGGAACTGTGAGTGTCATGATCCGATTGAGGAAGGTATGAGCGGCGGTACTTTTTTATTATTACTTGACGGAGGTGCGGCGTCAACTGCGTTAGTTGAACTTATTGAAGGAACGACGGTTCGTGTCAGCTGGGTAGTTGATCTTACTGGATCGTTTGTTGATCACCAGTTAGATTTAACAACAGTTGAACGAGATAGTATTACAAGTTGGCCAGATGTTCGGATTCGAGTTACTGCAGATGTCGATCAAACACAAGTTTCACAAGCCTTTGTACGAACACCCGAATTAGAACCGGATGCCGGATTTGACTTAACGGTCACCACAACCGCACCGGCGGCCACTTCGGTTTTAGACATTGATCTTGAATACACTGCAAACGTTACTACATCAGCGCCGGTTTCTACGTCTGCAATCGATGTCGATCTCGTATTCAAGTCAGATGTCAGCACTGTTTCGTATGTTCCCACCAGCAGCATTTCAATTGAATCTGGGGGTCATTCTCTAAACGTTAATACCACAGCGCCGTTGCCCACGTCGGCAATTGATGTTGATCTGAAATTTGGACTTGCCGTTGCTACATCTGCGCCGATCCCAATTTCAGTAATTGACATTGATCAGGTCTTTGGGGTTGTCGTTGCCACTACGGCACCAGTGCCCACGTCTGCAATTGACATTGACTTAAGATTTGCTGTTGGGGTCACGACGGTTGGATATGTACCGACGTCAGAAATTAGTTTACAGGCCGGTGGCGTAGCGATTAGTGTCAACACGACCGCGCCATTGCCTACGTCGGCAATTTCTGCAAGTCTACGGTTCTCTGCATCTATTAATACATCGGCTCCAATCCCGACATCGGCGATAGACGTTGATCTGAAATTTGGATTGTCGGTTATTACGGTTGCTCCGTTACCAACGTCGGTTGTTAGTTTAACATACGTTGGTCACATAGTTAATGTTAATACTTCGGCTCCGTTACCGACATCCGTTATTTCGGCATCGCAAAAATTCTCTGCATCAGTAAACACCGAAGCACCCTTACCGGTTAGTGACCTGAGCATTGATTGGGAGCCAAATTATTTCGTTGACATCGACACACAGGCGCCATCGCCAATCAGTGATGTCGATATTGATGCCAGATTTACATTGGCAGTAATTACTGTGGCTCCGGCTGCTCAGTCTGATATTAATATCTATGCAGGAATTATGCCGAAATGGATTGAAACGGATGTGTCAATTATTGACCCAGGCAGTGGATCGTCGGTCATTATCTTACCGACCAGCGATGACAGTGAAGTATCGGTAACCGGTCAGTCGTCGGAACTGGTGAATTAATTATGGATCTTGAATTACTGTCGCAACCTCTGTATGAAGGGTCAAGCCGTCCGATTAGCATTATATTTAAAGACGAAACCGGCCAACCATTTATTCCTTCAACAATTGAAGGTACGCTCTACGATGTGGACACTGGAACAATTATTAATGGACGGGAAGATCAGAATTTATTAGAGGCAGGAAATGGAGGGTCATTCTCTGGAACAACGTTTACTATAAAATTAAAGCCGGCAGATTTAACAATCATCAACGATGCTAGAGGTCGTGAAACTCATCGGCTTCGAATAACAACGAAATGGGGTCTCGATAACGTTCACCATACGATCATTGAACATGTAGTTATTAATTTAGAAAGGGTTCCATGAGTGATCAATCATCTGTAGCAAATGAATTAAATTTTGTTCCAGAACGTCGGTTGGGTCGGTTGCCAGGAAAGTCCACTCCCAAAGCATTGATGTTCGATAACTTTGTTAAATTTCTCAAGCTGCCTGCTAAAACAAATTATTGGAAACAACGCGCAGAAATTCCTATTCGAACATATGGCAATACAGAATACGGATCATGTACTCGATCGAAACAGGCAGTTGCTGCAACACGAATGGAGCGAATTGAGCAACGACGATTGATTGAAATTACAGACGACGAAGTGATTCGTGTGTATAGGGAAATGTCTGACCGGCTGTATGGAGGCGGTGATAACGGCGCGTATGAAGATGATGCACTTAGCGAATGGCGAAAACCAGACACGACCTTTCGAGATACAAAAGGCAGTCCCTATACGATCGATGCGTTTTTAAGAATCAATCCAAAGAATATCGATGAAGTCAAAGCGGCTATCGCTCTGTCGGGATCCAAAGGCATTGCCGTGTGTTTCAATTTGCCGTGGGCGTTTGCTAAGATCGAACCGCCAAACGAATGGGACCTGCCTAGCGGGCAAATGTTGATTGGGGATTGGATGCCGGGGTCGTGGGGTGGCCACTCACAATGGGCATTTGACTATTCAGAACAAGGGATCTGGCTCGATCATACCTGGAACATGCCTCCGCAATTAATTACTTGGAACGCGGTGGCTACGTATATGGATGAAGCGCATGTGGTGATCGATAGTGTGGATAGCTGGCGGAAGAAAACATCTACCGCGGCAAAGATTAATATCAAGAATGTAATCGCTGCAGTCAATGATGTGAGCAGCTATCGTATTGCTGCCTAGTACCATTCCTGTCTAACCCAACGCGGGTACGGACCTTGGGACACCCACAGTGATTCCCGCCGTGCCCGCGCCCTCCGGATTCCCCAGTCTTTCAGGCCGCTTAACGGCCGTTTCACACCAACCCGTCATCGAGAGCGGCCACCGGCCTGGTCAACCGGCCGTTTGTCTGAAACGTCCCACCCATACGACCCTATTTTCTGGTAGTTTTGCGAGGAATTTTGGTAGGCAATTGCGAGTCCAATACTACTACTAGCGATCGAGGCCTGGCTCCTCGATATTCTTTTCGAGCCGATTCCACCGCACGCCTCACTCCCAGTGCAATGTTTGGTACTGTGATAGTTCCTCGAGATGTTTGCGACTGTTCACTATCATATTCAAATGTTACCGAATAGGCCCAAGTGGTATGCGGCATTATTTGTTACTCTCCTTTTCAAATCGACATCCACAAGTCAGATTCCCGTTTGCATCAATAGTATGTCGATGCCCGGGAATTGCTGGAAGAATAATTTTCGATTCCTGTGGATCGGCTGGACATCTCTGACCGAGTGGATGCGTAATGGCCTTCACGGGATCGTTCGCAACTCCTGCTGCTTCAGAACATCGCAGACAGGCATACTTCTCCTGCGGCTCGGGGGCGGGGGTGGCGAGCAGGGCTTCCAGTTCATTCGCGCGGTTCGTGTAAAACATCCACTCCCTGATGCGCTCACGCTTTTCAGCAGTCAGTCGCGCGCTCTCGAGCGGGCGAACGACTCGCGCCTTTTCTCGCCACCGCTGAATCAATTGCTCCAGTTGCTGCCGCAGCGCCGCTCGGGCGGCTTCGGCGGCTTCCAGGCTTTGCTCGGTGGCACGATGGTGCTCCAGCAACGCCTCGAAATCGCTCGGCTCATCAAGTCGGACGTCCGAGGCGGGGGAGAGAGCGGCTGGCTTTGCGATTTCAGCTAGACACGCTGGGCAAATATCAGGCTCGGCGTTTGGATTGAACGAGTAGAACTCACGGGCTAGTTCGCCACAGTAACCACAGCGCAACGGATCGCCTATCACGACTCGCTTGAACATCGTCGCTTCCGGTCGCGCCGGCACGCGCGGATCGGCACTCATCGGGGCCTCTCGGACTGTTTGTCTACATCACGCAGCGACTTGACGGTCCGCAACAGCGACTGTCGATCCTGCTCGCACTCTTCCCATCGGCGAATGGCACCTTCGCAGCGACGGTTCGCGTCCGCCATCCGTCCCAACGCATCAATCCAGAGGCGATGAACGCGTTGATTTTCTTCGACCACTACGGCGGCCTCCGGATTGTTAGCCTTCAGCGCCTCGATCGCCGGCAGCACTTCCTGCCACAGAATGACCTGCCGGGACGCCGGCCTCGCGCCATCAAACAACCCGAGCGCGTGACATATCTGATTGAACCAATCATCCGGCAGCCCCTGCTCGCGCGCGTCCGGCTTCGCCATTTGAATCTCCTTAATTAATTCATCAACCACACTTTTTGCATTGTCCGGATCCATTGTGTCTGAAAGTTTATCAATTACTTGTTGTCGTATTGTCAACGGCTACCTCCTGTACCGGTTGTTCAACTATTCTAATCTTCTTCTTTCGTTTCTTTCGAATCTTTAACATTGTGCCTGTCGTGCGGGTGAGTTCTTCTGGTGTCTGATAAAGATTACTGTTGCCGATGCATGTGCGAATATATTCAGATACTGTCCATCGATGTTGATACGAACTACCTTTTCGAATAACGATATCTAGAACATGCAGGTCTTGAAGAAGACGAGACACCGTGGCCATTGGATATCTGGTCGCACGAGCAATCTCTTTCGTAGACATATATTGATCAATGGTTGGACAAGAGGTATACAATACTCGAAGTACATCTTCCGTTCGTTGCATGACCGTGTCCAACATGACTTTCTTCACAATAAGATAGTCTTCTTCGGATACTTTCTCTCGCTGATTCAACAACGCAACTGACCGAGCAAGTTTCGCTAATTGAATTCCCAATCGAGATCCGACTTCGGCCGTTGGTCGCGAGGTCATAATATCTTTGTCGTACTTATCTCTACTGACCGTGCCTCGCATACGCGCGCCAAATCGACCTAGCCAAATAATTCTTTCTTTCATGCTCGGGGTAATGCTTGGCAATACGGCATTTCTTAATGTCCGATTGACGAATTCTCGAACGACATCTTTGAGTTCTTGCCGCATCTTGGATTCACGATCTGTATTATCAATGGCGCGCTCCATAATCTGATGCTCACTTTCATGATGAAGATTATCCGCCATTGAAAATTTAAGGAACCGTTCGCCCAACTGTGCGTGTTTTGATCCCATGTCATAGATGAGTGGTGTCACTGCTGCAATGACAGTGAACCGTGAAACATATGACCGCTCCACACCATTGCCGAAGATTTTACCGCATTGGCCGTCGTACGCGTCCCGAAGGATACTGAAAATCTCTTCTTTCTCCTGATCCTTGGCGCCCATGACGGCGGTAAAATCTTTGATAACCAATACCTTCTGGTCCAATCGAGGAATAAGTGATGGATCACTTTTCTGTCCTTGAAAGTTCGCTCCTGAAATAAGTGCACGCGGGGAAACTGTGCTGGTCGCATAGATTTCATCCAGATCTGACATCGAGGTAATGAGTTCTGTCTTCGCCGAACCCGGAGGTCCAACTAAAAATAACCAGACCGGAGGACCCTCGAGTCGTTGACTAAGAGCACACGCCATCATGACATCAATGCCGTCCGTACTTTCTAGAAACAACCATTTTCGAAAAGTCGTATGAACATCATTCAACGTCGGCGGCTTCTTCCATACGATGCGTTGTTTGCCTTGTTTGTCGGTTCGTATTCTAATCGTGCCCGGCTTTGGTGGTGGAAGTTCTTTGAGTCTCGGTCGAAGCTCATAAAGGTTCTGCAGTCGTGCCCAGGATTTCTTTGGCGTCTTTTTATTCAAGCCATAAACAATCCAGTCACGGACGTCAAATCCTTCTTGTAATTCTTCTGGCCAATGAGTAAAAGTAATTTGACGAACAATGCCGGATAATCGTTTGTCAATAATCTGCTCACCAGCGTCACCAGCAGGATCTTTATCGTAATGGGTATGAACGATTCGTCGATTAAACCAATTTACCCATTCTGGCTTGAATATCCCCGCACCTGGCACTCCGACACAAATACCTTTAGCACCGACCTTGCCCATAAGATGTTTGGCAGCAATTGTATCCCATTCACCTTCAAACAAGTAAACGGGATCACCTTTATTACCAGCCAGATGCTCGGCGCCTAATAATCCAACTTGGCATCCTGCGGTCGAAATAACATTGCGGCCTATTTTAAACATTCGGATGTCGGTACAATTACCCTTAATATCATAAATGGGAATTGTATAGGCTCGACCGTCCCACCCGACATGCCATGGCTTAAAAGCTACTGGCGGCAAGTTGCGATCATCGGCCAATTTTTTGAGCAGTACTTCTGTCATCTGCTCTTTATACATCTTGGCAATCTGGTGAAGGAATTGCGAAACATTTCCGGACATGCCAGCTGTCTTCGAATCCCATAATCCTTTCTTCACATTGACATAAAACTTATCCGGCTTTCCAGTAAATGGACAGGTCCCATATCGTTCGTCGCCACGCTCCCCGGTAAATTCTACCCCATGAGTCTCAAATGGTTTGAGAATGACAGAAGGATGAGGCATCGAGTACCTTTAATGTAAACTAATTTCTTTCGCTTCGGACCAGTTCGTGGTCGTCCATTTCATTCCCACCGGTAAGGGAACCGGCAAATTAGGAATGATCTTTGAATCCACTTGCATTAAACTAATAATTTCTCGCATCAATTGCTTGCTATGGTCTTCTAATTTGATTTCATTGATCATCTCGTCGTGAACCGTTCCACAGACATGCGACCCGTCATAGTCTTCGAACCAGTCACCGTCATCATCTTGGACCCAGTTCCATTCGCCTGGGTACTCTTCAATGAGATGACTGTTGACACGAACAATCGCTCGCTTCATAATTTCGGCACAGGATCCCTGGATCTGATAATTGACAGCTTTGTAGGCCAGGTCTCGATCAATGGGATATTCTCTGCCGAATAAATTTGTGAGGGTTCCGGTATCCCGTACTTGTTGGATTACCCTCTCCATGTACATCGATACACCGGGAAGATTTTCATTAAACTCTTCGATGAATTTTCTTGCTTGTTTTTTCGAACAACGAATCAAGAAGGCAATCTTTCCAACCCCACCACCATAGAGACGAGAGAACAAAATCATCTTGGCTCGCTGACGCCACCATTTAATTAGGCAGCCTTTCTTATGATGTTGTTTCTCGTCGTCCCATACAAGAATAAATTTCTTATTGCGACGCATTTCTTGAAGGACTTCTTTCCACCGTCCGCACGTACAGAAATCTTTTCTCGATCCCCATGCCGAATTCGCTGTGCTCAAATGAAAATCGCTCCCTGATAACAGGGATGCTTTCATTGTTTCTTCGTTGGCTTCGAACGCGAACGCCCAGACTTCAATCTGGGAGTAATCCGGCATGTACCACACATAACCGGGCCTGGGTCCAAAGCATTCACGCTGACGCGCGCGAATATGTGAATGTCGTCGAGAAGTTTCGGCAGAAGCAATTTGCTGTGTGTTAGGATCATGACAAGAAAACCGTCCAGTCCGTGCGCCGGCACTGTCCCAGGCTGGATGCAATAAAGTGGACCCGTCTGGACGTCGACATTTGAAGAAGTCATACGACTCGATATATTCGATGACTTTCTTTCCCGCCTTCCACTCAAGGCAGTGACGAGAGAGTTTGCAACCGTCGTCGGCATCTCCATCAACATCCGCTCCAGCTGCGGATCCCCTGGCCCAAGCCATAAGCTGCTCGGCATCAATTTTTGGCTTCGGGTCTTCGCGTTTGCCGCCTTTGGTGAACGCGGTCGTTTCATATCCTAATCCATCGATGAACAATTCTTGCATTTGTTTTGGGGATTGCAAATTCAATCCTTTATAACCCATGCGATCAATTGCTCGGCGATGCTCCTTCATGTAATTGAGATAAATCTTTCTTAAACCTTTACCCGCATCTGACAAATAGGTCATGCCATATCGTTCCATGGCCATCGCGGTTCGCATGGTACGAAGTTCCCATTTGTAGACGGACCAGAGTTTGCCTCCGAACTTTTTATTCCTGTCGAATAATTTATGGTAAAACAAAAACATGCCCAACGTTCTGGGCACGACATCCATAATACCATACGTGTTAACGAAATCCTTTAACTCTGGTAGCCAGTAATCGGCTTCGGCAGGATGGTGTCCATGTGTTTGTGACGTGGCAATGGTCCATCCCTTGGCCTTGGCCGATCGACGAGCGCGTTGTAACTCTGCTTTGAGTGCGTGTAAGTCTTCATCATCGACATCAAGATATTTCTTTGCCAGCGGTTTGAGACCGTATGTCGGTTCGTTGGTCGGATTCGCCAACCGAGCCATGATACGTGTATCATGAATTTTACAATTCCATTTGGCTCGAATGTCATGCTGGATTGTCATTGCATGTTCAAACCGAGCCGAATGACATACTACCTGCATGTCTGGATTACGAACAACCTTTCTGAACCAACGGAGTTCGTCTTGAATCTTATAGTACGATACTTGTCGGGTGTATGGATTTACCTTGGCTCTAAACGATACCGCATCTCCGTCCATATTGCCGAATTGAAACAAGAACGGACGATCCGGAGCAATGCCTTGTTTCTTCCGCAATGCGGTTGGCCACGGCCACAGGCCGGTAGTCTCACAGTCGAAGATTAGTATATTATCTGGGAGACGAAGCATTGTTCATTTCGCTGTAAGTTAGAATCTCAATTTTAATAATATCAGGTGAATGATTTGGATGTTGAAGACAAAACGTATTAATTGCGATATCAATTTGTTCTTTAATAAAATCTCCTGGATACTTATGATGGGTCAATTCTCTGATTGAAATATACCTCATATCATCCCACTAAATCTATACACGCACCTGACATGTACTCGTGCATGCCGCCAACTGTTGCCAAATGATAAATCATTTCTGCGACATCTTCTGGATCGGCTTCTAAACCAGAAACGGAGTTCTGTTTATAATAGTCTTTCGCTTGTTCTGGTGTCCACCCCCTAGTTTCACAAACTTTCTGGTCAATATATTCAGACATCTTTGTACTATGCATCTTCCCTGGCCGCACGCCAAAGATCGAAATGTTGTATGGCTTTGTTAATTCTCGAGCCATCTGCTTCGTGGCCATATCCAACGCCGCTTTCGAACAATTATACGCCAACGAATGTCGCATAGGTTTATAGGCCGCGTCAGAGATAATATTTATGACTGTGCCGACTCCTTTTAAGTATGGCAGGAAGGCCTGGGTCATAAATACCGGCATCATAAAATTTACATCAAAAATTGTTTGAACAAACGTTCGGTCAATCGATTCAAACGGTCGAATTGCATTGGTCCCGGCATTGTTAATCAACAAATGCAAATGTTTAAATTTAAATCGTTCCATTGCTTCGGCAGCAACTATATGATATGGACCCCACCAACCCAATGCATCAAAATACATTAAGTTAGTTGATCCATCGACCGCTTCTCGATCGTGTGAGGTGCCAATAACGTTATGATTTCGATCAATGAACGATTTCATCAATTGAGCACCTAGACCACTACTGGCACCGGTGATAACAACATTCATAGTTATCCTTTGTGGATCGGTTTATTATCAGGAGCCGGAGGACAACTTGGATCATGAATTATCGGAGGTCTAAACAATTGTTGGACTGGATGACAATACTCACAGTCCTTACTATCTTCCGGAGTGTCTCGATGATGCCATCCATCTGCGCCTGCCGAAGTGTGGTAGATTATTTTCGGTTCCAATCGATAAATGATCTGCAATCCTCTGGCCGAATACACTGCCAAATCCTGAAGGACTTCAACTAACAAATCTCGATTGTTCGTTGGCTCCGGTTTGCACATCGTCTTCAGACGTTCAAACTTCCGTTCAATGTCTTGATATAATGCTTGCACTTCCCATCGCCATGTGCTTAGATTTTCATATCGAAACGGACCATACCCGTCAACCTTTCTGGCAGCGATCTCTTCTAACGATTCAAGAATGTAGTGAAATTCTTTAGCAATGTCTTGACCGTGAACAGGAACATATGTTCCTTGTACGGGATTTTGATTTGGGTATCCAGCCAGATGTAACATCTGACTGAGAAATCGGTTAAGAGAACTTAGTGAGTTTGCCATATAGATCCATCGCTTCAGACAATTCCATGGTCCTACGTGAAATGATCTTAGTCCAGGTGCCGATCTCGTTTCGAGTGTCTATGAATGCGTATTGATATCTCTTGGAGGTTCCGATGTGATCGGTCGTTTGTGCGATCTGTGCGCACTTTCGCCCGGACGCCCGCCACATACTTACTTCGTCAAACAACGAGGCATCGTCTGGAATGTGATAACCTAGGTGCGCTAACTGATTTCCATTCAATCCATTACCATCAATGAACTGAACAGACGTTCCCTTAACCAATTGAATTAGTTCAAGTTCTCGACCTGGGATGAGTGAATAATTAAACGCCAGTCGTACACTGAATGACTGACCTACATTCGACACACCATAGGTTCGGTCGGCAAATACATTAACCGCAGATACGGAATCCTGAATCCATTTATCATCACTAATGGCAATATCAGCCGTGGCAATGTTGCCAATAGATTTGATTCGACGATTGATGTCTACTGTTTTGATTGCGATCTGTTCGTATGGTCTCAACATAATACTACCTCTATGAAAGTAACCCGCCCAACGTGGAAGCCGTTGACAGATTCTGCCTGACCATCTCCTTGCACGAACAAGTGTGACGGAGCATAAGTCTGCTGGCGATATTGCTGCATTTTGTATGGGGCACTCCTATACATCAGGCACCGCTCCAACTTGCAACGCACCTACGTCTGGACGGGTTGTCATTTATTTCTTGGACTTCTTACGCTTCGGTTTCTCGGGGACTTCTTCCTCTTCCACACTTACGATATCATCGCCAGAGATCCGTCGCTTCTTTCCGTCGGTCTCGACTTTGACTTCGTTATCCTTCTGGAAGATTTCAAGAACGGTTCCCTTTACCTTCTTCCCTCGTCGTGTATATGTGACGACGGATCCGACGGCGACGTCGACATCTTCTCCTTCTTCCTCTTCGTCATCATCGTCGTCATCGTCTTTAGACTTCTTTTTCTTTTTGGGTTTCTCGTCTTCGTCGTCGTCATCATCCTCTTCGTCTTCATCATCATCTTCTTCGTCGTCGTCTTCGTCTTTCTTTGATTTCTTTTTCTTCTTCGGTTCTTCGTCTTCGTCATCTTCTTCGTCTTCGTCGTCTTCGTCCTCGTCTTCATCATCATCAGACTTAGACTTCTTTTTCTTCTTCGGGGTATCGTCATCCTCGTCGTCATCATCTTCTTCATCGTCGTCGTCTAACAATGAAAGGATGCGAACGTTTTGGAATTCACCATTGGTCTTCAATGCAATCTTGGCTTCCGGCTTTTCCTTATTGAGGTTGTCGATAATCTCTTTCAGGTCGTCCGGGCCTTCGATCTCGTCGGTTTCATATCCCAATCGAGAAAGATCTCGACCAAAATACTTCAGATTGTCCTCAGTCTCAATTCCCTGATAGGCAATCTTAGTCTTCTTCTTGTATTCTCCTGATAAGAATTTCCAATGCATTGCTACCTGGAGTCGGTCATTGTTTGATACACCGATCTCGGTGTTAACCAACCTGGCTTTGTATCGACCGTCGTCGAACTCTTCGAATCCTCCTGCTTTGACATCGCCTTTGACATCGTCCCACTTTTTAAATGCTCGTGCGAGACGCTTATCGAGATCAACCTTCTTCGTAC
>WUUC01084749.1_pt1 | contig 26048 bp, 21 predicted proteins | sample 6278441 | NCBI WGS metagenome assembly WUUC01 (sample SAMN13675441, study PRJNA597444) | soil metagenome | isolation source: soil | place: USA: Washington | collected 2017-10 | reverse complement strand
ACCTGCCGCACACCTGCGCGGTGATCACCAACCTGTCCGACGACCTGGCGCTGGTCGACCGGATGGCCGATGCGATCAACGGGGAACTGGTGCGGCGCCAGGAACTTCTGCGCGCCGCCGGCAACTTCGCGTCCGTGCGGGACTACGAGCGGGCCCGCGAGACCGGGGCGGACCTGGCCCCGCTGCCCGCGCTGCTGGTGATCATCGACGAGTTCAGCGAGCTGCTGTCCAGCCGGCCGGAGTTCATCGACCTGTTCGTCATGATCGGCCGGCTCGGCCGCAGCCTCGCCGTGCACCTTCTCCTTGCCTCCCAACGACTCGAGGAGGGCCGGCTGCGCGGGCTGGAGGCGCACCTGTCGTACCGGATCGGGCTGCGCACGTTCTCCGCGTCGGAGAGCAGGACGGTGCTCGGCGTCCCGGACGCCTACCACCTGCCGGCCGTGCCCGGTTCCGCCTACCTCCGCCTCGACACCGATACGTTGCTACGACTCAAGACGGCGTACGTCTCCGGCGAGCTGCCACCGCGATCCGCCGGCCCGGGACCGCGGGCGGCCCCCGGCCGTCAGGTGCTGCCGTTCACCCTCGACCCGGTGACCGGACCGCCAATCCCCGACCCCGCGCCCGCCGCGACACCGGCCATCCCGGCCGGCACCGGTGAGACGATCATGAGCGCGATGCTGTCCCGGCTGATCGGCAAGGGACCGGCCGCGCACCAGATCTGGTTGCCACCGCTGGACGAACCGCCGACGCTGGACCAGTTGCTGCCGCCGCTCGGCCTGGACGCCGAACGCGGGCTGTGCCCGATGGACTGGTCCGGCAACGGGCGGCTGGTGGTGCCGGTGGCCATTGTGGACAAACCGTTCGAGCAGACCCGCGACCAGCTCTGGTTCGACCTCACCGGCGCCGCGGGCAACGTCCTGCTGATGGGTGCGCCACAGAGCGGGAAGAGCACCTTCCTGCGCGGCATGATCGGTTCGCTCGCGCTCACCCACACGCCGGCCGAGGTGCAGTTCTTCCTGCTGGACATGGGTGGTGGCGCGCTCGGCTCGATCTCCGGGCTGCCGCACGTGAGCGGCTACGCGGTCCGGCGGGACACCGAGCGCTGCCGGCGGATCGTCGCGGAGCTCGCCACCCTGCTCGGCCGGCGCGAGCAGCTGTTCGCCGAGCACCGCATCGACTCGGTGGCGACGTTTCGGCAGCGGCGGTCCGAGTTCGTCGAGAGCGAGGGCGGCGACCGCGAGTTCGGCGACGTGTTCCTGATCGTCGACGACTGGGCCACGGTGCGGGCGGAGTACGAGTACCTCGAGGACACCATCGTCCGGCTGGCCACGCGGGGCCTGGGGTTCGGCATCCACGTGGTCGTCTCGTCGACGTGGTGGCTGAACATGCCGACCCCGCTGCGGGACAGCCTCAGCACCCGGGTGGAGCTGCGGCTCGGCGATCCGTCCGACTCGATGATCGACCGCCGGGCGGCGCACAACGTGCCGGCCGCCAAGCCCGGCCGGGGCATTACCGCCGAGCGGCTGCACATGCTGGCCGCACTGTCGCGTGTGGACGGAGCATCCCGGGTGGACGACCTCGCCGCCGGGACGGCCGACCTGGTCTCCCGGGTCACCGACGCCTGGCCGGGGAAGCCGGCGCCGTCGATGCGGCTGCTGCCAAGGGAAGTGCCGATCGAGACGCTGGACGTCTCATGGAACAAGCGTGAGATTCCGCTTGGCCTGGCCGAATCCGACCTGCTACCGGCCTTTGTGGACTTCACGACCGAGCCGCACTTCCTCGCCTTCGCCGATGTGGAGTGCGGCAAGACCGCGCTGCTGCGCACCATCGCGCACGGCATCACCCGGAGCTATACCCCGGAGGAGGCGCGGATCATCCTGGTGGACTACCGGCGCGGCCTGCTCGGCGCGGTGAACGACGGGCACCTGCTCGGCTACGCGGGCTCGGAGCCGGCGCTCGACGAGATGATCGCTCAGGTCGCGACCGCGATGCGGGACCGGTTGCCCGGCCCGGACATCACCCCCGACCAGCTGCGCAGGCGAGACTGGTGGCAGGGCCGCGAGCTGTTCCTGCTGATCGACGACTACGAACTCGTTGCCACGCCAGGAAAACTCACCCATCCGCTGCAACCCCTGCTGGAGTACCTGCCGCACGCCCGCGACATCGGCCTGCACGTGGTGATCGCGCGGGGCAGCGGCGGCGCCTCCCGCGCCATGTTCGACCCGGTGATCCAGCGGATCCGGGAGCTCGGCTCACCGGGTCTCGTCATGTCCGGCAGCAAGGAAGAGGGCGCGCTCGTCGGCGACGTCCGCCCGGGACCACAACCGCCGGGCCGGGGTTTCCTGGTCCGCCGCCGCACGGGCAGCGTGCTGGTGCAGGTGGCCTGGACGCCCGCGGACACCTGATGTGGGTAAAAGTGCCGTGGGGCGCAAGGAATGTTGCCCTTAGGGTCGAGCCAGAAAGGAGGCGACACCATGGCTCCACAAGGCGTAGTTGTTGATGAAGCCATTATGGCCAAGGCGGCGAGGGATTTCGACGACACGGCCGTCCAGATCCGCGACATGATGGCGAAGCTCAATGCGAAGGTGGAGGGACTGGTCGGCGCGACCCGGAACTTCAACGGCGCGGCGCGGCTGGCCTTCGACCAGAACAAGATGCTGCTGAACGACCGCATCCAGAAAGCGGGCGTCGAGCTCACCGTCATCGGGCAGAAGTTCGCCGAGGTCATGAACCGGCACGCCACGTTCTCCCAGGACCAGGGCGTGAAGATCGCGCAGACGACGGCGGCGGTCCAGCCGGGCGGCATCGTCAGCGGGCTCAACGGCTGAGAGGAGTGAACGGGAATGTATGAATCGGGAGCACCCTCGACTGGCACCGTGGCGATGAACTTCAGCGCCGTGGACAGCGCCGGTGGCGCGCTGGTCACCCACGCCGGCGCGATCGGCCAGGCGTTGCAGTCCCTGGACACGGCGCTGGGTCCGGTGCGCGAGACGTGGTACGCCTCCGGCAGCCAGTCCGGTATGGACGCTCAGGTCGCCGAGATGAACCTGCGCAAGCTGCTCGGCGAGATGGCCCAGATCATCAACAACCTCGGCTCGCTGCTGAGCCGGTCGGCCGGCGAAGCCGCGGCGCTGGACGGGGCGCTCGGCCAGCGGTTCCAGGAGAACACCTCCATGCAGGCCGCCACCAGGTTCTAGTGGTAAGGAAAGCAATGTCACATTGCTGCCAGAGAAGGAAAGCAATGTGACATTGCATCCCACCGTGGGAGGAGGGTGCGATGACGGAGTCGTTCGCGGTCGACCTGCAGTCGCTGACCGACTTCACCGAGGAGCTGGCGACGCAGCTCAGCGGCATGACCCAGCCACTGGCCCACTTGGACTCGCTGGTCGATCACAAGCTGCGGCTCGGCGAGTTCGGCGAGGCCTACTCCCTGTGGGACAACCACGGCATCGCCGTCGCGGAGATGTTCATCCTCGTCGGTCAGGCCAGGGACGCGATCGGGTTCGCGGGCGAGATCACCAGGACGGTGTCGACCGCGTACCAACACTATGACGACACGGTGACCGGAGCGCTGTCCACGGTCGGCAACACGATCCAGGCCGTGGCCGCCCCTGTTGTGTCCATTGTGGACGACCTGCTTCCCGGCGACGGGAAGGCGTGAGCGCGATGCATCGGAAGTCGCACGGAAAGTCGGTGCCGAAGACGAACTTCGCCGGCTACAGCCACCATCAGCTCTACGCCATGCTGCACGCGGGTGAGGAGGAGACGGTGCGCTCGGCCGCGGACTCCTGGGACGGCGTCGCCGCGCGGCTGCACGAGCAGGCGGGCAACCTGGAGGTCAAGCTGGCCAAGTTCCGCGAGCAGTGGCAGGGCGGCGCCGCCGAGCAGTACCAGGTCATGATCAACGACCTCGCCGGCGGGCTGCGCCGGATCGGCGACGCGGCGTTCGCTGTGCGCGACATCGCCCACGACAGCGCCGACGCGCTGGCCAAGGCCAAGGCAGAGATGCCGCCTCCGGTCGCGGTGCCGGAGATCTCCCCGATGACCGTGCGCCTGGCGACGGCGCAGCTCGAGGTGGACCCGACCGTCTCCGCGGAGGCCGTGGCGAGGCTGCGCCAGCAGCAAGCCGACGCGATCGCGGAGGTGAAGGACTACCAGCAGGCCGCCCAGCAGTCGAGCGCGGCGCACGCCAAGGCGGTCGCGGTGATGAACCAGCTCGCCGGCGTGTACCGCCAAGCGGACCAGGCCATCCCGCACACCGGCGCCGACGAACAGGTGCCCGGCGTGCCGGGATCGGGCGACCCGGGCGAGGTCCCCGGCGGGGAGCTGAGCGAGGACGACCTGCTGCCGGACACCGGGTCGGTCGAGGAGGCCAAACCCAAGCCAGTGTTCGGAAACATGTTCACCGCGGGTCTGGCCGCGGCATCGGCGGCGGCGGCCGGACGGCTCGGCCTGCCGAGGATTCCGGCGTGGGCAACGAAGAAGGAAGCCGCCGCCGAGAAGAAGGACCCGGCCAAGGAAAAGGCCGGCGAGATCGACAAGCTGGCCGGCGGGGCCTTCGGCGGAGGCGGCGCCGGGAAGTTCGGCGGGGCCGGAATCGGCGCGCCACCGGTTCCGACCGCGCACGGCGGCATGCTCGGCGCCGGCCCCGCGGCTGGCAGCACGGTCGCCGGCCTCGGCGCGGTCGCGGCAGCGGGTGGCGCGGCCGGGGCGGCCGGCGCCGGCGCGATGCCGATGATGCCGTTCATGCCGTTCGCTCCCATGGGTTTCGACATGGCCGGGTCGCGCCGCGTCCCGCCGTGGCTGGTGGAAACCGAGGAGGTGTGGGGCGAGTCGTCGATCATCACCCCACCCGTGATCGGCGAGGACCCTCCGGAGCAACCGAACCCGTCAGCCGGGTACCAATTCTGAGGAAGGGCGGGGAACCGTGCCTGTACTGAGCGACCAGGAGATAGCGCAGCTCGCCGCCGGCGCCGGCTTCACCGGGCCGGACCTGGAAACCGCCATCGCCGTGGCACTCGCGGAGTCGCGAGGGGACTCCGACGCGATCGGCGACGTGGCGCTGCAGAACGAGGTGTTCGGGCCGTCCGTCGGCCTCTGGCAGATCCGCTCGGTCAATCCCGGCCACGGCAGTTGGTTCGACCAGGCGCACCGCAACGAGCAGGCGAACCTGGACCCGGCGACCAACGCCGCCAACGCCTACGCCATCCAGCAGCGGTACGGCTGGGGCCAGTGGTCGACCTACACCGGCGGGCAGTACCGGAACTTCCTCGACCGCGCGCGTACCGCGGTCCAGCCGGCCGCGCCCGGCCAGCGCTCGGATGCCAGTAACCCCAACGGAATGCAGGCCAACCTCGGCGAGCTGCTGACCGCGGTGTCCAAGCTGCTCAACCCGACCGACCAGCTCGGCCGGGCCGCCGCGGCCGCCCGGCAGGCCGCCGCACGCGGCAGCGCGTTCGGCAACGTCGAGTCCTCCCAGAGCGTCGCCAGCCGCCACCAGCGCAACACCACCGAATACGGCGAGGCGGCCGACGACGCGAAGGCCCGGCTGGACCGGATCAACCAGCACATCAAGGAGTCCGAACAGTCCATTCGGAACAATGACGCGACCAACCGGCAGGAGATCCAGCAGACCGTCCACCCGATGACCTTCGTCGGCTGAAGGGCCCGGAATCATGGTTGCCACAGACGGATTCCAGGTTGTGCACGACGCCCTGGACGGCGCCGCCCGCGCCCTGCCCAACCAGGTCAGCGCACTCGGCGACACCCGCCAGTTCCTGCTCTCCCGCCAAGTTCCGGCCAGCGCCTTCGCCAACGTCGACGCCTCGGCGGCGGCCGGCGCGGTCCACAGTAGAACCGTCGATGACAACGCCAGGCGGCTCGCCGAAGCCGGCCAGCGCCTCGACAAGATCATCGCCGACGTCCGCGCCACCACCAACACCGTGCGCCGCTGGGACGGCGACAAGACGACGCAGCAGAACAAGGAGGGAGCCGAGCGGATCCAACTCGCCCAGGCCGACTCCGACATCGGCACGGGAGCGTGGGGCCGCGGCGGCGCCTATCTCGACGGCGACCAGATTCGCCTGCGCCCAAGGGACAGCACGGTTCCCTCCGTGGTGATCCCCAATAACGTTGGGGCCCAAGGCTTCGAGGTCGGCCCGGCGTACGACATCATCAGCCGAGAGCACACCTACCGGGTGGAGTTGGACACCAGCGTTCCGTTCGACGGCAACTCCACCCGGTTCGGCGACGCGATCGCCAGCAATCCGGTACCCACCTCGGGAGACCAACCCGCGAGCCCGACGGGCGCCCGCAACGACGCCATGTGGAACGACTACGTGCGCTCGTACTCCGTGCCATCGCCGGATCCCAGCCGGTACACCGATCTCACGGTGAACTACACCATTGCCGGGGAGCACCGCCTGCACGAGGGATACGTGATCCGGTACGGCGAGCGACTGCCGGACGGCCTGACCAGACTCGTCAGCTACGGCGAGGGCAACGCCCTGGTGCAGCACCCGCTCAACGTGTTCAACCGGGCTGCTGTCGACGTCGTCTGGAACTCCAACCACCTGGAGATCCTCGGCAGCGTCCTCCGGCAGCGCTGATCACATCCCGGCTGGGCTGAGCCGGAAGATGGGATGCTGGCGGACCACCCGGTCGAGCTCGGCAGGTGCCGGGTTCGCGGGGGTCAACTTCAGTCCGGAGCGGACGCTCAGCCGGTGCGCCGGATGCTGGCAGTACCAGAGCAAGAACGCCTTCTTCTCCTCATCCCGGATCTCGCGCGCGACGACCGGCTCGACGCTGGTGCCTACCAGCAGTTGCGCGGTGCCGGCCGCGCGCAGGTTGCGCGCCCACTGCGTCTCACCCAGCAACGACACGACGTAGCGCTGACCATTCCAGGCCGCGAGGCGCACCGGGGTGTCGTACTCGCGTCCGCTCCGCCGGCCCCGCACACGCAGGACGCGCATGAGGTTCTGCTCGCCGCGGCGCCCGAGACCGGCGCGGAGCACCAAGACGCGCAGCAGCGGATTGACGAGTTTGACCCGCACCCAGGTCGGGCGCCGGTACAGGGTGTCAGTCATCGGCAGTTCTCGCTGTTCTCGCTGTTCTCGCTGGGGACAGGCAGACCGTCGGCGAGTTGCCGCAGTGCCTGGCTGACCACCGCGGCCAGCGGGGTAGCCGGTTCGGCGTCCAGCCAATGGTCAAGCGCGGCCCGGACCGCGCTGATGACGGCGGCCGCGGCGAGCCGTGGGTAGAGGTCTCGCCGCGGGTTGGCGCCGATCCGCCGGGCGATCTCCTCAGCCAGCAGCCGCTGGACCGAGGTGTCGGATTTCAGCTGTTCGACCCGCAGCGCCGGTGTTGCCTTGATCAGGCGAGCCTTGGTCACCCAGATACGGTCAGGCTCGCCCCCGGCGAAGAGTTCGGCCACCGCGAGCCGCAGTGCCGTCCACAGAGGTTCGTCGCTCGGTCGAGCCCGCAGCGCGTCTCGCATTCTCGCCGCCCGGTCGGCGCCTTCCGCCAGGATCGCCGCTTCCTTGCTGGGGAAGTAATTGTTGAAGGTACGCGGCGCCACGCCCGCCGCCGCGGCGATGTCCTCGACCAGGACGTGCTCGAGCCCGCGCTCGATGGCCAGCTGAAGCGCGGCATTACTCAAGGCCATGCGGGTCGCCCGTTTCTTGCGCTCCCGCAGACTCACCGGCTGGACCGGGTCGGTGCTCACACCGCCGACCATACAGAAATTTGCGTTGCACGCAAGTTTGCGCCGCACGCACTTATATCTAGTTACCCGTCCGCCAGCCCCTGGCCCGGCCGCGCCGGGTGACCGCGACGGCGACCACCGCGAGCCCGGCCAGCCCCACGCCGAGCACCGCGAGCACGCCGGGAAGCCGGTTGTGTGCCGGCGGTTTCGCCGGCGCGGCGGCGGGAACCACGGCCGTCGGCGGGCCGGTCCCGGCGCTGGCGCCGGGTGCTGTCTCGGCGGTCACCGCGGCCTGCACGTCGAGCACTCCCCAGCCCAGCCGGGGATCGCGGCCGCCAGCCGGCGACCGGTTCGCGGTCCGGGTGAGCCGCTCCAGCACCTGCGCGGGATCCAGCGCGGGGCGGTAGGCGCGGACCAGCACCGCCGCACCGGCCACGTAGCCGGCGGCGAACGTAGGATTGCTGACGCCCCAACGGTGTCCGAGCTTCCCGCCGGTTCCGGCCGAGGTGCTCACCAGGTCGTTGCCGGGCGCGGCGATCACCAGGTGCGGGCCCGACTCGACCTGCACCGGCAGGCCGGCCCGGTCGTGCGCGCCGACGCCGATCACCCCGGGCAGGCTGGTCGGGTAGGAGCGCGCCTCCGGCTTGTCCGCGACCGCGGGCGAAACGACAACCACGTTGCGGGACAACGCGTTCCGCACCGCGGCGTCCAGCGCCGGGCTGGTTCGCAAGGCCGGGACGACGACCAGGATGACGCCCGCGTCGGCGTCGGTCGCCCGGCCAATGGTGGCGGCCAGCGCGTCGGGATCGGGCCCGTCGCCGCTCGTGGCGTTGCCGGTGGACTCGGTGTAGCGCAGGGCGAGGACCTTCACGCCGGGGGCCATCCCGGCGAACGTGGTCGAGGAGTCCGGCCGGGCGGCGACCACTCCGGCCGCGAACGTGCCCCGCCCGTCGCAGTCCGTCCCGTCCGAACCGGGCAGGACTTGTCCCGGGCCGAACTGGGCATTGGTCTGGTCCACTCCGGTGCCGAGTACCGCGAGGATCTGGCCAGAACCGTCGGTGAGCGGCCAGATCCGTCGCGGGTCGGCGAGCCGCTGCGCCCACCCGATCCCGTCGCGATACACCCCCGCCGGCGTCGCGCACTGTGCCGCGGCCGTGGCCGGCGCCGGCACGGTCAGCGCGGCGGCCCCCAGCAGCGCGGCCAGGGTTCTCATCGCGGCACCCACAGCCGGACCCGGGTTCCCCAGCCGGGCCGGGATTCCACGTCGGCGTGCCCGCCCACCTCGGCCATTCTGGCCACAATGGACTGTGCGATGCCGAACCCCGGATCGCACTCGCTCTGGTCATACCCCACGCCGTGGTCGCGGGTGATCACCGCGACGCCATCACCATGCCGCTCCACCCGGACCTCCGCGCGATCCGTGCCGGCATGCTTCACGGTGTTGCGCAACGCCTCCCGGGTGGCGTCCCGCAGCGCGGCCCGGCGCCGGGCCGGCAGCCCCACACCATCGTCCGCCAGCTCAAGGTGGGTACGGAGTCCATGCCGGGCAAGGTCGGCGACCACCGCGGCGAGCTCGGCCGCGAGCGGGCGGGGCGCGACCGGCCCGCCCATCCCCCGGCGCAGCTCGGCGGCCTGCGCACGGGCCGCATCCGGCGGCGCCCCGAGGGCGAGCGCGTCCAGCGTGGGCAGCACGCTGTCGTGCAGGTAGCGGTTGACCGCGACCCGTTCGGCTGCCCGGCCCCGGCGGCGACCGGCAAGGTAGGCAAGGAGCAACACCGACACCGCGGCGAGCGCGATCCGGACCATCAGGCGGACACCGGTTGGGTGTGTGCGATGACGCCGTGCTCGATCGCGTACCGGGTCAGCGCCGGCCGGCGGCGCAACCCGGTCTTGTCGCGGATTCTGTCCAAATAGGACCGTACGGTACGTACACTGATCTTCAGTGTCTGCGCGATATCCTGGTCCCGCTCACCGGCCGCCAGCCGAGAAAGCACCTCGACCTCACGATCGGACAGCTCGATCCTGGGCGCCGGGATCTCCGTCCGCGGAATGCCTGGACGGATCCCGGCCGCGACCTGCCGCACCGCCCGCAAGATCTCGTCGGAGTCGGCGTTCTTGCACAGATAACCCCACGCCCCGGCGGCCGTCGCACCGAGCACGTCCGCCGGATCAGCCCGCGCCGACAGCACCAGCACCCGGTGCCCCATCCGCGCGACCTCCAGCACCGCCGCGGCACCCCGCACCCCCGGCAACCCAAGATCCAGCAGCACCACGCACCCCGCCCCGCTACTCCGCGCGGCGAACTGCGTTACCGACTCGGCGACCGCGTCCACCCGCACCTCCGCCGCCTCAGCAAGCACCCTTGCCACCGCGGCCCGATAAAGCGGGTGGTCCTCAATCACCCCAACCCGAATCCCCGTACCTTCCACCATGTCCTCCCCGACCGGACAGTTGACACAGCGACCGTAACCGTCCGCCGAGAACCGTGGTGGTGGTCGTTCGTCCACCATGAAGGAACCTGGTCCAGACTTACCTTGTATGGTCGTGGCGCGTGGCAGGAGTGGATGCGGTGGTTGCCGACCGAGGAGCCGGGCCTCAGGTCCCCTTGAGCAGGGAGCGGGTGCTCCGCGCCGCTGTCGGCGTTGCCGACGCGGGCGGGATCGAGTCACTCACTATGCGCAATCTCGCGGTGGCGCTTGGGGTGGAGGCGATGTCGCTGTACCACCACGTGGCCAACAAGGAGGCGATCCTGGACGGCGTCGTCGACGTGATCATGAGCGAGATCGACGAGGCCGTGCAGCGAACCGAAGCCCCACCGGCCGAGGACGACTGGAAGACGGCGTTGCGCATGAGGATTCTCGCCGCACGCGAGGTACTGCTCCGTCATCCTTGGGCGCCCGGCGTCTTCGAGACACGTACCACCACGAGCCTGGCGGTGGTGCGATACCTCGACGCCGTGGTCGGTCTGCTTCGAGCCGGCGGCTTCAGCTACGACCTCGTCCATCACGCGCTGCACGCGCTGGGGAGCCGGGCCTTGGGCTTCACCCAAGAGTTGTTCGAGCCGGACAGCAATGGCGGTGGTGACGGGGCGGCCACGGAGATGCTCGAGCAGCTGGCCGGCGAGTTCCCCTACCTGGTCGAGATGATGAGCGAGATCGCCCACGACGACCCGGACTCGACGTTGGGTTGGTGCGACGACCAGGTCGAGTTCGAGTTCGGGCTGGATCTGATCCTCGACGGTCTCGAGGGGCTTCGCACGGGATAACCACCTATCCGCTTGACAGACTTACGACATAAGGCTACCTTATGCCGTAAGTTACCTTACGTCGTAAGGATGCTGCGCTTTTGGGAGGGACAATGCAGGTCATCGTCCAAGATGGATACGGGGCGCCGGGGCGGGTCCTCAAGCTGAAGGAGGTCGCCCGACCTTCGGTCGGCGACGACGACGTTTTGATTCGGGTGCGGGCCACCAGCGTGAACACGCCGGACTGGGCCACGGTGGCCGGAATCCCCTACGTTCTCCGGCTGAAGTCCGGGCTTCGGCGGCCGTCGACCGCGGTGCGGGGAACTGATGTCGGCGGGGTTGTGGACGCCGTCGGCAAGAATGTGACCGACTTCCAGCCCGGCGACGAGGTGTTCGGGTCATTGTGGAACGCCACCTTGGCCACCACCGGCACGTTCGCGGAGTTCACCGTCGCTCCGGCGTCCCAGCTCATCAGAAAGCCCGTCGGGCTCACCTTCGAAGAGGCAGCGGCATCAGTCATGTCGGGCCTCACCGCGCTGATCGCGATCCGCGACGTGGGCAGGGTCGGACCGGAAACCCGGGTTCTGATCAACGGCGCGTCGGGAGGCGTCGGGACGTTTGCGGTGCAGATCGCCAAAACGCTGGGTGCGGAAGTCACCGGCGTGTGCGGCACCAGGAATATCGAATTGGTCCGCTCCCTCGGTGCGGATCATGTCATCGATTACACAAAGGAAGACTTCACCCGCGGCGAGCAGCGCTACGACGTCATCCTCGACAACGTGATGAACCACTCGCCCTCCGCGACGGCTCGGGTGCTCACACCCACCGGGACGCTTATTCCAAATAGCATCGGGAACACGGGAGGCCTTTTCGGGGGGCTACTGAGGGTTGCGCGGGCAACCGTGATGGCGCGGGGCTCAACCGATGTGCGGTTCGTAACCTGTGTCGTGAACCGCGAGAACCTGGACGCTCTCGCCACGCTTCTCGAGTCCGGTGACGTCAAGGTGATCATCAACAAGACCTACGCGCTCACCGACGCGGCGAACGCGGTCACCCACATGCTGGGACACCATGCCAGCGGGAAGGTCGTCATCGCCGTGTAAGGACACGGTTCACCCATGGTGAACGCCGCCGCACGGGTTCGGGAAACGGGGCAAACTCGGCGGATGGATTATGTGCTGCTGCACGGCACCGGGCAGGGTCCGGCGGGTTGGGCACGGTTGATCGACGCCCTGGAACGTCGCGGCCATCGGGCGTATCCGGTCGATTTTCCTGTCGACCAGCCGGACCTGCTCGCCGAAGGCTACGCGCGGATCGCCTCCGCCCAGGTCGGCGGGTCCGTCCGTGATCCGGTCGTGGTCGCCCATTCCGGTTCGGGTCTGCTGCTCCCGTCCGTGGCGGACACCCTCCGCGCCAGCCATCTGGTGTGGCTGGCCGCCGCGATCCCCGACTTCGCCGGCGGGTCGAGTTTCGCCACCCAAGTCGTGGAATCCGGTGCCGAGATGGTCAACCACGAGTGGCTCTCGCACAGCAGACAGTCCGTAACGGACCCCGTGATCGGCGCCTACTTCGCCTTCCACGACTGTGACCTGGAGACCCTGCGCTGGGCGGTGACCACCTTGCGCCTCTTCTACCCGGCCGCGGTCTACTCCCAACCCGCCCCACCAGAGCCACCGAAGCCGCCCTCCACCTTCGTGCTGCCTAAAGCGGATCGGACACTGCGACCCGACTGGATGCGCACAGCAGCGCGAAAACGTCTCGGCATCGAACCGCTGGAGATCGACGGAGGCCACTCCCCCCACGTCTCCCGCCCGGACCTGGTCGCCGACATCCTGGACCGTTGCCACCCACGAACGTGACGAGCACTGGACAGCCGCGGGATCGACTTCTCCACGGATCCGCCCAAGCTGGGTAGTCAACGATATTTCCGTCAACGTGGTCGCCGATTCCTCCAGCCACACCGAATTCGACCGGCAGGACACATTCTGCCTCCAAACCGAGCCGGGCGGCAGAATCGTATTCATGACATTTCTGAACCAGCAGAGCGATGCCTGGGAAATCAGCGCCACCGTGTGGCGGGCGCCCAGCTAGCGTCGTCAAGCCGGCCGCAGTAGGAGCGCTGGTATTCCTCGCCGCCTTGATGATGGGCGGACTGTTGGCCGCAACCTGCGAACATAACCAACCCAGCATAGGCACGAGCCCGGCGTCGGGACTCGACCCGATGAAACCGGCCGCCAGCCGCGCGAACAACTCATCCAACCCGGCGACCCACGCCGCAAGATCCTCATCCATCGACATCATCATCGGTGATGGCCCGAACGGATGACACCCGTTGAGCGTATTGGCGACGACGCCGGTTCATGTTAGCTTCTAGCGGGCTTGGTATCGATTCGGGATCTTCGATGAAGACCTACGGTTACGATTACGTTTTCGCGCTTGCTGCCGACACGGTGAACGAGATCTTGGCCGCCAATCTTGGTCGAGTGGATCAGACGATTGACTATTCGACCATTGATCAGGACACCGGGTCAACGGTGACGCTGGCGGCACGTCTGGCGCCATGGAGAATGGTGCCGGGTGGCCAGAACTCCCTCATCAATCTCGATCTGCCGATCAGCCATGGATCATTGACGCTCGCCGGAGGTGCACTCACCGGCGCGTACGATCTCAGTGGCGTTGTGGCGGAAATGCAGGTCACGCTGGGTTGGGTCGGTGCCGGAGATCGGCAGGTCGCCAGGGGGAGAGGCGACTATACCCGGCTTACCTTCGACCCAGATCCCAGCACCGACAAGAACAACCCTGGCTACGTCGCCTTGGTCGGTTTCCATGATCCGGACAAGAAGCTGGACACGATCGCCACAGGGATCTTGTCGGAGTTGATGGTCAGCGCGCTGTTCGCCAACCGGGACAAGGTCGCCTATGTCTTCGCCAATGTTCAGCCGGCGCCGGCGCAGCTGGCATCGTGGCTGACTCCCGGCGAGTGGCAGTACTATGTCTCCTCCCCCACCGGTGGCGCCGGTGTGCTGTGTTTTCTGTGCATGTCGGCCGGCAGCGCTGCCTTTCCTGCCCAGCCCGCCTTCGATGCGTCCGCGTTGCGCCCCGGGGCGAACAGCGTGGCGCTGGTGTCGCAGCGGGCATTCTTCGCGAACGTGGTCCTCCCTGCGGTCCGGTCGACGTTTCCCGATGGCACGTTTCAGCTCACCACGACGAACGAGTCGTCGTCGATCACCAATCATGGTGGTTTCACCGTCGGCTCGGTGTCGGCCAATACCTACTCGCTCACGGCCAGTCCGGCCGGAGACGGCCTGGCAATGAGTTCATCGGGCGGCGGTCCGTTGTCGTTTCTGTTCGGCCTGGCCAATCTTCCCGACGCCAGCTATAGCTGGTCGGTCGCGACCGTGAACCCGCTGACCTACGATGGCAAGAACATTTCCTTCGCTACCGATCCGCACCCCACGACGCACCAGGACCACACGATTCAGTGGTATGACTGGGTCCTTTTGGCAGTCATCGGGATCACCGACATCGCCGGACTGGTCTCGACCATCTACGACCTCGTCAACAACTTCGCCGACCAGGCGCAAAACGTGGGAATCTCGACCATCAACACCAATGCCCAAGCCGCTACCGGTCACGCCGTGGTCAACCTGGCGCAGGTGATCGACTGGACCGGGGGCGGCCAGAAGTTCACGCCCACGTCGGCGGGTATGAGCGAAATCCTCTTTCTCGCCGGCAACCTCGTGGTTCCACCATCCAGCTCACAGGAAGAGGCGACCTCCATGGCCCTGAGCACCCAGCCCGCGACGTACACCCCTTCCGACACCACGGCCGACGCCGCGCCCGGAGCCGGCAAGAACGCCGACACCTATGGCTGGGACACCGCGTTCGCGATCAACTTCGACAACGTCAACGTGGCCATCGACAAAGCGTGGCCGTCGGTGAATTCGGGCGCCAAGAACCTCGTGCAGGCCGCTGACGACGATCCTTCTTTCAAGATCAACGCGATGCTCGGGCCGTGGCAACTCACCGTCGGCGGTGATGGCAAGAACATCCGGGTAATCTGCCCCGTGATGTCAGGCGTCTACAACGCCGGCAGCAAGGTGATTCGCTTCGACGGCGTGAACTGCAAGATCGTCATCGAGATCGGGATGCAGTGGGTACCCAACCCTGGCCAATTCTCCTTCGTGATCAGCGCCGCCAGCGACGTGCAGGCGATCAAGGCGGATCTGGACATGAACACGATCGATGCCACCTTGCGTACCGCGTTCGCGACGCACCAGAAACCGCTGTCGTCCGACGCAACCGCACTCGTGCAGAAGGCCGGCGTGGAGTGGCTCATCACTGACAAGGCGACGAACTTCTACATTTTCCACTCGACCGACAAGTACAAAGACGAGTTCTTGAGCATCTACCAGTTCGAGCAGGACTGGGCCAACGACCTGCAAGTTTTGGCGGAGGCCGCGTCCGAGGACGAACCGGCCGTCGTGCTTGTCACGATCGTCAACAACCCAACCAGCGGTATCGCGGCCGACGTGTTTCCCTCGCTGCTGAGCACATGGTTCAACGCGAACATCGCGGAGTTCAATCACGTCTTCGCTTCGCTGGACCTCAGCCCGATCGTGTCGACCACCGACAAGTACGCGTGGATGAAGCCGACTGCCACGAGCTACGCCGTCACCGACCAGGGCACTACGGCGTCAAGTGTCTTCGGTGTGTTGACGATGGCCATGGGCAATCAACCGTCGGCCAACCACCAGGTATCCCCGTACGCGATACCCACCGGCGCCCAGGCTGGATTCCTCATCAGCGGACCGAACTTCGTTCAATACATGCTCCTCGCCGGGGCAAGGACCATCTTCAACGACGCACCGGAAACCAGTTTCCGTATCGACAACGACGGCCTCACCGTGCGGAACACCGCAGATCTCGTATGGGGCAAGTTCATGATGGATGACAAGAACAAGGGATCGGTTGCTAATCAGGGCTACTCCGCCCAGCTCGACAAAAAGCAACTACCAAACCAGCTTGTCATGGCGCTCGAAAACATCAATGTGTATGTCCAGGGATATTCCGTCTCGGTAATGTCCACCGGTAGTCAGTGGCTGCTCAGTAGGGACAGCTCGGAATATATTCTCAACGTCAAGGACAACAATATTGACGTCTACGAGGCGACCGTTGTAAAGATCGCCAAGGGCCAGTTCACCATGACCCTGATGCAAAGCTACGTCGAGATCCAGTTCATCGATTTGCTCTACTCCTACAGCTCAGATTTCGACGTCCACGTCAACTACACCGAGCAGGTGCAACTCACGCTCCAAACGCTCGGTGGGAAGCAGATCTTCTGGTTCGACCAGGTCCTCAAGAACCTTGTGGTAAGTGTGACAAAGACCAAGTCGGCCATCACCCGCGAAATCGTCGAGGGTGCCGTGGCTGCCGCGTTGGCGCTGGTCGCCGTCGCGGGACCCATCATCGAGGGTCTGTCGGCCGGAGCGGAGATCGGTGAGGTGACCGAGGAAGGTGGCGAGGCCGTGGTCGACGCTGAAGCGTTCTCTCAGGCCGAGAACGCCAACCCGGAGGCGGCCGAGCAAGACGCCGAGAACGCGGCGCTCAACGCGGCCGAACAGAGCGGCGGCAAGCTCACCAACATCAAGAACGCGTTCGCCACGACAAAGTGGAGGGCAGTGGCGACGCTGGCCGCGCTGGCCGGCGCGGTCGTCGGCGCCGACCAGGCGATCTCGGCGATCATCGAAGCGGCGGCCAAGAAGCAGTGGGAGAACGTCCCCGGCTTCGACGACTTCGCCAACTACGCCATCCGGCCCTACACCTGGCCCAACGTCGCCGACTTCACACTCAAGAGCGCAACTCTGGCTGGGTCTCTTCAGATCGGTTTGGACGTTACCTCGTCATGACCACCATCAACGTTGCTGATACCGCCGCGGCCAACGAACAGGCCGTCTACACCTACGGCTGGGACACGGCGTTCGCCGTGCCCGTGCCGAAGGTGAACCAGACCATCGTCGATCACAAGTCGTCGCCGGCCGGCTTCTCCATCAACGAGTCCGGCTACACCGTGACCGGTCAGTTCGGCGACTGGCAGATTTGCCAGGGTGGCGACGGCAAGGCGGTCCGGATGACCTGGCCGCTGCACAACGTGGTGCTGACCTACTCGAACACCGGCAAGCAGTACACCTTCGACGGCCACGTCGTGGTGGAAGTCGAACTGCACTACATCCCGCACACCGGGGCTCCGGCCTCCCCGACCAGCGACCCCAAAGCCCTGGTCGTCAAGTCCACTGGACCGTCACCGTCGGATCCCCCGGTGTCCATCATCAACCTGGCGCTGACGCCGACACCGGGGACGGTCAGCGGAGCACTGGTTCGTGCGGGGCTGCTGGACTGGGGAACGACCCATCTGTCCGAGTTCGCCCACGTGTTCGCCGTGGTCGATCTCAACACCATGGTCGACCAGGGGCAGTGGAGCTTCGTGGCACCCCACTACACCGACTACGCCTACCTCGACGGCGACTCGCCGGCGGACAGCATCTTCGCGGTGCTCTGCATGACCGGCACGCGGACCGGCGACCAGCTGCCCGAACAGGTCAGTCGCGCGGCGATACCGCAGGGCAGCGTCGCCGGATTCGTCATCTCTCAGGCCCGGATGCTGGACGACCTCGTCCGGCCAGCGATCATGCTGTCCTATCCGGGCCTGACCGACGACAACTTCCGGCTCAATTCTGATGCCACCGAGCTCTATCTCACCGACGGCACGTCGGTGGCGCTCGCGCCAGTGCGGCACGACGGCAGCACCTATTACCCCAAGCTCACCAATCTGACCGTCAAATCCGAGGGCAGCACGCTCATCCTGAACAGCTACACAACCACCGACGTCGCACCGGGCATCACGGCGACATGTCAGGCGACCCACTGGTACACCATCACCCTGACCACATCGGCCAAGGGGCAGACCCTTTCATTCAGTGCGTCCCAACCACCCGCGCTCGTACACAACATCTATCAGAGCCCGGGTTCGGTGCTCACCCAGCTCATCATCACGCTCGTGGGCATCCTCGCCTTGGCGATCCTCACCGTTCTCACCGACGGAGCGGCGCTGGTCGTCGGCGGTCTGGTCATCGGACTGATCCTCGGCGCCACACAGATCACCCCAGCACTGATCGAAAAGCTCAACGGCGACGACTCGCCCGCGATCGACCTGCTGTTGGCCAATGCCGTCCACCCGATCGTCTGGACCGGCAGCTCGGCCTTCCAGCTGAACTACGCAGGCCTCAACATGTCACTGCAACTCGGCGGGGACCCGCTGTTCACCTGACCCGACACCGCCCAACACATCGGCGACCATCCGCTCGATCATCCACCAAGGCAGGCATTCGTGAGCGCATCCCCAGAGCGGCGATTCGTCCGGGCCCGGCACGTCCGCGGTCCCAGCAGCAGCACCGCCACCACATTCCTCTCCGCAACCGGTGATCCGCCCGACCTGACATGCCACGGCGTGCTCAGTTCCATCGCGGCGCGAGACCCCGAGCAAGCCGAACGTATTCGCACAGGGCTGAACCACCTCATCACCCGCGACGAAGAAGTGATGGCCTGGCTCGAAGCCGATCCGGCGAATACCGCACTCTTCCTGCACGATCCGGTGGCCGCGCTCCGAACCGCGTTGCCAGACCTCGACGAGGACTTCTTCGGCAGGTGGAGTCACTGCTGAGCAAATCCTTGGTGACGATCCGCTATGCGATCAACCGCGCCCCCTCCTGCACTGTTCGGCGCGGAACGCAGGGTCTTACAGTTCGTCGGCGCGGACTAGGCCGTCCTGGATGGCGCGGGCCACGAGGGCGGCTTTGGTGGGGGCTTCGCGGCCGACGTTGGCGTACTTGACGCGGACCCGTTCGAGGCAGGAGTTCACCCGGCGCACGGTCACGTTCAGCCGCTGCGCCACCATTTCCTTGGACTCGCAGTGGAACCACTCGAGGAGGACCTGGCTTTCGCGCGGGGAGAGGCGGGGCCTGTGTGGACGGTCGTCGGTGCCGAACGCGCCGGAGAGCACCGGCGGGGTGTACGGGGTGTTGGCCGCGGCGGCGTGGATGGCGGTGACGAGGTGGTCTTCACCTTCGGCTTTGGTCAGGTAGGTGAAGCCGCCGATGTCCAGGCAGGTAAGCACAGTCTCCCGGTCCGAGCGCATGCTGTAGATCACTACTTGGCGGCCGGCGTCCACCAGTCGTTTCAGGTCGCCGTAGGCGGGGCCGGAGACGTCGAGCTGCAGGTCGAATACCACTACGTCGGCGGAGCATCCCGGCTCGAGCCAGGCCACGGACACGTTCGGCCCGGAGGCCAGGACTTTGATCGGTGGATCGGCGAACGCGCACCATGCTCGCACGCCCGCGACCACCGCGGGATGATCGTCCACAACGACGACGGTGATCATGGTTCTCCCAGCCAGGTTGCCTTGATCCAGAGCCGGTCACCGTGCCGCACCGCGGAGGTGCGCACGCCGTCCGATGGCGGCACAACCGGCACGACCTGCGGCGGGCAGTCGGCGACCACGCTCACCGTCACCGACTCCTGCTCCCCCGCCACGGTGAGCCGGACCTTGCCCCGCGCGGTGGCGAGTGCCGCGACGGCCGGTTCAGTGAGCCGGCGACGCACCGAGGTCGGCACAGCCGGACGGGTGCCGCATTCGGCGAAGGACACCGACACGCCGTTGCGCTCGGCCAGCTCGATGCACGCCCGCAGCTCGTGCAGCAGCGGATCCGGCGCGTTCGCGTCCTCGGCGAACAGCCGCCGCATCCGAGCCGCCTCGACCGCGCACGACCGGCGCACCGACTCGTCGCCGGGATCCAGCTCGCCAAGGGCCAAGCCGTTCAGCAGCGGCACGGTGCTGCCAAGAAGCGCCGAGTAGCGCTCCTTGCGATCACGATGCAGCTGCTCCGCGACGGCCTCGGAGGTACGCAACTGCTCGTCGGCGCGCGCGGCCTTCGCCGAAGAGACCGCAAGGCCGCGCAGCACGGCGGCGATCATGCCGACCGCGAGCTGGTAGGTGAGCACCACCCAGGTCGCGTTCACCACGCCCGTGACGGTCAGCGCGGCCTGCCCGGCGACCGCCGCCTGCGCGAACGTCATCAGGTACTGGGCGGTGAGCACACCGACGAACACGCCGATCCGGCTGTCCAGCAGGAGCAGCACCACCAGCCAGCCGGCGTCCCCTTCGGACCAGTGCGCCGGCCCGAGCCGGTGCTCCGGCGCCACAGACACGGTCGCCACCGCCGACAGCGCGAACACCAGCGCCAGCAACGGTAATCGCCACCATCCGATTGACCGGCCCCGCCAGCTGACGCCACCCACCGCCGCGGTCAACGCCAGAAAACCGCCCCACACAAGGAACTGCGGCCACGCCGGGCGGTAGGCGTCCTGGTTGGCCAGCAGCCGCGGCAGGTCGAGGAACAGCAGGATGATCAGGGTCATCACCACGACGGCCCGGCGCAACCCTTGCTGGAAGGAGGTTGCGATGATCCCGGCGTCGGCGTCCGCGCCGAAGATTTCCGAAGTGGACAGTGGGTAGGTCATCCGGACTCGGGTGCCCTGGCCGGGACTGCTGATGATCCGCGCGCTGCCGCCGGCCCTGGCCATCCGCTCCACCAGTGAGCGGGCCACGCCGTAGTGATGGCCGGACACCCGCTCGGGGTCGAACCCGCGCCCGCCGTCGGCGATCTCCACCGTGACCGTGTCGCCGTCGCGGTGCACGTCGATCTCGGCCTCGTCGGTGCCGGCGTGCCGAACCACGTTGGTCAGCGCCTCGCGGGCGCCCCGGCTCAGCAGCACCGCGTCCATCGCCGGCAGCCGCAAGGATTCCACGCCGTGCCAACGGATCCGCAGCGGCGTGCGCCATGCCACGTCCCGCAGCAGGTCGAGCAGGTCGACCTCGCTGCTGGACACCGCGGCCGGCCCGCTGATCACCTCGAGGTCCCGGGCCGCCTGATCGGCGAGCCAACGCTCGCGGCCCGGCACGACCCCGGCACCGATCATGAGCAGGGTGGCCGACGCGGTGTCGTGCAGGGCGGCCAAGTATTCGCGCTCGTCGACCCGCCGGGCGGCGGCGAGTGCGGCGGCCCTGCGCAAGCGCTCGCCGCGCTCGACGACCCGGTCCGCCGCCCGGGCGCCGCGCCGCACGAACCGGTAGAGCCCCCAGGACAGCGCGGCCTCCATCACCGTCCACAGCTGAGCCGGCGCCACCGAAAACCAGCCGTCCGGATTCGCTTGTGCCGCACCAAGAAGATACGCGGTCATGAGCGTCACGGTGGCCGCGGCGAGCGCGGCGGAGCCGACCTGCCAGGGATAGGCGACGACGGTGATCTCCACCGCGATGAGCACCCAACTCGGGCCGCCGGTCGGCTGCTGGGAAATGGTCCAGACCTGGCTGAGGCAGACCCCGCACATCACCGCCACGTCGAGGATCACCAGCCAGCGCCACTTCCGGCCGGTGCCGTCGCGCAGCAGAAGGTAGGCGTAGCAAGCGTTCCACAGGTTGAGGGCGAGCACGACGGCGACGCCGACCGCCTGGTTCCGCGCCGGGTCGAGGATGAGGGAGACCAGGCTCGACGCGCCCACCACGACGACGCGCAACCCCAGGGAGTAGCGCAGCCCCTGCCGGAGGAGCCCCCGCTCCGCCGAGCCCATCAACTGCCGACCGTGCGTCTGGCCTGCACGGGATCGAGGGTCGGTCCGGTCGGGAACAGCGCGAGCACCGAGGCCGGAACGCCGTGCCTACTCACCCGCCCGTACCCGAGCGCCTTGACCGCGTCCTCGCCGGGCACCGGGTACTTCAAGCCGGTGTCGGTGATCAGGTAGGTGGTGCCGGACGACGCTCCGGGCGCCGGCTCCTCGGCGGCGATCGCACCGGCCCCGCCGGGCACGTACACCTCGGCGGCGGGGCCGGCGGACGGTGGGACGAGGTGTGGCCGAACATCGCCGCGCAGCGGAATTCCCGCGCTCACGGTGATCCGCTCGCCGGTGGCGCACAGGGTCGCCGTCGGCGCCACCGCGACCGGCTGCGGTAGGCGTTTCGGGTATCCGTTCTCACGCACCGGGGAGCGGGTCGCGGTGGCGATGTCCGCCGCCGGCAGCCGGATGGCACGCGGAGGTCCGTCCGGGTAGGCGGCGTCGCTGCCCGCCGCGCCGAGCACCAGCGCGGCCTCGGTATCGGAGATCACCGCGAGACCGTCCGCGCGTACCAGGTAGAACTCCCCGGCCTCGGACTCGAGCACCTGACCGATCCGGGTGCCGGCGCGACCGACACCCACGCCCGGCCCGCCGCCGCCCGGCACGTCGATGGTGCGCAGGTCACGGCCGGCTGGGATGGTGTTCAGCCAGGCGGGGGCGACGGTGACCGAGTCGGCCGAGGCGTAGCCGAGCGCCACCACGGCGGCGTCGTCGACCAGCCGGTGCCGCTGCCCGCCGGTGATCAGGAACCGCTCGCCGCTGCGCAGCCCAGCCAGGATCGCTTGTCCGGCAAGCAGCTCCTGACCCGACGGCTCTTGTCCTAAGAGGACGGTCGCGATCGGATCGTCGGCGGCCGGGCGGTCCGGCGACAGCCGGGTGCACCGGGTCCACGGGCCGGCCAGCAGGCGATCCTTCTGCGGCAACGAATCCGGCGAGCCGGGGATGCCGACCCCGGCACCGCGCGGCACGTCGCGCAGCGTCTTCGCCGGCACGGTCACCGTCTTGGCGCCGTCACCGCCGGCGAGCAGCCGCGCCGAGGCGTAGGTGAGCACCGGGTGCAACGCGCCGTCCTCGCCGAGGACGTACCGCGTGCCGGTCTCCTTCTCCACGATCACCTGGCCGCCCTGGCGCCACTCCTCGGCCCGGCTGGGGGTGAGCAGGCCGATGACGCCGAACACCGCGGCCACCAGCAGCGCCGCCGCGAGGCCCAACCCGGTGCCGAGCACCAGCCGCTTGGACGGCGAGACCGGATGGTTCGCGTCGGCCGAGACCAGCGCGGAGACGAGGCGGCGCCGGAGGAACTGGTACGCCTGTATCTGGTCCCGCTGTGTCCACACCCGGCAGTCCCCTGGCGGTCTCGAAGTGCTTGGCGATGCGTTCGGTGAGCGTGATAATACCGAGCGGATTGACTCACTAACCCAAAGATCCGGAAATTTCCGACCGGGGGCGCCGACCGATGACAAGCACCACCTCGACGGCAGCCGCACCATCGACGACGAGCGAGGATCCGGGTGTCCGGACCGGCTGGCTGCTTCCGGTCGGCATCGGGCAGGTCGCGGTGTGGCAGCTCGCGATGCTCGCCGTGCTCGGCACGGTGTTCACCGTGGACGGTCCGCTGGCCGTCGCGGTGATCGTCGTCGCGGCGCTGGCCGTGGCCGCGACCTCGGTCCGGGTCGCCGGACTGTGCGGGTACCAGTGGATCACGACGTGGGTCCGGTACCGGTTGCGGCGCAGGGCGACCGCCGCCGCGGCGACGCCCGTCCGCGCGCTGGAGCCCCGGCTGTCCGTGCACACCCAGGTGGACCGGGTCGGCAACCGGGCCGGGATCACCAGCGTGGACGAGACCTCCGACTACGGCGTCACGGTCCGCGTCGCGCCAGCCGACCATCCCGACCCGGAGCGGCTGATCTCCTTGCTGCACAAGACGTTCGACAACCCGGACAGCCCAATGAGCGCCGCTTCGCTTGTGGTGTGGGCGATGCCTGGAGTGGCCACCAGCCCGGTCCCGATCCGGGTGCACTGGCTGGCGCTGCGCTACCGGCCGGAGGAGGCACCGTGGGCGGCGCTGGCCAGGGGCGGTGGGCCGGACGGCGCGCGGAAGACCGCCGCCAGTGCGGCACTGCGGCTGGTGAGCGACCTGGCCGTGATCGGCTACGCCGGTTCCGTGCTGGACACTCCCGAGCTGCACCAGGAGCTCCTCGTGGCCACCGGTGCCGACCCCGATACCTTGCAGAACAGTGGATCCACTAACTACCGCGGCGCCGAGACCTGGCGCGGATGGTCGATCGGAGAGCTCCGCCAGTCCTGCTTCCGCACCCGCTCGAGCGGCGACGCGCAGGCCCTCATCGGACGGTGCGTACCGGAGTCCACCTTCACAGCCACCTCGTACACGCTGCGCCGGACCCGACGCGACCAGATCCGAGCCATCGGCACCGTTCGCATCGGCATCCCGAAGAGCCAGTTCTGGATCACTCCCCACCAGGCGGCCAGGAAGCTCGGCCTCCGCCTGCTCCCCACCGACGGCAGCCATGGCACCTACGTCCGGGCCACCCTGCCCCTCGCGCTTCCCTGACGGCTACAGCGTTTGGTGTACGCGGTCGGCGAGCAGCCGGATGAAGCGTGCGGGGTCGGTCAGCTCGCCACCCTCGGCCAGCAGCGCCATGCCGTAGAGCAGCTCGACCGCCTCGGCGAGATCGGCGTGGTCCTCCCGCTCCCGGTAGGCGGTGTGCAGTCCGGTCACCAGCGGGTGTGTGGGGTTGACCTCGAGGATCCGCTTGACCTGAGGCAGTTCCTGGCCCATCGCCCGGTACATCTTCTCCAGCGTCGGGCTCAGATCGTAGGTGTCGCCGACGATGCACGCGGGCGAGGTGGTCAACCGTGAGGACAGCCGCACCTGTTTGACATTGTCGGCCAGGACCGTGGTCATCCAGCCCAGCAGGTCGGCGAAGTCCTGCTGCCGCTGCTCCGCCGCGCTCTTGTCCTCCTCGGTGTCCAGGTCGACCTCGCCCTTGGCGATCGACTGGAACTGCTTGCCGCCGAAGCCGGACACCGCGTCGACCCACATCTCGTCGATCGGGTCGGTGAGCACCAGCACCTCGAAACCCTTGGCCCGGAAGGCTTCCAGATGCGGCGAGTTCTCGATGGCGGTCCTCGACTCGCCGGTCAGGTAGTAGATGTGCTCCTGGCCCTCGGTCATCCGCTCCACGTACTGGGTGAGCGTGGTCGGCTTTTCGGCGTCGTGGGTGGAGTCGAACGAGGCGATCTCGAGGATCGCGTCGCGGTTGTCGGCGTCGTCGAGCAGGCCCTCCTTGACGGCGCGGCCGAACTCCCGCCAGAACGTCGCGTAGGCCTCGGCCTTGTCGGTCATCATCGTCTTGACCGTGCCGAGCACCTTCTTCACCAGCCGGCGGCGCATCAGCTGGATGTGCCGGTCGCGCTGCAGAATCTCCCGCGACACATTGAGCGAGAGGTCTTGCGCGTCCACCACACCCTTGACGAACCGCAGATACTCCGGCATCAACTCGGCACAGTCGTCCATGATGAACACGCGCTTGACGTAGAGCTGCACGCCACGCTTGCGCTCCCGCATGAACAGGTCCAGCGGCGCCCGAGACGGAATGAACAGCAACGCCTGGTACTCGAAGGTGCCTTCCGCGTTCAACCGGATGGTCTCCAGCGGGTCGGTCCAGTCGTGCGCGACGTGCTTGTAGAACTCGGCGTACTCGGTCTCGGTGACCTCACCGGGCGGGCGGGCCCACAGCGCCTTGCGCGAGTTGATCACCTCGGGCTCGGCGCCGTCCTCTCCCGCCAGCCGCACCGGCCAGGTGATGAAATCCGAGTACCGCTTGACAATCTCGGTGATCTTCGCCGTGGACGTGTAGTCGTGGAGATGCTCCTCGGTGTCCTCCGGCTTGAGGTGCAGCGTGACCGCGGTGCCCTGCGGGGCGTCCCCGACATCCTCGATCGTGTAGGTGCTCTCGCCGGTGGACTCCCACCGGGTCCCCTCGCTCGACCCCGCGCGGCGGGTCACCAGGGTGACCTTGTCGGCCACCATGAAGCTCGCGTAGAACCCGATGCCGAACTGCCCGATGAGATCCTGCGACACGGCCGCGTCCCTGCTCTCCTTGAGCCGGCGCAGGAACTCCCCGGTGCCGGACCTCGCGATCGTGCCGATCAGGCCGACCACCTCGTCGCGGGTCATCCCGATCCCGTTGTCCCGCACCGTCAGCGTCCGCTGCTCGCGATCCACCTCGATCAGAATGTGCAGATCACCGGTGTCGGCCTCGAGCTCCTTGTCGCGGAACCCCTCCAACCGCAGCCGATCCAGCGCATCCGAGGCGTTCGAGATCAGCTCGCGCAAGAAGGTGTCCTTGT
>WUUC01236526.1_pt1 | contig 26068 bp, 29 predicted proteins | sample 6278441 | NCBI WGS metagenome assembly WUUC01 (sample SAMN13675441, study PRJNA597444) | soil metagenome | isolation source: soil | place: USA: Washington | collected 2017-10 | reverse complement strand
TCCGAAAATCGTCGAATCCTTCCTCAATCGTGCGTGGCACGGTATTGTCCTTTTGTGTTCTCGCCTGCCAACCGCTGCGCGACGAAGGACGCACCATCCCTTCGACCTCGAGTGCGGACATCACTGCTTAAGGGTGCCATCTGCGCACTGGGCTCAACGCGCATTGGTCGGTCTATCGACGCTGTAAGATCCCTCGCCGTTGGTAATCCCTTTCTTCGCGAGCCGATAAGCGCCTTCGGGGATCTGCGCACAATTCTGATTGAGCGCATCCTTCTGAGCGGAGTAATCCAGCAGCTGAGACGTGAGGACTTGATCGGTGGCATCGTTCCAGCAATCGATCGACCAGAAGATGCGCACGCGGTTCATCAACGCGTCGTACTTGTTCGCCGCCATAAAATGGCCGGCGGCCCGCTCGTTCGGGTTGAGAAACGTCACGACGCCCGTGAGTACCGCGACGATGATCGCCAAAACCCCTGCGATGAGACCGCTCGCATCGAAGTCACTCAGCGCAGAAGCGCCGGCAATGGCCGAGGTGATGGAGATCGGGATGCCAGTCCACAGATGAAGTCGACGCCAGAATTGCGCGGCGGCGAAATGCCCCTTTGACGAGTACAGCAGCGCCTCTTCAACACGCTGCGCCTCCTTGATCACTTCCTGTTTGGACCGGGAGGGTGCTTGCTCAGCGGTGGTTGCGTGCACGGCGCTATCCATACGCTGGAAAATACTCGCCGAAAATTCGCGCCCAACCATCTATTGCAAGCTGCACGCGTCCCTGCTGCTCAAACGACTCGGCATTGCGTGCTTGGTCGTAGGCTCGCTGGAAGAGTCCCGAGGCCTCCGGCACCATCGAGGCGGTGATGTACGCGCCCACATCGCCCCCATAACCCGCAGGGTCCGGGTTTTGCTGCGTCACCAACGCTCTCGCCTTGTCGAAGTAGTAGCGCACCCCGCTGGAAAAGTTCGAGATCGCGACGCCGTTGAAGATCTGCAGCGCCAAGACTTCGAGGTGAAATGAATTGAAGTACTGACCGTGCGCACGATTCCAACCCTTGATCATCTTGACGAGCGGCACGAAGTTTCCAGCATGCACCTTGTTGGCAGCGGCCGCGATTTCGACGTGCCGCTTGGGGTCAGTTGAAATCCAGGTGCTGCGCGCGCTGTTGGGTATGAGATAACCGCCGCCTTCACGATAGAAGGCGGGAACGACATCCACCGCGAAATCATCGAAGCGGATCGTCACCGCTTGGCCATTGCGGCTGATGTCGGGCGTGTGCGTATAGGTTTGCCGGAGCGTGCGTTTGACTAGGTCAAGTAAGCCCGCCGGGTTGCCATTCTGATGGTTGAATCGATGAAAGTATTGCGTATCGAGAACGACGAGTACGTCGATGTCTGCCTGCCCGAGCGGAGCGATCATGGTGCTGCGCGAATAGGATCCGGTTAGAAAGTCCTCGCGGACGAGGAGGCCCGCTTGAATGACCGCGCGCACATTCTGCTGACGGGTAGAGACGGTGCTCGTCTGCAGACCCGTGATCTCCAGGTTCTCTTTGAGCTTCAGGAATGCTTGCGGGAGCGTGGTCGCCATGACGTGCGTGACTTAGTTATCCTTCGTTGAGGGCACATTCGGCACGATCTTGCTGATCAACTCGGCAAAGCGCTGCCCGATCATCGCTTGACCTTGCACGAGCGCTTCGATCTGGGTCTGTAATTGGTTGATCCGCTCCTGATAAGCCGACTCCATCTGCGAGTTCGCCGTGCGAGCATCCCGCAACGCCCTGCTCTGATCGCTACAAGCGCGCCTGCGCACTCTGCTTGCGCCATAGTTGCTGCACACGCAAAGAGAAGTGTGGATATCGTGCGTGCAGCGCGATATGTCAACCGCTCGCGTGCTAGCGATTCTTGTCACGCGGCGGACTCGGGTCGTTGCCATAGCTGTTCTTCTCGCGGATGGCGCCATCCCGGCCATGGATTGCATGCTCAGTTTGTTTCTTCTGAGCGATCTCCCGGCCGCGTTCGGCGGCATTCTCTTGATTGAGATGCTTGCTGACGACGTCGCCCCCGACCTGGTTCACCCAGCCCTTGCCAGTGGGATTCGGCGTCGTATGCACACTTTTCTTGCTCATGATCACTGCACCTCTTAGAGAGAGAGCGAGAGAGAGAGAAGGACGCTGCTCGATGATACTCACCGCAGGTTCACACGCGGCATGAGGACTTGAAATCTACGCAGCCTTTTTCGCCTTGCGTTTGGCGGCAAGCTCCAGTTCGGTCAGATCGAACGTGAAGTCGAACACCATGTTGATGGGATGATCTGCATTAACGTTGTCATTAAAGCTGTCCACATCGTTCTTCAGCTGCCGACAGTCGCCGACGATCTGCTGTCGTCGCTGCTGAAAAGAGATCTGCATGTGCTCACGAGAGGCGCTGCGGATATCCGTCCATAAGGCGAGTTGCTCGCCGTCTCGTTCGATCATCGCCACGTGTTTTGCGCGCACCCGCCGCCCCTGAGGGTCGGTGACATATTCTTCGCGCATGGCACGCGCCAGTTGTTCCGCACACTGAGCGATCATCGTGGAAGGCTGCGGCGACCACAGTCCCTTGCTGATTGCCCAAGCTGCCATTTGGTTCGTTGTCGCAGGCACAGCTTCCCCCGATTGTTCATACAATCGGACGATGCGTTGCAAGTGATCATTGACACTCATGCGGATTATCCTTTGATTGACGGAACGTGTCCCCAGCCGTCCACGAATGATGATGGCAATATATTGATTCGAATCTTTTCCAGAAGCTTGCGCAGATTGGAGTAAGGGATTTCTTTGCGGCGCTGCAATTGACCGACTACGATGCCGGGATGAATCTGCAGTCGCGCAGCGAACCCAACCACTCGATCATACGAATATAAGGGACGCACTCGAGCGATAAAATTCTCAAGATCGCGGTCCGATACCAGCATTTCTTGCGCCTCATGATCGGCGCGTCGCTCATAGTCAGGCAGTTCACTATCCTCGAGGTCATCATTGCCGACCAACTCGGTATCGATGATCGGGTTCGTCGCTGAGCCGTCCTGATTTTTCACATGCATCAGCTCGTGGAACAGCGTGAACCAGAACCAGTCGATACGATCGAATCGCAACGATAGGCCGATCACGGGCGAGCCGTCGTCGAGCCAAAGACATACCCCGTCAATCTTCGATCCGGGAAGCGGCTCAATAATCACCAGGCGAATTCCGGCCTCACCAAGAATGCGAGGCACATGCCGAACTTCAGCAGCATCCACCAACAGCCGTCGAAGATCCGCAAGACAACGATCGAGGTGCTTAGGATCGTAGCGCTTCGCGTGAACGCTTGCGCCGAGCTGGCGCACACGCCTCACCCAGGCATGTTGCGCGGGCGTAGGCAGCGTGATGCTGCGACGAAAGGCCCCGGCTTGGGCGACGGGAGCGTCGAGATCAGGCACGTCGAAAAAGCGCTGAAATTCCTGTTCCAACTGATCGAGCGATTTCGTGGCAGATATCCACCCTCGTCTGATCATGTCCTTGACAGGGAATTTTGCGTAGAGGCGCGAGCGGCGCGCCACTGCATCATCAACTTTGACCTTGGCCAGTTGCCAATGGCTTTCCAGGTTCATCCAGAATTCGGCGGAAGTGCCGAAAGCCGCAGCCAATCCCTTCGCCGTCTCCGGCGTGATGGCACGCTTGCCCGCAAGCAGTTCATTCACGAGGCGAGCAGGACGGCCCAGGATCTCGGCGAGTTCGACCTGCGACCAACCCCGCGCGTCCAGTTCTTCCTTGATCACCTCGCCCGGCGGAAAGCTCTCGGCGGCCCGCGGCGCACGGTTCGATGGCCTCTTCAATGTGTGTCCCCTGCAGATTCATTCTCGAGGGCAAGCACAGTGACTTTCGGGGGTGGCGGCAGGTCGTCCAGTTGCATGAGCAATCTCACCCCCGTGTCGAGGGTCACGCGGTAACGCCGGGCATCGACAGAATGCGAACGTCTGAAGCCGAGCGACTTTAGAGCGGCGAGATCCGCCGAGTCGCGGGCAGCACGGATCTGGAGCATTCGACGGCGAAATAGCCGTACGGTGTCAGGTGCCAACCCGGCGTCAAACCCCGGATCAGCCTCGAGTCTCTGCAATCGTTCGTCCGCATGACACAGCTCCATGAAGTCGAATATACCATCTTTACACCTACTGTAAAGATCAAGACTTCAGCGCGAGACGTCTGGCCTTTGGCTGCTCAAGGCGCGCGAGCCGCCGGCAAGCGCCGTCACAGGTCGATCGAGTTCAAGCGTCGGTGTCTCGCCGACCGGCCCGGGACGAATTTCGGGTCGACGAGGTCTGCTGTGCCTCGCGCAGGGCGAGCGTCCACAGCTGCGACAGGTGCGTGGAAATCGCCTCCGGAATCTCTGGAAGCGCTAGGCCGGCGGCGTCGCGTGGCGGGTAGGGCCGGCCGGATCTCGATGGCTAAGCCAGCCGCTTCCCATGCAGCAACGACGGGCTTCGGCTTGCGGGCGCTTGGGCTTCTGCTATCGGATTCCGCAAGCATCTCCTCGTTGTAGAAGACGGGAATGGGTTTCATATGAGGGGAACTCTGGGTGCCGCATTCAGCGATAATCGGAATCAACGCGCTTCTTTAGAACACGCAGAATCATCGGTGCCGGTCGAGGGCATTGCAAGCGATTCGCTCGGCACACCGTGTCACCAGTTCTCCCAGAGTGACAAAAGAATGCGCAGTACCGAACTGGCGATAGCGATCGCTGCAAAATACCGATCCATAGAGATGTCTCGCGGCACGTGATCCTTTAGTCCTTTCTGTGTTTCTAGCTCTTCCTCAGACGGCGGGTGACCAGCGGCAGTTCGCAGCGCCAGAAATCTCGCATGGCTCGTGTACATGTCGGAGCGGTCGCTTGCTACTCGGTTACCCTCATCAAACGCCCGGAGCGCCACCAAGTGAACCAACAGGGCCACAATGAGTATTTGAACAGGATCTTCTGGCGTCATGAGAATGGCAAATGCCACCAGCAGAGCGCCCGAATACAAGATAAAACGAATGGATTTCCGGAGTGTCACGCAGCCTCCTTTTTGTTTGGTCCAGCTTAACGTCGATTCATTACGTTCGGATCGAAGCGGATCTCAAGTCAAGAATCCGGTTCATCGTTCCGCCTTGGAGTTTGCCTTGGCTAACTAAATCAGCTCGCGATCAATGCAGTACATGTAGTCAATCCAGAGCCACGCGAGCTTGGTATTGAATGCCATCAATGCGCTCGCCAATCGGGAGTCCGGTGCGGTGGCTTGCTCGAACCGAAACGCAAGCCAGGGCAGGCGCGGATAATCCATCGCAGAAATCGATGTCTCCGCGGTTTGTATCAGCGTCCGCCACAAGGTCTGCGCTTCGGGTGCGCGCCGCGCCATTGCGACGGTGAGGACCAGTTCCTCCTCTGAGCAATACACGACAAAGGCCCCGCCGGGCGTGCGCACACCTGCGTGCTTGCCGTGCATCACGCGACTGGTCATCGTCAATCCTTCCACTGCCGCATCGTCCATGGCCGGCACCTGCACGAAGCCAGTCTGTGCATTCATGTAGGCCGTTAGATAGTCGGAACCGGTGTGTTCAGCGGAGCAGTCCCATGAACTAAAGGTCACCATGCCATTGTTGAGTTGAACCACCGAGAGCACATCGTTGCGCGTCACGATGCAGTCGACCATCGTCATGTTCTCACTCCTATCACTGGGTCACGCACTACGGAGCAAGCGCTCAATCGGCACTAGCAACCGGCACTCGACCCCCGCTGGGCGCTGATGGGGTATCCCGACACGGCACTCGGGTCCGTTCCGCGGGGTCAGCCGCGCCGATCTGGAGACCGTTCCGTGCATTTAGGCAGCATGGGATTCCGAGATTGTTGCTTTAGTTGGTGGTGGTGGCTTTCTTAACAGGCGCTGCTGCGTTTGCGCCGCGTCGAGCTAATTCCCGGCGCGCAAGTTCCCGGCGCGCCCGCTCCTGTGGACTCCCGCCGGCAGCAGCATCCCGCTTCACGTGCGCAACTGAATGCGACACAGCCTCTCCCAAATGATCGACGCGCTCAAGTGGGACGCAATACTCGTTTCTCTCATCGTCGTAGACTTTAATCAGGTCAGCGCTGCATGCAGCAAGGCGATTCGCGAGCGGGGCGTCTTGATATTTCATCCACGGGTTGCCATCTTTTGGCTGAGTCAAGCATATAGCTCGGCCAGTGCGGTCGTAGCGAACTACTTGCCCCGTAACGCAGTCGAACTTACTAAACGCGTTCGGTACCGCAACTGCGGTTTCGATGTCGAAGCTAGTGCTTTTTGCAGTGCCAGTTGGCGGATCAGGTATGAAGCGACCGCGCGGAGGCTGGCTAGCGGCATTTGCCGATCGAGTAGCATTGATTGGCAGATCGGGAACAAAATGACCGCGCGGAGGCGGCGTCACCACAGTTGCTAATTCGGAAGAGTTGACTAAGGGCGCTCTATGAACTTTAACTTTAGAGTACACAAATAGCGCCGACACGAAAACGCCGAGTACTACAACCAGCACACGTAGAACGTTCTTTTCCAGATTCCGAGGCGCTGAGTTCATCTCGCTCGACGAGCGCTCCGGTTTCACGATCCACGCTAACGCCCACACCGAGGTCGAAGCCAAGCCGAGGACCAATGCGGCGATTTTCAGATCGTCCACGCTACCGATGGCAAGAGCGAGTATCAGCGCCCCACCTGCGAAAACGCTCGCTACCACAGCGAGTCGGAAGATGATCCGATATAGAGTGCTCATCACGTCCCTCCGATTCACAGCGCTCTGGCCACATTCCAAGTGAAGTATGTCGGGCGATGGAAACTTATTTGCTGCAGGGGCGACGATTGGTGGTCAATCGCCGACTAATTCCCGGTTGCGTCATCGCGAGAGTTCTTCATGCCTTCCATTTCGCCACTCCATGCGCGCGGCACGTTGTCATACCGGCCAGACCATTTCTTCCCATCGAGACGCGGACGCGTTCGCTTTCAGGAACGAACTGATACCGGGAGTATGCGATCTCTATCTCGAAGCCGTCGGCCATGGGCTGGATTCCGTACTTGGCATCTTGACCAGACTGATCGAGCACGATGTTTGACTGCCGTTTTGCGGTCGCGCATCCGAAGCGGCCATGCTGTAAATACATTCTTTCGCGCGTGTCCTCCATGCTGCGGGGGAAATCTTTCAGTTACATCGATCCGAGTTGTACTTGAAGGGTCTTTGGCTGCCCGCCTCGCAGTAGGGACAGTTCGATGCGCTGGCCTTTGAATTCATCAATCAAGTCATTCATCGCTTCGGGACCGGCCACACCGCGGCCATTAATCGCCAACACGATGTCATCGACAAGAAGGTCCGCATCGAAGGCGGGCGATGAATCGACCACGCCCATGATCCGCACCCCCTTGTTGCTACCCAGTTGCGCACGCTCGCTATCCGTGAGCGCGTCAAAGTAAGCACCGAAACTGAACTTGCGTTTGACCAGGTAGACCGCTGTCTGATCGTAGCGATGAGTGGTGACCGGAATGTAATTGGTCTGCGTGCCATACGTGGTGGTCGTCGAATTGCCGTACGCGTTTACTGTCTGCCCGCCACCGTAAGCTGTGGCATTAGCGTTGGTGTACGAGGTTTGCGTGGTCGGGGTCGTAATCGGAATGCTTGCGGTGCGCGTTTCCGTGAACTTGGGGCTCAGTATCACCACGATGTCGGCAGCGACCGCGCGGCCCTGCGCAATGGCGTTTCTATCGGATTCTTCGGCGCCATTGAAACTGGAATGCCCGATGACAATGTAACCTGCGCGGGCGAAACGCTGTTCGTAGTCGGAATATTGGCCGCCGAGTCGCTCAACCTTGGGTTCGGCAGGCGCAGGGGCTACTCGATTCCCAAGGACGTCCTTTGCTCTTGGTAGCTCCTGATAGAACTGCTTGTATCCATTCGTCGCGCATCCCGTGCACAGCACAGCTACCAACAACATTGCGCCGATCTTCATATGCTTCCGTCCATTCCTTGAGTTGAGGTTGTCAGTGTGACGCAAGGGCAATGCCACAGCAGTGCGATATGTCGCAATTCCAACGACAGCAGGCGATTTAGACAATTCGATTCGAGTTGCTCATCGCAGCAAGGTTGGGTCCTTGGTGGACACGTGCCAGAGCGATTCTAGGGAAGCGCGGCATTCATCGGTGTGATGCGCGAAGAAACGCACATGATTGATAATTTATACTGGTCTTTGGAATGGCCGCAGCCGCGCAGCACGGCATCCGAAAGTCCCCAACGCGATAGGACTCCTTGAGGCGTTGCCAGTCGGCTTCGCTGAAGTCTTCCGTACGTATCGGTCTTCCCGCCGCGTCTACGACGAATAGCGTCCTGATGACCCTCGATCGGTTGCCTGGTTAGTTAGCCGAGTTTGGAAACCGGCACATTGACTGGCGCGAGCCACGCTGCCGCATCCAGGGTGGTGCCTTCGCCGGCCTGAAAATACTGCAGCGCCTGCGCCACGCTTTTGTGCCCGGTCAACGCCATGGCCTCGCCCAGGGGCACGCCGCGCCGCCCGGCTTCCGTCATAAAGCCGCTGCGCAGCGAATGGGCCGAATAAAAACCCGGATCCAGTCCGGCGCGACGCGCCCGCTCGCGCACGATGTTGCGTACCGCTTGCGGAGTCAACGGTTCGGCGACTACGGTACCGCGCAAGCGGCGGAAGAGGGCACCACGGGTGAGCTTCGCCGCGGTGAGCCACGCCTGCAGCGCCACGGCCGCTTGGCCGACCACTGGTTTGGTGGCGCTCGCATCCTGGGCTGTGCCACCTTGCTGCGTCTTGGTCTGGTGCAGCCGGAACACGAAGGTGTCTTCGGCTAGACGCTCCAGATCCTCCACCTGTAAGCGCGTCACTTCCGAACGACGCCGCCCGCCCGAACTCCAGGCGAGCAGCAGCAATGCCCGATCGCGTAGCCCGGCGAGGTCGTCGCCACACGTGGCGAGCAACGCCTCGAGCGGCGCGGCGGTGAGCGCGGGCTTGGCGATCGAGATCGCGCCGCGCGCGGCATAGGCCCGGCGCACGCGTCGAGTCAGCTCCTGCACGCCCGGATCCCGCAGCGGATTGGGCAACTCCTGGAGTTGATGCGCCTTGGACAGCACCGCCAAGCGCTGCTCAACGGTGGCGAGTTTCGGTGCGCCGGGCTTGGCCTTAAAACCTGCCGCCAGCAGCGCCGCATCGATGGCGCCGGGCAAGTCATGCGCCAGTCGGCCAGCCTCGTCCTGGCGCTCAACGTGATCGACGATGAACTGCACCACCGCCGGCACGGGGACGGGCAGGGCGAGCGCCTGGCGGTAACGCAGTTGAAACCACGCCGCCCAGTAGCGTAGCGCCTGCGCATAGGCCCGCACCGTGTTGGCCGATTCGCTTTCTTTATAGAGCGCCGCCACGGCGTCCTGCGCCTGGGCGTGCAGATAGCCCGGATCCAGCGCCAGCACCGCCTCGTGCACCACCAGCGGTGCTGCGCACGGCACGGACACGACCAAGCGGCGACGTTTCGTAGGATTTCGCATGAGATATGCTATAAATATACTATATATAGCGTTCTACTAACGATAACTCTCCCTTATCGTTAGTGCAAGTGGCGGCCGGGGAGGGCGGCGACACGTCGCGGTGTTGGAGCAGATCGAGGTCCCCATTGATGAGTGCTGACCCAGCAGAAATTGAGATTCGGCGCGCGCCGCGCATCAAGGCCGAGGACGTCTTCCAGGCAGCGGATGCGCTGCTGGTCGACGGTCATCGACCGACGATCGATCGCGTGCGCATGAAGCTCGGGCGGGGCTCGCCCAACACCATTAACGAGCACCTCGACGCATGGTGGTCCACCCTCGGTGCGCGGCTGCGCGACCTGCCCGGCCAGGTGCTCCCCGGGCTGCCCGATGCAGTCACCACCAGCTTGGTGCAGCTGTGGAACCTGGCCGTGCGCGAATCCCACCAGGCCCTGCTCAGTTCGTTGCAGGAGCGCGAAACGGCGTACGCGACGACGGCGTCTGAGCTCGACCAGCGCGCGGCCGCGATTGCCGAGCGCGAACGAGCGCTGCAGGAGAGTCGCGCGGCGTTGGAGAGCGCCCTAGTGTCGGCCCAGCGTCACCTCGAGGAAACACAGCGTCGTGGACAACAGTTGGAAGCGGAGCTGCGCGCGCGGGAAGAAACCATCGCTCTCCTGACCGCACGTGAGTCCGATCTGCGCGTGCAAGTGGAGGCGCTGCGGGGCCAAGTGCAGAACGACATGTCGACGCGTCTGGCCGAACAGGTCGAACAACAGCGCCGCGCGGCGGCGGACGAGGCCCGCGCCTTGCGTGAGATTGACCGCGCTCGTCAGGAGAGTAAGGAGGCACTGCGTCGAGCCGCCGTGAGCGAGAAGGCCCTGCAAGCCCGAGCGATTGACCTCGAGAGACTGCAGCGCACGCTGCACACGACGCAACAGAATCTCGCCAGTGCGCAGGCTCAAGCCGCCGCTCGCGCTGAGCAGCTATCTCGATTGGAGCAGATCCTGCAATCGGCGCAGCCACCACTGCCGGCAGGCAAACGGGGTAGCGGCAAGTCGGTGGCGACCAAGAAGCAGGGGTCCGCAGCCACCCGCCGCCGCCGCGCTCGCACCTTGGCATCGACGAAATAGACTGTATATTTATACAGATAAGGGAGTTCGCCCATGAGCACGTCGAGCCGCATTGAATGGACCGAAGCGACCTGGAATCCGGTGGTCGGTTGCACCAAGATTTCGGCCGGCTGCAAGTTCTGCTACGCCGAGGCGATGGCAAAGCGGCTGCAAGCCATGGGTACGCCAGGCTATGAGCGCGGATTTAAGCTCAATCTCATCAAGACGCGACTGAACGAGCCACTACAACGCGCACGGCCGACCGTGTACTTCGTGAACTCGATGTCAGACCTGTTCCACGAGCGCATTCCGGACACCTATATTGATCAGGTCTTTGACGTGATCGCGCGTACGCCGCATCACACCTATCAAATCCTCACGAAGCGCGCCGCTCACATGGCGCGCTACTTTCGCGCCCGGCCGGTACCGCTCAATGCGTGGCTGGGCGTCTCGGTCGAGAACCGCCGCCACGGCGTGCCACGAATCGATTCCCTGCGTCAGATCGCCGCCCGCATCCGCTTTCTGTCAGTAGAGCCGCTGCTCGAGGACATCGGATCGATCGATCTGACGGACATTCAGTGGGTGATCGTCGGCGGAGAATCCGGCCCCAAGGCGCGTCCCATGCAGCCGCAGTGGGCAGAATCCGTTCGCCACCAGTGCGAAGCACAAGGGTCGGCCTTCTTCTTCAAGCAATGGGGCGGCTGGGGCGCTGATGGCAAGCGACGCTCCAAATCAAAGAACGGACGTCTCCTGGGTGGGCGCACATGGGATCAGATGCCTGCGTTATAGTCCGGCCACAACAAAAAGCCAGCCAGGAGGGTACATGACACGCGCGCCGTATCAGTTTGGTGTGGACGGTCAGCTCCCTTCGATCAGACAGCACAGCATTGCCAAGCATCAGGTACTACAAACCTATCTGTTGGAGTACTTCCGCACGCTGGTGACGCCGGCACAGGATGTGCTGAGCCTCACGCTGGTGGATGGATTCGCCGGCGGCGGCGGCTACACACACGAATCAACGGGCGCATTGGTCTTGGGCTCACCCTTCGTTTTCCTGAAGTCAGTCGCTGAAGCTGAAGCGCTGATCAATCTGCAACGTGAAAAGCCGCTGCACATTGAGGCGAATTCTTTCTTCGTCGAGAAAGAGGCGCCAATCTGTCGCGTTTTGGAAGCACGGTTGCGCACCGAAGGCTATGGAGATCGACTGGGCGGCGACATTCATGTCTTGCAAGGGGCATTCGATACCCATGCCGCAGCGATCATCAAGGCCATTCATGCAAAGAATCCCCGCAGCGGTCGCTCGATCTTCTTCCTCGACCAGTACGGCTATAACGCCGTGCCCGCACCGCTCATTCAATCGATTTTCAGCGAGCTACCTGCGGCCGAAGTGATCCTGACTTTCAACGTCGATGCGTTCATAACGTATGCCAACGACGCGAACGCAGCGAATCTGTCCCAGCAGCTAGGCATCACTGACATTTTCCGGGGCCGCTCGATCCAAGAAATCAAGGCGAACGAGAAAGACTTTCGGCTGTTTATTCAGAGCTGTCTGTATCAGCGGCTGGTCGAGTCATGCGGCGCCGACTTCTATACCGTGTTTTTCATCCGCACCACCGGCCATGGCGATTACTGGCTTGTCCACCTATCGCAGCACCCGCGTGCACGTGATGTGATGACACGCGTTCATTGGCTGAAGAACAACAATTTCATTCACTATGGCGGTGCTGGCATTCACATGTTTCGTGCACTGGGGTACAGCGCCGACCGGGATGAGTCCTTCACCGGCCGCCTGGGATTCTGCTTCGACGAGTCCGCCGCGGCAGCCAGCGTATCCGCGCTGATGGAGCAGCTACCGCGGCTGATTCACGCTCGTCCCGAGGGACTGTCATTCGGTGAATTATTTGCAGCGACCTGCAATACGTCGCCGGCCGACAGCGCGAAATACAAGGCGGCGCTTGCGGCGCTGGCTCAGCACAAGGAAATTCAGATCGTATCCACCAAGGGCGGCCGGCGACACAGCGCCTCAACGATCGTCGACGGCGATCGCCTCGTCACGAGCGCCCAACGCAGTTTTGGGTTTGGCAAAAAAGGCGAATAGCGAATGTCGCTGAGCATGACTGGGTAACGACAAACGCCGATAGTACGAATTGCGTTCACGCTCCCACTGAGAAGCCGGAATAAACAATCTTTCACGACTGCGAAAGGCCAAGCTGTGATCGATCCACACGCGGCCGTTACGCACCGCACGCCGCAGAGAGGTGAGCGTAGCGACTTCAAGCGCACGAAAGGCTTGTTCACGATCTTCATCGGCCAAGAGCGACTTCCACGCCCTGCCAAAATCAATCGCCGTCTCGGTGGGCAACGCTTTTTTTTTCTGGGCATACAGCCCTCTCAGCAACTGCAATGCTGCCAGCACGGGATTTCCGGGTAACGCTTGCCACGGTAACACCATGAGTGCGGACAACAATGACCGCACCGGGCGGATTTCGGCGATGAGATGTTTGCGTACCAGCTGTGCGCGCGTGGGCGGCTTGCGCGCTTGATGCGTCGCGACCAGCGAGCGTAATTTCTCTCTGATTTCACCGTCAGCCTCGGCGGTATCGCCGGCCAATGCGTTCATCGAACCGAGTAGCTCGCGATACAAATCGGCCCAGTGGATCAAGACGCGCTTAGCATCGTCTGCCGCATGACGCCATACGTCGGCCACGCGGCGGCGGACCAAGAGCAACAAGCGATCGGTATTGATGAGCAAGCAATATCGCAGAAAGCAAGCGACCTCGATGGTGCGTGCTGGCTCTTTAATGCGTGCACCGATGGCCGGTGGACGATTCGCCAGGCGGCGCGCATAGCGACGCACCAGATCATCGGGCACATCGATCAAGTGGTGTTGCACGCGAAGTTCATAGAGCACCTCGATGCGTTCCAGCAATTCTTCGATCTGACGCGTCGAGTGTTTGGCCGGCGCAGCCCACAACCAACTTTGTTGTGTGAGCCCCGCTCGCGCGGCATCACGAGCGCTTTGCGCCAACGCTCCAGCAATGTGTCATCGACTGCGACATGAATGCGCTTGGCGAGTGCCGCTTCGTAATGCCGCGTCGCACTTGCGATCATCGAATGCAAATCGCGATCCCGAATCACAATCAACTTGTGTTCGTACAACCAGCTTCGAGCGAACACCAACAGCCGCAGTCGATCCGCTGTGCGCGTCAGTTCCTGACGCAGTGCTCGCACCAATGCTCGCCGCTGCAGCTCGGTGATCGGTCTAAACCCAAGAACTTCGCATGCTTGATCTTGATGCTCGAATAACGTCCGGCGCCGTCGATACATCGCTCGCAAAGAAGCAAGATCTGGCGCCGCAACGTTGTACTGCTCACCGAGATGGCGCCACAACACCGGCGGCGCGATGCGCACCGCCTCCAGGACTCGGCCACTCATGCGCAAGAAGCCGATTTGCAGCGCGAGGCCGAGCTTGAGTTCCGGACCGCGCCGACGGTCTTCAATGAGTTGCTTTTCCTCTGCGGTGAAGACAAAGAACGCTTGTATCTCAAACGCTGTCAGCTCACGCGGAAGTCGTTTGAGACCTAGAAACGTCGCTCGCCATGTGTTCATCGCACCCTCCAATCCGGGTACGATAACCCCTTCAAAAACAGCGAACAGCAAGTAGCTGTTTCATCAGAGAAAATGAGTGATCAACACTCAAATTACCGGTAAATTACACCGGCACTTTTGGCAGCAAAATCAAGAGGACCCCTTCTCCCGCGCGCGCGGTCGGTTCACAGTCGCTTCAGTTCAACTCACTGGAGCGGCGGATGAAGATGACAAAGCAGCGACGATTGAGTGCGAAGGCGTGGCCTGGGATGTTGGCGCGGTATGAGCAGAGCGGATTGCCGGTGATCGCGTTCTGCGAGCGAGAAGCTATCAGCAGCAAGAGTTTTCATCGCTGGCGATTGCGATTGAATGGCCCGGCTCCCCAGCGTGCGATGGCCAAGGCCGCAAGCGCAACGAACGCCGCCGCCGGATTTATCGATGTGCGCGCTGCGCGACGCTCGTTCACGCACCGAGTTGCGCCTTGATCTGGGCGGCGGGGCCGCGTAGACACCGCTTACTTCGCAACGGGCGTGCCGGGAATACGCCAATACGCGAGCGACGAGCCAGGTGCTATCGGTGAATCTGCAGCAGCTGCGGGATTGGGAGGCATGATCGCGCTGCCGATCGTGCGGGATGGGATCGTTGCTGAGACAGTGGCTTTGTACTTCTGAGCATGGGGAGCCTATGCACGCCCCATCTCATGCTAGCGAAGCATTTTCGCAACTCCACGAACAATGTCGGTTGTTCGAATACACCGGATATCCTAATCCTGATACCGACAGTCCGGAGTCCGGTATTTTCATGTTGGCGCATTCAGCGACGCCGTTCAAAATGGAGGTGGGTCCATTCCATTAAATCCGGTACCGCGGGATCTTTCAAAGCCTCAGACGATGCCCGTATACGCCCGCATCCCTTCGCTCGTTTGTTCCTCCGCGGGCATCAGATCCCACAGCCGTCCGTTGATCTGACGCAAATCATCCCAAGCCCCGCCTTCAGCAGCGCGCTTTCCGTTCTCTATAAACTGCTTCGCTTGGACCTGGTCGTTCATGGAGGCGCGGCGTTCGATCAAATGCTCGAACATGCCGATCAGGAAATCCGGTGTTCGGACCAATATCTGCCAACGTAGTCGTTCCAGGTCCGCAGTAACAGCGTGGATCTTCTCCGGACTACTCGAATTAATGAATGACTGCTCGCGCGCCAGGATTTCCGAAACTGTATGTTTCTCGCGGTCGTTCCCTGACTCCTTGACCAACTGAGCAACCTCTGCGCGCGCCTCTTTGTAGGCTCCCCTGGCCTGGTCAAGGCGCTTGCTGGAAGTCAGCTCGAACATTTCCTGAGCCAAGCGGCGCTTCTTGTCCTCAAGCTGGAATTTTTTGTCGGTTACGTCGTCCTCGCTGAGTCCCGCGCCTTCCCCGATGAGGGATTGCACCCCGCCCAGAACCCGTTCCAACCCGTCCACCGTTTCGTGATTGCCGTTTTTCTGCGCGTCATCGATCTCTTCCTGAACCTTTGTCTCCAGCATCAGGATTTCCGAGGCGAGCATCCGACTGGATACGGTGCGCTGTAACGGCGTGAACACCTGCGAGAACTCCTGACCCGTCCCATTTAGGTACGCAGATATCGTCAGGTCGCGCGACTCCGACATCTCGAAAATGAGGTCGATCTCGGTGCCCTTGATGAGATCGCGGCTGATCTGCGCCCCCGTGACAGAGAGGAGTCCTATCGGTTTGTTGGTCGAAGAGTGCCGGGTCGATGGCCCCTCTACGACCATGATTTGGACCACCTGATCAACCGAGCCCTTGACGATAGTCCTTGTGACCTCGACAACGACCTTGCTTGTCTTGGCCGGCAGCACGGCATTCTTGCTAAATAGCTGAAGCAGGCGGGTATCATTGGCCGCCAAGTCATCTTTTACCAGGCTGATATCTTCGGGGAGCATCTGACCAGCCACGCTGTAGCGACCCTGGGCGATCTGGATAGAATCAAAATCCAGAGCCACCGGGTTGCCCTGCGCGTTGAATACCTTGAGCGTAAAGCGATTAAACGCCCCCTCCCGCAAAGGCAGGTCTTCGACGATGCGAAGACCTAGTTTTTTGAGTCCGCTATCGAATGAGCCGTCGTCGCTGGTGATTCGGTAGTGCAACCCTGCGATCTCGCCTTCCACCCTGGCGGTGAAGGTCTCTTCCTTTTCCTGAGACGTCTTGCTGTAGCTAGCCCGGATCTTCACCAAGGATGCTGACTTACTCTTGATCTCTTCGCCGGATTTCCCTTTCTCCTTGGTCCCAGCGAAATAGGCGGCACCTATCGCTATAGCGTTCGTCGGATCGATGCCAGTGTTGATCGCAATTCCCAACACCTCTTCAACTCGCTTGCGCACGAAGGGGATGTAGGTCGAACCACCGACCATCAACACGAACTTAAGGTCCGTCGATTGCAGAGAATTGCGTGTGAGGATGCGTTTCATCATTTCCACGGTCCCATCGACCGCGTCCTTGACTACGCCTTCAAACTCGGACCTTGTTACAGTAATCGTGGATTCGACCGTGTTGCCGTCATCGTCCTCGATCGGATTTCGTGCGAGGTCGATCTCGGCCGACGTCTTGTTCGACAGTTCAACTTTGGCCTCCTCCGCAAGGCGCAACAGCGAGTACCAGAGCTTGTTGTACTTGCCGCTCTCGCTTTTCATCTGTCCGAGCAAATCTTTGAAACTTCCCCGTCTCTCCAATTCAGGCACAACGATCTTTTCGACGATCAGCGCATCAAAGTCGGAGCCACCGAGGAAGTTGTCGCCCTCATGGTCGAGTACCGTCAACTCACCTTCGACAATGCGGACGAGCGCGACGTCGAAGGTGCCGCCGCCGAGGTCGTAGACCAACCATTGGCTATTTTTTAGATCTACGTTCCTTTCCTTGTTGGCATAGGCCAGGCTGGCGGCGATAGGTTCTTGGAGCAAGACGACCGTCTTGAAGCCGGCCATGACACCTGCTTCCTTCGTCGCGTTACTCTGAACCGTGTCGAAGGAGGCCGGGATGGTGATCACCGCCGCATCGACCGGTTCGCCAGTGTGGACAAAATTTTTCAGTTCCTTCAGGACGTATGCGGAAAGCTCTGGAGGCGATTTTGAGGCACCCAAAGACTTGATCTTGAAGGTCTCTGAGGTCCCCATTTTCCGCTTGAAGCGGCTCACGACATTCTTGGGGTCCCGTTCGACGTAGTCTTGTGCCTTGTCGCCCACCAAGATCCGGTCTTTGCGAAAACCGACCACACTCGGCAGCGTCTCCTTGAAGCCAATCGGGTTCTTAAAGACTTCTACTTGACCCTTGTCGAATCGCGCGATCAACGAATTGGAGGTGCCAAGGTCAATGCCGAAGTTAATCATTGACGCCATCTCAGCTTTCCTCTTCAGTCTTGGATTGAACGACCACAATGCCTTTCTGGATCACTCTCGAGAACGCGGAATTTCCGAACCGGACGATGGGCTTGATGACTTCGACCACGACCAAGTTCTCCGTCCCCACCCCTGTAATCGAGGCATCGAGGTCGGTGCGCGTTTCGTTGAAGGCTTGGCCCATCGGATCTTCGTAGAAAAATTGCAACTGCTCATGGTCGTCCTTCGACGCATCCTGATTCATGTCCTTTAGCGCATCCTTTATCCGCTCTACGTTGCGCTTGATGTTGCCGGGATCACCATGGCCGGCGAGCTTCCGCTCGATGTCATAGAGATTGTTGAGAGCCTGGAGCACCCACCTGGGGGCCTCGGAGATTGGTGCTGGTTGCATTGTGCTCAACGTGTTCGGTGATTGCGACGAGTTGCGAGGGCCGTCGCCACCCCGCGGCCATGCCTAGAATTCTGACTCCGATAGCCCGTAAGTTTGCATGTTGCCATTACTTACTTTGAACAACGTCATGGTCAGTGTGCTGTACTCCACTCCGCCGGCCGTGATCGTCTCATCCAGTCGAAACGGCTCCGACCGAGACAGCGCACCAGACTCCAGGTCTTTGTAGCGAACGTCATAGTTGCCTTGGCGCACGCTATCTACCTGGAACTGACGTCTTGCGGGAATGTAGACCACACGAACCGGAACGGCCTCTCCGCCGTCCAGCGAAACGAGTTTGACCATGACGTCCGATTCGTTCCGGGAATTATCTATCGTGACGTTCGAGTAGCCGTCTTGATGGAGTTGAGGGTAACCACCGATGTATCCTGCGGAGGCAGGCCAAGGTTGTCCATTCGGTGCGGTTGCTGATCGTATGTGGGTTAGTGATTCGGGGCGAGCACTTGGCTCCGACCGATATCGCTTAGTTGCGGGTGCAGAGTGCTCGAAAGTAGACGAATCTAGCCAGCCATACAAAATAAGCCCGCCCAACAGATACACGAACCAGAGGCGCCCCACGTGAGAAAAGGCCGCAGAAGGGGAGAATTGTCTTTGCGTAAGCAACTCCGCACCATCCTGCTTCGCGCCACGTTGCGCTTGGGCTATGAAGTGCAGCACTACAGCATTGTCGACTTCATGTAGAGCAAGACTGGCGTTGGTTTTTCGATCGCTGGAGACCGAAATAACAACCTCGCCGTTTTCAATATCAGATTGGAGAAGCGACCAAGGACAGACAGTCTTCTTGATGAAGATCCACTCTTTCGTTGTGAACTCCACCCCTTCTCTCGTTAGCACGACGTTGCCAACGCGTACCCGTTGCCTATTATCGAGGTCCGTCTGAATGCTCTCAACGATCCGGGGCAGCAGATAAGTCACGGAAGCGTTGACCAACTTGCCGAATAGCTCGCGCTGGACCTCATGATCCTTGGCAGAAGTCCACTCCACATTGATCTCCGGCCCCTTCACACTGCCGATGGCGATCGAAAAAGTCATGCTCGTTGATCCGTTCTCACGGGTTACGATCGTTCCCCAGCGCAGCGTCCTAGCCTCGCTCACAGGGATGAATCGCTCCCCATAGCCGGCCCCGTCTCCGGTGATGTCGAACTTGGATGTCCCGAACGTCAGATGTGCCTCATCCCTGCGCGCGGCCTCAATAAGCTCATCGAGGGTTTTCTGGTCTTCTTTCAGGCGATGCTGCAAAGAAGGCGACTTCAGCGCAAACGCCTCGGCCAGTTTGAGAATTGCCTTAGCCAGGTCTGGGTCATCGTGGTGATTGTGCGTATCGACTGATATGGATCTCACCAAGGACATGGCCTCTTCCTGTTCCTTGTGAAAGGCAACAGGCAACAGCCCGAGAATGTCGCCGACGGACCCATCAGAAAGCAAAGCCTTGATTCCCGGTAGAGTCGGCTTTTTCGCCTCGGATTGTTCGGCCGCAACGCGTAGGGGCGCGAGCAGTCGATCTACGTGCCGATGAGATCCCTCGAAGCACTTGTCCTCGTCCTCTGGAACCACCCAGCGTCGTCCGTCGAGAAGGCATTCGACGGCAGCAACATTGCGTTGTTCGATTGCCTTCGTCAGCGTGGAGTTAAACTGTTTTGAAAAGAGCGGACTCAGCCAGGCAACGAATCCTGTTTCGTCATTTTCAATATGTTCAAGTAGCGCCACCGGAGTTTCATCGTCGTCGACGAGAAAATGATGAAGCTCTGCTCGCTGGAGAAACCCAGACAGGACGGGACTGCGGAACACACGATAATGATGATCAGCCAGTGAAGGATCATTCAGCTCATCGCAGAGTCTGATCGCCCGAGACCGGTCCAATTGCAGGCCGGGCATCCAATCCACCCGGCCATCCTCGAGTTCAATCTCTTGTAGCAGGGATTTCTTCGCCCGCTGCAGCGTCTTGGTGTCGAGTCGCTCCAAATCGAGGTCAGCTTCGAGGCGAAGCAGTTCTAACGGATTGATGTACGCGCTGTACCACTGATCTCGATCAAGCAACGGCTTCGTTTGCGATTGAACCTTGCGCCGTAACTCCTTCATCTTCGGCATCAGTGCCACAATTTTCTTCTCTGCCCGGTCATAACCCGGATCTCGGGCGACTGCTCGTCGCCAGGCGTCGATCGCGTCTGCGTCCTGGCTCACTTCCGGCTCATTGAAAGCTAAGCCAAGGTTGAAGAGTCCGGCGGGGCCGGAGCTTGCGGATGCCACCCTCCGGTAATACTGGATGGCGAGGTAGAAGTCCTTCCGGTCGTGGTGAAGGATGCCCAGTCGATTCAACTGGTAGGGGGTCAGGTCAGTCGCCGCCTCCAGCGCCTGCAGGACGCCCAGCTCTTCTTCGGACTGCTTGTCCAATTCGTATAGCTTGGCCAGTTCAACCAGGGCGTCTACTTCGTCCGCATCCAACTCTACCGCTTTCTCCAAGCACTCCTTGGCCTTTGCCGTCCCGCCCGATTCCAGCAGCACAAGCCCCAACCGGCTCCAACCACGTGCAAAACGCGGCGCGAACTCGACGACTTTCTCTAGTGGAGCAACCGCCTTAGCCGCCTGCCCTAACTCTATCTGGCAGAGAGCGACCTGCCAGAAGGCGTCCGCGCTCTGCGAATCGAGGTTTGATGCCTGCCGGGCGGAAATAAGCGCTTCCTCCAGACGACCGCGCTTTCGTTGGTCCTTGGCCTTCTCAATGAGTTCTTCCGCCGTCACCGATGGTCCCTTCGCGTTGGCCGGCCCGGACTTGGCGCAGGAGGCCGATATGTGACGCACATCACCATACTCGCTGACAGCGGCCGCTGCCGGGCCGCATGTTCGTACGTTTGCTCTGCGAATGATACGCGATGTAATCGCGGCATCGATGCATAACGTACGAAGCTCACCCGGCACTCAGCCGATGGGATATCGGTACGTTCGAAAAATGATCTGGGTCAATTGGCTGCGCACATAGGCTAGAAATGCCCATTACGCAGATAATCAAACGAGTCGATGCACCAGGTGCAGCGTCCACAGGTAGTGATCGAGCGTCGAGCGCCGTCGATCGGCGCCAATTCGTTCCTGAAGAAATCGTCGCAGGCTATCCACGGTTGCGGGGAGCACGGGTTCGCCGGCCGCGTCGCAGAACTGGCGCCAGGTGCGCCAATCGGCGCCTGCCGTGCGCAGTGAGTTGCGCGCGTAGGCGCGCTGCAGATCCTCGCCGACCTCGGTATCCGCCACCAGCGCTTGCAGCCGGCCGAGCAAGGAATCCCGATCCAAGGCGATGAGTTCGGCGGCGGCCGCCTGCTGCCGGGCGGTCAGCGGCGGCGAATCCAGCGGATCGAGCGGATCAAGATCGGTCGTCATCCCCGGAAGCCTAGCCGGCCGGGTCCGTTTCCGACAAGTGCCATTGTCGGGCACGTAGAAAAATAACGTAACAACGAAAAAGAACGTTACGTTATTATTAGAAAACGCTGTTACGTTATGATATTCTGTGTTCAGCCGGCCGGAACCCCCGGTCCAGAGGATCTTTTCGATGGCAAAGCCAAAACTCCCGTATGAGCGCGTCGCGGAAGCGGCCTTTCAGCTCCACGCGCGCGGCGAAAAGATCGTGCAGCGCTCCGTGCGGGCTATTTCAGGCGGCGATCCGGCCGCGGTTGGCGAGCATCTGAAGCAGTGGAAGCGGGAACACCCAGAACTGGCCGAGACCCAGCGCACGGCGACGCCGGAGCTGCCGGCGCCCTTCCTACGAGTGCTGCAGGACGAGATCCAGCGGCGGATCGCGGAAGCCTGCGCGGCGCTGGAGGGTCAGCTCGCCACGGCGCAAGAGAACATCGAAGACCTCACGCGCCAGGTCGGTGAGCTGCAGGAGGAAAACAGCAGCTTCGAGCGACAGCGCGATGACCTCGGGGCCGAAAACGAGCGCCTCCAGGGGCAGGTCAAACAGCAAGCCTCCGATCTCGACCGTCTACAGCAGCTGCTCGCCACCGAGCAGAAAGCAGCCGAAGCCGCCCGCGTTGACTTAGCGGAGGCGCGCTTGCGGGCCAAGGGTCAGCAGGAACTCGCGGATTCACTGAAGAACGAGCGGGACAGTCTCCGGCAGTCGATCGACACTGAACGCAGTGGGCGTCTGGAGGCGGAGAAATCCCTGACGGGCGCGAATGCTGCCGTGGAGCAGCTCCGCAAGCGCGTCGAGCAGCTGAGCGGCTTTCACGACGCACTCGAGACCGAGCGCGATACCCTTCAAGCCTCACTCGATGCGGAACGCGCCGAACGCTCGACGGCCGAGAAGCACTTAGCGGCGTGCCAGGCCGAGGCGAAAGGGGTGAAGGAACGAGCGGATGATCTGCAGCAACGCGAAGCCGCCTTGCGCGCTGAACTCGTGCAGCTCCGAACCCCCGGCCCTCCGAATACGACGGGTGGTGCGCGAAAAAGCAGCGACGAGTGAAGGAATCGGTCGGTAAACGCTTTTATGCGAAGAGGTTTGTCGTAGCTGAGTGCCCGGTGGGGGGAATGGGGTAACCGATACTGGCGAGAGTTCACAAGTAGGCCGGAAAGCCGTTTCCACCTACGAGAACCCCATCGGTCCACTTCACCTATAATCCGCGCCTTCATCACCAGAGGGCGCGTTGCAATGCCATATCCATCCTGGGAGGCCTGGATAGACCAAGTGTTCCAAGTGATGCTCAATGATTACCCGCAGCTTTTTGGCGCAACGGACACGCAGTCACAGATTCATCGTGGGGAGATTGATTGGGAACAATGGCGACCCTGGTATGACCGTGGACTGTCGGCCAAGGAAGCGGTTGATAAATCGCTCGAGACTGACGAGTAGGGCTCGCTCTGAGTAGCGCGATCGTCGGCTTGTCCGCGATGAGGTCCGCCACGAGACAGTTTGACAACCACGACCCCCGGACGCTCGGGTCCTCACGGACACCGTGATGTGAAAGGCCCGCGCGGGCCCATATTCAGGCAGAACCTGACGCACAAGTGGGCAAGGCCCCTCCCATGTCGGCCTGACGACACTCGCAGTAGTATGAACATCGCCAGTAGGCTGCGCCCGCAACGAAAAACAACAACAATGGCACTGCAGAATTCCCTTATCGATGTCTCGCGCTCCGTGCTCGTCGTGGACGACGATCCGATGATTCACGGGCGGCTGGAGGCACTGCTGCAACCCGCAGGATACTCGGTGACCTGCGTGGCCTCCGTGCAGCAGGCGCGTGACGCCATGACAGCTGTCTTTTATCCTATTGTCATCCTCGATCGGATGCTGACGGATGGTGACGGTATCTCGCTGTGCTCGGAGTTACGAACTAATTTGCAGCCCAATCGTGTGTTTGTGCTCGTCCTGTCTGCACGCGATTCGTCGCTCGACGCTGCCTGTGGTCTGCGCGCCGGCGCCGACGTTTACTTGAGCAAGCGAACTTCGAACGCCGAGCTGTTGGCCTATCTTGAAGCCGCCATCGCTGTAGCGCACTTTTCCGCGAAGTAGGAAAGGATCGCGTTCGAGGCTGAACCACACTGATTGCCATGGCGTGATCACTACTGCGCGCCCGGCCCTTTCGTTATGGGAGGGGGCGCACTTGGCGAGATCCACACGCGCATTTTCGACCCTCAGCCCTCGATCCCCTTCTGTGGCCGGCCTTCCGAATCTCTCACCGCATGGAGAATTATTTCGTTCCGATCATGGCCGCGTCGCGAGTTTCGCATCGACGTCGGCACAATCAGCATCGCAATAGCGGATGACCTCCTTGATCGGATAGGTGCGTCCGTCACGTAGTCGCTTGCCGGCGGCGACCGCCTCGTCATAGCGTTTGCGTAGGTCTTCGATGTTGTGGTGCCGGGTATAAATCTGGCCACGTGAGATCGCGTGCGGCGCGGATTGGAAGTCCGAGCAGTCCACCTCAAGTCGTTTGCGTTCGCTGTCCGACACCTCCCGCTCTTCAAACGGCACCTCAGTAGGCGACACGAACACGCGATAGCCGATGAACCCGAAGAGCGTAGCGAAGAGCAACCCGTATCGAACCGTGCGTGCAGTGTATGAGCTCATAGAAGCCGCCTTTTTCGCCCCGGTAGTCCCACAGGGGTAGTTCCCTTAGCCGTGCTCCTTGAGCAATGCTGCCATTCGCTTCGCATCCTGCTCATCGAACTCGCGGGCGTTGAAGATTGGCTTACCGTCGGCGCCATCCAGTCGCTCGACCTCGACGGTAAACACTGCGTCCGCCGGCGCGTCCACCTTGCCCCAATCGCTGAACATGTTAGGTTCGAGATTCCAGTTGGCCTTCTCGCCCGGCTCCAAACCACCGGATATCGAGTAGTTGAAGTCATCGGAGTGCCAGGGCACCGATCGGCCCGGTGAGGCAATCGTGCCCTTGAAGTACGCGCGCGCAATGGCGTGACTGGTGTTGTTAACGACCGAGAGTTCCACCACCGGTTGAGGACGGCCGAATTGCTGAGCAACCAGGCGAAACCGCGACCGTGACACTTCAAACTTGGCAAGCTCTGCTCGCGCCGTTTGAGACCTCATCTGCTTCGCTTTCAGCTCCTCGATCTCGGCGAGCGCCTGTTGTCGCTCCTTGTCTTTGCGAGTCTTCTCAAGCGCCTTCGCCTCTGCGATGACTTGGGAGGCTGTCTTGCCATTCAAGTTTGCAAGCGCCTTGCCCGCCATATCCTCCGCCGACTGCACGCCGGTGAACAGCGCCTTGAAGTCGAGATTCGACATTGTCAGCTGCGCGACCGCTTGGTCGAACTCTTGGCGCTGCGCGTCAGGGAGTGATTTGCGCACTTTCTGAATGGACGCCTGTGCTGCCTCTTGGCTAGAGCCGTCGATCTTCGGATCCGTGCAGGCGGCGAGCGCGAGCATCGTGCATACAATGATCAATTTTCGCATTCGTCAGTCCTTGAAAGGTTCCGAATCGAGACAGCGGATTTCAGCAAGGATGTAGGGGCGCTTTCCGCGCGATCGGTCACAGGGATCCAGACCCTCACGACGGGGACTCTCGGGGTGCAGCTACCCGTTCGGACGTGGGTTGGCCTGCCTTCCAGGCGAATGCTATCTGAAGGGTCATTGCAGCATGCGAAAATCACAAAATGAGTCGTACGCCGAAGGTCGATAGAATAGATACACTATCGAATACGGCTTCGATTTGTCTCTCACCCATCGGACTGTGAGAAAGCGGGTCCCGGATAGAGATATTTTGGTTCCCTTAGCCTGTCTTCGCCCTAAAATTCAATGATGACGACCACTTTAACGCCAATCGCCTGCTATCGGCGGCCTGACCCCGAAACCGGGACAATCCACCGGCCGGCGAGAAAGCCTGGTCAGCCCGAGTCGCCGATCGGAAAGATCGAGTACACGGCCGACCCGGCACTGTTTTTCCATGCTGAGAAGTACCGCGGCAGCAATGAGGCTACCCGTATTGCGATCATGGAGGCCCCCAGTTACGCGGCCGGAGAGGCTCTGTGGTCGGCCCCGCTGACCGAAGCGCAACGGGTGCGCTGGGTCAACATCTCGGAGGCGGTGATGCGCTGCGCCCTCTGGTTCGCGCTCAGTCAGCGGCCTGAGAATGTCCAGTTCGCGCGTGAGCACTTCGACGGCCTGGATGTTGCCGGCGCCCAGCGAGCGATTCAGCAGCAACTGCGAAGCAGCCCCACGCGCCTGGTGATTGCGGGTTCCCGAGAGATGACCGCTCGGATTGCCGGCTACGCGCTTATCGATTGGTTCGTCGAGAACCGCGACCTCACCGCGAGTGGACATGGCATCACGGATTCCGTGCATGAAGTCGTGTCAGGTAATGCGAACGGCGCGGATTCGATCGGCGAAGAATGGGCGATGCGCGACTACAAACCTGTCGCTCACTTCCCGGCTGATTGGGATCGCTTGGGTAAAGGAGCGGGGTTTGCGAGAAATGAGGTGATGGAGAGAGTCGGCACGCACCTGCTCGCCTTTCACCTGGCAAATTCTAAGGGCACGGCGAACATGGTCGATCACTTC
>WUUC01201610.1_pt1 | contig 26088 bp, 28 predicted proteins | sample 6278441 | NCBI WGS metagenome assembly WUUC01 (sample SAMN13675441, study PRJNA597444) | soil metagenome | isolation source: soil | place: USA: Washington | collected 2017-10 | reverse complement strand
CAGCAGCACGTCCGAGGCGGTGCTGCGCAACGCCCGCAGCACCAGGAACATCGCCTCCTGGCAGCCGACGGTGACGACGATCGACTCGGGGTCGACCGAGATCCCCTCATCCTGGGCGAGGTTCGCCGCGATCAGGCCGTGCACGATGCCTTTGGTCCGGCCGTACTGGAACAGCGCGCGGCGCACCTCCTCCTCGGAGTAGCCGAGATCGGATTGCAGGTGCAGGCAGAACCTGCGCAGGTATCGCTCGATGGACTCGGTCTGAAAGAACTGCTCGGCCGGCCGGCCGGCCGCCAGCGACACCGCCTCGGGGTACCGGGCCGAGATCTCGTTGAGAAAGTTCATCGAATTCAGCGCCGGGTCCTCCAGCGCGCCGAACAACTGAGCGGTGTGCAGCTCACCGAGGTGCAGGCTGTCGGCGGCGCTCATCTACCAACTCCTCAGGTCGGTGCGCAGATCCCGGGCGGCGGCGACGTCGGCGCAGCCCGCCAGGATCAGCGACTCACGCAGCTCGGTGCTCAGCAACGACAGGGCCTGCGCCGCTCCAGCCGCTCCGTCGACCGCCAGCGCCCACAGCAGCGGACGCCCGATCAGCACGCCGGACGCGCCGAGCGCGAGCGCACGCAGCACGTCCGTGCCGCTGCGGATCCCGCTGTCGAGCAGCACCTGGCACTGCTGGCCCACCTCGGCCACGACGGCGGCCAGCGCGGTGATGCTGGCCGGCGCCCCGTCGAGCTGACGTCCGCCGTGGTTAGAGACCACTACCGCGTCGGCGCCGATCCCGACAGCACGCGCCGCGTCGCGGGGATCGAGAATCCCCTTGACGGCCAAGGGTAGATCCGTCCGGCTGCGCAACCACTCCAGGTCCGGCCAGGTCAGCGACGGTCCGAGCAGCTCGCTGGTGTGCGCCGCGATCGCCGATTCCCCGGCGCTGGCCAGGTGCGCCCGGCTGGCCGCGCCGTCGGTGAGGTTGGCGGCCACCACATCGGCGGGCAGCGCGAACTGGTTGCGGACATCACGCAGTCGCCGGCCCATGATCGGCACGTCGAGGGTGACCACCAGGGCGGTGCTGCCGGCCGCTTCCGCCCGCCCGATCAGCTGCTCCAACTTGGGCCGATGCTGCAGCCAGTACAGCTGAAACCAGATCGTGGCGCCGGTCCGCGCGACCTCCTCAATGGCGCAACTGCTCAGCGCGCTGAACATCAGCGGTATGCCGGCCTGGCAGGCAGCCTCAGCCATCGCGACCTCACCCGCCGGGTGCACCAGTCGCTGATAGGCCATCGGCGCCACCGCGATCGGCATCGACCCAGAGGTGCCGAGCAGGCTGGCCTCGGTGCCACGCAAGGTGCTGCCCAGCACTCGCGGATAGACCGCGACCGAGTCCAGCGCCTGCCGGTTGGCCCGCAAGGTGAGCTCCGAGCCGCTGCCGCCGGCGATGAAGTCCCAGACTTCCGGTGGCAGCACTGACTGAGCGCGGGCTTCGAAATCGTCCAGCGAGACCGGCGCCGGCCCGGTCACCGGCTCAGCCCGAACTGCGCGCGCAGAAAACCCACGGCTTCATCCACCGCCCGCCGGCCGCCCTCGAGCGTCGGGTACATCAGGAAGAAGCCGTGCATCATGCCGTCGTACCGGCTCAGCTCGGTGGGCACGCCGGCTTCTCGTAGCCGGTGGGCGTACTCCTCGGCCTCGTCGCGCAGCGGGTCGTACTCGGCGGTGATCACCAGCGCGGCCGGCAGGCCGGCGTGGTCGGCCGCCAGCAGCGGTGAGGCCAACGGGTTCTTGCCATCGGCCGGCGAGGCCAGGTAGTGGCCCCAGTACCAGTCCACCGACCGGCGGTTGAACATGCTCGGGTCGTCGTTCTGCCGGAGCGACGGGGTGCCGGCGTCGAAGCAGGTGTTGGGATAGACCAGCAGTTGCGCAGCCAGCGGCGGGCCGCCCTGCTGCTTGGCCAGCAGCGTGACGGCCGCGGCCAGGTTGCCGCCGGCGCTGTCGCCGCCGACCGCCAGCCGGCCCGGGTCCACCCCGAGCTCCTCGGCGTGCTCGGCGACCCAGCTGACCGCGTCGTAGCAGTCCTGGACCGCGCTCGGAAACTTGTGCTCCGGCGCCAGCCGGTAGCCGGCCGCGATCACCACGCACCCGACCGCGTTGGCCAGCGTGCGGCAGATGCCGTCACAGGTGTCGATCTGGCCCAGGGTCCAGCCGCCGCCGAAGAAGTAGATCAGCGCCGGCGCCCCGGCTTGCCCGGTCGGCCGGTACAGCCGCAGCGGCAGCTCACCGTCGCTGGCGGGCAGGAACAGTTCTCCGACCTCGTGCACCGGCTCAGGGTCACCGCCGCCGGCCCGGATCTCGGCAAGGTCGGCTGCCCGGGCCTCGGCGAGCGTCAGGGTGTACAGCGGGCGCGCCTGATCGGCGATCCGGCGCTCACGCCATTGTCGAACCTGCGGATCCAGCGGCATCCCTCAGCCGGGCCTATTCGCGCCAGAGAGTCGGGCAGTAGTCCGGATCGGCGTAGTCAGGCCGGCCGTCTGCGGTGCGCCGCACCAGGCAGTCGTGGTTGTAGCCGGCCAGCTCGCCGTTGGAGAGCCGGAACTCTTGGTAGGCGTTGGCGCCGTCCTGCAGGTGCAGCGAGATCGCCCGGCGGGGCCGGTCGCTCAGGTTGGGACCGCTGCCGTGATAGGTGCGGCAGTGGTGGAAGTTCACATGGCCCTTGGGAATCGTGATCGGCACCTTGACCACCTCGACGCCGTTGAAGGCGGCGTTCTCGGCCAGCATGGCGTCGAGTTGGGCCTTGTCCCGCTCGGCGAAGTGGCGCACCGTGCTGTCGTCACGTCCGATCTCGCGCCACCGGTGGCTGCCGTCGACCATGGTGATGGTGCCCATCTCCGGAGGGCAGTCGTGAAACGGCACAAACGCCGTGAGCATCCGCTCTGAGGACGAGGAGGCCCAGTAGTGCTTGTCGAAATGCCAGGGCACCACATTGGTCGGCTCGGCCGCGACCGGCGGCTTGTAGATCATGGTGGACTGGAAGATCCGGATCTCAGGCGCCTGCGCGAGCCTGGCCGCGACTGCGCCCAGCAACGGCTTGCGCAGGATCTTGGCGATCGGGTCGCTCTCGTAGTGCACGTAGTCGTTGTGCCGCTGCACCTGGCCGTGCTCGGGCTGCCAGTAGGCCAGCTTCGGCGGACGGGTCGGCAGCTGGTGGTCGCGGGCGCCGTCGTAGTAGTCATCGCTGGCGGTCACCAGGGCATCGATCTCGTCGTCGCTGAACAGCTTGCCGGACAGGTACCAGCCGTGCTCGGCGTAGAACCGGACGTCTTCCTCGGTGGGCAGGAGCGCCGTCTCCTCGGCGGTGAGGCTGAACTCGCTGCTGGATATCATCACACTTCCATATGTTCGGGGTCAGGATCGGCAGCCATCGGCGTCGGTGCGTGCACCATCTCACGTTCCTTGGCCTCATACAGCGCTTTGATGTTGCCACTGCCGAAGGTGCGGGCGCCGCGCCGCTCGATCACCTCGATGAACAGCGTGCGCCGCACGTGGGTGGACTCGGTGAAGATCTGCAGCAGCTGACCCCAATGGTCGCGGTCGACCAGAATGCCGAGCCGGCTCAGGTCGGCGATCGGCGCGTCCACGGCGCCGACCCGGGCCTCCAGGCTGCGGTAGTAGGCGTCCGGGGTGCTCAGGAACCGCACGCCGCGGACGCCGAGCCGGTCCACCGTGGAGACGATGTCGTCGGTGATCAGCGCCACGTGCTGCACGCCGGCGCCGGCGTGCCACTGCAAGAAGTCATCGATCTGGCCGGCCCGCCGCTCGGTGTCGGGCTCGATCAGGGTGAAGGTGACCTCTCCCGACGGGCTCTGCACGACCACCGAGTTCATCCCCTGGCCGGCCACCTCGATGTACTCGGTGAAAATCTCGGCGAAGCCGTACACCTGCTGGTAGAACCGCGAGGTCGCCTGCAGCTGGCCGGCCGGCACGCAGATCGCCAGGTGGTCGATCTTGTTGAACAGCGGGTGCTCGATCGGCTCGCGGTCGAGCATCTCGATCGGACCCGGCAGAAAGCTGTCGCCCGCGCCCTCGCGCTGCACCAGCCGGTGCACCACGTCGCCGAAGCCCTTGACGTCGGCGAAGGCGACGGTCGTGGTGCCGTCGGTGAATGACCTCGGCGGCGACATCGGCTCCGCGCCACGGCTCACCAGCTCGGCGAAACAGTCGGCCACGTCGTCGACCCGCATCGCCACCACCGCCACGCCGTCGCCATGCTGGTGGACGTAGTGGTTGGCCGAGTGGTCGGCGTACAGGCCCGAGGTCAGCATGATCTGCACCTGGTCGTGCCTCATCAGCACTGACCGCTGGCCGAACAGCCCCGTCTCGGGGCCGCCCCGGCCGGCCACCTCGAGGCCGAAGGCCGCTCCGAAGTAGTAGGCCGCCTGCTGAGCGTCGCCGACAAACAGCTCCAGGTGGTCGATTCCGAAGATGTTCATTGGGTAATCCCATCAGGTTGTGAGTGAGCATTATCGCCGGTGGAGGCGTTCGCGGCTAGCAGCGGCTCGCTAGCCGCCGCGACGAAGTGGGCCCGCCCGGCTCCGGCTTCGGCTCCGCTGGACAATAGAAGCGCGTACGCTCGGTCCGTCGACTCGGCCGGGCTCGCCGGGTCAGCAGCCTGGTGACCCTGCTCGACCAGGATCAGCAGCACCTCATCAGCATCACCGTCGGCCAGCAGCAGCGCAGCCTCGGCCATCCCGTCGGCCAGCGGGTCGCCGACCGGGCTGATGCAGACCACCGGACCGCCCAGCCCCCAGTGCGCGGTGACCTGCCCCACCACGCTGTTGGGCGCGGCTTGAAAGAAGAACAACGGGCCGACACGTCGGCCGCAGGCGACCTTATCGCGCACGTGCTCGGCACTGACCACGTCGTTGCCGCGGCTGACCAGCAACACCGCGGTGCGCTGCCGCGACGCCGCCGAGGCCGATGGCTGGGCGTAGTGCTCGGTGAGGCAGCCGTCAGCGGCCGCGGCCACCAGCGGGCTGAAGGAGGACAGGACGTAACCGGGAAGCGCCGGCAGCTGCTCATCGCGGCCGGTCGGCCAGCGGTACTCGCTCAGGACCACCGGCGGGCTCGCTGCTCTCATGTGGCACGCACCAGCAGCGCGGTGTTGGCGCCGCCGAAAGCGGAGTTCAGGCTCAGGGCATAAGGAGCGGCCACCGGTCGCGGCGAGGCCAGGATGACGTCGAGCTCGCAGCTGTCATCGGGCGCGAGGTAACCGGCGTTGACCGGCAGTTTGCCGGCCTGCAGGGACAGCACCGTGATCACCAGCTCCAGCAGGCCGGAGGCTTCCAGGGCATGACCGTGCACGGCCTTGGTCGAGCTGATCGGCACCCGGGCGGCCGCGCTGCCCAGCGCGCGGTGCAGCGCGGCGGCCTCGGCGGTGTCGCTGAGCAGGGTTCCGGTGGCGTTGGCGTTGACGTAGCCGATCGCGTGCTCGGAGATGTCGGCCCGCCGCAGCGCCGCCTCGATCGCCCTGGCCAGGCCCCGGCCGTCCGGCACCGGTTGGCACGGGTGGTAGGCGTCGCCGGCCCGTCCCCAGCCCACCAGCTCGGTGGCCGGCTGGTGGCCCCGGGCGGCGGCCGCCGCGCCCGACTCGAGCACCACCGCGGCGACCGCGTCACCGAGCAGCAAGCCCTGCCTGCCCGCGCTGAACGGCCGGACCGCGCCGTCGGCCGCCAGCGCTTGGCCCGAGTCGAACAAGGCGAACTGATCGGACTCCACGAGGTAGCCGGCGGCCACCACCACCCGGTCTGTCCCGCGGCCGATCATCGCGGCCGCGTCGGCGACCGCGGTGCTGGCCGACACGCAGGCGCCGGTGTAGACCCGGCCGGCTCCGGCCAGCCCGGCGCGCTCGGCGAGCTCCAGGGCGCATCCGGTGGCGCCGGGGTGGCCGTGCAGGGCAAGAAGCAGCGGGGTGCCGGCTCGCTGCGCGGCACTCAGACCGGCCTCGGCGCAGGCGAGTTCGATCACCTCGGCCAGCTCCGCGGTCAGGGTGTCGACCTGTCCCAGGGTGGCCGCCACCCCGACCCGCCGGCCGCTGACGTCGAACCGGTCGACCGGCCCGAACGCCGCGGTGCCCGACAGCGCGGCGGCCAGCTGGGCCTCAGCGCCCCGGCCGAGCGCGCTGAGCACCGCCAGGCCGGCGATGCCGACCGGAGGAACCTCAGCCATGACTGGCCTGGACAGACTCGCCCAGCACAAGCACCGCGTCCGAGATCGTGCGCAACTGCGCCAATTGCTCGTCGTCGAGGTCGAGTTCGACGTCATAGCGCTGCTCGACCTGGTGCACCAGCCAGGCCACCTCCATCGAGCTCAGCCGCTCCAGCACCGAATCGGCGCCGCGGGTACCGAGCTCGGCCAGCATGGCGAGAACGTCGGCCCTTTCCAGGGCTGGGTAATCGGGCATCAGGACTGCCGGCTGCCGGCGCTCTGGCCGGTCCGCTCGACGAGCGCGTCGGTGAACTCGCCGACGTTCAGCAGGGCGAGCTCCTTGCACTCGGCCTCGTCGAACCGGATGTCATAACGGTCCTCGGCCCGCATCAGCAGATCGGCGAGGGCGAGCGATTCCAGGTTCAGGCCGGCCGGCCCGAGCGTCGTGGCGTCGTCCAGGGCGCTGACGTCGTAGTTCATCTCCTGCAAGGAGGAGACGAGGAACGCGCGTACCTCAGCTCGCATTGGGTACCTTCCTTCCGTGAACTGCCCCCGGGGTGTGGTGCTGGAGACGGTGCACGTCCGGGTGCTGCGGTCCACGCCTCGCTCGCGCCCCAGCGCCCGGCAGTCGCTCGCCGAACTCGGCGCGCAGGTGCTGGGCGCCCAGCCGTCGGAGCTGGCGGTCTCGCGCACCGAGTCCGGTCAACCGGTCATCCAGGCGGCCACCGGTCAGGTCTGGGTCAGCGTGAGCCATGGCCCGGGCGTGCTGGCGCTGGCCGCCAGCCGAGCCGGCCCGGTCGGCCTCGACATCGAAGGCCCGGCCCGACCGGGGATGCTCCGGCTGGCCGATCGCTGGTTCGACGCGGCTGCGGCGCAGTGGTTGCGCGGCCAGCCGGCCGCCGAGCAGTCGCAGGCGTTCCTGCTGCTGTGGACGGCTAAGGAGGCGCTCGGCAAGGCGCTGGGCACCGGGCTGCGCGGCGGCGGCCTGCGGCGGCCGGTGCCACTGCCGCCAGTCGCAGACGGCAGCCTGCAGGCACTGCCGGACGGCGGGCTGCTGGCCTATCCCGCGCTGCGGGCGCCCCTGGTGCTGGCGATCGCCACCGGCCCGGGCAGCGGGCCGGTCTCGGTGATCGCGCTGCGAGAGGACCATCATGCGGAGCCCGCGCGCAGCACAGCCCGGTCGCGCACCAGCTTGCCGGTCGTCGTCCGGGGAAATTGATCGAACACCTGGTAGACCTGCGGCTGCTTGAACCGGGCGAGCTGGGTGGCCAGCCGCGCTTCGACGTCGGAGACCCGGTGACCAGGCTCCAGCTGCAGGTAGGCGGTGATCGCCTCGTCGAAGAGCACGACCGCCGCCACCACGCCGGGCAGCGCGCCGATGCTGGCCTCGACCTCGGCCAGGTCGACCTGCATACCGCCGATGGTGACCTGGGAGTCCAGCCGGCCCAGGATGGTCACCAACCCGGTGACGGCGTCCACGGTGCCCGCGTCCCGGGTTCGCAGCCAGCCGTCCGACCAGCGCTCAGGCACCGCCGCGCCCAGATAGGGGCTGGCGGCTCGCGCGATCTGCAGCTCCCCGTCCTGGGCCCGGACCGTGATGCCGGGCGCGGGACGCACCGCTGGCCGGTGGCTGCCGTCCAGGTCGGTGCCGATCACGCCGACCTCGGTCATGCCGTACATGTTTCCCAGCGGCGCCTGGAACCGGTCGAGAAAGCCGGCTGCCGTCGCGGCCGGCACCAGCTCGCCGCCGGTGATCATCCGGCGCAGTTGGCGGGGCCGTCGCTGGGCGGCCGTCGCGCTGAGCAGGTTGATGTGAAATGGCACTCCGAGCACCGTCGCCGGGCTGTCGGCGCCTTCGATCGCGTCCAGGATGCTGTCACCGGTGAGCCGCTGCGGCGGCACCAGTTCGACGCCGGCGTGCAGGCCGTACAGCAGACCGCCGACCAGCCCCAGCACGTGCGCCATCGAGGGCAGCAGGATGATCCGCTCGCCCGGCAGCGCCACTCCCTCGATCTGGGTGTAGCGCCGGATCTCGGCGATCAGGTCCGCGGCGGTCCGGCCGATCACCTTGGACGGCCCGGTCGAGCCCGAGCTCAGTTGCACGACCGCGTGCTCACTGCCAGCAGGCTCGTCGCCGTGCTGGCTGATGGTGTCCTCGACGTCGAAGAAGACCCGCAGCCCGCCGGCCACCCGAAGCGGCGCGACCACGACCTGCGGTGACAGCCGCTGCCGGGCCTGCTCCACCTCGTGGTCGGTGAGCCGGTAGTCCAGCAGGATCGCCTGCGCGCCCAGCTGCCAGACCGCGAGCAAGTTGGCCACGAAGGCGATCGAGGGCGGCAGGCGCAACGCGGCGGCTCCGCCCGGGCGCAGGCCCGCGGCCGTCAGCCGGTCGCGGCGGTCAGCGACCAGCCGGCGCAACGCGGCGCGGTCGATGATGTCGGGAACGCGAAAACAGACCTGGTCATCGCGGCCGGCCAGCAGGATCTCGTCCACCCAGCCGGCATCGGTCGCCCACGACGAATCCGCCCGCTGCTCCATGGTCATGCGATGGCTCCAAAAACAGAAATCGACGGCGGGCGCGGTGGTGAGAATTCGAGCAATTCCGGTGGCTGAACAGTCGTGGCGGATGCCGCAGACCATACGCTCTTCGCACCTTGATGTCATTGCGCTTGTAGTCACTTGCCCCGAGTCAGAACGGGGCGCCCGGCCGTTTCAGGGCGTATTCCACAGAGGACAAATAAGGCCGACCGGGTACTGGGCGCCGCCTAGGACGAACCGGACGGCGCGTTCGCTCTAAGTCGGTCGAGGGCAGCCGGTCGGGCAGCGGGGTCGCGGGCGGCGAGGCCTGCTGTGCCAGGCGCCGAACGCGGCTACCGGCCGGGCGCGCCATTTCAGAAAGCAACGGCATTTCGACGAAGCCGTTCGAGCGATTTCAAGAGGCCTTTCGCCTCCGGAACCGTCGCACGGAAGTAGCACTCCGTCCGGATGACTGCGCTCAAGGGCCGTTGGTCACCCGGCCAGCGGTTACCCTGCCGGACCGGCCGATCCGCCCTAGGGCCCAGAGTGTCAGCCCGTGGACCGCGGTTGGGGTGGAGTTGGAAGCACGGGTCGACGGCACGAGCGGCACAGCAGGCCAGCCAGAACCACTGGTGCGAGCACGCGGCTTCGGACTACCGTGACGAGGTCTGGTCAGCAGCGATCCAGTGCCCGCCGATCCCCTCGCCAGCGCTCCCACTTTCACCACGTTCGGGCCCTGCTGTGAGGTGAGGTCGGCTCAATCAGGAGGTCAGAATGGCTGCAACCGTCTCCGACGTGATGACAAGCAATCCCGAGACCATCGAGGCCAGCGAGCCGGTGGCCGAGGCCGCCCGCCGGATGCGTGAGGCTGACACCGGCAACGTGATCGTGCTGGACAACGGCCGGGTGGTGGGCATCGTCACCGACCGCGACATCGTCGTTCGAGTGGTGGCCGACGGCAAAGACCCCTCGACGCCGGTGCAACAGGCATGCTCAGCCACCGACCTGCAGACGGTCGGCCCGGACACCTCCTTGGAGCAAGCCGTGCAGCTGATGCGCCAGCACGCCGTGCGCCGGCTGCCGGTGGTGGAAAACGATCAGGCGGTGGGCATCCTCAGCCTGGGCGACCTGGCGATGGAGTTGGACCAGAACTCGGCGCTGGCCGACATCAGCGCCGCGGCGCCGAACAACTAGCCGCCGACGGTGGCCAGCTGATCTCCGGCCGCCGGATCAACTGACGGGGGCGATCATGGCGCGATTGGCCGGACTTGCCGTCCTGCTCACCGCGGTGCTGGCCACCTCAGCTTGCGGCGACGGGGGCCGGCAGTCCGCCGGCGACCCGGCCAGCAGCAGCCAGCAGACACCGGTATCGGCTTCGGCATCGGCTTCGGCATCGGCTTCGGGTTCGGGTTCGGGTTCGGGTTCGACGTCAGCGCCGGTGTCGGCGCCGGGTAGCCCGACCGCCGCGGTTCCCCGGTTCGATCACATCGTGGTCGCCGTGGTCGAGAATCACGCCTTCAGCCAGATCATCGGCCGGCGAAGCGCGCCGTTTCTGAACTCCCTCGCCGACCGTGGCGCGCTGCTGACCGAGTCCTACGCAATCACCTACCCCAGCCAGCCCAACTATCTGGCGATGTTCTCCGGCTCCACCCAGGGCGTCACCAGCAACTCCTGCCCGCACAGCTTTCCCGGGCCGAACCTGGGCAGCGCGCTGCTGGCGGCCGGCCTGAGTTTCACCGGCTATTCCGAGGACCTTCCCTCAGTCGGCTTCACCGGCTGCGAGAGTGGTGACTACGTCCGCAAGCACAATCCCTGGGTCAACTTCACCAACCTGCCCAGCAGCGTCAACCAGCCAATGACGGCCTTTCCGAAGGATTTCAGCCGGCTGCCGACCGTCACGTTCGTGGTTCCCAACTTGGAGAACGACATGCACGACGGCTCCGTCGCCCAGGGTGACCGTTGGCTGCGGGAGCATCTGGGCGAGTACGCCGACTGGAGCACCAGCAATAACAGCTTGTTGATCGTCACCGCCGACGAGGACGACAAGGACCACGGCAACCGGATCGCCACCATTGTCGCCGGAGCGCACGTGAAGCCAGGGCGGTACAGCACTCGGATCGACCACTACGACGTGCTGGCGACTCTGTTGGCCAGCTACCGGCTCACGCCGTTCGCGGCTGCCGCCCAGGCCGCGCCGCTGACCGGGATCTGGGCCCGCTGAGCTCGGCCGTTCATCGCCAGCGCGGCCACCAGCGAGCGCACCGGCCAGAAAACTACGTTGGGCACAGCTCCGGGCGCTGTCCGGAGCGAGAGGATCAGCAGAATGGAGTGAACGTGCCAGAGCCCGAATTCGGCATCGAGGTGCCTGAGGCAGACCGCTTGGAGCAGTTGCAGGAGGCGGAGCCGGGCATCGGGCCGGTGGATCAGGCGCAGGACGATCCGCCCGTCCTGGACACCGGCACCGCCAATCCCGCCGATGTGATCGAGCAGCACATCGAGGTTCCGCGAGACGACGAAGAGGACTGGTAAGCCCTCGGACGGGCTTGCTGGTCAGCTGATCCGCAGCACCACCTTGCCCGTCGAGTGGCCGGACTCGAGCGCCGCGATGGCCCCGGGCGCATCCTCGAACGCCATCACAGTGGTGACCTGCGGATCTAACTTGCCCTCGGCAGCCAGCCGCGCGACCTCGGCCAGCACCCGGGCAGTGCGGTCTCGGCGAATCGCCTCGCCGCCCAGCTCGGCGACGAGCTCCGGGGCAGCGGCGCTGATCAGCTTGCCGCGGTCCTTGACCAGCCCGGCCACCGCTGGCAGCGCCGGCTCGCCGATTAGGTCGAAGATGGCGTCCGCGCCCTCAGACAGCACTGCTCGCAGCCGCTGGGTGACCCCGTCGCCGTAGCTGACCAGGCTCGCGCCCAGGGACTCGACCAGGGCCTGCTTGCTCTGGCTGCCGGTTCCCACGACCCGGATGCCGTTGTTGCGGGCCAGCTGAGCGGCGGCCACGCCGACCCCACCGCCGATTCCGGTGATCAGCAGTGTCTGCCCGGCGGCCAGGCCCAGCTGCGCCAGGCCGTCATAGGCGGTGGTCGCGGCCACCGGCAGCGCGGCGGCGTCGATGAAGCTGACCTGCGGCGGCTTGGCCACCACCCCGTTCAGGGCCAGGACGGTGTACTCGCTGAACGCGCCGTGGCCCGGCGCCGGCCACCCGAAGACCTCCTCGCCCACCGAGAAGCCGCTGACGCCCGCGCCGATCTCGGTGATGACGCCGGAGACCTCGCTGCCGAACTCCGAGGGCAGCGCACGGCTCTGAAAGGCCTTGAACCGGCCGCTGCGGACCTTGTGGTCCACGGGATTGACCCCCGCCGCCCGCACCTGCACCAGGATCTGGCCGGGGGCGGGCCGGGGCTTGTCGACGTCGGCGAACTCCTGGGTCTCTGGACCGCCGTACTCCCGAAAGCGAAAGACTTTGGGCATGAGGACTGCCTCTCTATCGATGTGCCGGCTCTCTGCCGATGGGCCCGCTCTGCCGATGTGCCGGCTCTGCGGATATGCCGGCAACGCGGAGCGCCGGCAGCGTCGCGGCGACCCGGTCAGCACCCGAAGTATTGCGGGCAGTCCTGCTCAGCAGCGATCCGGCCTGAGCCGAGGGAGCTAGTCCGGGTTGGTGGCGAGCGCGCGCAGTTGGAGGAAACTGCCGTTGAACCGGTCCTGGCCACCGGGCAGCAACCCCGACGGGGCGCTCTGCCACATCGTCCAGGTGGCGCTGCCAGCCGGAATCGAAACCGGTGCGCTGGTGCCATGACGGGCGATCCAGAACGGGTTGGTGGCCGCGAAGGCGCTGGAGTTGCCGGTGCAGGTGTTCCACCAGTCAAAGCTTGTGTAGATCATCGGGTACTTGGAGGTCTGGTAGTGCATCCGGTCGGAGAAGGACCTGATCCAGCTGAGCGCCGCAGCCGGGGTCAACCCGTAGCAGGTGGCGCTGGCGCCTGGCTGCAGCACCAGCGCCGGCGGCAGGGTGCGCCCGTCACCGGACCAGCCGCCGCCGTGTGCGAGGAAGTAGTCGGCCTGGGCGGCTCCGGATGAGCTGCTCAGGTGCGCGTAGTGGTAGGCGCCACGGATCATGCCCACGTTGTAGGAGCCGTTGTACTGCTGGGCAAAATAAGGATTGACGTAGCTGGCGCCCTCGGTCGCCTTGACGTAGCTGAACCGGGCGCCGTTGTTGTACGCGGCCTGCCACCCGACGTTGCCCTGCGCGCTGGAGACGTCCATCCCCCGGCCGATCAGGCCGCGGTTGTCCTTGGCCGTGAGGATCCGCAACACCGACGCGTCGACCTTGGACCGGAAAGCCGAGTCGGCATTGGCCTTGTTCAGCACGGCGTTGTACATCGCGGGCATCACCGCCGGGTCGACGGTCAGCACCAGGTCACCGCCGGCATTGAGAAAGTTGATCGCGCGGGCACCCGGGGTCCAGGCTTGGACCTGGGCTGCCTGGCCGAGGTCGTCGCTGACGATGACACCGCCGAATCCCAGGTCACCACGCACCATCCCGGTGACGATGGTCGAGGAGAACGCAGCCGGGTTCGCCGCGTCGATCTTGCTGTAATAGGCCGTTGACATCATCAGCATCGGCGCGCCCGCGTTCACCGCATTGGCGTAAGGCTGCAGGTAGCTGTCGGTTCTGGTGGTCTGGGAGTCGGTGACACCGGAACTGAAGTCGGGATTGGCGCGCACCCGCCCCAAGCCCGGAAAGTGCTTGATCGAGGCGTCGACACCGGCATCGGCCATGCCCTGGGCGAATGCGGTGCCTTTGGCTGCCACTCCTACCGGGTCGAAGCCGTACTCGCGCTCGTAATAACCGATCGGCGGGTTGGACGGGGCGAAGTCCGCGCTGGGAACGGTGTCCAGCACCGGCGCCAGATTCACCTGCACGCCGGCGGCTTTGAGCTGGCCACCCCAGACCTTGGCGTTGGCGCGCAGAGTCGCCACCGAGTAGCCGCCTTGGGTGAGCGCGCTGGGGATGCTGGAGAAGCCGGCGCCCGACAGCCCCTGCACCTGGCCGCCCTCCTGGTCCGCGGCGATGAAGAGCGGCACCCCGGCCGTGGCGGCGATGTTCGCCTTGGACTGCAGGGACGCGCTGACCGAGGCCGTGGCCGCCACTCCCGCCGAGCTTCGCCCGGTCAGGATCACGCTGCCTGCGTGGTAGGTCTGGATGTCGGTGACGGTTTGGCTGCTCACCGAAGCCGCCGGCGTGCCGACCATGAACAACTGGCCGACACGTTGCGCCAAGGACATGCTGGCCAGCACGCTGCTGGCGTAGGTGGCTGTGGTCGGGCCGGCCGCGCTCAGCGACGCGGCCTGGGCGGGCGGGCTTGGCTGAGCCGAGGTGACCGCGGCCAGCAGGCAGAGGCAGCCGGCCGCCGCCAGCAGCGGGCGCGCGGGCCCGAAGGTGTTCGGCAGTGTCAGCATCAGCGACGGTCTCGTTTCCCTGTGCAGCCGAACCCGAGGGACAAATCGGCTGATTTGGGTGAGGCTAGCGGTTCCTAGATGATCTGGCTGACTCAACGCGCCAGCGCTGCCGCCCGCCGGTCGGTGGGCTAGCATGAGAATCGCTCGGAACAGAGCATTGAACGGCCCCCGCGGCCCGACATTGCTTCGTCGTGCCGGTGCGGGCCTTGCGTCAGGATGCTGCCCATGTCCGTCCACTTGTCAGACACCCGCCCCGCCCTGGCCGCGGTGCAGCGGTGAGGCTTCCTGCTGCTCGTGGGCCGCTGACCGACGAACTGATCACCGCGCTGCGCCAACCGGCCGGCTCGGTGCCACTGTTCGGCGCCGGCCTGGCCCTGGACCCGCCGACGGCCGCGTTGGCCGACGACGACCTGCAACTCGGGCTGTGGACCTGCTACGAGCTGCACTACGCCGGCTTCACCGACGCCCAGCCAGGTTGGGAATGGGAACCGGAGCTGATGTCGTGGACCCGGGCTCTGGAGGACCTGTTCAGCTCGGCGCTGCGCAGTTGCGTCTCCCCCGCGCCGATGCCTGCCGGTGAGTCGATCGCCGAGCACCTGCGGGCGCTGATCGACGCCGACAGCGGCCCCGAGCTGGCCCGGCACCTGCAGTCCAACGCCACCGCCGCTGAATGGCGGGAATTCGTCACGCACCGCTCGATCTACCATCTGAAAGAGGCGGATCCGCACAGCTGGGCGATTCCGCGGCTGCGCGGCAAGGCCAAGGCGGCGCTGGTTGAGATCCAGTCCGACGAGTACGGCGCCGGCTCGGTGAGCCGGATGCACTCGGAGTTGTTCAGAGCGACCATGCGCAGCCTCGGCCTGGACGACAGCTACGGCTACTACCTGGACCAGGCGCCCGGGGTGACGCTGGCGATCAGCAACCTGATGTCCTACTTCGGCCTGCACCGAGAAAACCGCGGCGCCCTGGTCGGGCACCTCGCCGCCTTCGAGATGACCTCGTCAACGCCGAATCGCCGTTACGGCAAAGGCCTGCGACGGCTCGGCGGGGACGCGGCCGCGACCCGGTTCTACGACGAACACGTGACCGCCGACGCCCTGCACGAGCAGTTGGCGGCCCACGACCTGTGCGGCTCGCTGGTGGCCGACGAGCCGGAGCTGGCCGATGACGTCCTGTTCGGCGCAGCCTGCGCGTTGCACCTGGACAACCTGTTCGCCGCTCACCTGCTGGGCTGCTGGGAGTCGGGCCACTCGTCCCTGCGGATGACCGAGACCGAGCAGCTGACTGGCTGCCAGATAGTCGTGACCGCCACCGGCACCGGTGCCGTGGTCGGGTGACCAAGCCGTGATGGCCCTGAACTACATCCTGCCCATCAAGTCTGATCAGGGCCGTGACATCGGGGAGTTGGCGGGCTACCTCAACGGGCTGAGCGAGTCGGCGCAGGTGATCGTGGTCGACGGCTCACCGCCCGAGGTGTTCGACGCGCACCGGGCGCTGCTGTGTCCGGCGGTCACCCATGTCCGTCCGGCCGAGGACGTGCGGTTTCGCAACGGCAAGGTCAACGGAGTCGTCACCGGCTTTCGCTTGTGCGATTCCGACAAGGTGGTCATCGCCGATGACGACGTGCGTTACGAGCCGGCCCAGCTGCACCGTCTGGAGCTGGCGCTGGACACCGCCGAGCTGGTGCGCCCGCAGAACTACTTCCGGCCGCTGCCCTGGCATGCCCGCTGGGACACTGCCCGCTCGCTGCTGAACCGCGCGGTGATCGGGACCGACTTTCCCGGCACCCTGGCGGTGCGACTGAGCCCACAACTGCGGGCAACCGGCTACGACGGCGATGTGCTGTTCGAGAACCTGGAGCTGATCCGCACGGTCCGCGCCGCCGGCGGCCGGGAACGGCTGATGCTCGACCTGTACGTGCGGCGGTTGCCGCCGAGCACCCAGCACTTCGTCCGGCAGCGGGTCAGGCAGGCCTATGACAGTTTTGCCCAACCCGAGCGCATGATTCTCGAACTGGCGCTGCTGCCGGCCTTCGTGCTGCTCCGACGCCGGCCGCTGCGCCTGGGTGCGTTACTGGGCGCAGCGGTGGGCTTGGCCGAGATCGGCCGCCGCCGGGGGCAGGGCCAGGCGGTCTTCGCGCCCGGCTCGGTCTGGTTCACCCCGGCCTGGCTGGCCGAGCGCTCGATCTGCTCGTGGCTGGCGGTGGGGACCCGGGTGCTGTTCGGCGGGGTGCGCTACTCCGGCGGGCGGATCTGGCGCGCGGCGCACTCGGATGCTGAGCTACGCCGCAACGGCGGCCGTCAGCAGCGCGGCGGCTGACCTCAGCCCGGGCCCGAACGGCCGTTGCCGGCCGCCAGCTTGTGGCTGCCGTCGCAGAACGGTTTGAGGGCCGAGCGTCCGCACCGGCACAGCGCGACCGTCTTGCCGCTGCGCGGGATGGGGGTGCCGTCCAGCTCGCAGAGCTCAAAGGCGCCCCGCACGATCAGCGGCCCGTCCGGATACGGGGTGATGGTCGCCGGCGGTTCGCCGAACTCGGTCATAAACTCCCCTTTGCCTGTCGCCAGCACGTGCCTCCACCGTAATCGACGGCTGCCGCTGTCCTTCGGCACCGCCCGCACGCCGGATTGCTCACTCCGACCCGTCGGCTCAGCCGGAAGGCGACTCAGCCGGCGAGGCGGCCGGGGGCCAATCCGAGCCGCTGGCCGATGCCCTGCATCTGGTACTCGAAGTAGCTCTGGCCGTCGTTGACGACGGCGCGTAACTGCCCGAACAGCTCGAAGCTGACACTGCCCACCAACTCGGTCCAGGCCAGCATCGCGGCAGCCAGCTGCGACTCGGTCAGCGCCGGGGCCACGCCGGTGCGCCATCTTCTGAGGTCCGAGCGCACCGCCCGAGGGATCCGGCGCTGATCAGCCGCCGGCCCCCGACCGGCCTGGACGGCGTCAGACAGAATGCGCACCAGCAACAGCGGTATCCGCTCAGCCGGATCGATTCCGCCGGCCGGCGGCTGGTACTCCGGAGCCGGGCTGCCGAAGACCAGCGCGTACTCCTGGGGCTGGCTCAACGCCCAGGCCCGGGTAGCCGAGGCCACCGCCAACCAGCGGCCCATCGGGTTCCGGCGCCGAACGGCCGACTCCGCGGCTTCGGCGGCGCCGCCCACCGCGTCATGGATTCACTATGCGTCAGCGGGTAAGCAGTGACCACAAAAAGAGCACTGATCTATGTTGGGCCGTTCCCGCCGGCCAGTTGTAGCTTCTGAAGGCGCCAGCCGGCGGCAGCTGGCGCCCTGCCTGCCAGCCCTCGACGGTGCCTGTGCCGGAGCCGGCACGGTCATCAGCACAGGGACAAACAGCGCACGGACAGTACGCGGACAGGCACGGACAGATACGGACGACCTGGAAGTGCTTACCCGATTAATCGAAGATGTCGGGGGCAGGCTCGTCGACCACATGGCTCCGACTAACAAGTCTGGTACGACTTATTGGCTTATTACATTGCCGCTATTTACCGGCTACTCACTGAAAGCGATTTAGACTGTGCCTGGGTTCGAACCGGATAGCCCCCTTTGTTAATTGGGAGCAAGTTGCCTGGTCCGGACACCGACCAGGTTCCCGGGGGTAAACCATGCCAGTTTTGTCCACTCCACTTACCGAGCTGTTGTCCGCCACGGCTCGCCCGTCGATCGCCTCGTCCGCGGCAGACTTGACAGCGTTGATGCGGCGGCTCGAACCGGCGTCGGAGCCGGCAGCGGTCTTCAAGAGCCTGACCCGGGTCGTGGTGCCAGTGCTCTGCGATTCCAGCACCGTCTGGATCGCCACCGCGGGGCAGCAGCCCAGCCAGGTCAGCTTCCGGGTAGCCGACAGCGATGGCAGCGAGCAGTGGACCGTTCTGGACAATGCCCAGCCAGGCATTCCCAACCCCGCTGAGCCCGCCGGAGGCTTCGTCGGCGAAGACACCATCGTGGTGCCGATCAGCCCGTCGGTCACCGAAGGCCAGGTCGCTTACCGCGGCGTGTTGACGATGAGCTTTTACGGGTTACGGCCCACCTTCACGCATCTGCTGATCGGGCACCTGCTGGTGGAGCGTGCGATCTCGTTGGTGCAGCGTGAGCAGTTGACGGTCAAGGTCGACAACCTGCACCGCGCGCTCAACAGCAATCGTGAGATCGGCGCGGCCATGGGCATCTTGATGGCCAGGCACACGCTGACCAGCGACCAGGCCTTCGACCTGTTGCGGCGGGCCAGCCAGCGCGCGCACCGCAAGATCGTCGCCATCGCCGCCGAGGTGATCGAGACCGGCGTGCTCGAACTGCCCAGCGGCGTCGACCTGATTGAGCCCCATCCGACGCCGTGCCCGCCACGCCGCCGCCAGCATCTGCGGTTGGCCCGCTGAGTTAGGTCCAGCTCGTTCGGCGTGTCGCGATCGGCGACCGGTTCCGTCGGTGTGCACTTGGCCACGATCCTGCCCACGCCAATCGGACGGAGCGCGAGTGAGTGGCCGAAACCCGCCGCTGGCCGTGGCCGTAGTCGCTCTTGCCTGCGCGCTGACCGGCTGCGCGTCCAGCGCCGAGCGGTCCCAGGTGCAGGCGGTGGCCGTCGAGTTCGTCACCGCGGTGCAGGACGGCGACGGCCAAGACGCCTGCGCGTTGTTGACCTCTGAGGCCGAGCAGTCGGTGTCAGGCGCCACCGACGTGCCCTGTGCGACCGCGGTCCTCAACGTCGAGGAGCTCGGTAACCAGGTACACGGCACCCAGATCTGGGGCGACGCCGCGCAGGTGAAGCTGGGAAGCGACGTCGTCTTTCTGCGACGGCTGCCTGGCGGCTGGCAGGTCCGGGCTGCCGGATGCCAATCCGCGCCGGGAGTCGGGTACCACTGCGATGTCCAGGGCTGAGCGATGAAGATCCTGTTCTTCGGCCTGGCGGCGTTTGTCTTGCTGACCCTGAGCTATGTGATGGTGATCGGGGCGCTGCACCGGTGAGCCGGTTCCGCCGCTACCTCACCGAGAACGGCCTGACCCTGACCTTCCTAGGACTCCTGCTGGCAGCGGTGGTCGGGCAGGCGTTCGCCGGCGTCGCCGAGGTCAATGGCGAGCAGCGGGCAACCGGCGGTGCGACACTCAGCCTCGCCGAGTACTTGCTGTCGTCCCAGTTCGCGGTCGACATCGCCGAGAACTGGCAATCGGAGTACCTGCAGTTCGCTCTCTACATCGTTGCCACGACCTGGTTGCTGCAACGCGGGTCCAGCGAATCCAAGAAGCTCGGCGACGCTGGCCGGGGCAGCGATAAGGAGCAGAAGATCGGGCGCTACGCCGATTCCGACTCCCCGGCCTGGGCCCGATCCGGGGGCTGGCGAACCACGCTCTACGGACGATCTCTCGGCTTCATCATGACTTTCTTCTTTGCTCTGGCCCTGCTCGCGCAGTCGATCGCCGGCCGGGCCGCGTTCAACGGCCGGCTGCTTGATCGCAACCAGGACGCCCTGAGCTGGTCCGGCTATGTCACGTCAGCCGACTTCTGGAACCGTACATTCCAGAACTGGCAGTCAGAATTCCTGGCGGTCGCGTCGATGGCCGTCTTCGCGATCTACCTTCGGCAGCGCGGATCGCCGGAGTCCAAGCTGGTCGGCGCGCCACATGACGCCACCGCCGAAGACCCCTGACCAGCTGACGGTTCTGGATCGGGGCCTGCTCGGCGGCGGCGCCACCGGCACGGTTAGCCTCGGAGGCAGGAACCGAGAAGGGAAATGCAGATGAGCAACGAGCCGAACGTGCACCCGGCTGGTGAAGGTCTCAGCGATGAGGAGATGGTCCGGCAGGTGGCCGGCCAGACCGCCAGCGACCTCAAATACAGCGATGTCTTCGAGCGGGAGTCCGAAGGCGCCACGACCGATGTCGAGGCCGCCAAGGCCTCGGCCGAGGAACTCGCCGGCGACCCACCCGCCGGAACCGATCAGGGCGCCAAGGACTGACCCGCGTCAGGCGACCCCGCGGCGGGTGACCGTCCTTGTCAGGTCACCGGCCGCGGTTCTCCGCTGGCGGATCGGCGCGATTCGAGCACCCGGCGCGCCGCCGCCAGGTCAGCGGCCACCGCCGCGGCGTCCCGGTCGAAGTCGGCATCGCTCAGGTCCGGCTGCCGGCGCAGGGTGAAGACCAGCTCGCAGCCGTCGCCGTCGGCGATCACCCGCATCGGGTTGTAGAAGCGCTCGCCGGTCGCCAGGGTGACCCAGTGGTCCAGGACCCCGTACTGATTCGGTTCGGCCATGGTCACCACCACCGGCCCGAGCGGTGACTCAGCGACCCACTCGCCGTCGACCAGCTCGATCGAACTGCTCAGGCCGGCGGCCCACTCCGCCAGGTTCGCCGGCTGTGAGAGGTAGTCATAGACCTCGGCGGTCGGTCGGTCGATCCAGATACTGAGGTGCTGGGTTTGCCGCGCCATGCCGGTCATTGTGCCGGAACTGGCAGCAGCGCCGCGGTCGTCCCCCGCAGCACCAAGGCCGGCCGCAGCAGCACCTGCCGGCTCGCGGCCGTGGAGCCGGCCAGCCGGCTCACCAGACGCTCGACCGCCACGGTCGCCAGTTGATGGCCGTCCTGGCTGACCGTCGTCAAACGCAGGTAGGACAGCCGCGCCACCGGGCTGTCGTCATAGCCGACCACCGAGACCTGCCCGGGAACCGACACTCCCAGCCGGAGGAACATGTCGAGCAAACCCACGGCGCAGGCGTCGTTGTAGGCCAGCACCGCCGTCGGCAGGCCGTCCGCCAACAGCTGCCTGGCAGCCGCCGCCCCGTCCTCCTCCCCCGGCCCGCCCGCGAGAACGCGGGGTTGCCCCGGCAGCCCGTGCCTGCGGTGCGACGCCCGGAAGGCGGCGCGGCGCTGTGCGGCTCCGGCCGAGCGGCCGCCGTCGACGTGGGCGATCAACCGGTGCCCGAGGCCCACCAGGTGCTCGACGGCCAAGCCGACCCCGTCGGCGTCAGAGACCCTGACCACGTCAGCCGCCGGCGCGTGCGACGGCTGGCCGACCACCACGACCGGAAGCCGCTGGCCCAGTTCTTGCAGCACGCGCCGGGCAACCAGCGGCCCCAGCAGGATCGCGGCCTCACAGCGGTAGTCCAACAGCGTCTCAACCGCTCGCTGCGGCGCGCGACGTCCGGTCACCGCGCTGAGCACCACCTGATAGCCCCGTGCCTCGGCCGCCGCGTAGATGCCCTCGGCCACGTCGGCGTGGAACGGGTTGTTCAGCGCCAGGGTGACGCCGATCAACCTGCTGCGTCCGGCCGCCAGCAGCCTGGCTCGGCTGTCCGGGCGGTAGCCGAGTTCTTCGGCGACGCCGAGCACCCGCTGCCTGGTGGCTTCGCTGGCGCCGGGAACCCCGCGGATCACGATCGAGACCAGGGCCCGCGAGACCCCGGCGCGCATCGCGACATCCTCCAGCGTCGGCGGCCGGGCCGGCTTGGGATCGGGCTTCGACATGCTCGGCCTCCGCCCTCTGCGCGTTGACACTGCTGGTTTCGGTGAGAATACTAGCTAGCAGCTAGAGCGCTCTAGAAGAACGCGTCGCGGCTGACTGCTGGGGAGGAACCGCATGCCGGGCCTGTCACTGCCTGATCGGCTTGCCGGGGCGCCGATCTCGTGGGGAGTCTGCGAGGCACCCGGCTGGGGGCGTGAGCTGGCGGCTGACCGGGTGCTCGGTGAGATGGCGGCGCTCGGCCTGCGCGCCACCGAACTGGGCCCGACCGGCTACCTGGGAGCCACCCCCTCGCAGGCGCGCGCCCGGCTGGACGAGCACGGCTTGCGGCTGGTCGGCGGTTTCTTGCCGGTGCCGCTGCACCTTGAGGCCAGCCTGGACCTGACCCAGGCCGAACAGGCCATCGCCGTGCTGGGCGCGGCCGGCGCTGAGGTGGTGGTGCTGGCGGCCCGATCGGCCGATGGCAGTTATGACCGCAAGCTCGCGCCCAACGAGGACGAGTGGCCGGTGCTGCTCGGCAACCTCGACCGGCTGGACGAGCTGATCGCCGACCACGGCATGCGCGCCACGCTGCACCCGCATGTCGGCACCGCGATCGAGGACCGCGAGTCGGTGCTGCGGCTGCTGGAGTCCAGCGACATCGGGCTGTGCCTGGACACCGGCCATCTGCTGATCGGCGGCATGCAGCCGCTGGAGTTGCTGCGAGACTTCGCCAGCCGGGTCGCCCACGTGCATCTCAAGGACGTCCGCACCAGCGTCGCCGGACCGGTGGCGGCCGGCGAGATCAGCTACCTCACAGCGGTCCGGGCCGGTTTGTACGCCCCGCTGGGCGCCGGTGACCTCGACATCGCCGCGATCGTGGCCGCCCTGGAAGCTGCCGGCTATCAAGGCTGGTACGTGCTCGAGCAGGACAGCGCGCTGGAGGGCGAGCCCGCCGCCGGGCAGGGCCCGATCCAGGACGTCGGCGCCAGCATCGCCTATCTGCGCGACCAGGCCTGGCCGATGACCCGGCCCACATGATGACCCGGCGCGCGCTGGGCGTCGCCGTGATCGGCTGCGGCTGGATGGGACACGCCCACAGCCGCGGGTACCTCCGGCTGCCCCACCACTACCCCGAACTCGAACTTGAGGCACGCCTGGTCACCGTCGCCGATCCCGAGCCCGAGCGTTGCCAAGACGCCGTCCGGCGGTACGGGTTCAGCGACTCCACGCCGGACTGGCACGAGGTGGTCACCGACGGCCGGGTCGACGCGGTCAGCGTCACGGCGCCGAACTTTCTGCACCGCGAGATCGCGGTGGCGTTAGCCCAGGCCGGCAAGCACCTCTGGATCGAAAAGCCAGTCGGGCTGACGCTTCAGGACGCGCGCGCGGTGGCCGACGCTGTCCAGGCCGCGGGCGTGCAGGCCACGGTCGGCTTCAATTACCGCTACGCGCCGGCCGTCGACCGGGCACGTGAGCTGATCCGGCAAGGTGCCATCGGCGAGGTCACCCACGCCCGGTTCCGGCTGCTCAGTGACTACGCCGCTCATCCGCAGGGCGCGCTGTCCTGGCGTTTCGAGCGGGCGCAGGGCGGCTCGGGGGTGCTGGGAGATCTGGTCTCGCACGGCGCCGACCTAGCCCGCCACCTGCTCGGCGACATCACCTCGGTGATGGCCGACAGCGCGACCTTCATTCCCGACCGGCCCCGGCCCACCGGCGCGGCGAGTCACTTCGCGACAGCCGAGGGCGGCGAGCCGGGCGCGGTGGAGAACGAGGACTACCTCAGCTGCTTGCTGCGCTTTGCCAGCGGCGCACGCGCCACGCTGGAGGCCAGCCGGACCGCGGTCGGCGAGCAGAACAACTACGGCTTCGCCGTCACCGGCAGCTCCGGCGCGATCGCCTGGGACTTCCGCAGGATGGGCGAGCTGCGGCTGACCCGCGGTGGCGACTACCAGAACGCGCCCAGCGCCGTCGAGCACGTCGGTCCGGGCAGCGGCGACTTCGCGCGGTTCCAGCCCGGCGCCGGCATCGCGATGAGCTATGACGATCTCAAGGTGATCGAGGCGGCGCGCTTTGTGCATTCGATCGAGTCGGGGACGCCGCACGGCGCGGGCATCGCCGACGCCGTGCACAGCGCGACAGCCGTGCACGCGATGCTCGAATCGATCAGCCGCGGATGCTGGGTGCCGCTCACCGGCTCCATCTGAGCTGGCCGGCTTTGCCCTGCTGGTACGCGGAAAAGCCGGGCAGCGACCGCGGCACCCCGACTTCCCACCAGGCGCCTGACTCCGTCCAGGCCGACGGATCGGTCCGGCAGACCAGCACCGCCGGGCGGTTCTCGGCTACCGCCAGGTCCCGCGCCCGGGCATAGCCGGCTCGCAGCTGGGCGACGTCGGAGCCGGCCGGCAGGTCGACCACCGCGCAGCCCAGTGACGCGGCGTGAGCGGCGAAGTCGACCCGCACGCCGCCAGGCTTGGAGCCGGGTCCGGCGCAGTCGGCGAACAGGTTGTTGAAGCCGGCAGCGCCCTGACCGGTCTGCAACCGGTGGATGACGGCGTAGCCGCCGTTGTCGCAGAGCACCGCCACGAACCGGTGACCGGCGAAGGCCGCGGAGAACAGCTCCGAGTTCAGCATCAGGTAGGAGCCGTCGCCGAGCAGGGCCGTGACGATGCCCTCGGGATGGCTGGCAGCCCAGGCGATCGAGGCTCCCCACGGCCCGGCGATCTCATATCCCATGCATGAGAAACCGTATTCCAGGTCCATGCTGGCCACCGCCGTCGCCCGCCAGCCGCCGTTGAGCTCGCCCGGGATACCGCCGGAACTGCCCAGCACGTAGTCCTCGCCGGTGCTGGCCTCGTTCACCACCCCGACGACCTGGGCGTAGCTCAGCGAGCCGTCGGAGGCGCCGGCGCGCAGCGTGTCGATATGGGCGTCCCAGGCGGCCCGCTCGACGCCGGCCCGCTCGGCCCAGGCCGCCGGCGCGTGCCAGCCGCTGAGGGCGCGGTCCAATTCGGCCAGGCTCACCTGCGCATCGCCGACCACGGCGTGGCCGGCGTGCTTGACCGCGTCGAAGCGGGCCGCGTTGACCGAGACGATCGTTGCCTCGGCCGCGAAGACGCTCCACGACGACGTGGTGAAGTCCTGCAGCCGGGTGCCCACCGCGAGCACGACGTCGGCCGCGGCCGCCAGGGCGTTGGCAGAGGCTGAGCCGATGGTGCCCAGGCCGCCGGCGTTGAGCCGATGCGGATCAGGCATCAGCGTGCGGCCGGCCGCGGTCTCGGCGACCGGAATCCCGTGGGCTTCGGCGAACTGGAGCAGTTGCCGGGCCGCGCCGGAGTAGCGGACGCCGCCACCGGCGACCAGCAGCGGGCGTTCAGCGGCGCGCAGGATGCCGGCGGCCTCGGCCAGGTCGCGGGCGTCGGGGCGCTGCCGCGGCACCCGGTGCAGCCTGGTGTTGAACATCCGCAGCGGAAAGTCGAACTCCTCGACCTGGACGTCCTGCGGCAGGGCCAGCACGACCGGCCCGGTGTCGGCCGGGTCGGTCAGCACCCGGGCGACCTGCGGCAGCGTGGCCAGCAACTGCTCTGGCCGGGTGATCCGGTCGAAGTAGCGCGCGACCGGCCGGAACGCGTCGTTGACGCTGATCGTCGGATCGCCGAAGTGCTCGACCTGCTGCAGCACCGGGTCCGGCGCCCGGCCGGCGAAGGTGTCGCCCGGCAGCAGGAGGACCGGCAGCCGGTTGGCGTGCGCCACCCCCGCTGCCGTCACCATGTTCAGCGCGCCCGGGCCGATCGAGGACGTCGCGGCCATCACCTGCCGCCGGTCGGTGGCGCGCGCGTATGCCACCGCGGCCAGCGCCATGCCCTCCTCGGTCTGGCCGCGCCAGGTCGGCAACTGCTCGCGCGCCTCGGCAAGCGCCGTTCCCAGCCCCAGCACGTTGCCATGGCCGAAGATGGCGAACACCCCGCCGAACAACGGAACTTCGGTGCCGTCGAGCAGTTCCGAGCGCTGTGCGAGCATCCAGCGCACCAGCGCCGCAGCGGTGCTCAGCCGGACGGTGGCCTGGTCGTCATCAGTCATCGGTGGCTCCCGGGCGGGTGTCAGATGCCGGGCCGGTGTCGGATGCCGGGCGGGTGTCGGATGCCGGGCCGGCCGCCGAGGTCATCGGGCAGCGCGGATCCGTCGGCTGCCCGTCCCAGCTGTCTCGCACCCAACCGTGCTCCGGGTCGTCACAGAACGCCATCGAGCGCTGCGGGCCCGGGCCGGCCAGGACGTTGAGGTAGTACATCGGATAGCCCGGCGCGGCCACGCACGGGCCGTGATAGCCGTGCCGGATCAGCGCCAGGTCACCGTCGCGGACCTCGATCAGCTCGTCGACCGGGGTCAGGCCGGCCATCTCGTGCTCGGGTCCGGTGTACGTGCGGTGCAAGCCGAAGCCTTGCCGGCTAGGGGTGATCTGGTCCGC
>WUUC01156982.1_pt1 | contig 26102 bp, 24 predicted proteins | sample 6278441 | NCBI WGS metagenome assembly WUUC01 (sample SAMN13675441, study PRJNA597444) | soil metagenome | isolation source: soil | place: USA: Washington | collected 2017-10 | reverse complement strand
TCAGCGTGTTGGTGCGAGGAAGCCGGTGAGACTCCGGCGCGGTCGCGCCACTGTGACCGGGTCACGGACCCGGGAGCCAGGGACTCCGCCAGCGCGACGCCGCCGTTTCAAGGGACGCAGCATCCCGAGGAGGTTCTCCATGCAGGACGCCGTCGTAGTCCAGCCGATCCCGCTCCGGGAAATCGCGCCCTATGCGATCTTCGCGCTGGTCCTGCTCTTCCAGATCTACCTGATCGGCTCCGAACAGGGAGCAACACAGCTGTTCTCGGGCGTCGCGATCCACGAGTTCGTGCACGACGGACGGCACCTGCTCGGCTTCCCCTGCCACTAGGCCGGGAGGGAAACCGATGATGAGGACCCTGCTTGTGCGGGGCATGCTCGCCGGACTGTGCGCGGGCGTGCTTGCCGCCGGGTTCGCCGCTGTGGTCGGCGAGCCGCATGTCAACGCTGCGATCGCGTTCGAAGAGGCGCACGCGGATCCCGCGGCGCCCGCCGAGGCCGAGGCCGTGACCCGCGACACGCAGAGCACCGTGGGCCTGCTGATCGCCACCGGCGTCTACGGCGCCGCGTTCGGCGGGCTCTTCGCGTTCGCGTTCGCGGTGGTCTACGGCCGCGTCGGCCGCCGTGCCGCGATGCCCACCGCCGTCCTGCTCGCAGCCGCGGCGTTCGTCGCGATGGTGCTGGTCCCGTTCCTGAAGTACCCGTCCAACCCACCGGCGACGGGCGATCCGGACACGATCCAGTCGCGGACGGTGCTGTTCCTGGCGATGATGGCGATCGCGGTCGCGGCGATCGTCGCCGGCGTGCGCATCGCACGCCGCTGGGGGGCCGCCGCAGGCGTCGGCACCTTCCTCGTGCTGGTGGTGGCAGCTGCGATCGTCATGCCCGGGGTGAGCGAGGTGCCGCGCGACTTCCCGGCGACCACCCTGTGGGAGTTCCGCCTGGCGTCGCTCGGAACCCAGCTGGTGCTGTGGTCGAGCCTGGGCGTGCTGTTCGGCGTGACGGCGCAGCGGGCGCTCGCCAGGAACACGTAATCGCCGTGCGCCGTCTTCTGCTCGTGCGCCACGGATCGACGGCGGCCGTTCGTGCCGCAGCGTTCCCCGTGGACGAGCCGCTGGACGAGCAGGGGCTCGAGGCCGCGCGCGAGCTGGGCGCGGTGCTCGGGCGCGTGGACGAGGCGTGGACGAGCCCGGCGCTGCGCGCTCGGCAGACCGCGGAGGCGGCGGGCCTGCAGGCGAGCGTCGAGCCGGCTCTCGCCGAGTGCGACTTCGGTGCCTGGTGCGGGCGCTCGCTTGCCGAGCTTTCCGCGGCCGAGCCCGACCGTGTGGCCGAATGGATGACGCGACACGACGCGGCGCCGCACGGCGGCGAGAGCTTGACTACGTTCGCGGGCAGGATCGCGGCGTGGCTCGGCGGGGTCGCCGCCGGCGAGGGCTCCGCGGTGGCCGTCACGCACGGCGGCGTGGTCAAGGCGGCGCTCGTCCATGCGCTCGGTGCTCCCCTCGACGCGTTCTGGCGGATCGACGTGGCGCCGCTGGCCGTCACGGAGCTGCACGCGCACGACGGCCGCTGGACAGTGACGCGCGTGAACTCGCGCCCGATGCCGGTGGCAGTCGAGCCGGTGAGCTCTTGACCGCCGCCGCGATGCTCGCCGGGTACGGCGCGGATCTGCTCGTCGGCGATCCCGCGCGGCGGCATCCCGTTGCCGGCTTCGGGGCTGTCGCGCGAGCGGTCGAGGCGCGGGTCTACCGGCCGCGGCGCGCCGCGGGGGTCCTGCACGCCGTAGCGATGGTGGCGGCGGCCGGCGGTGCCGCTGCCCTTGCCGACCGGCTGGCAGGGCGCGTACGCGGCGGGCGCTTCGTGCTCGCCGTGGCGGCGCTGTGGTCGGTCCTCGGCGGTCGCTCGCTGGCGCGGGAAGGACAGAGGATGGCCACGCTGCTGCGCGGCGGCGACCTCGCCGGGGCGCGCGAGCGGGCGCCGGTGCTGGTCGGTCGCGACCCGAGCGCGCTGGGGGAGAGCGAGCTCTGCCGAGCGGCGATCGAGTCGATCGCGGAGAACACGGCCGATGCGGTGGTCGGCCCGCTCGTGTGGTGCGCCGCCGCGGGGCCCGCGGGCGCCGTGGCGTATCGCGCGGCGAACACGCTCGACGCGATGGTCGGCCATCGCTCGCCCCGCTACGAGCGCTTCGGCTGGGCGTCGGCGCGGCTGGATGACGCCATGGGGTGGCCGGGCGCGCGCATCGGCGCGCTGCTGGCCGTGGGGCTGGCGCCGGCGGTCGGGGGCTCGCGGGCGGACGCCTGGCGGGTCTTGAAGCGCGACGGCGTGCGCCACCCGAGCCCCAACGCGGGTCGTCTCGAGTCGGCGTTCGCCGGCGCGCTGGGTGTGAAGCTGGGCGGTCGCAACGTGTACGACGGTCGCGTCGAGGATCGCCCTGCGCTCGGCGAGGGACGCACCCCGGAGCCGAGGGACGTGGAGCGGGCGGCGAAGCTGTCGCTGCTCGTCGGAGCGGCCGCGGCGGTCGGAGCGGCGGTGGTGGCGAGATGAGGCCCCACCGGGGTCTCCCCACAACGGCGCCGATCCCGGCCCGGCAGTCGCTGGGGGTCGGTGCGCTGCTCATCGCCGGGACTGCCTCCGACGCGGGCAAGAGCGTGGTCACCGCGGGGATCTGCCGCTGGCTGGCGCGCCGCGGCGTGCGCGTCGCGCCATTCAAGGCGCAGAACATGGCGCTCAACTCGGTGGTCACGCGCGGCGGCGCGGAGATCGGGCGCGCCCAGGCCATGCAGGCCGCGGCCGCGGGTGTGGAGCCCGAGGCAGCGATGAACCCGGTCCTGATCAAGCCGTCGGGCGACACGCACAGCCAGGTCGTACTCATGGGGCGGCCGTATGCGGACGCCGACGCGCGCGGCTACCAGTACCTGAAGGCCGAGCTGCAGACGCCGGTGCTCGAGGCATTGGCGGATCTTCGCGAGCGGTTCGACGTCGTCGTCTGCGAGGGCGCCGGCAGCCCGGCCGAGATCAACCTGCGCGACCGCGACCTCGCGAACATGGGGCTCGCTCGCGCCGCCGACCTGCCAGTCGTCGTCGTCGGCGACATCGACCGCGGCGGAGTGTTCGCGGCGCTATACGGCACGGTCGCGCTGCTCGACCCGGCCGATCAGGCGCTGATCGCCGGCTTCCTGATCAACAAGTTCCGCGGCGATCTCACCATCCTTCAGCCCGGGCTCGACCAGCTGACGGAGCTCACCGGCCGGCCGACGCTAGGCGTGCTCCCCTGGCGGCGCGGGCTGCTGCTCGACGTAGAGGACTCGCTGGCGCTCGAGGCGCCGCGCGAGGAGGCGGCTGCGCCGCTCGGTGAGGATGGGCTGGAGATCGCCGTGATCCGGCTGCGCTGGATGAGCAACTTCACCGACGTCGACGCGCTCGCGGCCGAGCCGGGCGTGTCGGTTCGCTTCACGCGTTCCCCCGTCGACGTCGCGCGGGCGGACCTCGTGATCGTGCCCGGCACGAAGGCGACCGTCTCGGACCTCGGCCGGTTACGCGCCGACGGCCTCGACCGCACGCTCGCCGCGCGTGCCGCGGTGGGCGGGCCGATCCTCGGGATCTGCGGCGGCTACCAGATGCTCGGCGAGCGGATCGAGGACGCTGTCGAGAGCCGCGCGGGGGCCGTCGACGGGCTCGGGCTGCTGCCGGTGCGCACGGTCTTCGAGGAGGAGAAGCTGCTGCGCAGGAGCGCCGGAGCGTTCGACGGCATCCCGGTCGAGGGCTACGAGATCCGCCACGGCCGGGTTACCCGCGCGGGCGGCGAGGCGCTGATCGCGCCGGACGAGGGCTGTCGCGCGGGCGCTGTGCTCGGGACGTCCTGGCACGGCGCCCTCGAGGGCGACGCGTTCCGGCGCGCGCTGCTCGGGTGGGTCGCGCAGGCGCGCGGCCACGACTGGGTCGCGGGGACCGAGTCGTTCGCGGCGCTGCGCGAGCGGCGCCTCGACGCGCTCGGCGACCTGATCGAGGAGCACGCGGACACCGCCGCGCTGCTGCGGCTGATCGAGGAGGGGGTGACGGCGTGCTCGTCCTCCTGACGACGGCCGACACCGAGATCCTCGCGGCGGCGAGCGCGCTCGAACGGCTGCCGGACGACTTCCCGGCGGTTCGGTGGGCGAACCCGGTCGCCATGGACGACGTGGTGCTCGACAGCGCGCGCGTCGTGGTCGTGCGACTGCTCGGCGGTCGCAGCGCGTGGGCCGAGGGCTTCGACGCCTTGCGGGCACGGTGCGTCGCCGATGACGTCGCGCTGATCGCGCTGGGCGGCGAGGCCGAGCCGGACGCCGATCTGGCCGCGCGCTCGACCGCGCCGGCGGGCGCCGTCGCCCAAGCGTTCGAGTACCTGCGCCATGGCGGGGTCGACAACACCGAGCAGCTCCTGCGCTTCCTCGCCGACACATTCCTCCTCGGCGGCTGGGGCTTCGAGGAGGCGGTCGAGCTGCCGGAGCTCGGCGTCTACGAGCGCCCACACGACCCGTCGCGGCCGACCGTGGGGATCGCCTTCTACCGCTCGCACCACGCGACGGGGAACGCGGAGTTCGTCGAGACGCTGGCCGACGCGGTCGAGGCGGCGGGCTCGAACGCGCTGCCCATCTGGTCCTACTCCCTTCGGCCCGATGCCGAGGGCCGCGTGCCGGCGCTCGAGCTGCTCGCCGGCAAGGTCGACGCGCTGCTGACGACGGTCCTCGCGTCCGGCGGCTCGAACGCCGGCGACGCAGAGGAGTGGCAGGCCGAGGCACTCGCGGCGCTCGACGTGCCGGTGATCCAGGCGATCTGCGCGACCGTGTCGCGCGCGCGCTGGGAGGAGAGCGACAGCGGCCTGACGCCGCTCGACGCGGCGATGCAGGTCGCGATCCCGGAGTTCGACGGGCGGATCGTCGGCGGCGTCGTGTCCTTCAAGGAGCGCGACGAGGACGGTGTCGCGCGTTACGTCGCCGACGCCGAGCGGGCCACGCGCGTCGCCGAGCTGGCGGTCCGCCATGCGCGCCTGCGCCGCGTGCCGGGGGGCGAGAAGCGGGTGGCGATCGTCCTGTCGAGCTTCCCGACGAAGCACGCCCGCGTGGGCAACGCGGTCGGCCTCGACACGCCCGCGAGCGCCGTCGCGCTGCTCGACGCGCTCGGAGTCGACCATGGCTACGAGGACGGCGACGCGCTCATCCACACGCTGATCGCGGCCGGCGGGCACGACCTCGAGTTCCTGACCGACGAGCAGCTCGCAGCGGCGGCGGCCCGCCTGCCGGTCGCCGACTACCTGGGGTGGTACGCCGGCCTGCCCGCGTCATTGCGCGACGCGATCGAGGCGCAGTGGGGCCCGCCGCCCGGGGACCAGTACCGCGACGGCGACGACCTCGTGGTCGCCGGTCTCGACCTCGGCAGCGTGTTCCTCGCGATCCAGCCGCCGCGCGGCTACGGCGAGAACCCGGTCGCGATCTACCACGACCCCGAGCTCGCGCCCACGCATCACTACCTCGCGGCCTACTGGTGGCTGGAGCGGATCTGGGGCGCCGACGCGATCGTGCACCTCGGCAAGCACGGCACGCTCGAGTGGCTCCCGGGCAAGGCGCTCGCGCTGTCGGACGGGTGCGCTCCGGACGCGGCCCTCGGTTCGGTGCCGTTCTTCTACCCGTTCATCGTCAACGACCCGGGCGAGGGGACGCAGGCCAAGCGCCGGACCCATGCGGTGGTGGTCGATCACCTCGTCGCGCCGATGATGCGCGCCGAGACGTACGACGAGCTCGCCGAGCTCGAGCAGCTGCTGGACGAGTACGCGCGCGTGGAGCTCCTGGACCCGGCGAAGCTGCCCGCGCTCGCCGCGCGGATCTGGGAGCTCCTGCATGCGGCCGAGCTGCACCGCGACCTCGGGGTGGACGAGCAGCCGGAGCTCGACGAGTTCAGCGAGCTGATCGGGCACATCGACGGCTACCTGTGCGAGATCAAGGACATCCAGGTGCGTGACGGGCTGCACGTGCTCGGGCGCGTGCCGGAGGACGAGCAGCTGCGCGGGCTCCTGGCGGCGTGCCTGCGGTTGGAGCCCGGCCTGCGGCGCGCGGTCGGCGCGGCGTTCGGGCTCGACGAGCAAGCGCTGATCGAGGCGGCGGGCGAACGGGTCGACGATGCTCCGCCGGCGCTGCTCGCGCGCTTCCCGGGACCGGCGGCGACCGGCGGCGACCTGGTCGACCGGCTCGAGGAGGCTCAGCGTGCGCTGCTCGAGGCGCTCGAGGCCCGCGGGCCCGAGGCGGCTTGCGCCGAGGTGCTCGGCTTCCATGACGACGGCGTCGTCGCGGCTTTGCGCTTCGCGCTCGACGACGTCCTGCCGAAGCTGCGCGCGACCGCGGACGAGATCCCGAACCTCCTGCACGGGCTGAGCGGCGGGTTCGTCCCGGCCGGTCCCTCGGGGTCACCGACGCGCGGCCGGCTCGACGTGCTGCCGACGGGTCGCAACTTCTACTCGGTCGATCCGAAAGGGCTGCCGTCGGAGCTGGCATACGAGGTCGGGTCGCGTCTCGCGGATGGGCTCCTCCAGCGCCACCTCGACGAGGACGGCGCCTACCCGGAGACGGTCGGCATCGTCGTGTGGGGCACGGCCGCGATGCGCACCTACGGCGACGACATCGGCGAGATCCTCGCCCTGCTCGGCGTGCGGCCGAAGTGGAACCGCGAGACGCGGCGCGTCACCGGCGTCGAGGTGATCGGGCTCGAGGAGCTGGGCCGGCCGCGGATCGACGTCACGGTCCGGATCTCCGGGTTCTTCCGCGACGCGTTCCCGAACCTGATCGCGCTCGTCGACGACGCCGTGCGCACCGTCGCCGAGCTGGACGAGCCCGACGACATGAACTTCGTGCGCAAGCACGCGCGCGGCCCGCGGATCTTCGGCTCCAAGCCCGGCGCGTACGGCGCGGGCCTGCTGCAGCTGATCGACGCGCGCAACTGGCGCGACGACGCCGACCTCGCCCAGGTCTACGAGGTCTGGGGCGGCTACGCATACGGCAAGGGCTTCGACGGGGTCGAGGCGCGCGAGGAGATGCGCGCGGCGTTCGCGCGCATCGACGTGGCGGTCAAGAACGTCGACACGCGCGAGCACGACCTCTTCGACTCCGACGACTACTTCCAGTACCACGGCGGAATGGTCGCGACGGTCCGGGCGCTGACCGGGTCGGACCCGAAGGCGTGGGTGGGCGACTCGGCGGACCCGGCGCGCGTGCACACCCGCTCGCTCGCCGAGGAGTCGCGGCGCGTGTTCCGCGCGCGCGTGGCCAACCCGCGCTGGATCGCGTCGATGATCCGCCACGGCTACAAGGGCGCGTTCGAGCTGTCGGCGACCGTGGACTACCTGTTCGGCTACGACGCGACGACCGGCGTCGTCGAGGACTGGATGTACGAGACGCTCAGCGAGAAGTACGTCCTCGACCCGGATGTGGCGGCGTTCATGCGGCGCTCGAACCCGTGGGCGTTGCGGGCGATCGCCGAGCGCCTGCTCGAGGCGGCCGACCGCGGCCTGTGGGCCGAGCCGAGCGACGACACGCTCGAGTCGCTGCGCGAGGCGTACCTGGCGGTCGAGGGCGACTTGGAGGAGGCGTCGGCGTGAGCATGTACCCGTTCTCCGCCATCGTCGGCATGGACGACCTGCGCGAGGCGCTGCTCGTCAACGCGGTCAACCCGGCGATCGGCGGCGTGCTCGTCCGCGGCGAGCGCGGAACGGCCAAGTCGACCGCGGTGCGCGGGATCGCCGAGCTGCTGCCGGAGATCGACGTCGTCGACGGCTGCCCGTTCGCGTGCGACCCCGCGGCACCCGACCCCGCGTGCCCGGCGGGACCGCACGACGGCGAGCCGACGCGGCGGCGCCCCGTGCGCCTGGCGGAGCTGCCCGTGGGCGCGAGCGTCGACCGGCTGGTCGGCTCGCTCGACCTGGAGCGGGCGCTGGGGGAGGGCATCAAGGCGTTCGAGCCCGGCGTCCTCGCCGACTCGCATCGCGGCGTGCTGTACGTCGACGAGGTCAACCTGCTCGCCGACCACCTCGTCGACCTGCTGCTCGACGCCGCAGCGCTCGGGGTCAACTACGTCGAGCGCGAGGGCGTCAGCGTGCGGCACGCGGCGCGCTTCCTGCTCGTGGGGACGATGAACCCAGAGGAGGGCGAGCTGCGCCCGCAGCTGCTTGACCGCTTCGGCATCTCCGTCGAGGTTCGCGCGACCGGCGACCCCGAGGAGCGCGCCGAGGTCGTGCGGCGCAGGCTGGCGTTCGAGGCCGACCCGGACGGCTTTGCGGCGCGCTTCGCGGGCGAGGACGCGGCGCTGCGCGAGCAGATCATCGCTGCGCGGGCCCACCTCGGCGAGGTGCAGCTCTCCGAGGAGACGCTCGCGCGGATTGCGCGCGCGTGCGCGGCGCTCGGGGTGGACGGGTTGCGCGCCGACATCGTGACCGCCAAGACGGCGCTCGCCCTCGCCGCCTTGGAGGGCGCCGGCGAGGTCAGCGAGGAGCACGTCCGCCGGGCGGCGCTGCTCGCGCTCGCTCATCGCCGGCGGCGGGGTCCTCTAGACCCGCCGGGAATCGACCCCGGGGAGCTCGACCGGGCGCTCAGTGATCCGGAGGAGGATCCCGATCCGCCTCCACCTCCTCCCTCGGGCGGAGGGGAGCCCGCGCCTGGACCCTCCGAACCGGCGGGCAACGGCCCCGCGCCCGAGCGCATCGACGCGCCCGGCGAGCAGCCGCCGGCGCCGGTGCTCCTCCTGCCCGGGGTGGGGGCGGGCGAGCTCGGCCGGCGCAGCCGCGCGCGCGGGCTGCACGGGCATCCCGTGGACGCGCTGCCCGGGCGCGAGGACGTCGATCCCCTCGCCACGCTGCGCGCCGCGGCGCTGCACCAGCGCGCGCGGGGGCGCAGCGGGCCGGGACTGGAGCTGCGCCCGCACGATTTCCACGCGCGCGTGCGCGAGGCCCGGGAGGGGAACCTGATCGTTTTCGTCGTCGACGCGAGCGGCTCGATGGGCGCGCGCCGGCGCATGAGCGTCGTCAAGGGCGCCGTCTTCTCGCTGCTCGAAGACGCCTACCAGCGCCGCGACCTCGTGTCGCTGATCACGTTCCGGAACGACTCGGCCGACCTGCTGCTGCCGCCGACCGCAAGCGTCGAGGTGGCCGCGCGGCGCCTGCGGACGCTGCCCACCGGCGGCCGCACCCCGCTCGCCGCGGGCATCGACCGGGCCCGCGAGCTGCTGGCCGTCCAGCGGGTGCGCGACCCGGACCGGCGCGCGCTCGTGCTCGTCGTGACCGACGGCCGCGCCAACCAGGGCCCGGACCCGCGTTTCAGCGCGGCAGCGCTCGGGCGGGAGGCGGGCGTCGTGGTCGTCGACAGCGAGCAGGGAGCGGTGAAGCTCGGGCTCGCGGCGCGGCTGGCGGACGCCGCCGGAGGAAGGCTGCTTGCGTTGGACGCCCTCAAGGAGGCTGCATGAGCAGGGTTGACCTCCCGCACACCCCCGACGACCTCGGCAGCGAGGAGCCCAAGCGCCGCAAGCCGCGCGACCGGCCGCTCCTGATCGTGGTGACGGGCCACGGCAAGGGCAAGTCGAGCAGCGCCTTCGGGATGATGCTGCGCTCCTGGGCGCGCGGCTACAAGGTTGGCGTCTTCCAGTTCGTCAAGTCGGGCAAGTGGAAGGTCGGCGAGCACAAGGCCGCGATGGAGCTCGGCGGCATCGACTGGGAGAAGATGGGCGACGGCTGGACCTGGATCTCCCGCGACCTCGAAGAGAGCGCCGACAAGGCGCGCGAGGGCTGGGCCGAGGTCAAGCGCCGCATCGCCGACGAGCGCTACGAGTTCCTGCTGCTCGACGAGCTGACGTACCCGATCAACTTCGGCTGGCTCGACGAGGAGGACGTCGTCAGCACGCTCCGTGATCGTCCGGGCTTCCAGCACGTCGTCGTCACCGGCCGCGACGCTCCGGCCGCGCTCGTCGAGGCCGCCGACCTGGTGTCCGAGGTGCAGGCGGTCAAGCACCCGTTCGAGCAGGGCATCCGCGCCCAGCAGGGGATCGAGTGGTAGGCGGCGCGGAGATCCTCGTGATCCCCGACGGGGCGGCCGAGCCGCTGCGCGACGGCGAGCCGACGAGCCTCGAGCGGGCCCGAACGCCGGCACTGGACGCGCTGTGCCGCGCGGGCGCGGTGCGGGCGGTCGAGACGACTCCGCGCGGTCTGCCGGCGGGCAGCGAGACAGGCATTCCCACAGTGCTCGGCGTGCCCCTCGCGGAGCCGGTGTCGCGCGGGCTCGTCGAGGCGGCCTCCGCGGGGATCGACGTTCCTGCGGGAACGCGCGCCTGGCGCTGTGACGCCCCGCGCGGCTACGACGTGCACCACCTGCGTGGTCACCGCATGCTGCTGGTGGGCACGGAGCGGCCGTCGCTGACCGTCTGGGCCGACGGCGACTCGCTGCCGCGTGTCCTGGACGACTCGACCGTCGTGGTGTGCGGCCCGGGAGCCGCCGCCGGCTGCGGGCGGCTGCTCGGTGCCCGTGTGGTCATCCCGCCGGGTGCCACCGGCGAGGTCGTGACCGACCTCGGCGCGAAGACCACCGCAGCGCTCAAGGCGCTCGACGCAGGAGCGCGGCGGGTCGTGGTGCACGTCGCGGCGCCCGACGAGGCCGCCCACGAGCGCGATCCCGCCGGCAAGGTCACGGCGATCGAGGCGATCGACGCGCAGGTGATTGCGCCGCTCGCCGCGACGGGCCTGCGGATCACGGTGTGCCCGGACCACGGCGCGGACCCGTACACCGGCGAGCACGACGGCTCACCCGTCCCGTGTGTCCTCTCAGGTCCAGGGGTTGAACCTGAGGGGACACACCGAATGACGGAACGCGCGGTGCTCCTCGCGGGGGCGGTCGCGTGATCCCGCGGATCGTCATCGCCGGCACCGCCTCGGGCGTGGGGAAGACGACCGTTGCCACGGGGCTGCTCGCGGCGCTGCGCGCGCGCGGCCTGCGCGCGACGGGCTTCAAGGTCGGCCCCGACTTCATCGACCCGAGCTACCACGCGCTCGCAACCGGCCGTCCGGGCCGCAATCTCGACGCGTTCCTGTCGGGGCCGGAGCTCATCGCGCCGCTGTTCGCGCATGGCGCGCAGGGAGCCGACATCGCGGTGATCGAGGGCGTGATGGGTCTGTTCGACGGCGCCTCGGGCCGCGGGGAGCTCGCCTCGACCGCCCACGTCGCGAAGCTGCTCGACGCGCCGGTGGTCCTCGTCGTCGACGCCAAGGCAGTGGCGCGCTCCGCCGCCGCGGTCGTCCACGGGTTCGCCACCTTCGACCCCGCGCTGCGGGTCGCAGGCGTGATCCTCAACCGCATCGGTTCCGCCTGGCACGAGGAGCTGCTGCGCGAGGCGATCGACGTCCCGGTGCTCGGCGCGATCCACCGGCGCGAGGGCCTCGCCACGCCCGAGCGCCACCTCGGGCTCGTGCCGGTCGCGGAGCGTGAGGCGCACGCCCGCGGGGCCGTCGACGAGCTGGCAGCGGTGATCACTGAAGCGTGCGACCTCGACGCGCTCATCGCCCTCGCGCGCAGCGCACCTTCCCTCGCTGCCCGGCCCTGGGAGCCGCTCGTCGACCCCGGCCCACCGGTCCGCATCGCGGTCGCCGACGGCCCCGCGTTCAGCTTCCGCTACGAGGAGAACCTGGAGCTGCTGCGCGCGGCAGGAGCCCAGCTCGTCGGGCTCGACCCGCTGGCCGATGAGGCCCTGCCAGAGGCGACGGACGCGCTCTACCTCGGCGGCGGCTTCCCCGAGGTCTTCGGCGAGGAGCTGTCGGCGAACGCGGCGCTGCGCGAGGAGATCAAAGCGTTCCGCGGCCCCGTCGTCGCGGAGTGCGGTGGCCTGCTCTATCTGTCCAAGAGTCTCGACGGCCGCCCGATGTGCAGCGTCCTCGATGCCGAGGCGCACATGGCGGGCCGGCTCTCCCTCGGCTACCGCGAGGCGACCGTGGCGACGGACTCGCCGCTCGGGCCGGCGGGCACAGAGCTACGGGGCCACGAGTTCCACTACTCGACGGTGACGCCGTCCGCCGGCGCCACTCCCGCTTGGACGCTCCGCGCGCGCGGCACCGAGCGCACCGAGGGCTTCGCCGCGGGCGGCGTGCACGCGAGCTATCTGCACACCCACTGGGCGGCGACGCCCGAGACAGCCAAGGAGCTGATCGCATGGGCGGCACGCTGATCGGCGTCGGGGTCGGGCCCGGCGATCCCGAGCTCCTCACGCTCAAGGCGTTGCGCGCGCTGCGGGACGCCGACCGCGTGTTCGTGCCGGTGACCGACACGGGGGAGACGGGTCGCGCCGAGCGCGTGATCGCGGGCCACGCCGACGAAGCGAAGGTCGAGCGGCTCATGTTCGCGATGTCGGACTCCGACGCCCGCGCGGGCAACTGGGACCGAGCCGGCGAGGCGATCGCCGCGGTCGTTCGTGACGGCGGCACGGCCGCGTTCGCAACGATCGGCGATCCCAACATCTACTCGACGTTCACCTACGTCGCGCAGACGGTGCTGGCGCTGGCCCGCGACACCGTCATAGAGACGATCCCAGGCATCACCGCGATGCAGGACCTGGCCGCCCGCTCGGGGACCGTGCTGGCCGAGGGAACCGAGCGCCTGGCCCTGTTCCCGTTCACCGCGGGAGAGGACCGGTTGCGCGAGGCGCTCGAGGTCTTCGACACGGTCGTCTGCTACAAGGGCGGCCGCCGCCTTCCTGTCGTGCTCGGCGCGGTCCGCGACGCCGGGCGCATCGAGGATGCGATCTACGGCGCGCGGCTCGGCGTCGACGGTGAGGAGGTCCGCCCGGCGACCGATCTCGGCCCGGACGAGACGGGTCCCTACATGTCGACCGTGATCGTCCCTGCGCGGCGCGACGACGAGCGCGGAGGCCGGATATGAGCCGCGCCAAGATTTGGTTCGTCGGCGCGGGACCCGGCGCCGCCGACCTGCTCACCTTCCGCGCGGCGCGTGCGATCGGCGAGGCCGACGTGATCGTCTGGGCGCGCAGCCTCGTGATGGAGGAGGTCCTCGAGCACGCCCGCGGCGATGCCGAGATCGTCGCCTCCGACGAGCTGACGCACGAGCAGGTCGTCCCGTTCTACGAGCGGGCCCTGCGCGATGACCTGGTGGTAGCGCGCGTCCATTCCGGCGATCCGGCCATCTACGGCGCGATCCAGGAGCAGATCCGCGTGTGCGACGAGCTCGGGCTCCCTTACGAGGTCGTCCCCGGCGTCAGCTCGGTCGCCGCGGCGGCGGCGAGCCTCGGGCAAGAGCTCACGATCCCCGAGACGTCGCAGTCGCTCATCCTCACGCGCCGCGGCGGACGCACGCCGATGCCGCCGGGGGAGACGGTGCAGGGCTTTGCCGCACACGGCACGACGATGGTCCTGTTCCTCTCCTGCTCGCGCCCTTACGACCTCCAGCGCGAGCTGCTCGAGGGCGGCTACCCGCCCGACGCCCCGTGCGCGGTGGTGTACCGCGCGACGTGGCCGGACGAGAAGACGTTCCGTTGCCGCCTCGACGAGCTCGGGGACAGCATCCGCGCCGAGAAGATCAACCGCCAGGCGCTCGTCCTGATAGGGCCAGGCCTCGAGGACGCGGGCACCCGCTCGCACCTGTACTCGCCCACACACGGCCACCGGTTCCGCCGGCTCGGCTCTCCTGAGAGGTACCGGCGTGCGCCCGGTTGAGCTCACAGAGCCCAACCTGCCCGCCAGCGCGCGGCGGGTGGCGACCGGACTGCGCAAGGGCTGGACGACAGGGACGTGCTCCGCCGCCGCCGCAAAGGCGGCGTCGCTCGCGTTGAAGACCGGCGTGGTGCCGATCGAGGTCGACGTGCCGCTGCCGAAGGGCGACAAGCGCCCGCGCTTCGGTGTCGAGCGCTGCGAGCTGCGGGGCGAGGAGGCCGAGGCGGTCGTCGTCAAGGACGCGGGCGACGACCCCGACGTCACGCATGGCGCGCACATGACCGCGACCGTCCGGCGGCGCGGCGAAGCCGGCATCGCCCTGCACGGCGGCCCAGGCGTCGGTGTGGTCACCAAGCCCGGCCTCGGCCTCGAGGTCGGCGGGCCCGCGATCAACGACGGCCCGCGGCGCCAGATCACGATCGCTGTGGGCGAGGTCTTCGATCTCGTTCGCGACGGCGTCGACGTCACGATCTCCGTTCCCGGCGGCGAGAAGATGGGCCGGCGCACGACGAACCCGCGGCTCGGGATCGTCGGCGGCATCTCTATCCTCGGCACGACCGGCATCGTCCGGCCGTTCTCGACCGCGGCCTGGCGGGCCAGCGTCGGCCAGGCGATCGACGTGATGCACGCCCAGGGGATGCGCACGTTCGTGCTGACGACCGGCGGGCGCACCGAGAAGGCTGCGCGCCGCCTGCTCCCGGAGCTCGACGAGGTCTGCTTCATCGAGGTCGGCGACTTCACCGGCTACGCGCTCAAGCGCGGCGCGTCGCTGGGCTTCGAGCGCTGCGTGTTCGTCGGCATGGCCGGCAAGCTCGCCAAGCTCGGCGCGGGGATCATGATGACCCACTGGACGCGGTCCAAGGTCGACCCGGCGCGGCTCGCCGAGCTGACCGCGAGCGTCGGCGGCGACGCCGCGCTGTGCGGCGCGGTGGCCGAGGCCAACACGGCGCGCCACGCGTACGAGCTGTGGGAGGCGGGCGGCGTCCTGCCGGCCGCAGCGGAGCGGCTGTGCTCCGTAGTCGCCGACAACCTCGCGCGCTACGTGGACGACCGGATCGCGGTCGACGTGGCGCTGGTGGACTTCGAGGGCGCGTCCGTCGTCGGGTCGAGTCCGGGGTGGTCGCCGTGATCGCCGTCGTGGGCGTCGGACCGGACGGTGTGACCGGGCGCGGCCGTGAGCTGCTCGACGGCGCACGTGTCGTGGTCGGCGGCGGCCGGCACCTCGACGCGCTCGCCCCGCCCGCGGCCGAGCGCGTCCCGCTGCGTGGCGACCTGTCGCCGGCGCTCGACGCGATCGGCGCCGCCGATGGGCCCGTGACCGTCCTGGCCTCGGGCGACCCCGGCTTCTTCGGGATCGTCCGCGCCCTGGCCGAGCGCTTCGGCCCCGACGAGCTGGAGGTCGTCCCCGGCGTGTCGTCGGTGGCCCTCGCGTTCTCGCGCGTCGGGCTGCCGTGGGACGACGCCGTCGTCGTGAGCGCCCACGGGCGCGACCCGGCCGCGGCGGTCAACGCAGCGCGGACGCACCCCAAGGTCGCGATCCTCACGGCGCCTGATGCGACCCCGGCGCTGATCGCGCAGCGGCTCGCCGGTACCGGCCGCCGGGTGGTCGTCGGCGAGCGCCTCGGGTCGCGGCAGGAGCGCATCGTCGAGGACACTCCCGAGGCGATCGCCACGCAGGAGTTCGCCGACCCGAACGTCGTGCTCGTCCTCGACGCCGCCCGAGCGGTCGCCGACGGGAAGGCGCGCGTCTGGCCGCCGCGCACCCCCGCGGGCTGGGCACTCCCCGAGGACGCGTTCGAGCACCGCGAAGGCATGATCACCAAGAGCGAGGTCCGCGCACTCGCGCTCGCCCGGCTCGGCCCGGGGATGGGGGACCTTGTGTGGGACATCGGCGCCCACAGCGGGTCGGTGGCGATCGAGTGCGCGCGCCTCGGGGCCGCCGCGATCGCGATCGAGCGCGACGCGGAGCTGTGCGAGCTCGTCCGTCGCAACGCCGAGCGGCACGGGGTTCCGGTCGAGATCGTGCAAGGCGAGGCGCCGGGCGCGCTCGCCGGGCTTCCCGATCCAGATGCCGTGTTCGTTGGCGGCGGGGGAGCCGACCTCGAGCAGATCGTCGCCGCGGTCGCGCCGCGGGCCGGGCGCGCCGTCGTCATCGCGCTCGCGACGCTGGAGCGCATCGTCCCGACGGCCGAGCAGCTCGCCGGCGCCGGGTACGAGGTCGGCACGACCGTCCTGCAGGCGAGCCGCTTGCGCCCCATCGGTGGCGCGCATCGCCTCGCCGCCGAGAACCCCGTCGCCGTCGTCGCGGGGGTGAGGGCGTGATCGCGCTGATCGCCGCGACGGAGAACGGCCGGGCGCGAGCGCGGCACCTCGCCGCCGCGTGGCCGGACGCCGAGGTCGTCGACGGCCGGCCGAGCCACGCGCTGCCCGATGCGTTTGCGCGCGCCGACGGGATCGTGCTCTTCCTCGCCACCGGTGCGGCGGTGCGCCTGCTCGCGCCGCTGCTCGCCGACAAGCGCTCGGACCCCGGCGTCGTCTGCGTCGATGACGCGGGGCGCTTCGCGGTCGCGCTGTGTGGCGGTCATGCCGGCGGCGCCAATGCCCTTGCGCAGCGCGTTGCAGAAGCCCTCGGCGCCGAGCCGGTGGTCACGACGGCCAGCGACGCAACCGGCGTACCGGCACTCGACTCGCTGGGCGCCGATCTCGGCTTCCGCATCGACCCTCGCAGCGATCTCGCCGCGGTCGGGGCCGCGCTGGCAGGCGGCGAGCGGGTGACCCTGGTCAGCGACCGGCGCTGGCCGCTCGGCCCGCTGCCGGAGAACGTCGAGCGCGCCGGCGAACCAGCGGTGCCCGCGGAGGCGATCGCCGCGCCGGCGATCGTCATCAGCGATCGCTCGCTGCCCGGGCTCCGCGGCCGAATCGCGCTCTACCGGCCGCCCTCACTCGTCGCCGGCATCGGCGCCAGCCGCGGCGCACCTGCCGAGGAGATCGAGGCGCTGCTCGCGGAGGCACTCGCCGAGGCGGGCCTCGCACCGGAGAGCCTGGCCGAGTTCGCCAGCGCGGACATCAAGTCCCGCGAGCCCGGGCTGATCGCCGCAGCGCGCGGCCGGCCACCGCGCTTCTTCACCGCCGACGAGCTCGCCGCAGTCGACGTGCCGAACCCGTCCGAGGTCGTGCGCGACGCGGTCGGAACGCCGAGCGTCGCCGAGGCGGCCGCGCTCCTGGCCGCAGGCCCCGGCGCCGAGCTCGTGCTCCCCAAGCGCAAGTCGGCGATGGCCACGGTCGCGATCGCCCGCCGCGCGGTCCGCGGCCGCCTCGCCCTGGTGAGCCTCGGCCCCGGCGACGACGCGCTGCTCCCGCCGCTGGCGCGCGACGCGCTCGCCCGCGCCGAGCTGGTCGTCGGCTACCGCGCCTACGTCGACTCCATCCGCCACCTCCTGCGCCCGGGCACGCGCGTGGAGCCCTACGCGCTCGGCGAGGAGGTCGAGCGCTGTCGCTTCGCCGCCGCCCACGCGGCCTCCGGCGCTTCAGTCGCGCTCGTGTCGAGCGGCGACGTCGGCGTCTACGCGATGGCGTCGCCTGCCCTCGAAGAGGGCGGTCTCGAGAACGTCGACGTCACCGTGGTCCCCGGGATCACCGCGGCGAACGCGGCGAGCGCGCTGACCGGCTCGCCGCTCGGGCACGACCACTGCTCGATCTCCCTGAGCGACCTGCTCACGCCCTGGGACGTCATCCGCACGCGTGTCGAGGCGGCGGCCGCGGGCGACTTCGTCGTCTCGTTCTACAACCCGCGCAGCAAGGCGCGCGACTGGCAGCTCGACGAGGCGCGGGCGATCCTGCTCGAGCACCGGCCGGCCGAGACGCCCGTAGCGCTCGTGACCGACGCCTACCGCCCCGGGCAGCGCGTCGAGGTGGCCACGCTGGCCGGTTTCGACGCGACGCGGGTGACGATGACGACGGTCGTCGTCGTAGGAAGCTCGCAGACGCGCCTGATCGACGGGCGCATGGTCACCCCCCGCGGCTACGTCCAGGTGCCGGCATGACCACGATCTTCATCGCTACGACCGCGTGCAAGGGCTGCGGCGCGTGCCTGCGCACCTGCCCCGAGCGCGCTCTGCGCCCCGCCGAAACGGTCGACGGCGGCCCGCCGCTGCTCACGCTCGAAGACCGCTGCACCGGCTGCGGCGAGTGCATGGAGATCTGCCCGGCCGACGCGTTCGACGAGGTAATCGTGGGATGACGGCCCGAACGGTCCACCCGATCGAGCTCGAGAGCTACCGCATCCTGCGCGAGCGCATCGATGTTTCGCACCTCCCGCCGTTGTCGCGTGCTGTCGCCGAGCGCGTCATCCACTCCAGCGCCGACCTCGAGTACGCCGACACCCTCGTCCTGGACGAGGCGGCGCTCCTGGCCGGGCGCGAGGCGCTGCTCGGCGGCGCCCCGCTCGTGGCGGACGCGCGCATGGTCGCCGCCGGCATCACGACCCGCGACGCGCTGGTCCCGCTCTCCGACCCGCGCACCGCCGAGGTCGCCGCCCGCCACGGGCTCACACGCTCGGCCGCTGCTTTCCGGCTCGCGGCCGCGGAAGTGGGTCCGGGCGCCGTCTGGGTGGTCGGCAACGCGCCGACCGCGCTCTTCGAGCTGCTGCGCGGCGAGGCGCCGGCGCCGGCGCTGGTGATCGGCCTGCCGGTCGGCTTCGTCGGCGCCGCCGAGGCGAAGGCCGCGCTCGCCGAATCCGGACTTCCCGCCCTGACCAACCGCGGCGAGAAGGGCGGCTCCGCCGTCGCCTCCGCCGCCGTGAACGCCCTGCTCTACGCAGAAGAGGACTCGCACACATGAACACAGATCCCGCACTCCTGATCGTCGGACACGGCTCGCGCTCGCAGGAAGGCGCGAACCAGTTCCACGAGTTCGCCGGCGTCGTGTGCGAGCGCGCGCCGCAGCTGACCGTCGGCGCCGGCTTCATCGAGCTCGCCAAACCCGCGATCGGCGAAGTCGTCGCGGGGCTCGTCGAAGGCGGGGCGACCGACATCGTGGCGGTGCCGCTGATGCTGCTGGCGGCCGGGCACACCAAGAACGACATCCCGGCGACGCTCACGCGCGAGCGCCTCCGCCACCCCGGCCTGACGATCACCTACAGCCGCGAACTGGGCCTGCGACCGGAGCTCCTCGCACTCATGGAGCGGCGGATCGCCGCTATCGTCGCGCCCGAGGAGCAGCCGGAGACAGCGGTCGTCGTCGTCGGTCGCGGAACGACCGATCCGGACGCCAACGGCGATCTCGCGAAGATCGCCCGCTTGTACTACGAGGGGCGCGAGCACCCGTTCGTGGAGCCGGCGTTCGTCAGCCTCGCGCCGCCCTCGGTCCAGCAGGCGCTCGACCGCTGCCGCGCGCTCGGCGCCCGCCGCGTCGTCGTGATGCCGTGGTTCCTGTTCACGGGCATCCTCGAGCGCCGGATCCGCGACCAGGCGCAGGACTTCGCCGAGCGCCACGGGATCGAGGTCCGCGTCGCGGGCTACTTCGGCCCCGACGAGGTCGTCGCGGACCTCGTCCTGGAGCGCTACCGCGAAGCCCGCGAGGGCGACGTGCGGATGAACTGCGACGGCTGCGTCCACCGCGTCGCGCTGCCGGGGTTCGAGGAGAAGGTGGGAGCAGTTGCGACGCCTCACTACCACGCGGACGAGGACGGACATCACCACCACGGAGACGACGGCAACCACCATCACGATCACGCGCCGCACCCCAACGATCACCACCTCGAAGAGCGGGTGGGATGACGCTGGTCCTCGTCACCGGCGGGACGCGCTCGGGCAAGAGCGCGGTGGCCGAACGGCTCGTCGCACAGCACGGCGCGTACGTCATGTACGTGGCGACCGGCAGCGCGAGCGACCCCGAGATGGCCGCGCGGATCGAGGCCCACCGGGCGCGCCGGCCCGCCGGCTGGCTGACGGTCGAAGGCGAGGATCCGGCGGCCGCGGTCGGCGCCGCCGGCGACCGCCCCGTGCTCGTGGACTCCGTCGGCAGCTGGCTGGCTGCGCGGCTGCACGAGGCAGGGTTGCTCGGCGACGACCGGCTCGGCCCCGCGCCCGACGCGCTGCTCGCCGGCGTGCGCGCGCTTGCGACGACCGCCTCCGCGCGCGCGGCGCTGACGGTGGTTGTGACCGAGGAGGCCGGCCTCGGACCGATACCGGTCGGCGCCGGGACGCGCCGCTGGCTCGACCTGGCCGGCGACGCGGCGCAGATCCTCGCCGCCGCCGCGGACCGCGTTCTGCTCGTCGTCGCGGGGCGCCCGATCGAGCTGCCCGGTGGCACGGCGACCGCGGACTATGCAGCCGAGCTGCCCGCGCTGCGCCTGCACGGAGACCGGATGGTGCCCCCAGATGCGGCCGACTTCGCCGTGAACGTCGAGCGCTCCGGCAGTTCACCGCAGTGGCTGCGCGCAGAGCTCGACCGCGCCCTCGGCGACCTCGGGCGCTATCCCGACGAGCGCCCCGCGACCGAGGCTGTCGCCGCACGGCACGGCCGCGACCCGACCGAGGTGGTGCTCGCCAATGGCGCTGCCGACACGTTCTGGACGGTCGCCGCCGCGCTGCGCCCGCGACGGGCGGTGTGCGTCCATCCCTCCTTCACCGAGCCCGAGGCCGCGCTGCGCGCGTTCGGCCATCCGGTCGAGCGGGTCGCGCGCACCCCGGGGAGCTTCACCCTCGACCCGGGCGCGGCTCCCGCCAGCGCCGACCTCGTCGTCGTCGGCAACCCGAACAACCCGACGGGGACGCTCGACCCGGCGGACACCGTCGCGGCGCTGTGCCGCCCGGGCCGGACCGTGCTCGTCGACGAGGCGTTCATGGACTTCGTCCCCGGCGAGCGCGAGAGCCTTGCCGGCCGCGCGGATCTGCCCGGGCTCGTCGTCGTGCGCAGCCTCACCAAGCTGTGGGCGCTGCCGGGCGTGCGCGCCGGCTACGCACTCGCCCCGCCGGGGCTCGCCGAAGCCCTGCGGCGCGTGCGCCAGGCGTGGCCGCTGAACACGCTCGCCTTGGCGGCGTTGCGCGCGTGCAGCGCGCACGTCGCCGAAGGGGAAGCCGTCGCAGGCCGTGTCGCCGCCGCGCGCGATGCGCTCCGGCGGGCGCTGGAGCGCATCGAAGGCGTCCACGTGTGGCCGTCGGCGGCGAACTTCCTGCTGCTGCGAGTGCCTGACGGGCCACGCGTGCACGCACGGCTGCTCGAGCGCGGCTTCGCCGTGCGTCCGGCGCACACCTTCCCCGGGCTCGACCCCGACCACCTCAGGCTCACCGTGCGCGAGCCCGCTTCCAACGCACGGCTCGTGACCGCGCTGGAGGAGGCGCTCGCGTGAGGCCCGTTCTGCGAGCCGATGCCCTCGTGGTCGACCTCGGCGCGACTCATCGCTGCCTGTCGTCCGCCGTGCTCGGCGGCGGGCTCGCGACTGCGCGCTCATGGCTCGACCTGCAGGTCGAGCCGGGCTACGCGCGCCTGGATCCGGAGGCGCACCTGCGCGAAGTCGCGTGTGGGCTTCCGGGCCCTGTCGTCGGGATGCTCACGGCCGCGGACGTGTCGCGCTACACGGACAGCGCAGTCGGTCCCGCCCGCGCCGTCGCGACGGTCGGCGTCGGCCATCCGCTCGCGGCTGCCGGGCGCCGGCCACGGCTCGTGCCCGCGGTCGGGACGATCAACCTCCTCGTCGTCGTGTCAGCGCCGCTCACCGATGCAGGCCTCGTAGGCGCGCTGCAGACCGCGGTCGAGGCCAAGGCGCAGGCGTTCGCAGACGCGGGCATCGCGGCTGCCAACGCGCACGGCCCGGCGACGGGCACCGCGACCGACAGCCTGTGCGTCGCGTGTCCGCCCGGCGAGCGGGTTCCGTTCGCGGGACCGGCGACACCGGTCGGCGCGGCGCTCGCCCACGCGGTCCACGGCGCCGTCCTGGCCGGCGCCGTCGCCGATCGCGAGAGCCGGCGCGACGCTGACCGCGTAGCGGGGGCATCGCGATGAGAGCGGCGATCGGCTTCCTAACGGTCGTGCCCGTCGGCGGCGCCCTGCGCTCCGCGCCGGGCCGCAACGCGCTGCTCGCGTTCCCCCTCGTGGGATTCGCCGTCGGCGGGGCGACGGCAGCGGTCGCGTGGGGCGGCGCCGAGCTCTGGACGGTGCCGGTGGGCGCTGCGCTCGCCGTCGCGCTCGACCTGCTGCTGACCGGTGCGCTGCACGTCGATGCGGTCGCCGACACAGCGGACGGGCTGGCAAGCCGCCGCCCGGCCGACGAGGCGCTGCGGATCATGCGCGAGCCGACGGTCGGCGCCGTCGGAGCCGCCGCCGCCGCGGTGACCCTGCTGCTGCGCTTCGCGTGGATCGCCGCGCTCGCCTCCGAAGGGCTGTGGTGGCTGATCCCGGCGGCGCCCGCGTGCGGGCGCGCGGCGATGGTCGTGGCGCTTGCCGCGGGCGGCTCCCCGGCGTCCGGATCGCTCGCCTCCGGCCTGGGCGGCGCGGCCTCGCGGGCGGCCTCCGGCGTCGTGATCCTCACCGCGATCGCGCTGAGCGCCTTGGCCGGGGCGGCGGGCGCGGATGCCACCGGGGCCGCCCTCGGGGTCGCGGCCGCGCTCGCCGCCACGGTCGTGGCGTTTGCCGGCGCACGCGCCTGGCGGCGGCGCTTCGGCGGGATGACCGGCGACGGCGCCGGCGCACTCGGGACGCTCGCCGAGCTCTCCGCGTTCGCCGTCCTGGCGCTCACGCCGCTGTGGGTGGGGAGCTGAGCGCATGGACTTCTCGCCGCTCATCCAGCTCGCCGAGCGCGCCGACGACGCGCTCACCGGCCTGCTGGCCGGGCAGCCGCTGCTCGTGACCCTGCTCGTCGCGGCGGCGCTGGGCCTGCGTCACGCCTCCGACCCCGACCATCTCGTGGCGGTGACCTCGCTGGTCGCCGCCCGCGACGGCGACGTCCGCGCAGCCGCGCGGATGGGCGGCTGGTGGGGCGCCGGACACGCCATGACCCTGCTGCTCCTCGGGGTGCCGCTGATGCTCGCCGGGTCGCATCTCCCCACCTGGCTCGAGGCGGGCGCGGAGCGCGCCGTCGGAGTGGTGATCGCACTCCTGGCCGTCCGCGTACTGGTCAAGTGGCTGCGCGGCGACTATCGCGCGGACCCGCATCGCCATCGTCCCGCGCCCGCCCATCGCCATCTGCGCCGCGGCGCCGCTGCCGAGCACAGGCACGGCGGACGCAGCCCGGCGCAGGCGTTCGCGATCGGCGTCCTGCACGGGCTTGCCGGGACGGGCGCAGTCGTGCTCCTCCTGCTGGCATCGGTCCCGGGCGACCGCGAGGCATTGTTGGCGCTGCTCGTGTTCGCGCCGATGTCGGTGGCGTCGATGGTGGTGTGCTCGGCGAGCTTCGCGTGGGTCCTGACGCGGCGCGGCGTGGCGCCCGTGCTGCGCTCCGTGGCGATCCCTGCGCTCGGGGCCTTCGGGCTGCTCTTCGGCGTCTGGTACGCGGGGCTCGCCTGATGCCCTCGACCGATCGCTTCGAACGGCCGGCGGTACCCGAAGGCTTCGACGACTCGCGCGCCGCGGAGCGCCGCGCGGACCCTACCGGCTGGCGCTACCCCGACGAGGTGCGCGACGCGCTGGCGCAGGCGATCGAAGGGCGCCGCGACATCCGCCGCTTCCGCCCCGACGACGTGCCCGATGCCTCGCTGCGGCGGCTTCTGGAGGCGGCGCACCGGGCTCCCTCAGTGGGCTACTCGCAGCCGTGGCGCTTCATCGTCGTCCGGGCCGAGGAGACCCGTGTGGCGATGCGCACGCTTGCGGAGCGCGAGCGGATCCGCCAGGCCGACAGATTCGGCGAGCGCGCACGCCACTTCCTCGAGCAGAAGGTCGAAGGGATCCGTGAGGCTCCCGTCGGGCTCGTCGTCTGCTGCGACCATGCGCAGCCGCCGGAGCAGGTGATCGGCCGGGCGACGATCCCCGACACCGACATCTACAGCACGGCCTGTGCGATCCAGAACCTCTGGCTCGCGGCCCGCGCAGAGGGCCTCGGCGTCGGCTGGGTGAGCTTCTACCGGCCCGAGGACCTGCGCGCGCTGCTGGGCATCCCGGAACGGGTCGAGCCGATCGCTTACCTGTGCGTCGGCTACCCCGACGAGCGGCCGGTGCGACCCGGGCTCGAGAGCGCCGGATGGGCCGCACGGCGGCCGCTCGACGAGATCGTCTACCCGGAGCGGTGGCCGGCGGAGGACCCGCCGGGCGCAAACGGCGCTCCCAATCGCCCCCGAGCGTCCCGACGTCCCGGCCATGAGGATCAGCGCGGGACGACTGGCGCCGCGCCGGCGCTGCCGCCGGCGGTCGCCGAGCTCGTCGGCGCCGTGCCCGCGACCGACGCCGCCGCGGCGGTTCGCGCCCGCGATCGCGCCGACGAGCTGGTCAAGCCGGCCGGAAGCCTCGGTGCGCTCGAGACGCTCGTCGAGCGCTGGAGCGCGGCGACCGGCGCGCCGCCGCCCGCGCCGCTGCGCGCCGCGGTGCTCGTCTGCGCGGCCGACCACGGCGTCGCCGGCCGCGGCACGAGCCTCTTCTCGCAGTCGGTCTCGGGCGAGGTGGCAGCCGCCGCCGCGCGCGGCGAGACCGCGATCGGCGTCCTCGCGCGCGCACGGGGCGACCGCCTGGTCGTCGCCGACGTCGGCCTCGCCGGCCCCCGGCGCCCGGGGGTGGCCGATCACCGGATCGCAGAGGGGACGGCGGACATGACCACCGGCCCCGCGATGACCTCGACGGAGGTCCAGGACGCTATCCTCGCCGGCGCCGAGCTCGCCCGCGCGGCGCTGCCCGGCAGCGACTGCCTCGTGTGCGGGGAGATCGGCATCGGGAACACGACGGCGGCGGCAGCCGTGCTTGCCGGACTGACGGGGCTCGCGCCCGACCAGGTCTGCGGTCGTGGGACCGGGCTCGACGCGGCCGGCGTCAAGCGCAAGTGCGATGCCGTGGCGGCGGCGCTGGAAGCGAACCGCCCCGATCCCGCCGACCCGCTCGACGTCCTGCGGCGACTGGGCGGGCTCGAGCTCGCCGCGCTCATGGGCGCGATGCTCGCGGCTGCCCAGGCGCGCAAGCCGATCGTGCTCGACGGCTTCGCCGTCGGCGTGGTGGCCCTCGCGGCCGTGCGGTCGTGCCCGGCGCTGCGCGAGCACCTGGTCGCCGCGCATCGCTCGGGTGAGCCTGCGCACGGCCACGTGCTCGCCGAGCTCGGCCTCGAGCCGCTGCTGGACCTCAGGCTCCGCCTGGGCGAGGCGTCCGGAGCGGCGCTCGCCCTGTCCCTCATCGAGCAGGCCGGTCGCCTGCACGCGGGGATGGGGACGTTCCTCGACGCCGGCGTCACTCCCGTCCGGCAGCGCTGAGCCACGTGCGGGCCCCTCTGCTCCTTCCGACGCTGGCGGCGCTCGCGCTCGCCGGTTGTGGCCTGGGCACGGGCGCCGGCGACGACGCCGCCCGCCTGACGATCAGCGAGGGCTTCGGCAACCGTTCGCTCGTCGAGCGCGAGGTCGCGGATGCTTCCGGCGACGAGACAGTGCAAAGCCTGTTGCAGCGCGACTCGCCGCGGTCGAGCGCGCCTGGCGCCTGGTTCGTCTACGTGAACGGCGTCGCTCCCGAGGACGGCGCGGCGGCGAAGGTCCGCGGCGGGGACCGCATCTGGTGGGACCGCCACGAGCGGGGAACGGCTCTCGCGCATGCCGTCGTCGGCTCGTTTCCCGAGCCGTTCTTGCACGGCATCGAGGGCAAGCGCCTGCCGGTTCGGGTCGAATGCACGGAAGCCCGCGGCGACGCGTGCGAGGCCGTCGCCCGCCGCCTGACGCGCCTCGGGGTGGTGGCGGCGCAGGGCGGGCTGCAGACGAGCCTGACCAAGGAGACGCTGAGGGTGTTGGTCGGGCCCTGGGAGCGCCTGCGGGCCGACGAGACGGTGGCGAGGCTCGAGCAGGGCCCGCAAGCGAGCGGCGTCTTCGCCCGCCCTGCGCGCGACGGTCGCTCGATCGCGGTGCTCGACGAGCGCGGCCGCCTCACGCGCACGTTGCGCGCGGGCGCCGGGCTCGTGGCGGCGACGCGCTACGACGACGGCCGGCCGGTCTGGATCGTCACCGGCACGGATGCCGGCGGCCTGCGAGCAGCCGCCGACGCGCTGGCGGAGGACATCCTCGGCGACCACTTCGCGCTGGCGATTGCGGACGGGCTCGGCGTCGGACTCCCCGACGTGAGGGCGCGAGCGCCGGCGAACGAATAGATTTCCGCGCTCTTCCCATGCGGGTCGGAGTTCCAAAGGAGACGGCCGAAGGCGAGCGCCGTGTCGCGCTGGTGCCGGAGGTCGTTCGCAAGCTGACGGGCAAGGGCCTCGACGTCGTCG
>WUUC01198645.1_pt1 | contig 26107 bp, 29 predicted proteins | sample 6278441 | NCBI WGS metagenome assembly WUUC01 (sample SAMN13675441, study PRJNA597444) | soil metagenome | isolation source: soil | place: USA: Washington | collected 2017-10 | reverse complement strand
TTTCATTTTTTGCCATGTCTTAAGCCTCCACTGCTTTTTCGGTTCCTGTTTTTACACCACTTCTCTTTTTGGCATTGTACTCGACGGCGTATTTATCGAGTTTAGTACATAGGTGACGGAGCACAGCTTCGTCCCGCAGAAGCTGGATCTTCAGCTTCTCATTGAAGTCGGATGGCGCAATGTATTCCAATACCCAGTAAAGACCCGTGGTCTTCTTCTGAATCGGATACGCCAGTGATTTTAGTCCCCAGGGATTTTCTGCTACGATAGATCCACCATTTTCGGTAACCATCGCAGCGAACTTCTTTTGTTCTGCTTTGAAGTCATCATCACTCAGAACCGGGGTAAAAATCACCATCAATTCGTAATTGTTCATTTACGTGTGTTTGTGATTATAAATTTGTTTACAAATACCGTATCCTTTTTGGTTACGGGGCGGCAAAGATAAGTATTTGAGATCAGAATGGGGAGGGCAGGAGAGAAGTATTTTTAAGCCAGCGTCTGTTCCCTGGTCGAGCCCAATTACGGTGCTCCGTTGAGGGTTCTATTCGCTACTCAGCTTTTAAGTAAGTGTTTGATTTTTAACTGATAGTTTTAAAACCTGCCCGCTTTTCAATTCTTCATCATAATTATAAAGAATTGCTTTTTTTAAATCTAGTTTTCATCACGCTTCAGCTGGTCTGCAATCAATTACCCTTAATTGCAGATTTTTCTCGCCGTTCCATTCATTCACGTCAATTTTAAAAACTACGTCAACAGGTTGGTTGTGCTTCAGGCACTCGTATTTTTCAACCATGTTAAAGCCGATGCCGGTAAAAGTGATATTATTTTTACGTAAGGAGAAGCGAACGTGCTGTTCCTTCACTATTTTGGAATAGCCTGTATTCACTACATTTTTTGCAATAAAAGTTGGACGAAGATTTTCTGGTCCAAAAGGTTCCATCTGGCAAAGGATATTGTAAAACGGCCATGTAATATCTTCAAAAGAAATTTCTGCATCGATAACTATTTCCGGGATAAGCAAGTCAGAGTGGATGGTGGAAGAAACGATCTCCTCAAACTTACTTCGGAATGCATCGACTTTGCCGATCTCCAGCGTCATACCTGCTGCAGCAAAGTGGCCACCATACCCAAGAAGATGTTCTTTGCATGCATGAACAGCTTCGTATAAATTGAAACCAGGAACGCTCCTGGCACTGCCTGAAGCAAAGTCTCCCGATTGAGTTAATATGATCGTTGGACGATAATATTGTTCAATGACCCTGGAAGCTACTATTCCTACAACGCCCTTATGCCAATGCGGTTGAAAAAGCACCGCTGATTTGTTGTTTATCCATTGTTCATTTTCTTGTATTAAGGCTAATGCCTCAAGCGTGGTATTGCTATCTACCTCTTTCCTGTCAGTATTGTCGCTATGAAGCATCTCAGCGTATGACAGCGCTTGGTCATAAGTTGGAGCTATGAAGAGTTGAACAGCTTTACTTGCATCATCCATTCTTCCTGCAGCATTTACTCTTGGTGCAATGATGAAGACAAGATTGTGGATATGCAAATCAGTTTGCAAGCCGCTTAAGAAACAAAGCGCTCTTATTCCGTTGTTTGGATTTTCATTCACCTTTTTTAATCCGTGAAAAGCAAGTATCCTGTTTTCACCAGTGATCGGCACAATATCAGCAGCGATTGCAACTGCAACAAGATCCAAATATTCATAAATATCCTCTTTCGGCCGACCCATCTGTTGAACCAAGGCCGTTATTAGTTTAAAGCCAACACCGCATCCACACAGTTCTTTATAAGGATAATTGCAGGCTTTTTGTTTGGGATTCAATATAGCAATAGCTGGAGGAAGTGTCTCGTCCGGCATATGATGATCGCAAACAATAAAATCTATTCCCAAGTCTTTTGCATAAGCTATAAGGTCAGTTGATTTTATACCGCAATCCAGGGAAACGATCAACGCAAACCCGTTTTCTTTCGCAAAATCGATCCCGGCTTTACTTACGCCATAGCCTTCGCGGTAACGGTGTGGAATATAGAAGTCGACCCTGGCGTAGATCTTTTTTAGAAAACTGTACATGCAGGCCACTGCCGTTGTGCCATCAACATCGTAATCACCGAATACTAAAATTCTTTCGTTGATATCGAAGGCCCGCAATAATCTTTGTACTGCTTTGTCCATGTCTTTCATCAGCCAGGGATCGTGCAATTGTGACAGTTGCGGTCTGAAAAAGTTTTTGGCAGTGTCAAAGGAATTGATACACCGCTGCGAAAGTATTTTACAAAAAACGGGGTGAATGTTTAAAGCTTTTTGTAATGAAGCAGTTTGCTCGCCATCATCCGGTATTAACTTCCATCTTTTTTGCATAATATTCAGGTAAATGTGGTCTACAACTGTCCGGCTAGTATTTCCGGTCTGTTACATAGAGGACAAGATCCTCCAACCCTTTCCTGGCCGGGTTTTCGGGAAACTCTTTAAGAATGTCAAGTGCCTCTTTTTTATACTCATTCATTTTTTCAACAGCATACGCAATGCCGCCAGCTTCTTTCACTTTGTCTATTACCCAATTTACTTTTTGTTTGTCCTGATTGTTATTCTTTACAATATAAATTATTTCTCTGCGTGTTTTCTTATCGGTATTATTAAGTGTATAAATTAGTGGCAACGTAAGTTTTTTTTCTTTAATGTCGTTTCCAGTAGGCTTACCAACATTATCATTTGAATAATCAAAGAGATCGTCTTTAATTTGAAAAGCGATGCCGGTCTTTTCACCGAACAGTCTCATTTTTTCTGCAATTACGTCGTCTTTGCTGGTAGACCATGCTCCTGCGGAGCACGCTGAGGCCAGTAATGATGCGGTTTTATTGCGAATGATTTCAAAATAAATATCTTCCTGCAGGTTTAATGAACGGGCTTTTTCGATCTGTAAAAGTTCGCCTTCACTCATTTTTCGCACTGCATCGGATAATATATGAAGAATTTTGTGATCATTATGATCGAGCGACATCAAGAGACCTTTGGCAAGGAGGTAGTCCCCAACTAGTACAGAGACTTTGTTTTTCCAAAGCGCATAAACGGAAAAAAAACCTCTTCGTTCCTGGGAATCATCTACAACATCATCGTGTACAAGGGTGGCGGTATGTAGTAGTTCAACAAGGGAGGCTGCCCGGTAGGCCGGTTCAGTTATTTCCCCACAGAGTTTGGCGGAGAGCAAAACGAACATGGGCCGAATTTGTTTGCCCTTTCGTTTTACGATATACCGCATAATTCGATCCAGCAGAGGGGTTTGGCTGCGCACTGCCTCTCTGAAACGTGCTTCAAAAATTTTTAGTTCGGTTTCGATTAGTCCAATGGGAAGGCTCATATTTTAAAAAGGCAATTTACGCCGCAAAAAATAAATGGGGAATCTGTTCCGCTAATGGTGCATTTTTTGGACTAAGTAATTGAGAAATAAGAGAAACCACCGAAATAATTTTCACAAAAATTTGGTTATTATGGCTCAAGTCATATTTTTGCTTTTTATTAGGACATTGTTTTCTCATCTTAATCCTTAGTTATGATAAGCAAAAAGTACACTTTATTGGCAGGTTTATTCTGCCTGCTGGCATCATTTGGCTTTGCACAAACGCAAGTTGGCGGCGGCTATGACGTTTCAGATTCTTCTGTTGTTCCGTCTAAAAGAATGCCTCAGCACACTGAGTTCCTGAATGGAACGAATAATTTTCCCGCTAAGCCCCGTAACCAATGGGAAATTGGTGTTAAAGGTGGTGCATTTACGGTTAGCGGAGATATTCCCGCCGTTTTCCCGACAATCGGGTTTGGTGTTCATGTGAGAAAAGCATTTGGTTATGTTTTCTCAATGCGGCTTGAATATATGAACGCTACCGGTAAAGGGTTAAACTGGAAGCCGACAGGTGAATATTCACAAAACGATCCTTGGGTCGGATATGCTGGTAATATATACACTAATTACAAGACAAAAGTGCAGGATCTTTCCCTGCAAGGCCTTATAACACTGAACAATATTCGTTTTCATAAGTCAAAAACCGGTTTTAATTTTTATGCTTTTGGTGGTATTGGTGGAACTGTTTATGACACTAAAGTAAATGCGTTGAACGGTAACACGCCATATAATTTTGCTGGTATTAATGGAGGCGTTTACAAAGATCGTAAAGACACACGCGATGCATTGAAAGATCTATTGGATGATTCTTATGAATCACCGGCTGAAAATCATGGTGATACACGTCCAAAACTTTTTGGCGATACATTTAAGCCATCTGGAACAGTCGGTATTGGATTGGCAATTAAACTAAGTAATAGAATCAATATAGCTATTGAGGATCGTGTTACATTCATTAAAGATGATCTGCTTGATGGTCAGCGTTGGGCTGAACAAGGAGATCTTACCCGCGACTTCGATTCATATAATTATGCTACAATTGGTCTGAATTTTAACTTGGGTGCTAAGTCTGTTGAGCCACTGTGGTGGTTGAACCCGTTGGATTATGCATACAGCGAAATTCGCAATCCTCGTTTGATGAGATTGCCAAAACCAGTATTGCCTGATGCTGATGGCGACGGTATTACAGACCAGTTTGACCAGGAACAAACTCCTGCAGGAGTTCCTGTTGATTCTCACGGTGTAAGCCGCGATACAGATGGAGATGGCGTTCCTGATTCTAAAGATAAAGAGCTGATAACTCCAACATCTTGTCAGCCTGTTGACGCTGATGGCGTAGGCAAGTGCCCTTGCCCAAGTGAAGATTGTTTTAAAGATTACATTAAAGCCGGTGCTAATGCATGTGCTGAAAAATTAGGTGCATTACCAAGTATTTCATTCAAAGGCAGTTCTAACGCATTGAGTGAAGATAACAAAGCGGTATTGGCTACTGTAGCCGCCACATTAAGAAACAGCCCTGAATGCAAAGTGGTAGTGATCGGTTATTGCTCTTCAAGTAAAAAAGAACAGCAATTAAGCTGGGATCATGTAAATAAGGTGATTACTCACCTGGTAGAAAAAGAAGGCTTGAGCGCTGATCGCTTTATTTTCAACTATGGCCAGGAAGGCGGCGATTGTAATACGGTTGATCTGCGTGGTGCCGCTGAAGGTGAAGAAGGTCCAAATACAGTGGCTCCTCCGCACCCTAACCTCCGCAAGAAATAAAAAGTTATTTTTGCTGATAGACAAACCCTTCCGGATTCGGAAGGGTTTTTTTTGATATACATCAAATGATGGACTAGGCGCTTGATTTGCCCCAGCCCCGATATAGGAACGCTTCCACCCTTTATCAAAACCTTAACTAGTCGGTTTTGGCGGCTTATCTTTTTTAGTTAAGTTTTGTTTGTATCTATTACCTTTGCACACCTTTATGCGAATTATACCTGTACTGATAGCAGCCATTTTTCTTGCTAGTTGCGGCAAAAGCATTAATAAAATACTAAAAAGCCCGGACCCGGAATTCAAACTTCGTATGGCCGAAAAGTATTTTGTACAGAAAAAGTACAGCAAGGCTCAGGTACTTTATGAGGACATAATGCCTTTCTATAAAACGAGGCCTGAATTCCAGGATATTTATTATAAATACGCCTATTGCGCCTACAACCAGGCGGATTATTTGAATGCCGAGAACCTGTTTAAGACTTTTCTTGAAATATTTCCAAACAGTCCCAAAGCGGAGGAAATGGACTATATGAGAGCCTACAGTTACTATAAGCAGTCGCCGAAGCCGGAGCTTGATCAAACCAATACGATAAAGGCAATGGGCATGATGCAGGTTTTTATCAATACCCACCCTGGGTCTGAAAGAAACAAGCAAGCTTCCGAAATTATCGATTTGTCCCGGGCCAAACTGGAAGTCAAAGATTACAAAAGCGCTAAATTATATTTTGATATGGGACAATTCCGGGCCGCTGGCGTATCCTTTACGGCTCTGTTGAATGGTTACCCCGAGTCCGACAAAGGCGATGAATACAAGCTTATGATTATTAAATCGTATTTTCGGTACGCTGAAATGAGTATAGAAGAAAGGAAGCCTGAAAGATTTGAAAAAGTTATAAATGAATGCCAGGATTTCGTTGACCGTTTTCCCGAAAGCAAACTTCGCAAAGAAGCGGAGGATTATTTGATTTTATCTCAAACCAATATAAAAAATTTAAGAAATGAGCAAATTAAGACGTCAGCTTAGTGCTGGTATTGCCAATAATGTCGAAACAAAAAGTCTTGACGATCTGAGGAAAAAGACGGGTAATTTATACGAGTCTATTGCCATTGTCGCCAAAAGGGCAAACCAGATTAATATTTCATTGAAAGAAGAATTGCACAATAAACTGGATGAGTTTGCCAGTCATACGGACAGCCTGGAGGAAATTCATGAAAATAAAGAACAAATAGAAATATCCAGGGCATACGAGCGAATGCCTAATCCGGCTTTACTTGCTACGCAGGAGTTCATGGAAGACAAGGTTTATTTCCGCAAAGGAGAAGATCAACTGTTTGATTAAGCAGTCCTGGTGTTGCAAACATAAAATAATTTGGCGATCCGGTAAAGCTGGGTCGCTTTTGTATTTTATATGTAAATAGATAATTTTGATAAGATGATGCAGGGTAAAAAAATATTATTAGGGATCACCGGTAGTATTGCCGCTTATAAAGCTGTCTACCTTGTTCGTTTGTTTGTAAAAGCAGGTGCTCAAGTAAAAGTCATTATGACTCCTTCTTCAGGAGATTTTGTTTCTTCGCTTACCCTTTCTACTCTTACCCGCAATCCGGTTCTTATTGATTTGTTTGATGAGCAAAGTTGGGCTAACCACGTTATGCTTGGCCGGTGGGCTGATCTTATGATCATCGCCCCCCTTAGCTGTAATACGCTGGCTAAAATGGCACATGGCCAATGCGATAATCTTTTATTGGCTACGTATCTTTCTGCTACTTGTCCGGTGATAGTTGCGCCCGCTATGGATGAAGATATGTGGCGTCATCCGGCAACAAAACAAAATCTTGTGCATCTGGAATCGTTCGGAAACACAATAATCCCTGTCGGGAAAGGCGAATTGGCCAGCGGTTTATTCGGAGAGGGAAGAATGGCAGAGCCGGAGCAGATCGTAGAATTCATCCGGGGGACTTTTTTTTTAAAGCAACCGTTGGCAGGTAAAAAAGCACTTGTCACTGCGGGGCCCACATACGAAGCAATAGATCCTGTTCGTTTTATTGGCAACCAGTCGTCCGGCAAAATGGGGATTGCTATTGCCCGGGAATTACATCGGCAGGGGGCTGACGTTTCGTTGATACTCGGGCCTGTTACTACCGATTTTTCGCTGAATGGCATTCATCTCACAAAAGTTTTTTCGGCTGAAGAGATGTATAAAGCGTGTCATGCAATATTTTCAAAAACAGATATTGCTGTCATGACGGCTGCTGTAGCGGATTATACGCCTATGGCAAAAGCGGAACAAAAAATTAAGAAGAAAGAGGGCATCCTCAATCTGGAACTTATTAAGACAAAAGATATTTTACAAAGCCTTGGTGAAAAAAAACAAAGCGGGCAAGTATTAGTCGGGTTTGCGTTGGAGACGGTAAATGAAAAACATTATGCGCTTGAAAAATTGGACAAGAAAAATGCGGATATGATTATACTGAATTCATTGAACGATGCTGGTGCTGGTTTTGGACACGACACGAACAAAATCACTATTTTTCAGAAAGGTGGCAGTGAAACGCAATTCGATACAAAGTCAAAAGACGAAGTGGCGAAGGATATTGTGGAAACCATTATAAATTCTTTTTATGCTTAAAAGAGCATCATTTCTTGTTGTTATGATATGCGCGGTGGCCTTCGTTCAATCGCAGGAGATACAGGCGCGGATCACGGTGATGACTGGGAAAATCAGCACGCAGGTCAATAAAAGTGTGTTCCAGACTTTGCAAACAGCTTTAAGTAATTTTATCAATAACCGTAAATGGACGCCCGATGCGTTTCAGCCCGGGGAGAAGATTCAATGCAATTTTCTTTTGAATGTAGAACAGGAATTGGGGAATAATATGTACAGGGGTAAACTCACTATACAAGCCGCACGCCCCGTTCATAGCACAACGTATGATTCACCGATCATAAATTTTTTAGATGATGATGTGGTTTTTCGCTACCAGGAATTTCAACCGATCGAATTTAATGAAAACCGGGTCCAGGGAAATGATCCTGTAGCTGCAAACCTGCCCGCTGTACTTGCTTACTATGTAAATATTATTTTGGGATTTGACTATGGCTCTTTTTCATTACGGGGTGGCGATGCGTACTTCAAAAAGGCGTGGAATATTGTAAACAATGCTCCGGAAAGCCGCGACATTACCGGCTGGAAATCGTTTGAAAACATCCGCAATCGTTACTGGCTTGCCGAGAACTTAAATAACAACCGCTTCGCTTTGCTGCATGACGCATTATTCGCTTATTACCGTTCCGGCATGGATATGTTTTATGAAAATGAAGAGGAAGGGCGAAACGGCATAATCAATAGTCTCAACTTTCTAAACACATTGAATACGGACAATCCCAATTCTATGATCCTCCAATTTTTTTTTCAGGGAAAGAGTTCCGAACTGGTAAAGATTTTTAGTCGCGCCAATCCGGATATGAAAACTAGGGCCAGGGATATTCTGACTAAAATAGACATTACGAATACTGCAGCTTATAAAGAACTACGATGAGTAAACTGCTTTTTATCGTTTCACTTGTTTTAGCCCTGCTTTCCTGCAAGAATAAAAATGGGAAACCTGGTGATATACTTCCAAAACAAAAGATGGAGGAAGTGTTGTGGGATATGATCAGGGCTGGTGAATTTCTGAATGGCTTTGTACTTTATAAAGATACTGCTACGAACAAGGCACTCATAAGCCAGCAATGGTATGACAAGATTTACAGGACGCATAGGATCACAAAGAATGATTTTGAGAAAAGTTATGCATACTACGAAAATCATCATGCTTTGATGAGGGAGTTACTGGATTCGCTTAGTAAAAAGCAAGTTTCGGTAAGACAGTCGGTGAAAGATAGTACAGCAAAAAAAGATTCGCTTGCTACCGCGGAGTCGCTGGGAGAAAAAATCATTCCACCTTCAGGGTTAGTGAAAAAAGCAACCGCCGATTCACTCCGCAGATCACGGCTTAAGGGCAAAAAATTGATACGGAAGAGTAAATTACAAACGCAATGATACCATCAGCCTTCGTTGGCCTGGTAATTTTCTTTTGTTATTTTCAGGTTCACTAAGTGTAATTTCAAATCATCTGACAATGAGTAAAGTAGTAGCCACTGCGGAAGAGGCTATCCGCGATATTATCGATGGAAGCGTATTGATGCTTGGTGGTTTTGGTTTGTGCGGCATACCCGAAAATTGTATAAAAGCCCTGGTCGGTAAGGCAGTGAAAGATCTTACGTGTATTTCTAATAATGCGGGTGTCGATGATTTCGGCATAGGATTATTACTTCAGCAACGGCAGGTCAGAAAAATGATCGCTTCATACGTTGGTGAAAATGCAGAGTTTGAGCGCCAGCTGCTGAGCGGCGAATTAGAGGTCGAATTGATTCCCCAGGGTACACTGGCTACCCGTTGTCTTGCCGCGGGATATGGAATGCCCGCCATCTATACACCGGCAGGTGTAGGCACAGAAGTGGGGGAAGGTAAGGAAGTAAGAAATTTTAAGGGGAAAGACTATCTTCTGGAGTACGCATTTGACGCCGGTTATGCCCTCGTCAAGGCATGGAAAGGAGATACGCAGGGTAATCTTATATATAAAAAAACAGCCAGGAATTTTAATCCCCTCATGGCAATGGCGGGAAAGATTACCATCGCAGAGGTAGAGGAATTGGTTTCGGCGGGTAAGTTAGATCCGAATAGCATCCATACACCTGGCATCTATGTCCATAGAATTTTCCAGGGAAAGGATTATGAAAAGAGAATTGAGCAACGAACTGTGAGGAAGGCTGGTGACCTCCCAATTAATAACGAAGAGAAAGAAAACAGGTTCTGATGGCATTAACCAAAGAGCAAATAGCGCAAAGAATCGCCCGAGAATTAAAAGACGGGTATTACGTAAATCTTGGTATTGGTATTCCAACACTGGTGGCAAACTATGTGCCTTCAGGTATCAATGTTGTGTTTCAGAGCGAAAATGGTTTACTTGGTATGGGCCCATTTCCTTTCGAAGGTGAGGAGGATCCCGACCTCATCAATGCGGGGAAACAAACCGTAACAACGTTGCCAGGTTCAGCATTTTTTGATTCTGCTATGAGTTTCGGCATGATCCGGGCTGGAAAAGTCGACCTGACTGTTCTCGGGGCGATGGAAGTAAGTGAACTGGGTGATATCGCCAACTGGAAGATACCCGGCAAAATGGTGAAAGGCATGGGCGGTGCCATGGATTTGGTCGCCAGTGCAAAAAATATTATTGTTGCGATGGTACACAGTAATCCCAAAGGCGAATCGAAATTATTACCGGAATGTACGCTACCGCTCACTGGTTTGAAATGTGTAAAGCGAATTGTTTCGGATTTGGCGGTGCTTGATGTTACCCCAGGGGGATTTAAGTTATTGGAACGGGCACCTGGTATTAGCGTGGAAGAAATAAAAGCAAAAACGGCTGGTAAATTAGTAATAGATGGAGAAGTGCCGGAGATGCAATTTTGAACGTTTGTGTACTCGTCGCAAAAGGCATTGCAAACCACCCCTTGTTATCAATCAATAAGATTATTCTTCACAGCAAAAAACACAAGGCCTGCTGTATTCTTACTGCCAAACCGCTCCATTAACCGGTCTTTGATTGCCTCCACGGTACGGGGGCTAATCTCCATTTTTTGCGCTATTTCCTGCGCTGTAAATTCCATACAGATAAAACGAAGTACATCTCTTTCCTTATCACTGAGCGTAACTTCATTATTGAGAGAGGGAACCACTTTCTGCCGTGAATGCGATTTTTTTAGTAGGATGCGGTTGACGAAATTATTGAGATAATATCCTTTTTCAGATACCTCCATGATCGCTCTTCTTATTTCCTGGGGATCGGCATTTTTAAGCATGTATCCGTTGGCACCATTTTCCATGAGGTGATAAACAAAGCGTTCGTCCTCGTACATGCTCAGCACCAGGACTTTGATAGCAGGGTATTGTTTGCTGATGATCTTGGTGGCTTCTATTCCATCTTTTCCCGGCATTCGAAGGTCCATTAATACTACATCCGGTTCTGATTGTGGAAGGCCGGCTAAAAGTTCATCGCCGTTTTCAGCCTCCTGTACGAATTTAATATTGGTAAACGGCCGTAGCGAAAGGATTACTCCTTTCCGGAAGATTTTATGATCGTCAGCAATAGCTACCTTTATGATTCCCATAGTTTCAGATAAAGCGGTGAAATTAGCAAAAAATCACAATTACTGGTACGGATCGTCTTTGGGCAACTCGATGGTTACCTTATAATACGTCTGCGAAATATCTTTTTCGAAATAAATGCTTCCTCTTGCTACTCGCAGGCGGCTGCTGATATTCTTCAATCCAAGGCCGATATTGCTTTTATTAAGCTTGTCAAAATCGGTTTGTATGATACCTCTTCCATCGTGGTGGATGCGCAAATAAAATTTATCGCCGTGCACGTTTTGTGTCAGGTGAATAAAGCTTGAACTGCTGTGTTTCAAAATATTGTTGATCAGTTCCTGTACGATCCTGAAAATAACCAGTTCCTTTTCCGGTTTTAATCTTTCCCGGTAATCATGAAAGCGGCTGCTGGCATTCATCGTTCCCGATCCGCTGATCTTTTGGAAAACATCGTTGACAGCAGATTCCAGGCCAAAATTTTTCAGGGTCGGCGGCATTAGGCTATGGCTGATATTGCGTACCAGTTGTATGGTGTCGTCAATGATTTGTCTTGCTTGATAGATGGCCTGCAGCTGGGTGGCCTTGTCCTGGTTGACCAGGTTTTCATTGAGATAGAGGCGGGCGGTAGCGAGAAGCGGCCCTGCATCGTCGTGCAGGTCCGCGGCCAGTCGCTGGCGCTCTTCTTCTTGCAAACGGATCGACGCATCAAGTAATATCTTTTGCTGTTCTTCCTCCATTTTTTGGAGTGTCCGCTGGTACCTTGATACCTTTCGCTGGTGAAAAATGATAAATAATACCAGCCCAACGGTCAATACAAGCATGCCCATGGTGCCGATAAAAAGCACGGAGGAGACTCCTGAGGTTGGGCTGGTGGCTTGTAGGAAAAACATAATAGGTTGGGTGGGTATAGTTTAATTCATGTCCAGATCTAAATATGGTACAGATGAGCCTTGAAGAGATTTTTCTCTATGAGGATTAAGAATATAAATTATCAGGGCAACACAGAAAAAAAGGTTTTTTATTATGTCTGCTATATAAGTTAAAAACCAATATTTATCAACCTCGCTTGGATCAATGTAATTAAGAAGAATGTTAAAAAAGAAGGTACTTCCAAGATATATTAACATCCCGATGGTTATCCAAAAGAACGGATTAGTGTAAATGTGTTGGTCAGTTGAGCTTTTAAGACTTTCATAAAAAAAGAATGAAATATAGATGAAGATCAGAATGGTTTCGATTCCCACGGGAATGGAATCAAGGTAGGCATCGCTTCTAATTTTTGAATTTAAAGTAAGAAAATAGGAAATTGCCTGGAAGCTGACAAACAAAACAGAAAATAGCAACATTATAGTCTTAAACCTTTTGTTTGAAATACTAAGCCACAAGATAGCAGTAAAAAAAAAGTATTCTAAAAAGGTGAATACGGTAAAGTATAAAAATGTTACTTTGGTAAAATTATAAATATAAGCAGAAAGTACGGAAAAAATTGCAATTCCGTAAAGGCCAATCATCACTCCATCTTTTGTTTTATGTTTTGAAATCAATAAAAGAAGAGGTAGGATTAGATAAGAGTAGGTGAGAATATGTAAAAAAAGTTTTTCTATTGTATGGATTTTTACCAAAAATAGAAAAACTTTCGAAGAAATAAAACTTTCAACAAATTACTCAGCGCCTTCCCAAATGAAAACACTAACACCATCTTTTGTGTCGGTTTCCGTTGGTCTAAGTCTGGATTCTTTCAGTGCCTTTTTCATAACAGTAACATTTTTGTGTTCTAGAATCGATTCGGGTGTAAAAATTGATAATACACGGGCGCATTTCCAGTGGGGTCCTCGTAATATAAAACACTTAGTATCAGCTGTAATACTTGGCAGAAAAGCATTTCGGGCATTTTACTAAGGTAAAATACTTTACAATATTGGGTATTTTACCATGTAAATATAGGTAATTTTACTGCCATTGGATTAGTAGATCAACTAAGAGTATTCTCTCAGCAGCATTTTTTTTTCAACGAACCGGGGAAAAAGATAGAGATTGGCTCCTGTTGCGTTAACGGAAGAGGCACGAAGGTCTAATGGAAGTCGACTGACCCGAATTTCGCTTCGGCACTCATAGGAGGTATGAATATCACGGTTTTTATACTTTAGCTTCCAACGAGAGATTGGAAATCGGTTTCTGCTAATCTGTCAATTACCTGCAATAAAACTATGTCCCGCATGCCTATGTTAACAAAAGGAGTAATGCGGCCTTAATACAGGCAGTTTTTACACGTAAATCTCGCAGTCTTTCTATAACTAATACGGCTGATACGCAAATTGCTTGCTACTGACACAAATATGATAATAATAATCCATACGATAATACCATCAATTTTGAAAATGAAAAGGATAACAAAACTAAAAAAACTACATTTGGCATCGGAAAATCACTACCCCATTTAATTGACTGCTTAAACCGAATTTGGAGATGGCCACCCAGGAAATAAAAATAGCGATAGCTGACGATCATAAGATATTTCGAGATGGTATCAGGATGGCGTTAAAGGACCGCGAATACTTAAAGATACTATGGGAAGCTGAAGACGGCAAGGACCTGATGCACAAGCTCCAGCTTAAACTCCCAGATGTGATTTTGATGGACATCCGCATGCCCGAGGTCGATGGCATCAACGCCATTAGCATGATCCGCAAGGAGTACGATGCACTTAAAATCATCGTGCTCACCATGTACGATGACCAGGAAATGATCACCAAAATGATGGAGATGGGCGCCAATGCTTACCTCACTAAGACCACCGATCCAGACGAGATCTACCAGGCAATTCTGACTTGCATGAACGACGATTTTTATTTTAACGAGCTGGTCAACAAGGCCGTGCTGTTGAAATTGCAGCATAAAAAAACGGTGCGGCAGTTTTATCCCAATCCCGTTAAACTGTCCGAAAAGGAAATCCGCATCTTAAAGCTCATAGCGGAAGATAAAACCACTGACGAGATCTCCAAAGAGGTTTTTCTCAGCCCCCGCACCATCGAAACCATCCGGCAGAACATGAAGCAAAAAGTAGGAGCCAAAACCATCGCAGGTCTGGTAATGTATGCCATGCGCAATAAATTGCTGGAATAGTCAGATACTTCACTCACCTGGTCAGGAAGTAATAAAGAAATATAAACCGGAATGGAGAATATCAACAACAGTTATTTTGACGGCTATTATAAAGACATTTGGCGCAACCTTATCCCTAACGAGTTAACAATAAAAGAAACTGACTTTATGTTGCAGTACTTTGACCTGCAGCCGGGAAATAAAGTGTTGGATCTGATGTGCGGTTATGGTCGTCATGCTATTGCCCTGGCAAAAAAAGGATTACTCGTCACAGCCGTGGACAATTTGGAAGAATACATCAAGGAAATAAATGAAACCGCAACCCAAGAGAATTTACCCATTGAAGCGATAAAAGCTGACATCATTACCTACCCGGCAACCGGGCTTTATGATTTAGCACTTTGTATGGGCAACAGTCTTTGTTTTTTTGACAGGGCCGATACTGTAAAGCTTCTGAAAATGATTGCTGAGCACTTAAAGCCGGGAGGTCGTTTTTTGATCAACACATGGATGCTCGCAGAAATAGCTTTTAATGATTTTCGCGAAAGATCGTGGAGTGAAGTAGATGGATTGAAGTATATTACCGAAAGTAAGTTCTTCCTGCAGCCGTCCCGTATCGAAAGTAAACATTTGATACTTACTCCAGATGGCAAGACAGAAGTCAAAGAAGCTGTAGACTATATTTATTCCATTGCAGAAATGGAATTGATATTATCCGAAGCAGAGTTTGTTCTTAAAGAAGTGTATAGTATCCCAGGCAGAAAAAAATTTACATTGGGTGAGCCAAGGGCTTATATTGTTGCGGAGAAAAACTAAAGGCGCTAATCGTTCAATTTTATACTCCGGTTTCAATACAATAACGCCTTGCAGGCTCCTTCCACGTCCATTTAAAATTCTTTCGGTATGTAAAATTTATTCTTCTCCAGGAGGTCATCATTTTCATATAATTCGAATCGGAACCAGCCGGCGTGATAAAAGTTAGCTTTATCAATTTTAAAGTTCTTTTCTTTCACATCTTTTAATTCAAATAATAACTCATCGTCGGAGAAAAATTTAATGCTATATTTTTTATCAGTTTCTTCCGGCAGAATGATCTTTACATAACCATCTTTAAAGGTGAATATGCGTTTCGAAGGCACATATAATTCAGCTTTAGGTCGATTGTTTCCTGTCACCGGGCCCAGTACTACGTTGTCCGAAATTATTACGGGCGTCATTATTCCTGGCAGATCGCTTTTTACTGCAGACTCTTTTTTTACCGCCGTATCGAAAACGGGTCTCTTTGAATCACTGAAAAGATAGACCCCTTTATCCAGCATAATATAAAGGCGATAAAACATACGATCTGTATTCGCTTTTGTATCTACATACCCGTTCTCCGGAATTGAAGGGTCCGCGACAGACAAAATACTTTTAAAATTTTTTGTGCTGTCAAAAGATCGTTGAATACTGATCTGTCTTACCGTCTCAAACGTATTGAACCAACCAATAACGATGCGGCTATTTCCAACATTTTTTAGTGAAAACTTTGGGAGTGTATCCTGGGCAATCAAACTATCGGCTGTTGCAACAGAGGCTATGATGAATAACAGGATAAATCTTTTCATAATTACAAAACGAAGAAAGATATGGATTTTGATATCCACCTGCAACAAATATACCACACGATGCCAAAAAGTTTTAAAATATTAATGTTCCTTCAGGCAACGAGTTATTTCCCTGCAGGCCGCCACTGTGTATCACCAATAATTTACTACCAGCAGGAAAGTAATTTTTCACGATAAGGTCTGAGATTCCAAATAACAATTTTCCTGTATAAACAAAATCAGATGGAATGCCGGTTTGTTCATAAAATTCATTCATAAAATTTAAAAGCGAAGGCTGGCTTTTGGCATAGCCGCCAAAATGATAATCATGAGTAAGCTTCCAGTTATTACCCTCGCCGGTAACAAGTGCCTGTATCATTTCTTCAAGGCCTTTATTATTTTTTAATACGCTTATACCAAGTACCTGCTGTGAAGGTGAGGTAACGTTTATAAGGCCGGCCATCGTGGTGCCGGTTCCAACCGCGCAGATATAATGCGTATATGAGTCCCCGCAATAACCTAAAATAGTTGAAGCGCCTTTAGCACCCATGTATCCATAGCCTCCTTCATTGACAATATGGTACCCGTTGATGGCAATGGATGGCGGTATTTCTTTGTTTTGGTAGGCTGTACGCGAAATAAACACCAGGTCCATGCCGAACTCTTTTGCTTTTACAAGCGTAGCAGAAAGTTGCGGCGGCTCTTCACCACGGATGATCCCAACCGATTTTAATCCATGCATCTTGCAAATGGCCGCCGTAGCGATGATATGATTCGACCATGCTCCACCAAAAGTTAATATCCCTTTTTTATGGTGGGCTTTCGTTTCGTCAAGATGGTATCGCAGCTTAAACCATTTATTGCCTGAAACAACCGCACTAATTTTATCGAGTCGTAAAATATGTACAGTTATTCCCTGTTGGTAAAAGGAAGACACATCATCGATTGATATTCTGTTAAAGGCTGGATACGCTGGCATAAACAAATATAGAATCCCGTGAATGGGTAGCGAATTTAGATTATTTTCGTGCCCAAAAATTGAAGACTCTATGCAACCTACATTGGTAATATTGGCAGCCGGCATGGCTTCGCGTTATGGCAGTATGAAACAGATCCAGGGGTTTGGTCCCGGCGGAGAGACCATCATGGACTATTCCATTTTTGATGCTATCCGTTCGGGTTTTGGTAAAGTAGTTTTCATTATCCGGCGCGAATTTGCAAGTGATTTTAAAGAAATATTCGAACCGAAATTAAAAGGCCGAATCGAAGTTGCGTATGCCTTCCAGGACATAGACGCTTTTACAGAAGGATTCCCAATACCGGGTGAAAGAAAGAAGCCGTGGGGAACATCGCATGCCGTTTTATGTGCAATGGATGTTGTAAAGGAACCCTTTGCCGTTATTAACGCAGATGATTTCTATGGACACAATGCTTTCCGGAATGCTGCTGATTTCCTGATTAATGACTGTAATGACAAAAATTATGCTATCGTTGGCTATGACCTGCTGAAAACATTATCCGATTACGGCACCGTAAACAGAGGGGTGTGTACGCTTGACGAAGTAGGAAACCTGGCAGGGATCACCGAACGAATCAATATCGCAAAAAAGGATGGTACTATCATATGCGAAGATGGCCTGGAACCTCAAGAGCTGTCAACAGACACCAAAGTGTCAATGAATTTCTGGTGTTTTGATCCTTCCTTTTTCTCGTATACACAAAAACTTTTTCGGGAGTTTTTAAACAAGCACGGAAATGAACCCAAATCCGAATTCTTTATCCCAATTGTTGCCGACCAGTTCATTAAAGAAGGTGGAAGGGTCGAGATCATCCCTACTACATCATCATGGTTCGGCGTAACGTATAAAGAAGATGCGCCCTTTGTAGAAAATAGTTTGCAGGAGCTTATAAAAAATGGCGAGTATCCGGAAAGACTGTGGAGTTAGCAAAATCATGGTGGAATAAATAAAAAAGCCATTCGCAAAACGATGGCTTTTTTATTTATTTAAATGCTGATTAATTCACTTTTACCATAAATACATAATCTTCTACTTTTTTTACCTGTTGGGTGCGGTCCATGCCCGCAAGAGAAGATTTTGAAGACAATTTCACCCGTTGGTAGGACGTATCTTTTTTCAGATCGGTCAATGCCTTGTGAATATGCCTGGCCTGTAGGGCAAAAACAACACCATCTGCAGCTGTTTCTCTTGTGCTAAGAATTCCTACTATTTCGCCTTGTTCGTTCAATACAGGGCCGCCGCTGTTGCCGGGGTTGGCGGGAATAGAGATCTGGCAACTAAGCGTATCACCATTAAATCCCGTTTTGGCACTTAAGTATCCTTCGCCATATACAATTTCATCACGCGGGTAGCCTAACGTATATATCGGCGAGGCCAGGTCTGTAGCCGATTTGCTAATCGCATATGGGATAGAAGAAAAAGCCTTGAAATTGCTATCTTCTATTTGTAAAATAGCCAGGTCTTTTTCTTCATCTATTAAAACAACTGTGGCGTTAAAATTGGCACCTAGCCTGTTTTGAATTGCTATGTTGCGGGCATTCCTAACTACGTGGGCGTTGGTTACCAGCAGGCCTTTTACATCAATTAAAAATCCTGATCCTCCCGATTTGAACGGAATAGCCGGATCAACGGTCATTTGATTTTTGAGGTTATTGACAACTGATTTTTGGTTGCGCTGCTCCGCTTTTACTATTTGCAGGTCACGGCTCAGGTCCTGTAATTTTTTATTATCCTGGCTTGGAGAAATGGACCAGATCAGCGAACTGATGGTCAAAGCCGTAACGCCGGCGATAGACGCGGCGATCGCGGCCACTCGCTTATATTTATTCCACAGGTAAACAACCTTGGCCTGGCCTTTCAATTTGTTGGCGTTGATCTTGCCCTGCTCAGCCAGGTCTGTATGGACATCGTGTAATGTAGCATGAAATTTCTTCCACTCTCCAAAGCGATTCATTTGCTGTAAAAACAAGGTATGTTCTACAACCAATTGATCAATTTCGCCATTTGTTTTGCGCAAATTCTCAAAGTGCAGTCTTTCGTCTGGGTTCATTTCACCCCGGATATACCGTTCAACAGCATCAAGAATCATTATATCGTTGTTTTCATTCATCCCCGGTTCCGTTTTTATAATGCGTAAAAAATATCTTCTTTAACCTTATCAGGCATTTATATTTCTGTGTTTTGGCATTTTCAGCGTTCGTATATCCGAAACTCGCGGCTATTTCCTGCATATTCTTTCTCTGCAGATAAAAAGCTTCGAGTAAGCTTTTACAGGGTTCTCCCAGGCTGCCAATGGCCTTTTCCATCATTTCAAACTCCGCGTCCCTGCGGGTATGCTCCTCAATATCATCTTCCACCTGTACCACCGCTTCAGCATGTCCTATATCTCCCGAGTAGCGGCTAGCCTGCTGTAATCTTTTGAGCCACAGCCGCCTGGATACCGAATAAACATAGGTTTTGATCTGGCAGCTCAACTCGAAATTCCCGGACCGGGCCTTTTCATATAATACGATCATGGCCTCCTGGAATATGTCCTTCGCGTCGTCAGCAGTTCCATTGTTGTTGATAATCAGCGATTGAACAGTGCTATAGTTTTCTTTATAGATCGTTTCAACGGCCTTTTTATCATTACGGGCTAATCCTTGCAATAAAATCCTTTCGTTAGTCGCTGAGTTCACTATCCGTTGTTTAATACTTTTTTTTAAAAATAGTAACCCTGTAGCAGGCCAAAAAAAAAACTTTAAAACGGTGGGTTACCTTTCGCCTGTTTGAGTATAAAGAATGAAATATTTCATAAAATAAAAATTAAAAATCAGAATGAAAAAGCTTTTTATCGTGTTAGCAGTAGCTAGCCTAGGTTTTGTAGCATGTAATAATGAGAGCAAAACAGAAGAAACAACAGATACAACAACTATTGTAGCTCCAGTTGATACAACAACAACCGTAGCTCCAGTTGATACAACCACTACAGCTCCAGTTGATACTCTGAAGAAATAAGAAATTCCTTACGGCAAGCAAAACGTTAGGTGGCCGTTCCGAACTATCGGAACGGCTTTTTTTTAACACGGATTCAGGATTTAAAGATTTTACAGGATTCAGTGACGATAATTTATCCGTCACAACTGGGTTGAAAATATTTAACTTTGCATCCCCATCCGTGAAATCATATAAATCGTTTAATCAGTGATTACATTTGAATCGTTAGGCATTGAGGAAGGCTTATTACGTTCCATCAGTGCATTGGGTTTTACAGAACCCACCCCCATTCAGGAAAAAGCAATTCCTGTTTTATTACAAGGAACAAAAGACTTTATCGGGCTCGCCCAGACAGGTACCGGTAAAACTGCAGCTTTTGGTATCCCTTTATTACAACTTATCAATAAAGACGATCGTTTTCCACAGGCTTTGATCGTTTGCCCCACACGGGAATTATGTCTCCAGATCACCAAAGACATGGGAACCTTTAAAAAAAGTGGCGGCTCGGTTTCGGTTACCGCTGTGTACGGCGGCACCTCTATTTCCATGCAGATTCGGGATCTGAAAAGAGGTACGCATATCGTCGTAGCAACTCCGGGGCGGTTAATTGACCTGATTGAAAGAAAAGCTATCAATCTTGAGCAAATCCATTACGTGGTGCTGGATGAAGCGGATGAGATGCTCAACATGGGCTTTAAAGAAGATATAGAGTTCATCCTGAAAAATACGCCCAACCGGCAAAGCACCTGGCTTTTTAGCGCCACCATGCCACCCGAGATAAGGCAGGTTAGCAAGCGATATATGGACAAGCCGGTTGAAATAACCATTGGTAAGGTCAATGCAGGCAGCGCTAATATTGATCACCAGTATTATGCCACCCAGCATCATAACAGGTACGAAGTGCTGAAGCGCATTATAGATTTTAACCCTGGTATTTACGGAATTGTGTTTGCCCGTACCAAGGCAGATACACAGGATATTGCTGAGCGTTTGACAAGAGAGGGTTACGATATTGATGCAATACATGGCGATCTGACACAACAGCAACGTGATAAGGTAATGGGTCTTTTCCGCGACAGGAGTATCCAATTGCTAATTGCTACCGACGTAGCTGCCCGCGGGATTGATGTAACTGGCATTACTCATGTTATCAACTATGAATTACCCGACGACGTAGAAGTTTATACGCACAGGAGCGGCCGTACCGGCCGTGCAGGCAAAAGCGGTATCTCTGTTTCGATAGTAACGCCAAAAGAAAGTTATCGTCTGCGACAAATAGAACGTTTGGTCAATACACGGGTCCATAAAATGGATATACCGAGTGGTAAAGACGTTTGCCGTAAGCAGTTTTTTCACTTTATTGACAAAATGCTGCAGGCCGATATCAGCCATGGGGAGTATGAAACATATATACCCTTGTTAAGAGAAAAATTTGAACATATAGACAAGGAAGAAATTTTGCAGCGTGTAGCCGCATTGGAATTTGATCGTTTCTTAAAATATTATGAAAACGCTGCCGACCTGAATTTGCGTGATGAAAGACGAGTAGAACGGAAAGGCGAAAAAGTTGAGCGGGGCGCACCACGCGAAAGAGATCGCGATACAAAAGGAAGAAGTTTTGCAGGTAACGGAAATTATCAACGACTGTTCGTAAATCTTGGAACAAAAGATGGTTTTTATAAAGCAAGTTTCCTACAGTTTATTTTGGATATGAGTGATCTTAAAAAGGAAGTTTTAGGGCGTATCGATATGAAGGAAATGACCAGCTGGATCGAGATTGAACCTTCCGCAGGCAAGAAGATGATCAAAGCAATGGATGGAAAAAATTATCGGGGGCGTAAGATCCGGATGAACGACGCCAACACCGGTGGTGACAGGAAATAATAAAAAAATAATTGTTCAGCATTTTTTTGGCAACTATATTTGTTGAAGTATGACAACAGCAAACACATTTTTCGGTTTTTATTTTAGCTTCTTTTATTTTAGAATGGAGCCGGGAATGCTTTTGTTGAAAACAAGATAATAACAACTAAAATCAACATAGAGAATCCCGGCCAAAAGGCTGGGATTTTTTTGTACAAATATGAATATGAAAATCTCGATCCAGGGTTATGAAGGAAGTTTTCACCAGGTAGCTGCCCGCCAGGTTTTTGGTAAAAATGTCGAAGTGATTCCTTGCGCTACGTTCCGCGATGTAGTTAAGATCGCCGGCAGCAAGAAAGAGAGCGATGGCGGCTTGATGGCGATTGAAAATTCTATTGCCGGAAGTATTTTGCCTAACTACAATTTGTTACAGAAAAGTAATTTAAAAGTGACCGGCGAAATCTACCTGCATATAAAACAGAACCTGCTGGTCAATCGCGGTGTAAAGTTGGAAGATATCCGGGAAGTACACTCGCATACAATGGCACTGCAACAATGCTATGATTTTTTGGATAAATATAAATGGAAGCTCGTAGAGACGGATGATACGGCCTTAAGTGCAAAGCATATTCACCAGCACAAAAGCAAGCATATCGCCGCTATTGCCAGCAAATTGGCCGCTGAATTATTTGGATTGGAAGTGATCGCACCTAATATCCACACACTTAAAAATAATTATACAAGGTTTTTAGTATTGCAACGGGATGATGTAGCAAAGGCTGTTGATGGCGCAAATAAGGCATCCGTTAATTTTCACACCGATCATTCAAGAGGCAGCCTCGCAAAAGTGTTGACGAAAATTGCAGAAGGTGGCATTAACCTAAGCAAGTTGCAAAGTTTTCCTATTCCCGGCAGTGATTTCAAATATAGTTTTCATGCGGATATGGAATTTGATTCTGTTGGCCGGTTTGAGAAGATTATGGAGGACATCAGGCCGTTGACCGCAGAGTTAAAAATATATGGGGTATATAAAAACGGAAGGATTGTCATCTGACAAGGATTTGATTCGATTTAGATAAATAGTAATGATAGATAATCAGCTTTGTCTTTGACAGGCTAAGCAGAAAGAAATTAGATATGCAAACAAGTAAAAGATTAGAAGGTATTGGTGAATATTATTTCTCGAAAAAACTGAGAGAAATAGAAGAGCTTAATAAGGCCGGGAAGAATATTATAAATCTTGGGATTGGAAGCCCTGACCTTCCACCACATCCAGACGTCATAAAAGTATTGCAGGAAGAAGCTGCAAAACCGAATGTTCATGCTTACCAGGGATATAAAAGCTCGCCGGTATTAAGAAATGCGATCAGTGAATGGTACCGGAAATGGTACAGCGTAGAATTAAATCCTGATACAGAGGTATTGCCGTTGATAGGCAGTAAAGAGGGCATCATGCATATCTGCATGACCTATTTGGACAAAAGTGACGAAGTGCTGGTACCTAACCCTGGTTATCCTACTTACAGAAGCGCCGTGAAACTTGCAGGGGGAAAATGTGTCGAATATAAATTAAGAGAAAAGAACAATTACGAACCTGATTTCGAAAAACTCGAAAAAAGCAAGCTGAAGAAGGTAAAGCTGATGTTCGTTAATTATCCACAGATGCCGACAGGACAATTGCCGTTGGAAAAATTATTTGAGAAAATCGTTGCTTTTGCAAAAAAGCACAACATCCTGGTCATCCATGATAATCCTTACAGTTTTATACTGAATGAAAGTCCCCGGAGCCTGTTGAGCATTGAAGGTGCTAAAGATTGCGTCATCGAATTAAACTCATTAAGCAAAAGCCATAATATGGCGGGTTGGCGCATCGGCACTCTTTGTGCGGCAAAAGAAAGAATCGAAGAAGTATTGAGGTTTAAAAGTAATATGGACAGCGGAATGTTCCTGCCGTTACAACTGGCGGCTGCCAAAGCTTTAAGTCTTGGCAGAGAGTGGCACGACGAAGTAAATGACATCTACAGGCAAAGAAGGAAAAAGGTGTTTGAACTTCTTGATCTGCTTAAATGCAAGTATTCTACAGAACAGGTGGGAATGTTTGTCTGGGCCGGCATTCCAAAGAAATATAAAGATGGGTATGAGTTGAGCGATGAAATATTATACAAGAGTGATGTATTTATTACCCCCGGCGGAATATTCGGCAGTGCAGGTGACAAGTATATCAGGGTGAGCCTTTGCGGTTCGGTAGAACGATTTGAAGAAGCGATTGAGAGAATAAGCAAAACTCTCTAAACCTCACTAATGGAGAGACTTTAAAGTCTGAAAGTTCAAATGGAATTATTGGTCTGAAAAAAAATGTAATGAAAGAAGTACAAAAAATAGCAGGTTCTTCGAAAAGCGGGGGCAGTGCGTTGGTGGCTTCCCACACGGGGGGCAGTCGGACGGGGGCCGGGACTCCGGAACGAAAAAAAATTGCGATAATAGGAGTGGGACTGATCGGCGGATCATTAGCCATCCAGTTGCATGAAAAAAAACTTTCATCAAAGCTGATCGGCGTAGATTCCAGCCCGGAACATGCACAGAAAGCAGTAGAACTTGAATTGGTGGATGAAACATTATCGCTGGATGACGCTATTGAACAATCCGAGGTGATTATACTGGCAATACCTGTCGATAAACTGGTTGACCTGCTGCCGTCCATCATGGATAAAATAGATCAGCAAATTGTTATTGACCTTGGATCAACAAAACATCAACTGATTGAAGCAATAAAAGATCATCCCAAAAGGGGGAGGTATGTAGCCACGCATCCGATGTGGGGAACCGAGTACAGCGGTCCACAGGCGGCGGTGCGTGGCGCCTATGAAAATAAGGCGGTTATTATTTGTAATGCGGAAGAAAGTGATGCGGATGCATTGGAATGGGTGAAAGGAATGTATAAAAAAATTGGAATGCACCTGCTGGAGATGGAAGCAAAAGCACATGACCTGCATGCTGCTTATGTAAGTCATATCTCACACATCACATCCTTTGCTTTGGCGAATACGGTTTTGCAAAAAGAGAAGGAAGATAACGCCATTTTTGAATTGGCATCCGCAGGTTTTGAAAGTACGGTCCGTTTGGCAAAAAGTAACCCGGCTATGTGGGTACCCATCTTTATGCAGAATAAAGTAAATGTGCTGGACGTATTGACGGAGCATATTGCGCAGTTAACAAAGTTTAAAGAGAGTATTGAAAAAGGCGATAATAATTTATTGCAGGGATTGATTGAAAATGCGAATAAGATCAGGAGAATAATAAAGTAAGGCTGCCTCACGTAACCTTTCCAAAAGAGAGGAACAACGCACAGCCCGCACTTTGCGGAGAGGTTGATAAAATAAATATTATCCGAATGTGGTGAGTAAAGAACCAAAGCTGAAATGGGAGTTATAAGATAATTAGAGAGATGAAGCACCGTCCCTTTTCTTTCGGAGAAGGGATAACAGGGATGAGGCCGAACATGGGAATAAGATCAGGAGGATATAAAATGAAAATTAAAAGGGGAGATGGCGTTTTAAAAGTTATTATTATAGTTTTTACTGCCATAACAATTGGCAATGGCTTAGAATATCTTTTTATCAATAAGGAAAACCTTAAGCATATAAAGGCCAGCGTTGAAAAGGTTAAGTTGGATAGTTATTCATGTGGAATGTCTATTTTTTTTCGTAGATATTGCGAGAAAACAACAATATATATAGAAGGAGTTTCAAGCTCTTTTATTGTGAAGGACCAGGCAGGTAGGGGTGCATATTTAAATGGGATTAATAAAGGAGATAAGGTAGATATTTATATAAGAAAATGGTATCAATATATTTTAACTTTTGGGTCATACCGAAGTATGTACATTTTAGAAAAGAATGGGGAAGTTTATTATGATTTTGAAAAATCGAAGACATCTAAGGAAATGATTATTATTTATGGAATAATTGCAACTCTTTTTTTGGGGTTATACATTTGGCAAAGAGCAACAATAAACAAATTAATAAAACCAAGTGATTAACAATGATCGAATCCTGTGATGTGCGACTTGTTTGCCGACAGGCAGGCGCAACGAAGCTGATAGTAGCTCAAAAACCGATAACAAAAACTAAACATATCTCATAACACTCTTTAAGTGATGAGGGTTAACTTTACAAACCAATAAAGTAGTATGCAAACAACAGAAC
>WUUC01192345.1_pt1 | contig 26113 bp, 28 predicted proteins | sample 6278441 | NCBI WGS metagenome assembly WUUC01 (sample SAMN13675441, study PRJNA597444) | soil metagenome | isolation source: soil | place: USA: Washington | collected 2017-10 | reverse complement strand
CGAGGTCGACGGCGGCGGTGCAGAAGGCTGCGCTCTCCGGGGGCAGCGCCTGCCCGCTCGGTGCGGGCGGTGCGCCAGTGGCTGGGGGTGGCGTACCTCCTCCTCCACACCCGGAGGCGACTACAGCCAACAGCAGCAGCGCTGCCCTAGCAAGTCCGTGCTGGAGGCCTACGCGTATTCCGGCTGTCGCGATCATCGCGGTTCCCCTGGCTTCGCGGACTGGTAACCGCCCAGTATCGGCCTCCGCTCCGCAGCCCGCTCAATCTGCCATCGGGTGGTTCGCCGTTTCCAGGCAGACGACCGTACGTTCGGTTCTGCGACCAGCCGTTCGGCCAGATCTCGGCTGGCTGTGGGTCTTGTCAAGCCTTCGGTGGGAGATGCCGGATGGCCGGGGCGCAACTTGATCACGAGCCTAGGGCGAGGGGCGGAGGCGGGGGCCCGGGCTACGCTCACGCTGACGTCTGCGACCCGAGGTCGTCGAGCCCACGCATGGCAGAAGGCCGGGCGCCAAGGCAGGGGGCGACGTGGCCTCGAAGGACTCGTCACTGCGATCATCGGCGTCTGATCCGGCCTTCTTGCCCGCCAGGTGCCGCCGGCCGGCCCGGATGTGGAGGAGGCTGATCAGCTCCAGTGGTCCAGTCGAGCGATCTGGCGGGTCGGGACGGGCAGGTTTCTCAACGCACGCATCCCGAGGGTGATGACTCGGTTTCCGACGAGCAGATCTTCGCCCGACCGGCCGACGATTATCGAAATGCACGAGGACGCAACCGGCCAGTCGATCAGCAGGGCCGATGGAGCGTGCTGGCTGGCCAAGAAGCCGCTGACAGGGCGAACCCGCCGTGTGGCGCGCAGCGTCGGCATCATGGGCCGGAGGCGGGCGTGAAACGCTCGCCTGCATACGACCGGCGCGATCAAGCTCGACGCTGGCACGCCCACGCCCACGGTCTCGATCGTCATCGGCGCCCGGGCCTGTGATCTCGGATAACGAACTGACCGAAACGACGAGATCCCCCATGCCGGACGTGTACCGAGTGCAAGGGGCCGATGATGAGTCGACAACCTGACCGGATCGTCGTGATGGGACAAGGCTACGTCGGACTCCCGCTCGCCGTTCGGGCGGCCGAGGTGGGCCTGGACGTGGTGGGCTTCGACACCGACAAGCGCCGCGTGCAGCTGCTGCAGCGCGCGGAGAGCTTCATCGAGGACGTCACCGACGCTCAGTTGGCGAGCATGTTGGCCTCCGGTCGGTATCACCCCACGGCGGACGCCGCGAGGCTGGCCGGCTTCGACGTCGCGGTCGTGTCGGTCCCGACACCGCTGAACGACGGCGCGCCCGACCTCAGTTATGTCGAGGCCGCCGCGGTCAAGCTCGGTCCGCATCTGCGGTCGGGCTGCTGCGTGGTGCTTGAGTCAACCACTTACCCCGGCACCACGGAGGACATCTTCATTCCGCTGCTCGAGGAGGGAACCCCACTTCGCGCCGGACGCGACTTCAGCGTCGGATACAGCCCGGAGCGCATCGACCCGGGCAACCCGAAGTGGGGACTCACGAATACGCCCAAGATCGTCTCCGGGCTGAACGAGCGGTCGCTGGATGCGGTCGTCGGGTTCTACGAGCAGCTGGTCGACCAGGTCGTTCCGGTCGCGACGATCCGCGAGGCCGAGCTGGCGAAGCTGCTGGAAAACACCTTCCGGCATGTGAACATAGCGTTGGTCAATGAGCTTGCGATGTACTGCCATGGGCTCGGGATCGACGTCTGGTCGGTCCTGGACGCGGCCGCGACCAAGCCGTTCGGGTTCATGAAGTTCACGCCCGGACCTGGGGTCGGCGGGCACTGCTTGCCCATCGACCCGTCTTATCTGCAGTGGCAGGTGCGGCGAACCGTGGGGAGCAACTTCCGTTTCATCGACATCGCCAACGACATCAATGAGCACATGCCGGATTACGTCGTTGCGCGCGTGGTCGAGCACCTGAACCGGTGGTGCAAGGCAGTCAATGGCAGCTCGATCCTGCTGATCGGACTGGCTTACAAGGCCAATTCGGGTGATGCGCGGCATTCGCCCGCGCTGGATGTCGCTCGCCGGCTGGCGGATCGAGGTGCTTTGTTGACCGCGGTCGATCCACTGATCGATCCTGAGCACGTTCCGTCGTTCGTCCAGGTTGTGCCGCTCTCGGCCGAACGCGTCGAGGAGGCGGATCTCGTGCTGGTGCTCACCGACCACGATGTGCTCGACTGGACGCTGCTCGAGCGGTCGCCGGACCGCATTCTCGACACCCGCAACCGGATCAAGCGGATCGAGGTGGCCCGGTTGTGATACGGGAATCGCAGTCATCGGTCTCGTCGGCACAGTCGGGGCCGCGTGTGGCACACTGCAGGACGTCGTCACGGGTCCGTGGCCATCGGCGAACACGGGCGGGGTCATCTGCGCGGCAGCATGTCGATGAAGGTCGACTCTGGGGCGTCGCCGGGCCTGACGCGCCGTAGGCGAGGAGGACGTGGACGGACGCCGCCGCCTCGACGGCGCAGATGTCCGGCACGCCCAGACAGCTCACCCCCGGCTGCCGTAGGACGACATAGGGAGAGGCACCACGCGGGGAGGTAACGCTCTCTGCCGGACGACCGAGTCTCTGGGGTCAGACCACCCACCTGCGACCCCAAGAGGTCAGGATGGGAATCCGCACGGACGCAAGCGAGCGGCATGCTCTCGGTCGAGCTCCGCCAAGACATCTATAGCGCCCTCACCAGGCCTGGGAACATCGTGAACCCGGCCGAGCACGAACAGGAATGTGCTGGCAGGGACCCGTTCTCGGCCCGCCATGCATGCACCCAACGGGGTTGCCAATGATCCGGCGCATCTTCATCTCTGTCATCAAACCGCCGTACACCCTGATGCGTAGTTCGCTGGTGTATCTCATCTTCGAGAGGAGATACGGCGTGACGACCGAGGGTGTGATCAGTCGAGCCGATTTGGGCTACGAGGGCGAGGAGCGACGTCGGTACCGCCCGGCCGGGATAACGAGCCTGCGGCGTATACTGCGCCGCAACGAGGTCGGGCCTGACGATGTATTCATCGACTTCGGCTCCGGGATGGGTCGTGTAGTACTGCAGGCTGCCCTCATGTACCCATTCCAGCGCGTCATTGGCGTGGAACTTGCCGTTCAACTTCACGAGATTGCGGAAGTGAATATCGAACGCAACCGTGATCATCTGGTTGCTCGGGACATCGTACTGGTCAACGCGGACGTCCTCGATTACGAGATTCCGGACGACGTCACCGTCGCCTTTTTCAACAATCCGTTTGTTGGCTACATCTTCCAGGTCGTAATCGACAGACTGCTGGCATCTGTAGATCGCAACCCACGCTCTCTGCGAATCATCTACGGCAACCCCGTCGAGGAGTCAGTGCTTCTCTCAACTGGAAGGGTGAAACCGGTCCGCACGCTACGCGGCTTGCGGCCGACTCGACAGTGGTCGGACTCGAATGCGTTCCGGATGTACAGCGTCATTCGATCTGACACCGCGAACCCAAGCCATCTGAGCAACAATGAGAAGTTGTGTGACGCCGCAAAACCACAGGCGCGCCCTCCCCGTCGCCCATGGAGCTGCTGGCGGCGGCAGATGCTGCAACATGTGGGGAAGTCCTCCCGTGTTGATAAATGGTGAGCCGCTGCCCGGGTACCTGTTAGATGTATTGAGGGTGCCGCCTTGCGTCCGCAACTCGCGTGGCTCCGTTCTGACGGTGGTGGGAGCTCGCGACCCGAGCGGAGGTAATCACAATTGGCGACGGGACCTGATGGACTGGGACGTGCGGGACGCGGCACGGGAGACCCGCGCAGAGGATCGGTGCCGTACTTCCTTCGGAGGCGTAGGTGGTGGCGGACAGGCACTGTCGGGCACGTTGACGCAGAGGATCAGTTAGGGCAGGTTGTGACGCTCACCGTCATCGCGAGACCCGACCCGGCTGCCGCTCGGGAATGGGATCGGCTCGTCGAGCTCACGCCCGGGACCGACGTCGCCCAGCTGTCGTCGTGGGCGCGCGTCCGCCGGGAGGCCGGCTTTAGTCCGTTGCACCTACTGGCTTACCAGGACGACCGACTGGTGGGCGGAGCCCTCGTCCTCGAGCGCCTTCTCCCCGGTATCGGCAAAATCGGCTACGTGTCGAACGGGCCAGTCGTTGCGTCCGGGGCTGTCCGCCAATCCGTGTTGGACCGCCTGGCGCGCGAACTGGATACACTCGCCCGCATACGGTTGCGCGCGCTGTTCGTGCAGCCGCCGTCCGAAGGGGACGACATCAGCCTGGGGCTCGAGCAGCGAGGCTTCCGACTCTCGGACTCGCAGATCGCTCCGGCGGCATCAATCCGAATCGATCTGCGACGTGAAATCGAGGAGCTACGCGGCGGTCTCAGCAAGAGCAACCGCCGCCGGACGCGCACATGGTGTCAGCATGGCGTGACGGTTCGGCTTGGTTCGGCTGAGGACGTTCCGCTGGTTGCAGAGCTCGTGGCTCGGACGGCAGAGCACCAGCAGTTCGAGCCGCTTTCGGTTGGCTACATCCAAGCGCTGCACCGGGAGATGGACCCGGGGAGACACCTGGCGGTGTTCATTGCCGAGCTAGAGGGAGTTCCGGTGGCCGCGCGGATCTGCACGATGTGCGGCGGGGTGGTCAAGCAGCGGTTATCCGGTATGGACCGTTCTGAGCGGGCCCGCAAGGAGGGGGTCGCGGCGGCAACGGTGTGGCACGCGATCCAGTGGGCAAAGGTGAATGGCTACGAGGCCTACGACCTCGGTGGCATCAGCGTGGACGCCGCCCGCACCCTCCTCTCGGGCCGCCCGGGGTCTGCCGCCAAGCTGACCGGGACCGACCTGTTCAAGTCCTCCTTCGGTGGCAGAGCCTTCCTGTATCCGCCGCCGGTCGAGCTCATCCCCTCACCGCTGCTGCGGCTCAGCTATGACCTCTCGCGGCGGACCCGGCTCGGCGACCGACTCGTCAAAGCCGCGAAGCGTGCGCTGCGGGGCGGGCGCAAGCGTTGATGGGTTGCCCGCGTGCAACCCAAGAGGGGCGGGGTGAAATTCCGTTCTACGGGGTCAAGTCCGCCGGCGTGCTGTTTGACGGATGATGCGTGTCTTCTCGTTGGTCAGGCGCTGAGCGCCGGAATGGTGTCGGTCGTGGTGACCTCCTCGGAGTCGGTCGTGGCGTCGGGAACTGCAGCGAGGCGGGTTCGGGCAAGGACGTAGAGGCCGAGGTCGTGGCGCCCTTCGGCCCATTCGTCGGTGGGCACGGCGCCGACGAGGCGGATCAGGAGTCGCGGTCTGGGAAGATCCCAACCACATCGGTGCGGCGGCGGATCTCCCGGTTCAACCGCGCGCTGGGATTGTTCGACCAGGTCTGGCGCCACAGCTCCTTCGGGAACCCGGTGAAGGCGAGCACGTCCGGGCGGGCGGTGTCGAGCTGCTCGGCGACGCGGGAGCTTGTCGGCCACCGCCTCGAGGACCCGGTCGAACTGGGCGTGTACCGAGGTGGTGTCGGGCTGGTCGTAGACCGAGTGCAGCAACGCGCGCACCCAAGGCCAGCAGGCTTTGGGAGTGGCCGCCAAGAGGTTCGCCGCATAGTGCGTCCTGCACCTTTGCCAGGATGCGCCGGGCAGGGTGGCGCCGATGGCTTCGCCAGGCCGCGGTGCGCGTCGCTGGTCACGAGCCGGATCCGGCCAGGTCGCGGGCTGTGAGGTCGCGGAAGAACCCGAGCCAGCCGGCGCCGTCCTCGGCCGAGGTCACCTGCAGGCGGAGCATCTCCCGGTGCCCGTCGGCGTTCACGCCGGTGGCGAGCAGGGCGTGCCCGTTGACCACCCGCCCGCCCTCGCGGACCTTCAACACCAGGGCGTGGGCGGCGACGAAGGTGTAGGGGCCCTGGTCGAGCGGACGGCTCCGGAAGTCCGCGACGTGGGAGTCAGCTCGGCGGCCATGGTCGAAACCTGCGACTTGGACAACCTCTTGATCCCGAGCGATTCGACCAGCTTCTCCATCCGCCGCGTGGAGACGCCGAGCAGGTAGCAGGTAGCCACCGCCGTGGTCGGGCGCGTTCGGGCGGCACTTTCTACGGACGCGCCTCGGTGTGCGTGATCGGCCCGTGGGCGTGACGTCGGCGCTCGCGATGAGCGAGCACCAGCAGTGCCGACCACAGAATTATTGCATTCATGATCGAATATGCCAGCGCGGCAACAATTGCTCCACGCCATCCGTGGTGCGGGATGAGTGCGATATTTAGTGCTATATTGAGCGCAGTGCTGAGCAGGGTCGAGGCAACTCGGACCCGCTGGTAGCCCGCAGCGGTAATTGCCGTCGCCACGAATGCTTCAAAGCTCATTACGACGGGGAGTGCGCAGAGCAGGCGGAGGGCATCGCCAGCGGGCGCGTAGTCGTCGGGCAGAACGGAGACCACGATGGGCGCTGTGACGGCGATACCGATCCCAACAAGGATGGCGTATGCGGACGCGAACAAGGTGACGCGGCGCGCGACCGACATCGCGGCGCCGATCGATCGGGATCCGGCTGAAAATATGCGCGCGTTTGACGAGGCGATCAAAGCCCGCACTGGCATGACGGCCAAGCTGATCAGGCGGTTTGCCGCGCCGAAGATCCCCGCGTCGGTGCTGCTACCGATCCGCAATAGGAGCATGCCGCCAGCAGAGTCCCGGAGCTTGTCCGCTCCGAATCCAATCGAGAACGGCAGACCGGCGCGGACGTCGGCGAAGTGCGGCCGGGAGACCAAAATCCATGAGCCTCTGCTGGTACGGAAGAACAATTGTGCCAATGCGGCGGCGAGCGCTGCCGAGGCCAGGTGCAGCCAGGCCCAATCCGTGAGGTCGGCGGTCGGATTAAAAATGAGCAGCCCGATGGCAGCGGCGAATCGGCTGACGCCCTGCGTCAGTCTCAGCAGGAGGCTGATCCGCAGCCGCTCGCTGGCCTGGCTGGCGAACACGGCAGCTTCGTGCATTCCACCGCAGACAAGTTCGGCGAGCGCGAGCAGTGCCAAGACGAGCGCTGGCGACTGCGGGAGCACCACCTGCCGGGTGGTGACCAATGCGGCGGCCGCAACAATGCCCCCAGTGATCACCAACCCGTTCGCCCGAGCGACCGCGTCACCGATCGCGACACCACCGGCGGCAACCTGCATGAGCAACAGGTAGCCTGCGCCGAAGCTGGCGAATGGGAGCACGATCCAGAGCAGGCCGAGGGTCCCGACATACACGCCGTATTCCGACGGGCTCAGCAGATGGGTGACGATGACGAATGTCCCGACTGATGTGAGCAGTCGGACAGCCTCGGCGCCCAATGCCCAGCCGGTGTTGCGCATCAGGGGGGAGGCCCTGACGCGGTCCCTCCGCGTTCGCCAACGGCTGTCGCTCACCGTCGGTGCTCCCACGCGGCTCGCGCGTAGACCCCGAGCGTGGCGTCGGCAACCCGGGCCCAGCCCAAATCCCCCAGCGCCCGCGCCGTCGCACCAGCTGACAGTCGGGCTCGAAGTTTCGGGTCGTCCAACACCCGGGCGAGCGCGTCGGCGAGTGCGCCGACATCATCCGGTGGGACGAGCAGGCCGTCTCGCCCGTCGACTACCGCAGTGACTAGGCCACCGACGGCCGACGCAACGACTGGTACACCCATCCCGCAGGCGAGCGCGTGGACCCCGCTCTGGGACGCCTCCAGGTAGGGTAGGCAGACAACCGCAGATGCCTCGAACACTTCTGCGACCTCGTCCGGACGGACGTAGCGGTTCAGCAGCTCCACCTCGAGCGGCCTCCGGACCGCGGCCACGTATCGATCGAGCGATTCCCCCACTCCCGCGATCGTGAGCACTAGGCCCGGACGCGTCGGCGCGAGCATGTTCATTGCCTCAATCAAGCGATCCAAGCCCTTATACGGCCACACCCTCCCAAAGAACAGCACCCTGAGCCCGCCCGATTTGCCGGAGACAGTCCCAGTGCGCCCCGCTCTGCTCGCATGCCCGCGGTAAAGCCTGCCTAGCTCGCCGTGCGGTACAACGTCGATGCGTCGCTCAGGGATCTGCCAGCGGCACGCGAGGTCGTCGCGCAGGGGTTCGGCATGAGCGATAAACCGATCAATCCGGCGCCGACGGGCCCGCAACGTGACGTGGCCACCCGGAATCCTCGTGCCGTCGCCTGGATGCGGCGACACGTCGTGTACGGTCATAACTCGCGGTAGGTCGCTGCGTCGGGGGAGCTGGAGGAAGTTGAACAAGGGATCGTTGCTCTGCTGCAAATGCACAATTTCGGCGCCCACTGATGCGGCGACCCGATCTGCGCGCGGGAGCCGCGTCATCCGGCGGGGATCACGAATGCGCAGATATGGATAAACGGCGGTCTTCACGGCGGGCGATAGTGAACGCTCAATCATGGAGTGGATGCGGGCGTTGTGCAGGAGTGTGACGGGCACTTCCTCGGCGAGGGCGTTCGCAAGGCACGTGACGTAGTCGGCGTATGCGTCGTGGACGAGCAGGACGTGAGGTCGGTCGGGCCTATGCACCTCGCCGTCACCGTCCCGCCGGTGCTTCCGTGCCCGGTTCGGTCCCACGGCTGCGACTGGATACCGCGTCGTTGGCCGCAGCCGTGAACGCGGCTGCAAGCGCAACGATCGAAAGTGAAGGTTGCTCTACGAGCGCCTCTGTGGCTGAGTTGATCAGGAGGAGTATTACGACACCGTCCCGCCCGGGGTTGGGCGCCTTGAGCGCGGCGACGATGTAGCCAGCGGCGGCGGCGAGCAACAGGCCGAGCCCGACCATACCCTGCGTCAGGAGCACATGCAGCAGAGTGTTGTGCGCGGTAAAGGCCCGCCAGGCCAGATCGCCGCGGCGGGCGATTTCGTCGAACATCACTTCGCCAGAGGCCGTGCCGAAGCCGGTGACCGGAGCCTGCATGACCAAGCCGAAGGTCTCGCTCCAGATCTCAAAGCGGCCGGTGGCGCCTGCGATCTCACGGCCTACGTCGAACGTGGATACACCGAACGTGGCGGACGTGATTGCCGCAGCCAAAATCGCTGAGAGCAGGACGACGGCGGAGCTGCGTCGCCGCATGCGCCAGAGCACCACAACGCCGACGACGGCAAGCCCGAGGAGGGTTGTACGTGTTCCGCTTGCCATGGCCGCGGCAAGCCCAACGGCGATACAACACACCGCGAGCCGCGCGGTCCACATCCTGGCTGCGGTCAGCATCAGCGCACCGAAGACCACTGTGAGGGCGCCGATGCGTCCCAGATGGGTTGGCGACCAGGAGATCCCACTCAGCCGCGCGCCGTCCCAAGCGACCGCCGGATCGCCGAGGACCGCGTACACGAAGCCGAGCAGGAGGAAAACCGCGCCTCCACACGCCAACACCTGGACACACCGGTCCCAGCCGTGGACCGAAACGAACCAGATGGGCAACATCCAGCAAGAGACTATGCCGACCATGACGAGCATGCCGGCACCGTTCACCGAGGCGGCCGACCAAGCTGCGGCGGCTACGGTCCACGCCATCCACAGCGCGATCCAGCACAGCGGAGTCCGAGTGAGGACCTCGGGCAACACCGCGGACCGGGCCACGAAGACCACAAGCGGAGCAGTCACGACTACCGCGAGTACGGCCCACTTCACCAGTTTGTTCCAGATTGGTTCAGCTACGTCGGTATTGAACTCGGATACGAACGCGAGCCCCGCTAGCGCCCACACCGCCGGCCATGAACCGCGGTACCCGCTCGGCCGACGAGTCTCGGTCGCGAGGAGCAGCCGTACGCCGATCACTCGACGCTGGCGCATTAGCCGGTCCTGCCTGGTACCAGCGCCTCGACAGCCCGGACCGCTGAAGCGGAGCTCGCGTCAGGCCGGCGCGCCGATTTCGCCGGTTCAAGCTCTGACCGTCGGTAGAGCAGGATCCCGACGACCTGCGCGCCGCGATGAGCCGCGCCATCCAGCACGTGTCGCAGGTCGATCTGCCGCGACTGTTCGGTCGCTGCGACGACGATCAGCCGTCGCAGCATCTCCTGCGGCATCGCCGGCCAGGTTTCCGGGCCAACTACTTGCCCAACGCTCAGCACGACGATGTTGCTGATCGCCGAGACTCGATCAAGAAGCAGCGCCAGGAAGGCGGCGTGGAGGAACGGAGCCTCTGGCTCGAGGCGAATATGAACACCTCCCGCGCGGGTTAACGTCCCTGCAGCATCCTCCAGCACCCTGTCCGGGTTCCCGTCGGCACTTTGCGCGAGGTCGGACAGCAACAGCGTCGGGCCGGCGGCCGACTCCGGCTCGCTGCCGACGGTGACGGATCGACCGCCTGCCGCACGAACGCCCTCGACCAAGTTCCTTATCACAGCACGCGGCTCACTCCCCGCCGCGCCCACGATTCCGAGCACCTCGTTCTGAGGGCCGAGCCCGAGGATTCGGTTGGCTAGTGCACCGCGGCGATCGACCGAGCCGGCGTCGATGTGGATCACTGGTATCGCGCCAGCCGTCCCGTACCGCACATGGCCCGGACCGCGGATGCGGGCCCGGCGAGCGTCGAAGAGGATGGCTCCCGCCACGGCAAGCACCGCGGCAGTCAGAGCGGCCAGTAGGGCGGTGCGGCTCAGGCGGCCCGGGTCGTTGCCGATGATCTCCGCATCTCGCAGTAACTCAACTGGCGGGATGGCACTGGTGTCGAGCTCCAACGCCGCCCGGTCCCGCTCGGCCACGAAAAGGTGCAGACGAATGTACTCGGCCTCGCGTCGCTGCCGGATCTCGTCGAGATCGTCAGGCGCGAGCCCGCCCGCCCCAAGCCGTTCTGTAAGACTCTTGATCGTGGCCTCAATTGCTGAGAGCCTCTCCTCGGCCTCCTGTAAGCGGAGCAGTGCGTTTCCGTCGATCCGCCGTCGGGACTCGTCCACCAGGATCGCCGCCGCAATGTTTGACGCGTTGATCGCGGTCTGGTCGTCCGGAGCACGCGCGACGACCTCGACGTAGGCCTGGTCGACCGGGAGGTCGAGACGCAGCTCGGTGATCTCGGTCCCTGGCGGGAGCGCGTTGTCGATCTGATGACGGAACTTCGGCTGAGCGGCTAGCTCGGCCATGCGCTCCCGTTCCGTGTCGTAGAACGGCCAGACAATCCGCTCGGTCAGGCTCACTCGCGATACGGCCGTGTGCGACTGCGGCGTGATGCTACCGACGAGCACCACCACACCTCCGACCAGCGTCGCCGTGAGAAGCACGATTGGCGCGTAGCGGGCAAGCACGCGGAGGACCTCGCGGGCCGGGCGCAGATCGCGCCGGCCGTCGCTGCTGGCGCGACCGTTGTTGCTGCTGGTCATTCGGGTGCCTCCGCGTCGGGGCTCGTGTACTGCCAGATCAAACGTCGCCGAGTCTGCGGACACGACGCGCTCGAGGGGTGGTTCGCGCAGCGCGCAGAACGGCCAGGTCATACAGCTGCTCGAGGTCGTGGGCGAGTCTGGTAGTCGAGAAAATGCGCTGGACGCGTTCCCGACCCGCCGCTCCGATCGCCGTTGCTCGTGTCGGTTCCTTGAGGAACATCATGATCGCGTCCGCGAGAGCGCTGGCATCCCCAGGCGTGACCAGTTCACCGCCGTCCCCCAACATGCCGGGGATCTCTGCGACCGGCGTTGTCACCACGGGCCTGCCGGCAGCCATTGCCTCGAGGATGAACATGGGCTGTACCTCGGCACGGGTCGGCAGTACCGCGACGCGGCAGGAGTCAAGCTCGGCCAGCACGCGCTCTCTGGCTACTCCACCGACCCAGCTGACCCCTTCGAGCTGAGGAACAGAAACCCCCCGTTGCTTTCCGAGGATCAGCAAGGTTGCCTCTGGCACCGCGGCACGAATCCGAGGCCACGCCTCCAGCAAGACGTCCGCACCTTTACGCGCACTGACCTCGCCGGCAAACAGCACCTGCGGCATCCGATTGCCGGCGGCCGAAGCGGTGGCAGGGACCGTGACGCAGTTGGGCAGCACAACCACCTTGGTCCGATCGCCCAGAACATTCTTGATCAGGCCTGCGCTTGCGGGGCCGAGTGCATGCACGATATGTGCCGAGGCCAGGACATGGCGCAGCCTCCGCGGTGCTTCGCGAACCTCGTGTTCGAGCTGGCTCGCGTGCATCGTGGCAACCGTCGGTAGGCCCAGTCCGCGGCCCATGCGCACCAGCGATCCCTCTCGTACCAGCGAGCCACCGCTAGAAAGGTGGACGTGCACAACTGGGCGCGGCGCCCGCTGGACGGCCGCGTAGAGGAGCGATCCGACCGCGGCGGGGAGAAACTCGGCGGACTTGAACCGAGTGTGCAAGCTTGCTGTTGTCGTGAAGCGCAGCCGATAGCGGGTCAGGTCGAGTTCGGCGTAGCTCGCCAAGACGGACGCCATGCCTCCGCCCCCGGCCTCGCCGACCCTGGGGCCGAAGTGCCGGACAAGCCGACGCTGGTCCGGACCAGGGTCGGAGCGGGGTCTGACTAGAACCACGTGGCCCACCCATCCGCTCGTCGCAGGACTCGCCTGCCTGTACGCCGTCGGTGTGCTCGCCTCGGCGTGTGCGTACCTGGCGCCTGCTTGCTCCGAGCTGTGTCGCGGGAACTCGGCGCCAGCCCGGGCTGCGTTACGGCACGACCCAGGCCGGGCAATCAGAGGCGGCAGTTGAGGCGGCGCAACCGGCTGTGACATCGTGTGGGCCTCGACCGCGGTGGCCCTGCGTCTGATCGGCGGCTCTGGGAGAGTCAATGAACGCCACTGCAGCCCGCGCTGCTCGCTTCACGATCTCTCTGCTCCTCCTTCTTACGGGGTGCACGGAGGCGGCTCCGCCAGGAGCGGCACCGGGGTCCCTGGGTGGTGGCCGGCTCCCGACGTTGGCGCCAAGCGCTGCATTACCTACTGCTGCCGAGTGCGCGCTCCGCGTGCAGCGGAACGTGTGGGAGCCGCGTCCGGCGAACGCCCGCGCCAACTCAACCGTCCCACCGGGACCGGTGTGGGCGCGGACCTGGGGCAGCCCGGAGGCCGACGCCCTACAGAAGCGGGTCACTGGGGCGTTCACCGGCACGACCGACGAGATCATCCAGTGGGCGTCCTGTAAGTGGGGTTTCGATACCGAGATAACGCGGGCCCAGGCCGCCCAGGAGAGCAAGTGGCACCAGTCGTACCAGGGCGACGGCGGCGTGAGCTTCGGCCTGATGCAGATCAAATCGACGTACTGGATCGGCACGGCTCCCTGGTCGGCCAAGAGCACCGCCTACAACGTGGACTGGGCGCTCGGGCTGCGCCGCGCCTGCTTCGAGGGCTACGTCTTTGGCGAGCGGGCCCGCGGGGATGTGTGGGGCTGCGTCGGCGCGCACTTCTCAGGCCAGTGGCTGGATGCTGCGTCAAGGGTGTACATCGACCGGGTCAAGCACCAGCTGGCCGACCGTCCCTGGCTCGAGTGGCCAAGTCCAGTAGGTGGGCGGCCACCTTCCTCAGCTCGTCCGCCGCGTTGACGAGCACGATCAATCACACTGAGTAAGCATCGTCCAATCCGAGGTCGGAGTTCGTGGGCAGGCGTGAGGCGAGTCCGGAGGCCCGGGAGGATGCGCAGTTGGCGCTGTTGGCTCGGCGGTCTGGACGACGGCGCCGGCGGGCCCGGACAGCGCAATCGCGCGCGGTCGGCCGAGCTCGCTGGCGATCTGCCGTCTGGTCATCCCGGGTGGACAGCACACATACTTGCCGCCCGGATTGGCGTCGGCGGCGATCTTGAATCATGCGTGCGGCGCTGGTCCGGTCGAGCTCGGCGTAGATCCGGGCGATCGCCGCCTCGCGTTGCGCGGGGGCTCGTTCGGCCTCCTTCGGGTCGTGACAAATGATCCACCGCACCACGAGGGTGTGGCCAAGGCGGAGGTCCTTGACCCCGCAGGTCGTCGAGGACCTGCGGACAGCGAGCCTGACCAGCAACGATAACGATCAGACCCCACCCGTGCCCGTCAACCGCGGAACGCCGGTCTCACTTGGAGACGCTGCTCGTCAGGTCCGGCAAGCCGCAGTAACGGCCTGTTCATCACCTTCGAGACGTACCGGCGCAGTCAGCACGTCGAGAAGGAGACCGGATCATGCGTGGCGACCAGCAGGTGCGGATCGCAGTGGTCGGGTACGGGTACTGGGGCTCGAAGCACGTCCGCGTGCTGAGCAGCATCCCCGACGCCGAGGTCACGGTCGTCGACCCCTGCGCGGACCGGCTGGCGGAGGCATCTGCACGCTATCCCGTCGCGGGACTTGCCCTCACGATCGACGAAGTCCTCGGGGACATCGACGCCGCCGTCGTCGCCACGCCGCCTCCGACCCACGCGGCGCTGGCGTACCAGCTCCTCGAGGCCGGCTGCCACACACTGGTCGAGAAACCGATGACTACCTCCATCGCCGATGGAGAGTTGCTCGTGGAGACCGCCGACCGGCGGCGTATGCAGCTCATGATCGGAAACACCTTCGAGTACAACCCCGCGGTCTGGAAGCTCCGCGAGATCGTCCAGTCCGGCTCGCTCGGCCGTGTGCTCTACATCGATACACAGCGGCTGAGCCTCGGCCGATACCAGAACGACATCAACGTGATCTGGGACCTCGCCCCTCACGACATCTCGATCGCATCCTACCTCCTCGACGAAATGCCCACTACCGCGACCGCATGGGCGCACTGCAACGTAGGGGGACGGGTTGCCGACGTTGCCTACCTGCGGTTCGGCTTCGCACGGGCAAAGGTGCACGCCTTCGTGCATGTCAGTTGGTTGAGCCCGGACAAGGTGCGCAAGGTGACGGTCGTCGGGGAACGGAAGATGGTCGTCTACGACGACGTATCCGATAGTGACCGCATTCGAATTTATGATAAAGGAGTCGATCCCACCGAAATTGCTGAATCGGCTCTGGCGGATGCGATGCCTGTGTCTTATCGGACGGGCGATATCACTTCGCCGTACATCCCGTTCAGTGAACCGCTACTGGTGCAAGACCAGCATTTCATCGACTGCGTGCGCACGGGCGTGGCGTGCAAGACGCCGGGGAGCCGCGGACTCGAGATCGTCCGGGTACTTGCGAGTACCGACACTTCTGCGTCAAGCGGCGACCGGGAGGGCGTGCACCTCGCTTCGCCAGATCAACTCGCGACCACCGGACTAGCGTCATGACAGCCGCGGAGTCGTCCGAGGCAGTGCCGGCCGCGCCGGTTCCATTTCTCGACATGATCCGGGTCAACGCGGAGTTTCGAGAGGATCTGGAAAACGCGCTGCGGGCCGTTTTCGACCACGGTCGATTCGTGGGTGGTCCTGAAGTCGAGCTCTTCGAGACTACATTCGCTCGTTATTGCGGTACTGACTATGCGGTCGGGGTGGGGAACGGAACAGACGCACTCGAGCTCATCCTCGCAGCATTGGGGATCGGCCATGGTGACGAGGTCCTCGTCCCGACGAATACATTCGTCGCAACTGCCGAGGCGGTCATCGCCGTAGGTGCTCGCCCACGTTTTGTGGACGTCCTGCCGGACACCCTTCTGATCGACCCCGAGGCTGCCGCCGCGGCAGTCACAAGCCGGACTGTCGCGATCATGGTGGTCCACCTGTTCGGTCAGGTTGCGGACATGGATCGCCTTCTACCAACGGCGCAGCGGCACGGGCTTGCCGTCATCGAAGATGCAGCACAAGCGCACGGGGCATCGTTCGACGGGAGGCGGGCGGGAAGCATCGGCACTGCTGCAGCCTTCAGCTTCTATCCAGGCAAGAACCTCGGCGCCGTTGGCGATGGCGGCGCTGTAGTGTCGCCCGACCCATCGTTGATCCACAAGGTTCGCCGTCTCGCCGACCACGGCCGAGCGGCAAACGAACGGCACAGACACGAGGCGCGAGGGCGTAACAGCCGCCTTGATTCACTGCAGGCGGCCGTCCTGCTCACGAAGCTCAGGTCGCTCGACGCCGCCAACGAACGCCGATGTGCGCTCGTGGCGCGCTATCACGCCCGACTGCCGGCCGCGGTCCGTCCCGTTCTTCAGCACCCGAAGAGCCGATCCGTCCACCATCTCGCGGTAGTCCAGGTCGATGACCGCTCCGCGGTCATCCGACGATTGGATGAGGCCCGGATCGGCTGGGGAATCCACTACCCGACTCCCTGCCACCGTCAGCCCGCATTCGCCAACCATGCCGAGGGTGGCTTCCCCGTCGCCGAGAGAGCCGCTAACCGGATCTTGTCCCTACCAATGTTCCCGACCATGACGTCCCTTGAGGTGGATCGCGTCTGCGCGGTCCTGGCGCTGAATGGGGGAGCGGTGCGGTGCTGACGAACCTGACGACACGTACCGCGACCGCGCCACCTATGGGTAGAGGAGTAGTGGGCTTCGGCGAGGCCGCACGCAGGGGGATCGACTTGATGATCGCGGCCGTCCTCCTAGCAATGGTCGCACCACTGTGGGCATTGATTGTCGTGGCCATCCGCTGCGAAAGCGATGGGCCGGCACTCTTTCGGCAGCCGCGGGTCGGAGCTGCCAACCGCGTCTTTACGCTCTACAAATTCCGCACAATGCGCCTTGGTGGTGACGACAGTCGACATCGCGCGCTGATCGCCGCAGAGCTGCGGGGCGAAGACACCTCGATTCGCGGGAGCTGGAAGCTCGACGCCGACCCGAGGATCACCAGAGTTGGGGGGCTGCTGCGTCGAACCAGCCTCGACGAGCTCCCCCAGTTGCTCAACGTGCTTCGGGGCGACATGACGCTCGTGGGCCCACGGCCATGCCTTGAATGGGAAGCGATACTGTTTCCTCCCGAATTTGCACTTCGATTCACAGTGAAGCCAGGGCTCACCGGGCTGTGGCAGGTCAGCGGTCGCAGCAGGGTCAGCACTCTTGACATGCTGCGAATGGATGTCTGCTACGTGCAGAAGCGGAGCCTGCTCGGTGACCTACGCATCCTGTGGAGGACGCTGCCTTCGGTCCTGGGCCAGGACGGCGCGCGATGACCACCTTATTTTTCGCCACAACCGGAGGACACCTCCACCAGTTGAACGACCTCGCTGGGCGCTTCCCTCTCGATGCGGATGAATTGTGGGTCACCCATGCGAACGCGCAGAGCCGCTCGATGTTGGAGGGTCGCAAGGTCGAGTTCATCCCGTATGTTCGCGTGCGGAACGTGCCGGACATCTTGCGATGCGTACCGACTGCGCACCGGATTTGGCGGGACCGGCACATTACCCGCGCTGTAACCACTGGGTCGGGCATTGCGTTGGGGTTCCTCCCTTACCTCGCCGCGCGAGGCGTCGAATGTCATTACATCGAGAGCGCGGCCCGAGTAAGCGGACCGTCCCTCACCGGACGCGTGCTGAATAGAACCCCCAGGATCATGCTCTACACTCAGTACCCGCAGTGGGTCGGAGGGCGCTGGCGATACGGAGGAAGCGTTTTCGACCGATTCTACCCGCTGGCCGATCGCCAGCCATGTGGAGCGACAGTCCGTGTTGTCGTCACGACCGGTACCGCCACCGAGTTCCCATTCCGGCGATTGATCGAGCGTCTGGCACCCCTGCTCGCCCCGGGAGGTGAGCTTGAGACGGTGCTCGGCCGTCCCGTCGAGGTCCTCTGGCAAACCGGCTGTACTCCGGTCGCTGACCTCCCGGTCCCGGGCGCAATATCCACAATTGCGGCACACGCCCTGGACAAAGCAATGGCCGGCGCGGATATCGTGGTGAGCCACGCGGGTGCCGGATCCGCCCTCAGCGCATTGCGCGCGGGACGGATGCCACTGATTGCCAGTCGTCGCGCAGCACTCGGCGAGGCGGGCGACGACCACCAGCAGGAGCTGGCCGACGAGCTTATGCGCCGCGGCCTCGCGCACACCGAGGGTGCCGAGGTGGTCACCCTCGACGGCCTGCTGCACGTCTTCGGGGCCTCGGTGGGACAGTCCGCTCTGCCACCCGCATTCGAGGTGAGGTCGTGAGCGCCGCCGGTACACATGCCGTCGAGCCGCGCACCGACCCGCTGTGGAGCGCCCTTACTCTCAAGGGCGGCAACCTGTTCACGTCCCCGCCATGGGTCCGCGCCGTGTGCGACAGCTATAGCTTTCAGCCGCACGCACGGCTTCAAACAGATCCTTCCGGTACTCCCGTCGCGGGATTTGTCTGGGTCGACGTCCATGATCTCCATGGTCGTCGACGGAAAAGTATGCCTTTCAGTGATCGTGCCGATCCCATCGTGAACAATCTCGAGCAATGGGCGGAGGTCTCCGCGGACGCGCTAGCCGCGGGACCGCCGCTGACGATTCGATTCCTGGAGGACTCGGTCGTTCGAATGGATCCACGCTTGGTCCACTCGGAAACTGCTGCCTGGCACGAGACCCCGCTCGGCGAATCTGCGGAGGAACTGTTTCGTCGTTTCCGTCCTCAGACCCGCCGCAACATCGCCGCGTCCGAACACAACGGTGTGGAGGTCGAACTCAGGACGGATCTAGATGCGGTTCGCATATATCACGGGCTGCATGTGGCACTGCGCAAGAGCAAGTATCGGCTGCTTGCCCAGCCTCGGGATTTCTTCGAACGGATTTGGTTGGAGTTTGCACCCGCGGACGCAATCAGGACCGCAATTGCACGGGTTGCCGGGAAGCCGGTCGCGGGCGCGATCTATCTTGTGTGGCGGGATGTCCTTTACTACAAATTTGGGGCATCGCTCGCCGAGTACCTTGGGTTGCGACCAAATGACGCCGTGCACTGGGCCGCGATGCGCTGGGCGACGGAGCGCGGGCTGCGCGCGATGGACTGGGGGCTATCCGACCTTAATCAACCAGGCCTTCTTGGGTACAAGCGAAAGTGGGGCAGCACCGAACGGCGCATCCTCACCTACGGGTGTATTCGACAGGCCGAATGCGGGGATGGCATCGAAGATGGGCATCGCCCTAGCCAAACGCTCGGCGAGCTAACTCGGCTTCTCACCTCGAAAGAGGTGCCGGACTCGGTGACCGAAAGAGCCGGCGCCCTGCTCTACAGAAACTTCAGCTAACGACCGTGCCATCGCAGAACGGGGTCGAGGCGATGCTCCGCACCTACCGCAACAAGCTCCCTCACCATGACCGGGTCGCAGCGACCAGCCACGGCGAGATCGGCTTACCGTCTGTCGTCGACGCCGCTCAGAACGCACTCACGCTCGGTCGGAGCCTGCCGACACCGGCGCCGCTGCATCACTGGGTGGCGTTGCTCACCTCTGTAGGAGCGGGCGAGCCGCACCGTCTCCACTCCTGCAAGCAGAACAGTGTGGCGCTTCCTCCGACTAGTAGATGGGTCGATCCATCCGATGGATCGATCGTGGGGTCGGCATGACCGGTGACCAGCTACCGTCCATATCCGTCGAGATTCGGGATCATCTCGACGTCGAGGCCGCAAAGGAATGGGATGCTCTGGTTTCCACGACCGAAATGAGCGATGTCAGTCAGCTCTCAGCGTGGTCGCGGTTGCGCCGTGACGCCGGCTTCACGCCCCTCCACGTGTTGGCTTGGAAACGCGACGAGCTCGTGGGTGGTGCTCAGATCCTGGCACGCTCGATCCCACTGATCGGCAGGATCGGCTACTTGCCATACGGCCCTGTACATGCTCCGGCAAACCGCGGTGAGCTCACAGAAGTGCTGGGTGAAGCGCTCGTTCGCTGTGCAAGCCACCTGACCGCACTATTCGTCCAACCCCCCGTGGGCGGCGAAGACGTCTCAGACGAGCTTCTGCGTCGAGGGTTCCGCTCGTCTGACGCGGAAATCGCGCCCGCAGCATCGCTGCGGCTGGATCTCAATGCGAGCGAGGACCGGATACGCAGAGGTTTGAACAAGCGCCTAAGTGCTTGGACAAAGCGGTGGCCTTCGCGCGGCGTCACGGTACGTGAAGGCGACGAGCGTGACATCGAGTCCTTCGCCCAGCTCATGGCCGACTCCGCCGAATATCAGGGCTTCGAGCCGTTGTCGACAGAGTACCTGATGACCTACATCCACGAGCTCGCACCGGGTGGCTTCGTAAAGCTGTTTGTTGGGGAGATCACGGGGAGGCCCGTCGCGGCCCGAATGTACACGGTGTGTGGAGGAGTAATGAAGGCGCGCCTTGCCGGTATGGAGCGCATCGGTGATGCGTCCCGTCTCAGCGTGCCGGCTGCCGTCGAATGGCGAGCGATTCTCTGGGCCAAGTCTCGCGGGATCCGGTGGTTTGACTCTGGTGGCGTCCGACGATCATCGGCGGAGTTGCTAATGGCCAGCCGAAGCTTGGCGCCAACGGACATAATTGGTCCGGATTGGTTCAAAGCGAGCTTCGGGGGTGTGCCATACGTGTATCCTCCAGCAGTGGAGATGATCGCCTCGCCGGTGCTCCGGAGCGGCTATGACCTGATTTGTCGATCTTCCACGGGACGAGCATTAATAGACCGGACGAAACGCTTCGTCCGCGTTGGTCGCGCACCTGGGACCGTCAAGACAACTATGCCGCTCGGGTTTGCCGAACTAACCAGGAAGCAACGTTTCTGGACCGCGAGACCAGGGCGTATCAATGGGCGGAGCAACTTATGAGCCCTGAGTGCAGAGAAGGCGCCGCGCCATTGGTGGTGCATCGCTACCTGAATCCGTGCGGTGAGCTGATAGCGGATTGGGACCGTCTCGTCACCCGTAGCGGGGGGACCGATGTCACGCAGTTGACGACTTGGGCGCGTGTGAAGAGCACTGAAGGTTTCAGCGCGTACTATCTACTAGTACGACGCGGCCGACTCCTGATCGGCGGAGCACAGATCCTCATGCGGCAGGTACGCGGCTTCGGCGGCATCGGATACGTCCCTTACGGACCGCTGATCCCCGACAGCCCGACATGTCGCGGAGACATCGTCCGAGTCCTGGCGGTGGCCCTCGCGCGACTACACGCCGTCCGAATGCTCTTCGTTCAGCCGCCGGAAGGGACTGAGGATCTCCGCCGGGCGCTACTGGCTGAGGGCTTCCGGCCCTCTATGGCAGGAATCGCTCCGGCAGGTTCTATGCGTATCGACCTCGCGGCGAGCGAGGACGACATCAGAAACGGACTCTCAAGTCGCCTCCGGTACTGGACTCGACGCTGGCCCGACCGCGGAGTAACTGTCCGGCGTGGAACCGAGAACGACGTACCCCTTCTATTTGACCTCATGCAAGCCTCTGCGAGAGATCGTGGCTACCAGCGCCCGCCTCGACTCGACTACATGCTGGCAATGTACTCCCAGCTCGCTCGTACCGGTAACGCAGCGCTATTTGTCGGCGAGGTTCACGGCAGGCCCGTGACTGCCGACCTTGTCACGATGTGCGGCGACATGGTCCGGGGCAGGCTCGGTGGCTTTGACCGATCTGGCGACGCCAGGCGACTCAGCGTTCCTGCTGCGGTCCGGTGGGAGATCACTCGCTGGGCGAAGCAGTCAGGTTTTCGATGGCTTGACTTCGGCGGACTCACCGAGCCCACGCTGCGTGATTCGGTGGACAATGCGGTGCGCTATAACAGCTCGTGGCCTGGCCCCGATAAGGCAAAATTGGCGTTCGGTGGTGTACCATTTCGATATCCGGCTCCCGTCGAGCTGATCCGTCCGGATTCACTCCGATACGTCTACACCTCGGCGACGCGTTCCGCATTCGGTCAAGCGCTTGTCGATCAAGCGAGAAGAAGATTGCGGACGCGCCACTTTTTCTACCGGGTGCAGACAATCCGGAGGCCCGATTGAAGCAGGGAGTAGTTGTCTCGTGAAGATCATTTGTGTCGGAGCGGGTCCTGCTGGTCTGTTCTTCGCGATAGCAGCGAAGCTCCTAGTTCCCGGATGCTCCATTGTCGTTGCCGAGCGCCGGCCGGCTGCCACGACGCACGGATGGGGAATCGTTTACTGGAACAGCCTGCTGCGAGGGTTGCAGGGCATCGATTCCGATTCCGCTAATGTTATTCGAGCTGGGTCGAGCCGATGGAACGGGCAACAGGTGCATGTGCGGGATCACCCTCCCGTCCACCTCGGGGGCTACGGATATAGTACGAGCCGAAGCCATCTGGTGGACGTTCTCGTGCGCCGCGCACGAGCCCTCGGGGTGGAAGTAGCATTCGGCCACGAAGTCACCGACCTTGCGTCCGTTGCCGACGCGGACCTCGTAGTGCTGGCCGATGGCGCCGGAAGCCGGCTGCGACGGAGCAATGCCAACATTTTCGGAACTGTCGAACGGCTCGGCGAGAACATGCACATTTGGCTCGGCACGACGCGGCCGTTCGAGTCCTTCACCTTCGCCTTCGAGGAGACACACGGAGGGTGGATCTGGTTCCATGCCTACCAGCACGGGCCCAAGATGAGCACGGCGATTGTGGAGTGCACGCGGGAAACCTGGCATAGGCTCGGCTTCGATGCCGCCGACGGCGATTCGGGCCTCGGACGATTGGACCAGATATTCTCACGGCATCTGAACGGTCACAAGTTCGAAGACCAAACGGAGGGGACGGTTCCGGCAAAATGGTCGGACTTCACGACTGTAAGCAACAGAGCCTGGCACCATGACAACATTGTTCTCCTCGGAGACTCTGCCCGAACAGCGCATTTTTCCATCGGGTCGGGGACCAGACTCGCGTTCGAGGATGCGATCGGCCTCGCTGGTGCCATCGCCTCGGGTCGCCGAGTAGACCTCGATGCCGCACTGCAGTCCTACGAGGACGGACGCCGCCAAGCTGCGACGAGTTTGCAGGCTGCGGCTGCGCAAAGCGCTGCTTGGTTCGAAAACGTTGCGCATCATGCGTTGCTACGTCCGGTCGAGCTCGGCTACTCGCTGCGGATGCGACGAGATTCTCGGGTGGCCGCCAGTACAGGCGTTCGCCATTCTTCGATCCGGTACCAGCTTCATCTCGCCACACAGTTTGCGCTCGGCAGGGCCGCGCGGCGCGCCGCCAGCGTTACCAGAAGTCAGTGCGAAAACCTGATCGGTTCGGTGCGAACAACCTTTCGACCATGGGGAGGGTTCCCATCTCGGCCGACGTCTTTCGAGGATGTTTGGCGCGCGCACCGGAGACGTGGACATGCTTAGCCGGTTCCGGTAACGCGAGCAGGAGCTGGGATTCGTGTGCCCCTGCGTGCTCACTTGTACTAGATCACACTGCCCGCTTGGATTGCTCGCTAGAAGACCGTGGAAACTCCTTGGGGTCCCGCGATGAAGGAGATATGCGGTGGTTTCCTTCCGGTGTGCAGCGGTTAAGAAGGTGGGAGAGTACATATGCTGTGTGCTTGCTCATGTCAATGATCAAGTCAGAGGTAACACTTCGTTGGAATGGCCGACCGACGAAGTAGAGCCCAGGAGCGGCCGCGACGATGCCACGATCATGGATCGGCATTCCATCGGCCGCAAATACTGGGACGTGGATCCAGCGACTGTACGCTGGCCTGAACCCAGTGCACCAAACGACGTTAGCGGCACTGATCAACCGTCCGTCCTCGAGCAGTGGGAGGCCTTGCCTGGTGCCGCAGGTCCTTGGGGCAATCTCGACGTCGGCGTCAGTAAGGTCACGCAGGCGTACGCGCACTAGCCGACTCCCCGGAGATGGCCTTGTTGCCACCGCAAGACGAGGTGTGTCGACCGCAGTGGAAGACTGTGTGCGCCCATAGGGCCGACCCTTGCGAAGGGATCGCAAAAGAGGTCTAGCGAGGCCTTTAACAAAGTGCCAAATCGGAGAACCGACGATGATCTGATGATGGGCGAGAAACCAGTACCAGAACAAGTGCTTTGCCGGAATCGGGATGCTTCCAAAGTCGCTACCCGACATCCATGTGCGCCGCGCCTGAGCCAACTCAAGAGCGATGTCGGCGCCTGAGTTGCCCGACCCGACAACCAGGACGTCTCCGTCCTTGAGCTGGCTGGGTCGACGGTATTCGGTCGAATGAATCTGAAGGATTCTGGGATCCAGTTCTAGAGCGAAGGGTGGCACATAGGGCGTTGCACCGGCGGCAACAATGACGTTCTGTGCGTGATACTCATGCCCTTGTGTGCGCACCGCGTAGTGGCCGTCAACACGGTGTAAAGACTCCACGGTCGCGCCCAGTTGGACGGGAAGCTCGTGATGTGCAGCGTAGGCGTCCAGGTAGTCCGCCATTTCGTCCTTTGTCGGAAAGTCGCGCGGCGGCTGCGGAAACCGCAGGCCAGGCAGCGAGTTGTAGCAGGCCGGGGTGAATAGAGTGCATGAATCCCAGCGCAGCCGCCAGGCGTCACCGACTCGTTCACGTGCGTCGATTATTAGGAAGTTCTGCCTCGCTTGCTTCAGTAAGTAGCCCGCCGCGAGGCCCGCTTGACCGGCCCCGACTACAATCGTATCCAAGGGGCGTTCCGATTCGAGGTTCATTCGGCATCCTCCTGGCCGGGACCGAGCTGGGCAATGGCGTTCTGTCTGCCCGGCTCATCTTAAGCTTTTCGGCGCCTAGCTCATCAGTTTGAGCTATTGCGCCAATTCGATCAGGATGGGCTCCAGAGGCCGTGACTGGCCGGCGCAAGATCGGCTGAACAGGCCGGGCGATGTCCGCGGCGGGCTCCCGGTTCCATGACCACCTCTCGAATCGGTACAGGTAGACGGGTCCTCGTGGGCTCGCGGCGCCATCGCTTCGTGTTACCTCTTGCCGAAGCGAGGTGTGTTCGTACTCGATCGGTGGACGTGCCCCGGTCTGCGAGGGCGCCGGTGGTGCCCCCGGGCGGTTCAGACATCGTTGCTCACTGGCGCGCCCTGCGACACCGGCGCGCGGCGGAGGGACTTGGTGTGGTGCTTGACGGTTGGTGCGTGATCTTCTTGTCGGCCACGGCGTCGAGGACCCCGTCGATCTGCGCGTGCACGGAGTCGGCGTCGGGCTGGTCGTAGACGGCGCGGCGACGGCCGACCCGACGACCAGCTGCTCTGCGGGGTCGCGGCTGTCAGTTCGCCCGGGGTAGTACGTGCGGCGGCGCTGCCCTGCTTGAGCTCGTCCTGCAGGAGCCTGGCGTGGTGGGTCTCGGCGAGGCGGGCGACCCATTCCGGGGCGGTGGCGCACCGCCCCGATGTCCGGCCTGGCAAGCCACAACGGGAGCCCGATCGCGAGGTAGGTCTTTCCAACCGGGCGGGCCGAGGACATCACGTTCTTCCGGACGGCACGAAGTCGAGGGTGTGTCAGGTGGATTTGGTAATCACGCTCGCGCTGGGCGGGGACTGCCTGGCCGAGATCGCCCTGTTTTCCGTCGAACGCGAGCGGTTCAGGCTCCTCGCTCGCGGACCCGGCAATCGGGCGCTTCGGCCGCTGGTTACGTCGCGGCCTTGCCGCCGCTCGAGGTCGACTCGGCGGACGTCGGGACGACATGTTGCCGGCGGCGTAGGCGCGCGGGCGTCGACACCGCGGTGGGGCCCTGTCCTCGACGGCCGTCGACTCGTCGCTGGTCGTGCCCCACAGCGCAGGCACGACCAGCGATCGCGGCATCGTCGGACGGACGGGGTGCAGTACCCGACCCCAGCGGGCTTGTGCAACCCGGATTGGAGCGTCCTCAGCGCGCCGCGGGATAAGGCATCTGCGCTCGCGGGTCGGGCTCGGGAGGCACGCCCCGGCGAGCTCCGAGGCGGCAGCGGTGTCCTCCGGCTGGCTCAGGATGCCCCGTCTGTGGCGTTCGCGGCAGGAGCAGGTTCCTGCTCAGAACTGGTGTCGTGCTCTTCGACAGGACCGGGGTCCTGGTCCTCGTCAGGATCCGGCTCACGCTCGCGGACCGCCGCCTGCTCATCTTCCACCGGCCGCTCCGACGCGTCCTGCTCCGCGGAGTCGACCACGGATTCGGACGAGGCCGGCTCGGGCACCACCTCCGGGGCGAGAGCTGCCGCGATGTCCGAAGCGGGTGCAGGCGCCACCGGCGATTCGGGGTACGCCCGGCCGAGGGCGATCGTTAGGCCCCTGCGGCATTGCGAGGACGTCTGCGCCGTAGGAGAGGCCGCGCTGCCCCGCCCGGCGACGGCGGCGTGCGGTGCCGCAGGCGACCGGTGCGTCCACTAGAGCCTGTCCTCAAAGTGGGTCCGGGTGATCTGCTTTGATCTTGACCTTGTGGTGCGTAGGCATGAGCTGACCGATGAGCAGTGGCAGGTCATCGAGTCGTTGCTGCCGCCGTCG